>Ga0114910_1000538_pt1 | contig 18849 bp, 25 predicted proteins | sample MalvireepMed_908_FD_83500 | JGI IMG/M metagenome (GOLD analysis project Ga0114910, IMG submission 83500) | Marine viral communities from the Global Malaspina Expedition - Malaspina viral metaG DeepMed_908 | ecosystem: Environmental > Aquatic > Marine > Oceanic | place: Mediterranean Sea...
GACCCCCACTACATTGACAATATCCGTGCAGCTACACAAGGCAATGAGCAGCTGTTTGAGGCATGGCTGCATGGAAATTGGGATATCTTCTTCGGTCGTTTCTTTGATACATTTGATCCTGTTATACACAAGATTGACCCCGAAAGCATTCTTGAGGCCGGAAGAATACCCGAGTCCTGGAAGATAGAAGGTAGCCTTGACTATGGCGAAGCTTCCCCCACGAGCTTTGGCTTATGGGCTACATCTCCGGAAGGGGTGTCTGTCAGGATTGACGAGTATTATCGATCTGGCCTCTGGGTTAGTGAGCATGCAGGTAATATCGCTGCGATGATTGAGGGGAACATATATACGGGGGGCCGCAAGCCGAAGCGCGTGTGGGCTGACCCGGCTATCTTCCATACTCGCTCGGCGGCAGGGCATGCCAGCATGAACAGGATGGTATCCGACGTGTTCCGGGGGTCCGGGCTGCATTGCGTGCCGTCGAACAACGATCGGTTAACAGGCTGGCGGCACATGAAGAACATGCTGGCCTGGAAGCGCGACGATAGCGGCCTGGTTACACTGAACCCGACGTTGCTGTATTTCCCGTCTTGTGTAGATTTTGAACGTCAGATGATGAATGCCAAGTATGCTGGCAACGAAGATAACCCCCGCGAAGACATGAACACCACAGGTGAGGACCACTCTCCTGATGAGACCCGGTATTTTTGCATGGGCCGTGGTCGTGGCGCAATCAAGAAAAATCCGAACTTTTACGTAGGGTCAACTTTCGAACAGGAAGTCAAGCGACTGCGTGACCGCAGACTGGGCAGGCCCGCCAGGGCGCGTGGCCTGGTGGTTGTGGCCAGTTAAAAAAGGAGCGTCAGGATGCCAAAAGTAGACGGCAAGTATTACCCCTATACTGCTGCCGGAAAGAAGGCGGCAAAGAAAGCGGCTGACACGGAGAAGAAAAAGAAGAAGGTCAAGGTCCGGAAGAAAAAGGCCATGTATTAAAGGGGAGGGCATCAATGGCCAAACAGCAGGTCAAGGTTCGTAAGAAGAAAATGGAAGAAGTCGAGCAGCCGGGGTCCATAAAAAACGAACTTGAGCTACAGAAATACCAAGATGATGTCGTGATGAGGGGCAGGGCCGGGGAAACAAAGACGCCCAAAGGCACAGAAAAGCATACGATGCTTCTTTCAACGCAAACATTTGATACCGGCACCGAGGATGAGCGGACTTACATCGTGCCCCGGCATGACCCGAAGACAAAGAAAGAAATGACAGATGCTGAGGCGACGAAAAAGTGGATGCCGAAGATTCGTGAAGGAAAGGTCACAGGATACAGAACCGTAGGAGAAGCGGAAAGCGACCTTCGCACGATCCGTAAAAGAGTATTGGAGAATACGCCCACGCGTCAAGTGCGGAGGCCGTCTGGGGGTAAAACTCAGCCCTATGCCTACAAAACAAAAGAAGGAGAAGCATACCAAAAGGGCGACGAGCAGATACTTAACCGAATTCGAAAAAGAATACGGGTCAATGCACAGAAACGTCGAAAGGATAAGTCATAGATGGCAGAATTTTACCCAGACGACGAAGAATCCCAGGTAGCGTTCTGGCAGCGTCAGATAGAATACGGTGAGTCCAAGTTTGGTCCGTTCTGGGAACTTGGCGACGCTGTTAACAAGATGTATAACAACGAACCGGCTACTGCCCGCGAGTCAAACCTTGACGGTGCCGTGTTCGACCGGACGCCGATGAGGGCCAAGGCTAACTTTATCTTTGCGTTTATCGACCAGTCTATTGCCAACTTGCTGGACAGGAACCCGACATTCCGGGTAACACCAAAGTCATCCATGTCAACGTCTGGTGCTCCCGTGGTTCAGAGTGTCATCAATCACTGGTATCGCGAGACAGGCCAGTTCGCCCAGGACAAGCGGTGCCTGCTTGATGCCTTCATTTACCCATATGCCGCAAAGAAGATAGGTTACACCGCAAAGCTCAACAGCGAAGCGTATACGCTATCTGATTCTGCCGACTTCGAGCTTCAGTCTCCAAAAGAAGAAAACATGTTCATGATGGAACAGATTGCGGTGAAAATGCGAATGCATCATGAACACTCAAAACATATCGAGGAGCACACAGCTCAGCTTCAAGATCCGATGACACCGGTTGAAGTGGCTGAAAGCTTTCTCAAGCCGCACATTGAAGAGCACGAGGAGGCTGAGTCTATCGGTCAGGCCAGCACTCATGTTGATATCCAGTATGAGGCACCGTTCGGCACGCGCTGGCATCCCAGGAATTTTATGTGGGACCCGACGTCCACTGACGGAGTGCGCTCGGCCAGGTGGGTGGCTTTCAAGGTGCGCAAGCCGCTGTATGCGGTTAAGGCTGACAAGAACCTGAAAAACACCGATGAACTGGAATCCAACCTGACCCGCGACGAAAAGGCACCGATAGAAGAAAACTCTCCGATAGGGTTCGATGATTTTGGAATGGTCGATATGTGGGAGATATGGGTGCGCGATTTCCCGGTCAGCCGCAACAAGCGCAGTAACATGCTGCTTACTATTGCTTCGGATCACGATAAATTCTTGATGAACCGGAATGATTGGCCATATGAAAACATCGAAGATTTTCCGGTAGAGGTGCTGGCATTTAACAATGGCACAGATGAGTGGCTGTCGAAGCCGCTGATGGCACTGGGCGGCGGTGACACATTGCAGCTTCTGCTTGGCGAATTTCTTGACAGCATGATATCTGTGATCCGCAAGCAGAAGAATACGTGGCTGTTCGATTCGACCATTATAGACGAAGACAAGTTCGAGGAAATCCGCACCGCACCCGAATCAGCGGGTATCGGGGTAGAGGGGCTTGCGTCCGCTCCCAGCAACCCCGTAAAACCCCTTCCTTTTCAAGAGATTCATGTTGATAAGCAGCAGTTTGTCAACATGACGCAGGACCTTTTTGATCGCACAAATGGCACGCCCACGCCCCAGCAGAGGCCAGGAACCGAGACGGCAACAGAGGTGGCTGCGATCGAAAAGAAGAACTCATCCCGCGAGGATGCCCGTGGTAATCTTTTCAAGGAATTCCAGGTTTCTACAGCTACGAAGTTCTGGGGCTTGCATTCCCAGTTTCGTCCACCCGAAGAGTTTCTGATAGACCCGCGCACAGGCGCATGGTCCGAGGTGGACCCGAAGGTATTGCAGGGACAGTATCGGTTCGCGGTGGATATTTCGAGCCAGGCCGTGGCGATGAGCATAGAGCGTAAAACATACCTCGACCTGCTCAATCTTTTTGCCGGGCTGACCCCTACTTTCATGCAGATCCACGGCACGCCACCCAACTTGCTCAAATTTGCGGAGCTTCTGCTCACGCGTGGATACGGGATCACTGATCCGGAGGCTTTTCTTCCTGGCACGAATACCGCATTTGAAGAGCTGCAGGCCCAGATGGAAGATCCAAATCAACGTGCAAGTATTGTGCAAGCCATGGCCGCGCTTTCGGGGGGCGGTGTTCAGAACCAGCATAGCCCGGGTCCGGTTAACACCCAGCAGTTTGCTGCCAAGCCCGAGTCAGCAGAGGGGCAGGCCCAGCAGGTACCGGCCGGTGGTCAATAGAAGTTAACAGGTGCATAGGAGACGTTATGGGACTTGAAGGATTAGTTGAAACTGTAATTACGTTTACGTGTATCAGTTCGATTGTGAGTTTCGCGCTGGAGAATGTTCGTGGCGTCATTAAGACAGATGACCATTGGGATGAGGTCATGCTAGGTGTAAGCATTCTTATATGCTACACATTCGACGTTCAGCTTCTTCAGTCGATAGCCGGGAATGTAAGTGCGCTGTCGGCGGGTCCGTATGTGGATTATTTGATTGGCGGGTCAGCTATGGCGGGTGGTGGAGCCAAGCTGCTTAAGCGCATCAATCGCGATGTGTCGAAGGTCAAGAAGGCAGCGGCGTAATGCTAGGACTCGCCAGCCTCGTTGGCCCATTGGTTAACCAGTTTGTTGACAGAATTCCGAATGGCAACGAGCGAGCACGCGCAAAGGAGCAACTTGAACAAGGACTGGTTGATGCAGCTAATGAGGTCATGCTGGCCCAGACCAGAATCAACGAAGCTGAAGCTTCCCACAAATCTATCTTTGTTGCTGGTTGGCGTCCTTTCATTGGTTGGGTCTGTGGCGTTGGTATTTGTTGGTCTATGGTTGTTAGCCCAATATTTCAGTGGGCTATAAATATGTTTGGTGATGGATCAGAGTTGCCGACGGTAGATACGTCATACCTGATGGAATTGGTGACGGCGATGTTGGGTATGAGCGGGTTGAGGACTTTCGAGAAAATGAAGGGAGTGGAGCGCAAGTAATGGCTGACCCAAAGAAGAAGAAGAAAAAGGTCATGGTGCGGATGCCTAAATCTGACGCCAAACCTGAAAAGCTACAACCAAGGTCACAGGTGGATGTGATTCGCAAAGCGTCGTAAAATTAAGGTATACACTACGGACCCCCACTCTGGTCGTTACTAATGCCCACATATCATTACGAATGTCCGTCATGTAACGGTTATTCTGAGCACGTTGTCAGGTTTGATGACCGTCATAGTTTACAAGAGTGCAAGTGGTGTAAGCTGCACGAGTCTAAGTATGTGATGACGATGCCTCATATGAAGGTATTTGAACCATACCATGACGAATCGCTTAACTGTGATATATATGGAGAACGTCATCGCAAAGAGGTGATGATGTCGCAGGGTGTGCAGGAAGCGGGCGATACGGTTGGTGGTTCGCGCAATTTTGAAGTATCATCAAATAATGGCGGTATGTTGCCGCTTCAGGGCAAGACGCACGACGATGTAAGGCGCGATAGTGACAGGCGTCGTGAACAAGGTGAAAACATGGTGGTAGGAGTAGATTCATCGAACGCCCACGGCGAGACCAAGACCACCTGGCATCGAGTGAAAGATCTTGAAACCAGGCAGGAGACTACGTCGAAGTCGATAGGCCAAATCATCAGGGAAGGGTAACGTATGAATTCACAAGATCAGAGACAGGTCGGCAGCGATGAGGAGACGAGCACGTTCCGTGATTTAATTGACACTGCAACGGACGATCTTGACCTCGACCCGTTTACCGAAACCGTCGAAGATAGGGAGCTGGACCAGCTTCTCACTGGCTCCAATCAGGCCGATGTATCTCCGAACGCCGAGGAAACGCAGGGAACTGCGCCCTCACCAAGTGCGTCGCAGAACAAAGGGATTGATGTTGTACTTGAGAAGGTGCAAGAGTTATTGGGTGATGAGTATTCACGGCCCATTCGTCAGTTGCAGGGAGAGTATACACGAGGTAGGCAGGAAATAGCATCTGAACGTGCCAAATTCGATGAACTCAGCGGCAAAATGGAGCAGCAGCTCGAAAGGCTCGATAATTACGAGTTTGTGACTCCGGAAGATGAGGATCATGAGGCACGGGAACAGGAGGTCGATAATCTGAAAGCTGCAATTACCGATGATCATCGATCTCTTTTCCGGGTGATGCTTGCTGAACTTGGCCCGGAGTGGGCCGCAGAAAACGGGTATATCAAAAATGCTGATCTGGCTGCACAGGCAGAGCAGGATGCCCGTTCTTCTGAGCTTACGTCCGCTCTTGATGATGGCATCAGTAGGTATGGAGATGCTTTTGGCTCCAGGGTTGATGGGCGATTTGTCCTCAACGAAGAAGCCAAGGCCAAGATGGCACCTGTATATGCTCGTCTTGTCAATAATTTGCCCCAAGGTGTCCAGTTCCCGGGAACAGTGCTCGATGTATTCGAGATTACGTTCGGGGGAGGAAGGCGCACCTCAGAACAGGAACGTGTCGATTCCATCCTCGGGGCTTCAGGTGTAGCCAATGGCTCTGCTGGAGGTGGAACGGGTAGCTTGGCTTGGTATAAGCCCGGTGAATCACTTGGCAAGACGATTCGTAAGGCTGCTGCTCTTGCAACGCGTGAAGTAAATTCACGACGATGAAGGCCATCAAACTAACAGGAGCAAGTGATGGCTGATTATACCTCGCTATCGCAGGACTTTCAGACAGTATTAAGTTCTACGATGCACAAAGTGCTGGGCACAGGAGCGTTTGCGGATAATATTTTTGAAGCAGACCCTCTCCTGTCCTGGCTCAAGTCCGGCCAGCGCATCAAGGTAATCGATGGTGGTGAGCGCATTCGTGTGCCGATCCTCTACGAGAAATCCTCGGCTGGTGGATATTACAGCGGGTACGACCTGCTTGATACAACGGCGCAGGAAGGCCACACGACAGCATTCTTCACCTGGAAACAGCTCGCTTACAGCGTGTCTGTCTCAGGTCTGGAGTTGCGTGTCAACGCTGGATCGAAAGAAAAGATCAACGACATTCAGGAAGCCAAGATTACGCAGGCTGCAATGACTATGAGTGATACCGCCGCAACGGGTGTGTATTCTGACGGCACAGGTTCCAGCAACCTGCAGATTACGGGTCTTGGTGCCATGAATCCTACCGACGCGACTTCATCGGCTTACGCTTCGATCCCGACGACTAATACGGCCTGGGCTAACCAGGCTACGGATAGTGTCGGCGCAATCGCAACGAATCTGATGTCGAATCTTCGCGCACTCATGAACAACTGTTCTAAGGGTAGCGGTGGAGTTGACACAAGCCCTGACGTAATCTTCACAACCCAGACGGTTCATGAAGGTCTTGAAGCACTTCTGTTCCCGATGGTTCGCTACCAGCCTAATCCGGGTGGTGGTGCTGATGCCGGTATCGAGACGCTGAAGTTCAAGGGCGCAGATATTATGTGGGATAAGTTCTGCCCGTCCGGAGAGCTTCACGCCCTCAACAGCGCACATATCGGGATGTTCGTCCACAAGGATGCTAACTTCGCGATGGCTGAGGGTGGATTCCAGCGTCCTACGAACCAGGATGCGTTCCTGACCCAGATCCTTGCGCAGCTCAACCTGGTTACGAATAATCGTCGTAAGCTGGGTAAGCTTAACGGGCTGACTTAGGGAGGATGAACCATGGCAGCATCTACGGTCGTAATTGATAGTAACGTACAGATGGCGGGGAACCATCATATCGTTACGGGCACAATCGAAACGGCAGATGGAAGCGGCGAAGAAGCGCGGATCGTTCCGTCTTCCGGTGGGGTTCTGTACATCAATGCCCACCCGACTGCCGATCATACCGATGCCCCCGAGTTCCGTCTGAACAAGGAAGATGATGGATCGACTGCTAGTAATGGGTTGGTCTACATCAGAACTGCTGCCGCCCAGACCGTAAGGTTCACAGCGGGAGTCATTCTTTAAGCCGAAACATCAATGGAGGAGTAGGCTATGCAGTTAATGAGTGTAAGTCGTACGGAGGCCGAGAAAGTCTTTATCGTGGTTCAAGCCTCGGACGTAGCGGCAGAAATTGTTCCGGGCACGCTTAACTCGGCGGTGGGAGGTTTGCATCCCGGGCAGGTTGTGGAATGGGTGACAACGACTACGGCTGGTCTTCAGGGCTACCGTGTTGAAATTGTCGATGGTGTATACAACCGGACACAGGGTATCGCTGGCAAGGTCGCTGGCGTTGTTGATACCACGATTGCTACCGGTGCTGTCGGGCGTCTTCAGGTTTACGGACCTGCGACTGTCCGGGCTTCAGCGTCGTACGATGCACCTTCGGCCCTTGTTACGTGGAGTATTAACGCCACGAACGTGGGGCATGTTACGAACGTGTCTGTATCTGATACGCTTGGTGCCATATCACCCATGGGTGCGTTTGTTGGCTGGAGTCTTGAGGCTGGCCCGAGTGCTACCACAGCAACAGTGCATTTGAGTTTGCTATAAAGTGAAATAGGGGTGCCCCAAACGCAGGGGGGGACGGATGAGCCTCCCAACCCCCCTGCCACTTTACTTTTTGAGGCTCTGGGAGGCTCATATGGTAAGTGTTGTTGCGTGCGTTAAGGATCGCGCACACAATGTCAAGAAGTGGCTTGAAAGCCTGGCATTGCAAACGGTTGATATTCAAACGATTTTGGTTGATTACGGCAGCACCGATGGGCTTGATAAGGTGCTAGAAGATTCACCCGTAGCCGTTGGGTATATACCTATAGATGATCTTGGCATTGATAAATTCCCGGAAGCTTATTTAAAGAACGTCGGGGTGCGTCATGCCAATCAAGATATCGTAGCCTGCACGAACGTGGATGTTTGTTACGAGCCAGAGTTTTTTGAAAAGCTGGTTGGAAAGCTTGGAGAACATACGCTCGTTATGGCTATGAGAAAAAACGCGCCAAAAGATACCACTGTTCCTGTAGACACAGACGGCTGGGGGCGAGATAGAAAAGGAAAAGATGGCAAGCCCCCGTGGTCGGCAACAATAGTTTGGGGTTGTGATACAGGGCTTCCGCTTATCGCCGCAGCCGATTTGCAGATGCTGAACCGGATTGACTGGTATGCTTTACAAGGCTATGACGAGGAGATAAGAGGCTGGGGGTCACTGGATAGCGACCTGACTATGAGGTGTATGTTGTATGGCATGAGTGTTCATATAGCAGGAATGGATTATGCGACATATGTGCACGATTGGCACGAATCATACCCGGATGTCCATCTTGCGGATGCACTGAGGAATCACCCAATCATAATGAACAAAATTAACTGTGGAACCGTGAGAAGAAACGGTGAAACATGGGGAGGCTCAAATGCCTGACGAAAAAACGTATGAATTACCTGACGATGTTCATGTTCTCGTAGCAACGCCAAACTACACGAACCTCTTCAGCTCGGAAGCGCATACTAATCATATTGAGTGTGTGTCTGATTGGAAAAAATGGGGCATCAAGTATAACTGGATGATTGTGGGACGAGCATTCGTTCATTTCGCCAGGTCTCAGCAATGCCAAGCAGCACTGGATGGCAATTTTAGCCACATCTTTTGGGTCGATGATGACTGTATGATAGACCCGGAAGTGCTGCCCAAGATGTTGGAGCACGACAAAGATGTTGTTATTGCACCGTATCCGATGAGAAAGTCACCGTTCGAGATTGGTATTTTGTCGTCCCAGCAGTTCAGGTGCAAGTCTTGTGGCGAGCATACGATATGTGACGATGAGGTTACACCTCCTGAGACAATGGAGTGCTCTGCGTGTGGAGAAATTGCTGATCGGGATTTTCATGAGCATGCAGCATATCGCAATCTCAGGACTGATGACCTTGACAAGGGACTTGTGAGCGTAGATGGTGGCGGCACACATGCCATGCTCATCAAGACCAGCATTCTCCGGGAGGCCCGAGGTTTCAAGCCTCCGAATCCCGGCGATCCTGTAGACCCAGAGAACGATTCGTATCCACCTGGGGCTGTCGATGTGTTTCAGAAGATGCACGGTCTGTTTGACAGCGTGGATGAGCAGCACCTGATTGATCATTATATCGGGGAGCTGCCTGATCAGTCGCGCACTTTTGAAGAAGAGGCTGAAGGTGGAGCCAAGCCGTTCTTTATTATGCCGAAGGTTGGCACCGAAGATATGCTCTGGTGCTACAGGGCAAAATGCAAGGGTGTGGAGATTTACGCAGACACCGATCTGTTTGCTAATCATATCGGCTTCCCGCCAGTAATAACCCGTGGGTTTACTGAGAAGGCCGAGATAATGAAAAAAGATCCTGAAAATAATATGATGGCTCCCGGTCAGGTTGTGTTACAGAAAGTCGGGGACCGTGGGCGTAACCATACAAGAATTCAAGCTGATTCTTCCACGAGCCTGACATGAGAGCATATGTATGTCACAACACGGGTTGTGGAAAAGGACTTACTACAGACCTTAATGAATGGGGTCCGTGTCCAAAGTGTGGAGGTTTGAAGTGGGGAAAACTTCGTCTTGTAAGATATATCACCACGCTACGTATTTTGTGGATATCCCGAGGCCAACTACTGGTGCCACCCCAGTACTCGTGGCTGGAGAGGTGGGCGAAGAAGCGGATGGAAGACACAAAGGAGACGGGAAAAGTCGCGTCGGGTTAATGGGAGGCTCAGATGAAAGAAGGACTGTTTTCTGTTGACGAGATCAACAACAGGCTCCTGCAGAGTTCGGAGGGCCGCGAGGAGCTGAGAAGGCTCGGGGCTTTGGATGATGCCGGATGCAGGGCAACGAACCAACAGCTCGTACTCGGAGATGTCGTAACGGGTCGGCTGTTCGCTGTAAGGTGCAGCAGTAACGGCAGGAAATACAAGCAGGATGTGGGGTGGCCGAACCGCATAACGATAGAGCCTGACGGTAACGGCATCGATGAGGGGTCGGCGGCACTGCTCAAGGGTTTGGTGATTGCGCTGCAGCCAAACGTCGTTTTAGAGACGGGCACTCACAAGGGACGCAGCACCAAGGCGATACTTGAGGGGCTGGTTACCAACGAAAGAGGCTGCATGTACACCGTCGACAGGGATGACTATGGCACCTTTGACGGTTTTCTTAGTGACGAGGAGAACGGGCGGCTCACCCAGGTTATTGGCAAGACGCCTGACATCTTCAGTGCTAATCCTCTGGACTTGTTGAGCGATATCGAGTTCGCTTACCTCGACGGTGCACATGACGAAACTATCTACGATGAGCTTAAATTCGTGGAAGCTCGTGTTTCGGACTCCTGTTGCGTGGTGATAGACAACGTGAACGATGACTGCTGGCCAGGTTTCAACGAGGCCATCACGAAGTTTCTGGACGAGGGCATGTACCGCCGGGTGACGCTTAACACGCTGTGCGGATTCGATATTATACAAATCTGTGATGCGCAGTGAACACGGTCCTTATCACGGGAAGTTCTGGGTTGGTGGGATCTGCTGCGTCTGAGTATTTCCTGGAACGTAAGTGGAAGGTAGTCGGCGTAGACAATGATTCGCGTGCTGATTTTTTTGGCAGAAGCGGGAGCACGTATAATAACCAGCCGATAAACAGGAACTATAAACACTGTTACATAGATATTCGTGACGCCGAAAAGATGAATCACCTGTGGACCCGGTGCCAACCTGATGCAGTAGTGCATTGTGCGGCCCAGCCAGCACACGAATATTCGAAGATACACCCGCTCGAAGATTTTGAGATTAACGCTTACGCTACGGTTAAGTTGCTAGAGCTATGCAGGAATTACACACCTGAAGCTCCTTTTGTCTTTTTGTCGTCGTCGAAAGTGTATGGGTTAAACGTAGACGGGCACGACTATAACACGATAGACGAGACGATTCCAATCGATCAAGCCTGGCACTCACCGTATGGGGCCAGTAAAGCCGCTGCGGACATGATGGTTCAGGAATATGGTTATGAATATGGCATGAAGACGGTTTGCTTGCGCCCGAATTGCATGACCGGGGTCGCGCATGCGGGTGTTGAAAGCCATGGTTTTTTGAATTACCTTGTAAAGTGTGCGGTTAACGGTGAGAAATACAAGGTTTTCGGGTTTGGTGGGCAGCAGGTCCGGGACAATATTCACTCTGTAGACGTAGCAAGTGCGATATGGGAGTGCGTAATGGACCCGGAGCCAGCTGGTGTTTACAATATCGGCGGCGGGCCATCAAACGCCACGTCTATCATCGATTTGATCGACAGGATGCATGTCCGGTTCGGGTTCCCTATGACCGTAGAGATCCTGGAGCAAGAACGGGGAGCAGATCACTTCATATACGTTACGGACAATAGCAAGTTTCAGGCACGCTACCCAGGCTGGAAGATTACTCAAAGCCTGGATCAAATGATACAGGAGATTGTAGATGGCCAAAGTACCAGCAAGATCAGCGAAGCCGTCTACGGCTACGGATCAACTGTAGAAACGACGACCAAACTTTAGGAGGAGGTATGCTTGGCAATGGCCCATTTTCGGCTACAGGATTAGGCACGGACTCAGGAGCCACCGCTACTATGGCTGCTGATACGTATCAGAGATTTGTGGTTACGAATATCTCGGGACACGTTGATGCTGATTCGGTTCTTACGATCGAAAGTCCTGCATCTACAGTGTTGTGGGAAAGCAAAATTGATGTAAGCGTTGAGGGTTTTTCGTTTGATTTCAACCCTTGCATTCCAACAGTCGCAGTCAATACTGCCATTCTGGGCAAACTTGCCTCATCGTCGGCTGACTGCCAGGTAACGATTTCAGGTTACGTACTTTAGGAGAAAATGATGAATTCTTTTGTGGGCGAGACAACTATGACGCTCGAAAACACCGTTGAAAAATTTGATGGTGTTCAGGACCCCGCCCGGTCAGAGCTTTTTCTTGTTAATGACCTTGACCCGGAGACCAGTCCAGTCCTGTATTACAAGTACGAGTCGATGGACCCGATGCGAACTGATACAGCTCATGATCACAACAAGATATGGCGGGAACAGACTACAGACGTTCCTTCCATTATTGTTGGCGGCGAGGAATATCCAGCCCTCCTGAAGGCTCCGGATGGCCGCGAGGTTAATATCGATGATGGGTTTATTATGGACTTCCATGGCCGCCCGACGCGCACGGTTGCGCAGGATCAGAACCGTGTTGTTCTCGACGAGGCTCAGGCGCGGGCGCGGGAACAGGCAGGTGGTAGCAGGCTAAGACGTTTCACCGAGTGGGGATTTAAGCTCGCCCGTGTTACGTTAACAGATGGCCCTGCCCAGCGGTTCCAGCTCATGGAATCCGAAAAGAAGCAACGGGATAAAGCCGAAACCAGTATGGCCACTCGACTTGAGGATGTATTCGCCGCATTGGTTAACAAGATTGAAGGTGGCAAGTTGGGCACACCCCCAACGAAGGTAGGACCGTCATCTGCGAGCGAGTTAATGGATGCGTTCGATAATCTCACAAACGATCCTCTGCAGGCCGCTGCGCTGAAGGAGCACCTCCTCGGCGAACTCGAATCAAAGGCTCCAGCCTCTGCTCAGGAGGAAAATAGCGGGGAATAAATGTCAACATTCGTGGATCTGTATACGGATCTGCTGAATCTGGGCGGGCAAGATGCTACAGGTGATGCCCTGGTTATGGCGAAGAATGCTATAAACCGGGCGTATCGTCGCACTTTGTCGCTCAGCGGTCAGGTGTCTTCGCAGCGGGAGTTTTCCATTACGACCGTTGTGAATACGAGCCAGTATGGTTTAGGCCCGTATATCAAGCGTATCCTCAATATCGACGATGGCGCAAATGACCGACAGGTTAAACAGATCACGAAGGCTGATTATGACGGGCTATATCCAGGCACGTCATCTACCGGTGATCCTTTCAATTACTACATACTGGGTGTGTATGGCGTAAATGCCCAGCCGTCATCTGCCAGCGTTCTGGCATTTGTCTCAGATTTAGGCGCGGATGACGGCAAGGTCCGTGTCAGCGGTTTTGTTGGCGGTGTGTATTCCCACGAAAGCGTTACGTTGAATGGCACGTCAACGGTCAATACGACAAAAAGCTATACTACTGTCGAGCGGATCACAAAACTCCAAGCGACAACGACGACTCATACAGGCACGGTCACGGTTAAGTCTAATTCGAACGCGGTTACCGTAGCCGTTATACCATATCACCTGGATTCAGCGTCACATATCTGGATCGAGTTCCATCCAAAGCCAGATACGATTCGGACATATACGGTTCGGGCTGAAATGAACAAGCCCAATATGATTAATGACGCTGATTGGCCTGATATTGATGAAGATTTTCATGATGCGATCTTGTACCTGGCTGCCGGTGAAGCATTGCCCGCGTTCGGCAATGAGGGTTTGGCTGCAAGGATGATGGAGGACGGCAAGGACGAGATCGAGGCGTTGGCGGGGACCCGTGTTTCGCGTAATATCATACGTCAGTTTGTGGATGTTACGACAAGTGCGGGAGTTGGACCGCAACGACCGCTTATCTCAGGGATTGATATTTCGTAATGGCTAATAACCCACGTATATCTCCAAGCCTGCAGACCTCACAAATCTTCAGGCTAAAAGGCCAGCGCAGCTTGTTCTATCCTGACGTTGCTCTTACGCCCGAGCACTGTGTGACGATTAAAAATGTCAATTTTACCGAGCAGCGCACCGTAGACGTAAAAGCAGGGTCTACAAAATTTCATGCCGATGCTGTTACAGGGACTAAGCCGATAACGGGATTGTTTCAAGCTACATTTTCTGATGGAACGGTTGAGAATATAGAGACAGCCGGGGCTGTTATTTATACCAATGATGGTTCTACGCGAACGGCGGTTACTGGCACGGCAGCGAAAACAGATGCCGAAACAGCCAAGTGCCGGATGGTTTTTATCGACGGCAAGATTGTCGGAACCGACGGAAACAGCAGGCCATGGACCAAGGCCAAGGGGTCAAATGCTGTTCTTTGGGCCGACGCTACTGGCGTTGGAATAACTGCCCCTTTTAAGGGCACCACCGTGGTTGATGGTGTAACGCATGAGGACTTTGTAAAGGATTTTGTCGTTCATAGAAATTATCTGTGTGCGCTCAACACCAAAGAGAACAATACGCATTATCCTACCCGTATCAGATTCTGTGATGTAGATACGCCACCAGATTCCGGGTTGGATATCTTCGACTGGCCTATCAAGCACGTTTACGACCTGTATGAAGGTGGTCCCCCGATCGTTGGTGGCACTGATAACTTTGGGCGGTTGCTGGTTTTTAAAGAAGATGGCTTATATCCGATGAGGCTGGAGTTTGATAATGGACTTGTGTTTCTCCAAATCAACGCGCAGGAGGTTCGTAAAGGATTTAGCCCTGTAGCTACACATTCAATCATATCGCGTCCTGAGTTTACGTGGGTAATCTGTCGTGACGGTGCGTATGTCGTGCGTCCTGACTTCTCGGTTGAATGGGTTACGAAGGATTTCCACAATACCTGGGTAGCACTGGACCAGACACGCATCAAACATTGTGTCAGCTATGTCCGTGAACGGGATCACCAGGTTCGGACGCTGATACAGAGCACAAGTGCCACAGCATACTTTGATCAGGTCATGGTGTGGGATTGGCAGTCCAACGACATGTGGCTGGACGAGCCTACCGATGAGCTGACTATGGCTACGAATTTTTTCATATCCAGCAAGGAGTTTGATTATCACGGCACGGGCAGTGGGTATACGCTTAAAGCCAACAATCCCGATGCGGCCAATGATAATGGTACAGCTGTGGAGTTTGACGTTACAATGGCTCCAAATGATTTAGGGTATCCGGGTAGAACCAAGCGAGTTGTTAACTTGCGCAGCATTGTTAAGACTCAGACGTCAACAAACAACATGAATATTGAAGCGGTTCGTGATCAGGGCCAGCTACTTGGCAGGACGGGCAGTCTGAGTCTTGGCACATCCCTCACATGGAACCAGTCCGGCATCGCATACAACGACGGATCTACGTTTTGGCCGGGGGGCACAACGGAATCACTTAACCTCTTTACTAACAGAACCTGCGAAACTATTGCTCCGAGATGGCACGGATCTGGAACGGTAGGGCTTGTAGGCTATCAGTGCGAATTCGTGCTGGAGGAGAATTAACATGGGCACTATGTCAGCACAAGGCACGTTGCCAGTATCAGGCGCATCGATCGCCGCTGAACCGATTACCAACACATTCAATCATATTATGACAACATATAATGGCGGTAATATCACAACATCTAATGTTGATTTAACTGCCATAGCCAGCCTTACAACTGCACAAGCCATTTCGGGGGTAAAGACATATTCAGGGTTGAATGTTTATACCGCCGACCAGACGTTTAATGATAGTGTCAAGTTGACGCTTGGGACGGGCGGCGATGCCGATATTTTTTATGATGGCACTGATCTGAATATAAGTCCTGCAATAGTTGGTGCTGGCGATATCGTCGTAAACGGTGCGTCAATAGAGTTCGCTGACAATGAGGGCGTGACGCTTGGCACAGGCAAAGATGCTACGATCAAGTTTGACGCCACCAATACCGTTGTTGCTACAGCCGCGCAACTTGTTCTTACGCCAACAACCGATACGATATTCTCAAACGGCACAGGAGTTGTCGTAGGACATACGGCGCAGATGACAGCGGGTGGAGTGGCGCAAGAGATGCAAGTGCTCGGAACAGGTGCTGCTGACAGCCAGATGGTATTGGGTAGATTTTCTGCTGATGCGGCGGGACCGATATTGACATTTGCAAAATCCCGTGACCCCGCAATTTTTGATGGCTCATTTGCTATCGTCGCTGATGATGATACCATCGGGGCGATATATGCCACGGTGGATGACGGCACCGATTTCGCCCAGATTGCCGCGTCGATTAATTTTGTCGTTGACGATGGCACCCCAGCGGCAAACGCGACAGGTGGGTCGATAGAGTTCCACACGGTGAATGCCAGTGGGTCGGGTGCAGAGCGGATGCGTATCAACGAAGCTGGGGATGTTCATGTGGCAAATGATGTTGTTCTTGGCGCGACCTCCGAAATGTTTTTTGGCGACACGGCAAATGCAGAGGTGACCACGGGCCTTACGATTAATCAGGGTGCCGCAGATGATTTTGTAATCGCGCTGAAATCGTCAGACGTAGCGCATGGAATTACCGACAAAGCAGAAACCGATACCTACGGGAGTATTCAGAAAAATGGGGCGGCAACCGGAGGGCTGTTCGTCAAGGGATACACAGAAGGAACACAATCATTCGGGGTGCTGGCATATTACACAACGGACAATACCACCCACACCGCTTCTGGTGATGCACCTATTGCGTTGTGGTCCCACAAAAAAGATGGGACAGGTTCAGGTTCGCCGGGAGCCAACGGCAATGTAATGGTGGTCGGCGATTATACCAACGGTGCCAGTTTCATCGTTGACAAAGAGGGCGATCTTTTCGCCAACGGATCAGCGACGACCGTCTACGATGACCGGGATGATATGGCCCTGCTGAGTGCATTTGATCGGGACATCAAAGGCTTCATCGAACAGGATTGGGAAAAGAATCTTCGGGAGAATGAGAAAACTTTAATCGACATCGGTATTCTTGGTGGTCCACGTGTTGATGTCCCGGCGAAAGAGCGTGGGTTGATTAACTACACGGGTCTTGCACGGTTGCACAACTCGGCACTGCGTCAGGTATACACAAAGCTGGTCGAGACCGTTGAGCGGCTAACAGTTGCAGAATCAAAACTCAAAATGTTGGAGGCGTAGAATGGCAATTCAGACTGCGGTAAAAATGGACGGTGGAGCACCGCTGGCAAATGCCTATGTGCGCGTTCACGATATATCAATGAAGAAGGACCGGAATAGCACAGACAACGCAAAGCACTATGTGACCTATGGCGTTTCGGTTTACGTGAACGCATCGGCGGCCAATGCTGACACGGAATCGCAGAACGCACTGTTCGTCAGGGAACTGGATCGGTTCAAATTCAAAGAGGTTGACCCTGCCGGGAACCTGAGCGCGTTGGCGTATGCAAATCTGAAAACGCAAATCGTGGCCTTGACTTGGGAGGCTAACACAGGAGCGATAGAGGACGTATGACACGAGATGAAATCACAGCCAAGATCGACGAGATCCAGCAGAATCTGAACCAACTGAGCCAACAGTTGCTGCAAAGCAACCCCCAAGCGCAGAACTTGATTGGCCAACTCCAGGCTTATAATCAGCTATTGGCAGAACCGGAAGCCGTTTCTGGGGAGAAGTAGTGAACATTCCGTTTAAAGCAATGACCAAGGTAGCCTTGGTTGAGAAATGCACTGAGCTTAGCGATGAGCTGGAGCGGGTACGTGGTAGTTTGACTGATAGTATGGATAGAAATGCGGATTTACGATATAAAAATACCAAACTCATTCGCGTTAAGAAAAAACGTAAGGGTGTGGTCGATGAGGCCAGCAAGAAGTTCATACGGGAAAGCGCGATACGTAGCTCGCTGGCTAACTTAGTGTCTCTGGGTATCACTATCCCTGCCTCTCTTCAGGACGGCTCGTTCACCATCTGGTTGCTATTGAACGGCGTCTGTAGTGGGCTACTCATCCCTCTCCAGACGTATTTGCAAAAGAGAAATGAGGAAATTTGATGGGTAACATATCGGATCATTTTAGTGACTATGAATTTGCATGTCCGTGTTGTGGGCAGTGTAACGTATCAGATAAGTTTCTCGTGAAGCTGGATAAATTCCGAACACTTCTTGGTAAGCCTGTTCATGTTACAAGCGGGTGTCGATGTATCAAGCACAACGCAGACCTTCGGGCGCGTGGTTATCACAGTGTGGATGGTTCAGCGCATACTATTACAGATGCACAGAAATGTGAAGCAGCAGATATTGAATGTAGCAGCAGCAGGCAGAGACGCGACATGGTTGTTTTGGCTCACAGTATTTTTAATCGAGTGGGGATCGCTAAGAATTTCATTCACGTCGACGATGATGAAGGTAAAGACGCTGACGTAACCTGGGTTTATTGATATGGCATGGATGACAGCTTCAAATACTGGGGTAATGGCTGCTCGTAGGCTTCGGCAGTTTGGATTAAATCCTAAAGACTATCCCGATGCACAAGCAGCCAACGTTGCTATTGCTGATTTTAAACGGGGCAAGACACCGCAGGAAATAGCCAGGATATCCAGCGAGAACCAGTCCAGGATGGATTCTGCGGCTGATGAGAACGTTGCATATCCTGCGACCACTTCCGAAGAAACCCAACCAGCTTCAGAAGCAACGGAGGCTGGTGCTCAAGCAGCGTTTGCCGAGGGCGGGATGCAGGGGTTTTTGGAATACGTTGAAGCCCACAAGCAGCAGCCTCCTCCCAAGACGGAGGAAGGTGCTAAAGCAGCGTATGCTGAAGGTGGGTTTCAGAAGTTTTTGGAATACGCTGACGATGGCACCACCACGAACAAATCAACAAAGCCAACCGTCGTTAAGGATGATACTACATCC
>Ga0114910_1000541_pt1 | contig 18734 bp, 15 predicted proteins | sample MalvireepMed_908_FD_83500 | JGI IMG/M metagenome (GOLD analysis project Ga0114910, IMG submission 83500) | Marine viral communities from the Global Malaspina Expedition - Malaspina viral metaG DeepMed_908 | ecosystem: Environmental > Aquatic > Marine > Oceanic | place: Mediterranean Sea...
GAATTGTACACTAAGTCCCCCCAATTTGCGTACCCCAATAGTTGGTTGTATGGTAAGGGGAGGCAAGGAGGGGTGGGCATTGGTATTGTCCCTATACTTTTTTATTTACACGGTGGCAAGGGTGGGGGGTGAAAGGGGGGGGGTTGATGGTTAGGATGGGTTATGGTATATACTGAGGTTGATTTTTTAGGGGTTGGAGGAAACAGAGTGAACAGTAGCGAGTGGGCGGCTTACATAGGTCAGCCAGGTGCTCTGATTAGCGAGGAATACTTAGACGTGGCAGTCTCAGGTATGGTGTACGCTGGTGATGGTGCCCTTCTTTGCCCGTTATGTTTGCAGAAATATCCTGATGGATTGGGTGTGTGGCTGCACCAGACCGGGGTAGAAGCGTTCTTTAGAAATGAAGACTCAGGGAAGGGTACCCACGGGTATATCGCTCACACAGAATCGTTTATCAGCGAAGGCGGGGACTGTGGGCGTACTTCACGGAATCCCAGTGCTCGGCGTGATGGGCTGATCATATATTTCTTTTGCGAGTGGTGCTCCGGGTACGGGGAACCCGAACAAGGAGATGAGGAAAAACCCTTCGTTACGTTAGAGTTGCATATTTCCCAGCACAAAGGGGTTACGCTGATGGGATGGCTTGTTAAGAAGTACCTTAGCCGTCTTGATGAAGAACCGGAACCTCTCTTGAGAGGGGCATAAGAAAGATGCAAATGGATAATATCGGCGAGAAGGATGGGCATCAGTTGGGTACGGAGGCGTGGCAATCCGTTTTCCTGAGCTCTTTCAGTCAGTGCGGGAATATAACCAAGTCTTCCGGGGATGCGGGGGTTACGAGGCAGGCTGTGTTCTATGCTTATAAGAGACACCCTGATTTCAGGGTGTTGTATGATGAGGCCAAGGAGCAGTCGATAGAGGTGTTGGAGGATGTGGCGAGGAAGAGGGCTACGGATAGCAGTGATAATTTATTGATATTCTTGTTGAAGGCTATGAGGCCCGAAGTGTACAGGGAGGTGGTGAGGAATGAGAATATCAATGTGAACATGAATGCCAACCTGGAGAAGCTGGACAAGCAGTTGACGGACTCCCAGATTGATGAGTTGCTGGAGATAGTGGAATCTAAGAGGCTGGCGCTGGAGGGTAGGGTGGAGGAGGTGAGGTGAGTACGGGTACCGAGGACGTTGATGCGCTGATATCTCAGGCTCATTCCCTCCGTGTGTTGAAGGCACGGAGGGATTTTCCGTTCTATTGTGATTTCGTGCATGGGAGACCCTTGTATGCCCACCAGTTGGTGTGGGCCGAGGAGCTCCTGGTGGCCGGAGGGAAGACCCTCATCGTGGCACCGCCCGAGTCCCTGAAGTCCTCTACGGTGAGGATGTTCATCGAGTGGAGCATAGGGAGGGACCCCGACCTGTGTGTGCTCCTGGTGATGAATACGGCGACACAGGCGATGAGGCAGGTCATGTCCGTGGCCGAGACCATCGAGAAGAGCGATGTCTATCATGAGGTGTTCCCCGGGATCGTGCCGAATAAGCCCAGGGGATGGAGCCATGAGGCCATATTCGTGAGGCGGGGTAACGAGAGCCGCCCCGACCCGACGGTTTATGGGACGGGGATAGACGGACCGTACCAGGGGTCTCATGTGGATATGCTCATCATTGATGACCCGACTGACCAGCAGGATGTGAGGAGCCAGGCCACCATGTCCTCCCAGAGGGACAGGATACGGGGGGTGTTGCTGGACAGGTTGAATGAGGGGGGCAGGCTGTTCACTATCCTGACGAGGTGGGGAGAGGCCGATTTGATGAGGGACTTCGTTGAGATGGGCCTCTCTGTTATCGAGAACCCGATTGAGGGGAGATACCCGTGGGGCAGGTTACTGTGCCCCGAGTTGTTCCCTGATGAGAGGATATCGAGGGTGAAGGCCGAGAAGGGGAGTGCGTTATATTATCTGACGTATATGTGCGACCCGGGAGCGGCCAGCGGGAGCATCATCAAGAGGGAATGGTGGAGGAGGTACGGAGATACGCCCGAGGGAGAGCCCTCTCAGATGATATTCTCGTGGGATCTGAGCGCGGGGAGGAACGAGAGGAGCGACTTCACGGCATACGGGGCGTGGGAGGTCTACGAGAACGGGTATTACCTCGTTGATGCGGGCCACTGGCGTCTCACTATGGACGAGTTGATAAGGAAGATGGAGTTGTTGTATGCTGTGCACAGACCGAAGTGGCTCTTGGTGGAGGACGTGGGCACGAGTGTACCCGTGGTGGACTACATCAAGCAGCATACGAGGTTGCCCATAAGACCCGTTATCCCTGGCCGTCTGGGCAGGAAGAGCGGAATCGTGAGGGACAAGGAGGCCCGCCTCATGGGGGTCGTCCACCTGATCGAGGCCGGCAGGGTCTGGCTTCCCGCCTCGGCATCGTGGGTGGAGGAGTTCATAGATGAGTGTGCGGCCTTTCCGGGCGGACAGCATGACGACCAGGTTGACCAGATGACACAGGCACTGGAGTACATGGAGCTACATTCCGCCGTGGGGGCCATTGATATGAATAATCCTCCGCGGTATCCCAGTTTCGCAGGGGGAGGGATGATGAGGCAGACAGCCGAATCCACTCCCTACCGTTACAGGAGGTTTTCGTAGACGATGGACGAAGAACAGCCTGAAGTACAGGATATCCTTGAGAAGAAGTCCCGCCTGGAGGAGGTATGGTCAGGCGCACACGCACAGTGGGACGAGACCGACTCCCTCGTTCAGGGCGGGTACAATATATGGGGGAACGAGGAGGACAGGGCCACTCGGAGTACCATGAGGAGCAACCAGGCACGGGTCATCATTGACCATACCTCGGACAACCTGCTCCCGTACAAGCCCCAGTGGCACAGGGAGAAGATAGGGCAGGCGGAGGACGCACAGGAGTCGGCTGATAAGGTCGAGGCATGGGTGGACGCGGTATGGTCCACCTCTTCACTGGACCAGTTGAGCATCCCCATGAAGGTTCTGGGGCGCAACATGCTGAAGTATAACTACGGCGTACTGGAGACGGTGTTCAACACCACGGGTATGCCCAGGAAACCCAAGGAAGGCGCTGATAACTTCAGTGCGAAGGAGAGGGAGTACCAAGAACGGTCTTGGAACTTCAACCCATTCGGGCTCAGGGCCCCTCACCCCACGGCTATCCTCCTGCCATGCTATGAACGGAGGCCCTCTTACGCGATAAAGAGGGAGAAGTGGGCAAGTATTGATATCAAGACGGAGCTCGACCACAAACGTGACCTGAGCCACCCGTCCCTGGTGTCCGTGGATGACTACGACATGGGCAGAAACCCGATGGAACTCGTCGATGTCGTGGAATACTACTCCAGGGACTGGCACGCGATCATAGCTCCGGGGGGCCGTAAGGACGGAGACATGCTCCTCATTGAGGCCAACCCCCACAGGATAGTCCCGTTCGTACATGCCTACGGAGGATTCGGCGACATGCCGTCCGGGGAGGACGGGACAGACCCGATGTATATGGCCCAGGGGTTCCTATGGCCCGTGAGAGACCTGATAAGGCTCCTGGACCAGGTGATAAGCGCCAAGGCAGAGCTTGAGATGAAGGCCGCATACGCCCCGATGGTGGCTCCCGAGGAGACACTGGAGCGCATCGCCCAACTATTGCAGGCCGGGGCCAACATGATACCGGGGGACGCAAGGGAGATAGGGTATATCCCCATACAGCAGTTGCCCCAGTATCTCACCGACTTCCAGGACAGGATAGAAAGGCAGATAGTGGTTGCTACGATAAGCACCGTCGCCTTCGGGGAACGCCCTGTGGGCGTGGATACCGTCGGCCAGCATGCCATGATGCTACAGGTCAGCTTCAAACGGATGCTGGAGACGATGGAGCAACTCTCCTTCATGGCCTCTGAGGTGGCGAGCACCTGGATGAGGATGCTCGCAGGGTGGGACGCATTCGTGGAAGAGTCCAAGTCGATGGATTTGGGCGGCAAGATAACGGTGCGGGGCAAGGACCTCAGGGCCGAGGACTTGCAGAAGAACTACCACATAGTGGCGACCTTCCCTCTGTCCGACGAGGCGGTCCGTATGCAGAGGACTCAGCAGGGGGCCTCACTGGTCGCCCAGGGACTGAAGAGTAGGAAGAGGCACCTGGAGGAAGACCAGGGAGTGACCAATATAAGCGCAGAGGAAGACCAGATACTGATCGAGAACGTCATGGGAGACCCAATCCTGGTCACTGCATTCGCAGAGAAGAAGAGACAGGAACTGGGGGTGCAGGAACTGTACGAGGATCAGATGAAGAGGATGGCAGCAGAGAGGCAGCAGGGGTTCGCCCAGACACAGGCCACCGAGGGGCTCCCCGGGGGTGCCCCGCCCCAATTCGTTCCTCCGGGAAGCCAGGAGGAGATGACCGTCAACGCCGCAGAGGGCCAGGCCCTGGTGAGACCTCCCGCGGCAACTGCGGGTACGGCCCAGATGAATGGCTCAGGAGTGTGATATGCCCGTCATTAACCCGATAGATAAAATCCTTCTTCCGATTAACGATAAGTTCAGCGTTGCAACTGAGAGGGCCAACGCGTCCAAGGCTGTGAAGTACGGGGATGCCAAGTATACGAAGGCTGAGGGCCGTGCCCAGTTCATGCGTGAGCTCGCATCCAAGACGAGCGGCCCTGAGAGGGCCGAGTTGATAAAGCAGAAGGGCGTTGATGCCTCAATGGACCTCCTCGGAAAGGCTGGTTCCCTATGACTATAGAAGAAGCTATGGAATTTCTGGAGGCCCAGGGATTCACGGTTATCCGCCGCACTGGCAATAGATTCCATGTTACAGGAGAAGGATTGGGGGATACATATCCAACTCTGTCTAGTGGTGATAACCCTGGGGATGGCTATTGGGACACCCTGGCACTCAACTTCGAGCAATTCAGTGACTTTATAGATGAGGTCTCATCTGAGGTCGCTGGTACCTCTGGAGTGCCTCCAGAGGTGGCCGCAGGTCGAACCGAAGAAGCCACAGAAGGCAAAACAGAAGGCAAAACGGTTGAGCGAGACGAATTGGTGCCAAAACGAACAGGCCCCCCGCGAGATGTGCGTTACGGTCAAACTGAAACCGAGAAACCACCGTGGTGGCCTGATTACCTGGGCATCCCTTGGCCCCCAGAGATACGCGTTGCACAACATGACCCTAATACCGGAGTTGTTACTTTTGTATCAGGGGGATTTGACTGGGGAGCCTTTACTGAGATGAAGCGTTCCTTTGGCACTTCGGAAGAAGAGCGAGTGCTGTCCTTGGATGACCTGATAGCACAGTCATTGGGACAGGTGGCCGACTGGTCAGACCTAGATGACGAGAACCTACAGAAGGCCCAGAGACTATTTGATTTCAAGAAACAGCCGACAGACGCAGAGCGCCTGAGGCTTGCACTGGATATCGCCCAGTCCCCATCGGACTACATGACCCTGGTGGGTCTGTATACAGGTGCAGTATCCAGAGAGAGTCCCGCAAGGATGGGAGAGAGGGTCGCTCCTCTCATGCCGTACCTTCAGCAGATGGCGCAGAAGTTCTTCGCCGGAACCTCATTGACTCCAGAGGCTGAACAGCCAATGGTTACTCCTACGGATGATGAAAAGGAAGCATTTAGGAAACAGGAAGAGGCAATCTACGGGCGTACTTATGATGACGCCCAAGAGGATCAATTTCCGGGGCTTCCGCCAGACGCTAGTATTATTACCTCCAGTGGACGATATTATAATCCCAGAGAGCATACATGGGAGCCACTGGAAGATTTCCAGAGTCGCACAGGAGAGACCCCGGGCCCGCCAATATGGGGGCCGAATCAGTGGTTTGGAGATATACATGGGCCTGATTGGTTACAGCCCGGACTCCCAGGGGAGAGGGAATACGATGAACCTGATGATGCATCATATGTGCCTTGGTCCATTGGCCCCGTAGATGCCCCGCGTATACCGACTGCGGTACAGAGTCAGGGCGAGGGGATGGGGATAACTCCTGCTAAAAGACAGTGGGAATATTTGGAAGAGGACGAACCCCAATCATTCCAACAGGGTGGGGTTGTCGATGGCGACTACCTCGGTCAACCCAAGGTCATAAAGGCCCATGCCGGCGAGATGGTCATACCCAACTATACTGGCGGGAGTCCATTGCAACAGTCAGGGGCACTGGGTGATGTGTGGAGACCGCCAGCAAGCATATGGGGCAGTGAGGTCTCGCGCCCTGCTGTTAGGCAGATACCCAGCACGATTGAAGGAGGGTTCCGGTTCAGGAGCCCGCAGACCATTCGTCGCATGACTCCTTCACAGCGCATGATGTTCCAGGAGGGAGTCAAGTCCTTTGGGTATCCGTGGGAGGACTGGAGGATGCAGGAGAGACTCGCAACCGGCGCTGGGGGCGCTGGTAGGCCGAGGGCACGGTTCCGAAGACCATCATTTGTGAGGGGTTAATTGCCAAACGGAAACAACCAGCCTTTCTGGCAGACACGCCCAAGGACTAATAAGGCACAGGATAAGTTCAACGAGATGTTGTCCCGTCCCGGTGCCCGCACTCCTTCTGGAATGTTCGACCCACGCGTGGTTTCTCGTGAAGAGGCCCGTATGATAGCGGGGCATGAAGCACAACAATCGGGGACACTCGTTGACGGGAGTTTACAGCCACCACCAATCCGTAGGCCAAAATCCATTAGCCCATTCGAGGCATTAAAGAATGTGGCAACCTTGAGACACTCTGGGGGATGGTTTAGGACTGCCTTTACAGAAGAGGAGATACAGCGTTTACCAGGCATAGCGCAGACCCTTGCCCGGGCTGCTAATGAGCTTACCAGCCCCTTCAATATTGCATTCACTGTGGCTACGGCAGGCTTAGGCCCGGCGGCTGTAACAGGTATAAAGACTGGGCAGATTGCATTGCGTCAAGCCATAACTCAAGGGAACAGAGGTCTTGCAACCCGTATAGCGGCCAAGGTTCTAGACTTGGCCGGGTCTGGGGTGAGCGCGGCAGCGGCTCCGATCACACGAGGGGGTTTTGGGCAGCGCCTTGCCGCCGAGCAGGCCCTTGGCCTCGGAGCGGGTGTAGCAGCACATGAAACATCACGTCGAATACCAGAAACCGCTCCCGGTATCGTGAGGTATGGTGCCCCATTGGCTGCTGGTTTGTTGGGTGGAGGATTAACCGTGGGAGGCATATCCGGGATTAGGGCAGGAGTCGGTGCCGCCCCAGGAGTAGCTAAAACGGCCCGTTTACGGGTGGGACAACAGGTTGCCCGTATCCCGGGTGCAGGTGAAGTGGGGCTGAGGGTAGGGGGAGTACCAAGTGTGGCGGGAGCGGCTGACAGTAAAGTGGGACGTATCGCATCAGCTACTGGCGCAGACCCCAATACGGTCTACGAATTTCAGTATAAAGTTGTAGAACTTGATGACCTCATAACTTCCAACACGGACGCAGGTGCCCCAAACCCACAGTACGCACCCGAATTGCAACCGCGATTGCGCGGCGATAGGGTTGCCAGTAGGCTCCAGATAGAAACCATTGCCAAGCAATTAAATGCAGATGAACTTCTGCACGATGCAGGCACATTAGACCGAGGCCCGATGATTGTTGGTTCAGATATGATGGTGGAAAGCGGGAACGGGCGTATATTGGCACTCCGGTTGGCAAGGGATAAATTTAAGAATAAGCATGACGAGTATACAAACCTGCTCAACGATAAGTTATCCGAGTTTGGACTGGACGCTGATGCAACGAAGGGGATGCGCTCCCCTGTCCTGGTACGCGAGAGAGTAACTGATGTGGATAGAGTGCGGTTTACGGCAGAGGCAAACGAGTCGGCCACCCTTGCGATGTCCCCTCTGGAACAGGCGCTCCAGGACTCTAAACGATTGTCCGATGATTCCATCGCATCTCTTGTGGTTACAGACAGCCAAAATATTAACGAGGCATTGCGAAGTACGAGGAACCTGCATGTTACTAGGGCTTTCGTGGATAACCTACAACCAAATGAACAAGCCGCACTACTAACTTCCAAGGGCGAATTGAACAATCAAGGATTACAGCGATTAAAGGCTGCTATCTTCGCAAAGGTATTCCCTGGTGATGCAGGGAAATTCCTCACAGAGGTTTTCATTGAGAGCTCAGACCCAATTATTGTGCCGATTGAGCATGCCATATTCGACGCACTACCCAAACTAGCGCGGTCTGAGGGGCTTGTGCGCTCTGGTCAGAGAGCATCGACCCTTGGGATAGGGGATAATTTAGCACAAGCCGTTGTCGTGCTTGCCCGAATGAAGCGAAATAAAACGAACATTGATGAGTTTGTACGACAGGCTGGTATGTTTGGGCAGGAGTTGGACTCCTTTGAGGCAAAATTACTCATTCATCTTAATACCTTTGGGAATGCTCGTAAGGTAATTAGGGAGTTTCTACAGGATTATAGCGACGCAGTTGTAAATTCACCGCATCCAAGTCAGCAGGCAATGATGCCAGAAGCTAGGATAAGTAAGGAGCAAATAGTTGACAACCTCATTTCCCAAAAAGAAACAGCGGCCAAGGAAGGTACTCTTTTCGGAGATTTTGAGCGACGCCGAATGGCGGAGGGTGCTGCCACCCCTGAAACCCCTCGTACGCAACTGGAGAGTCCCGTCGGAACGGTTGAAGACCTAGCCCCCACAACCACCACAGCAGCACGCGAAGGCGCAACGACGGCGGCTGAAGATGCTGCGAGGATTAGTCTGCTTAGAAATATGATTGCCAGCCCAGTCACGGGAATTCCAGAAACTTCGCATATGGCCGCTGGTTACTTGAGGTTGTCGCCAGCGAAGAAAGGCGCAGAGGGCGTCATCCCTACACCAGTACGAACAGCGGCACAACGTGCGGATGATATTTATGAGGCTAAGTCAGCAGTAACAGCGGCTGAAGAAAGTTTAGCTGACCCTAGAGTTAATGCAGAGCTAAAATCCGCTGAAGATGCGGTAGCATCCGCTGAGAAAGACTTAACTGCGGCTAAGGATAGCAAGAATAAAGATGCAATATCACGCGCTGAAGATATATTAGCAGACCTTAAAGAGGGTGCAAAAGAGGCTAAAGAGCCTATAACCGAACTTGAACGAGCATTGGCAGAAGCTAAAGCCGACCTTAGGGTAGCGAGTTTTCAGATAACTCCCAAGGTGAGGAAAGCATACGACGAACAGCTTGCTGCCTATGAACAGTGGATGGCTAGACGGGAAGATAGCCGCCAGAAAATGATTAAAGAACTTGCTGACCTAGAAGCCAAGCCAGCCACCACTACCGCAGCCCCCACACGCACCACAGAGCCCGCAGACGTTGATATGTTGACAGGTTTGTTCCGAAGTCTGCGCATATTTGACGAGAATGCAAATGAAGCTCGTCGCTTCATTGCAGAACAGATTGATCCTGTCCTTAGTGATGTGTATGGTATGGATCGCCCTCTAATATCGCCCATTATGAGGGGCTACCCAGACTCGCAAATGCTTATTCAGGTGACAGGCCCCAATGCTGAAAGGTTTGTTAGAGAGTTTGGGTTGGAAGCGGTTGAGCGACCTCTATTCGGCCCTGTCCGATACCGCATTCCTGAACAGCCCTCGTTAGCATTCTCCCCCACACGCACCACAGCAGACCCCGCAACGCAAGCGGCCACTGACATGCCGGGTGGGGTTGCTGCTAGGGTAGCTGAGGAAGCGCCCACAGCCCCTGACGTGCCGGCTATGACGGAGGCAGATAGACTTGCTGAACAGCTTAGGGCTACTCCAGGTTATAGAGGCAGAACTGATATAGAGATAGGTGGGGAAAGGGTGGTTGTGGAAGAAGGCCCACCTACGGGGCCAGGAGGGACAGGTAGGGACACTGGAGCGGGAGGTGGCCGACGAGGTGGAGGAGAAGATGGCGGGCCGACAACGGTAGAGGGAGACCCGTTGCCTATCCCCCCAGAGATTGATGCTATGCCTGAAGGCATAACACGCGACATTGCATTAGCAAGAGAAAAGATACGCCAGGCAGAGCCGGGTGCAATATCAAGGGCGTTGGATGCCCTGCCTGGACTTAGGCACCTATACCGTTTCTTTGTCCCTGCAAGAAACCTAACCAAGGCACAGCACGAGGGATGGGTTGCTAAGAGCATGTCGGAATCTAGGTATCTCACCGAAGCCTTTGGTCGTCGTAATGAAGTATTTCAGGAACTGGACAGTGCCTTTGGGCCTGGGTTCAAGACAGGAGAGAAGGCCCAGCTATCGTATATTGGCCCTTCTGACCGAGCTAAGTCTCCGTTAGTGGGTAGAGCCATAGATGTATTGCCTAACCCTGAGCACTATGTTTTGAACCAGAGTCAACTCGACGCCGTTGCCTCAGTCAGGGCTTACGGCGATGAGTTCCTTGATAAGGTTTCACGGGAATACGGAGTTAAGATAGGACGCTTCCCCATTAAAGAGAACGCTGCCTTTGTTCCCAATGTTGATGTCTCCGATGATGCATTAGAACTCATGGGTAATGCCTGGACTGCGGCACGGGTAGGACGAGCTAAGACGAGGGTCTGGGAGGATGCCATAGCCCGTCAAGCGTATACTCCGGATTTCCAACCGGAGACCAACCTGGTACGGCTCTTTGAGGCTTCGGATGTAGCCAAGGGGCACATGGTATCAAAAGAGGTGTTAAAGAGGTCCGTTGGGGGCAAGACACTTGTGGAGGTCAAGGATGCTCTACATCCTAAATTGCGAAAGTATAAGGAAAGTGTAGCAACTAAAATACGGAATCTGCGCGCCCGCATTGATACCGCAGAACGTGAGAGTTCCATAGCTGCCAGGCAGGAAAAGCAAGTCAGCACCCAGGTATCCCAGGCACAGAAGAGAGCCCGACCCATGCTGGAGCGTATTGACGAGTTGGGGGACGAGTTCGGGCCTGAACTGTCCCATCTATCGGGGCAAACCAGAGAGCTCTTGCTTCGTGCGGCGGCACTGGAACGCCGTGGGGTAGTTCTGAAGTTGAGGAGAGAGACAGCGACGGCTAGGGGCATTGACCTAGCTGTTGAGTTGGATAAATTAGCACCCCTACTCGATAATTTGCAGAAGAGATATAAGTCAGTTGGCTTAGGCGATAATGTGCTGGTTGAGAAAGGAATATTCCGGTATTTCCCCAAGAAGGATGCCGATAGTCTTGACCAGTTATTGGAAGTGTCCACTAACCCGGTTCTCTCGGCAGCATGGGAAATACGCAACATCAAGTTCAATTTAGACCTATCTCCAATAACAGGTGTCCATCTTCCGTTGGGGTTCCTAGCTGATCCAGTTGGGACTATTGGGCAGTTGCTTCGTGGGACACGGACTGCTGCGGAGAGGGGACAGTTTCTTAGGGACCTAACTCCCGCAGGTCTAGCTGAGAAGATAGCTGGAGATCCTACTTGGGCTGAGTTCGCTGCGGTTTCAGGACGACCTATGGGTCAGACTGCTACGGAATACTCAGGAGGTATCCTGAGGCGTATCCCAGGATTTTCAAAGGCAAACGAGGCGATGTTCACGGCGGTAACATACCGCAGTAAGGCTATGTATGATGGCCTTGTCCAAGACTATGTCAAGGCAGGTATTCCCCGCAATGAGGCCATAATAGCAGCCAGCGAGAATGTACACCGCGTGATACCCCTTATAGACCATGCCTTACTGGGGCAATCACAGGCTCGGGCTAAACTCATACAGTCTCTTACCATATCGCCGTCTTTCATATTCCGGCCTCCCGAACTAATGGCTGAGGCAGCAACGGCACTTGTAAAGGTGGGGCTGAAACAAACCCTGACCACGAAACAGAAGATGGCATTACGCACTATGATGATGATGGCCGCAACGGTTCAGACTATTTCTATCACTTCCGCTGTGATGGACGCATGGAAGAATGACAAGGATGTTTGGAAGGCGGGGCTCAGTGCGACGGACGACATGTCCATCCATTTAATGGATGGTAGACAGATACCCCTGGGTGGCCCTTACCGCTCTATGATAAACGCCATGAAGCCAGTCTGGGTAAATCGGGATATGGACTATATGGTGCCATTTTGGAACATGCCGCGTTGGGCTCTCGGTAAGATGACCCCTGCGTTTAGAACTCAGTATGATATGATAAAGAATAGGGATTTCAGGAATAGAAGGATAAGGACGGGCGAGTTCCCGATGAATCTCCTTCAGGGCGTGATGTATGAATTTGAGGGTGTGGTTCCGCTTTCTATCGGTAAATGGTCGGAGGGATGGCGTACGGGGGCGACTCTGGCAAAGACAGCAGAAGAATCCTTCACGCAATCGTTAGGCACATCACTATATGACCGCCAGGGGCCTTGGGTAATGCGTAGCGAGTGGCGGAATGAGTTACGTCAGTATTGGGATATCCCCACAGATCCGAATAAGTTGGGCACGAAGGATAATCCCGTCAGCCGTACCACATATAGGCAGCGTACTCCCATGACGGATGCCAAGCTATTTATTATAGGGGACGTGACCAGCCTGATGCGTATTAAGGGAAATCCATTACAGACTTCTAGTAGGTCTGTCCTGTTGGCGCTGAGTTTGATACGGGAGAACAATATAGACCCAGATGACATCAGGGGAATTAGGGAGCGTAAGGAGGACCGTGCCGCGGCAGAAAAAGCAGGGCGTAGACTCACTCCCAATCCCGTGGACAGGCTTATTAGTTTATTGGAGGAAGCTCGCCCCGCGGAAACCGCTCCAGCTTCACGGGAACCCACTCCTGCGCTACCAGCGCCAACTCCTGTACTCCCAACACCTACGCCGGCAATGCCAGCGCAGCCAGGCCCTCGCAGTACGCCTACAAGAGAAGAGTTTAGGAATACACTAAGGGGGTACTTAGCCACTAGGACGGCACAGAAGACTCCTGAGCCAGTAGGTGTCCCGTAATGTATAGCGCGAAGCCGGAGGACGTACCGATGTCTTACAAGAGAGAGCTACGTTGCCCGGGATGTAACAAGAAGTATGCCGAGCACTACAAGGGCCTGGTTGTACTGAAGTGTGAACAGTGCCATCAGCTTAGTGTTCTTGACACAGATGACCCCAATGGTGTATAGATAATATCACGCTAATATTGTGGCCTTGTGCCCGAAGTACCTATGGCCTGTGTGCCTTTGTTACTTCGGGTATTTTGTTTTCTGGCCTAACCGATGGTTTGAGCCAGGAAGGAGGACAGGATGGCGACAGAGCAGACCATAGGCATCCCTGATGCTGATATCCTTACGGAGCCGCAGGCAGACCTACCCGTCGAAGACGGAGCAGGAGAGCCGCAGGCCGAGGAGGAACAGGATAGGGCAAGCCGGTTAGAGTCTGAGGTTACAGAACTGCGGCAGCAGTTAGACCGGGTTAATAAGTCCCGCCGTGACGAGTACATACAGAGCAGGTCGGCAAGAGAGAAAGACCAGAGGATGGACCGTATGGAGGGCCTCATAGTAGACCTGGTTGATAGGTATGACAGGGGCGACCTAGCTACGGACACCATCAAGGAGACGGTGAGGGACGGCATCAACCGTATCGAGAGTGACATCACAGATACGGGGCAGGCCCAGGCCCTCTCTGAAGAGATCAACGATATAAGCACCAGACATGATGCAGAGATCAGAGACCTCAATAACAACCTTGACCGGTCTGGCGTTGACATGCAGAACTTCACACGGCGCTGGAAAGAGGCTGAGGAACTATGGTCTAAGGGCCGCTATGTAGAGGCTAGAGAGAGGGTTGCCCACGCCGAGACCTCACTGGAGCTTGCGAAAGCGCGGGCCAGTGGCCCCGGCGCAAAGACGGCCAACCCTGCTGAGATGGACTTGAACGCCAATCGAGGCCAGAGGCCAGGTGCCGGCAGGAGCGATTCGGCCAAGGTGACCGCATATGGCCGAGGCGAGATTCCCTGGAGCAAGGATGTCCAGGACGCCATGAAGAGACAGGGATTAGTGTAGCAAGAATAACGAGAGCAAATGTGTGGAGGGAGCGGGGAAACCCGACGACCTCCAGTAACAACTTTGTTTAAGGAGAATTGAAATGGCACAATCATCCGTTGGTAGAATTAGAATTTTTGATGACTTCATTGGATTTGAAGTTCCCGTAGCCAGTACAGCAGCACCCGCAACCGCTCCGTACTTTACCCCAGGTGGCCTTCGAGTGGTTGGGCAGGGCCTGGAGGTGAATGACTCAGGTGTTGTTGGCCTTGACGCTGATGGTCTCAATGGTGTCGTGCGGTTGACAACTACCGATGAAACAGAACACTCTGTGGGATTTACTACTAATAGCAGCTTTGACATGGCATTGAATGGCGGTATCGGGATTGAAGCTCGTGTCCGGTTTGAGAATACCGATACCAAACAAGTATACTTCGGGCTCACAGATGTAGTGACTAACGGGGTTGGTATCCTTGAGGGTGAACAAATGGTTGGGTCAGGTACAGCAATAACGCTAACATCATCAGACTTATGTGGATTCATGATGTCGGCAGACCTAACAGATGCTACGGACTGGCACGGAGTTTACAAGGGTGGGTCAGCAACAGCTTCCACCACCTCAACTGATGTAGACCTCGATGATGTCGCAGGAACTGACTTTCAGGTTCTCAGGCTAGAAGTTGATAGCAATGGAACAGCCCGATGGTATATAGATGGAGACTTGAAGCAGACTGTAACAGGCGCTGTATCAACAAGCACAGACCTTGCTGTACTGCTCATGGTTGAAGCGAAGGGTAACGCCATTGAGACGATGGATGTGGACTACGTTCTCATCGAGACAAATAGAGACTGGACTGCATAGTCCACGCTAAGATAAGGAGATAAGACCTTGGCTACTGGAAATACAACTACTGGTTCCCTCGCAGATAGCATTGATGTTATTCAGGCTTCTGCCAGGTCACGGAGACAATATGACGGGGTGATGCCCCAGTTGGTTGACCGGGTGGAGTTGGATGCCAACACGGGCACCACATGGAGGGAGATCCTCCTCGCTAACCTCTCGGCGCAAGCGGTGACAGAGAACACGGTGCTGGATAACCCCCAGCAGTATGACGACTCTGCCATTACCATAACGCCGGAGATGATTCAGATTCAGACGTTTATCTCTGACAAGAGTAAGCGCAACATCAACAACAAGGTGCTGGCCCAGATGGGGAAGATGCCCGGTGAGGCGATGATGAGGAAGAAGGACGAGGACGGCCTCACTGCCGCCGACGCTTCCACCCAGATGGGTGCTGCGGGTACTCCTGTGCAGACAGGGGACGTGGCAGCAGCACGGTACATCATCACGTCCAACGCGACAGAGCCTGGGCCTCTCCCCATAGCGGGTGTGTTCCACGGGTTCTGTATCAAGGACTTCTACGATGAGCTCGTAGCGGGTGTGGGGACGTACCCCGTGCCTGATGGGTCCACGGCGACTGTGTTCCAGTCTGCCTTCACCCTTCCTATCGCCAATGTGTCCATACACGAGGATGGCAACATATCCATCGACAGTTCAGATGATGCCAAGAACTTCGTGTTCTCCAAGTCGGCGTGGATACTGGTGGAGGGGATGACCATCAGAACTGAGTCCAAGCGTGAGCCCAATATCGCCGGTGGTGGAGACAGTCTGTTTATGACAGACGAGTTCGCCTACGGCCTGAGACTTGCCAACTGGACTCGTGAGATCATAGGTGACGCTACGGCACCGGCGTAAGGATATATGGTTAGCGTAGCAGAAAGACCGGGAGCAGAGGTCGTCCACTTCAGGATGACCTCTGCCCTGGACACGGTAACGAGGGCGGTAGTAGCCGATGAGCCTTGCTATGTGCTGGCTGAGTTGAACCTGCCCTCACGGAGCGGTAAGTCCAAGAGCCGCTTCCAGGTGCTACGAATAGTGCGTGATGACCGGCTGGTCACAGCTTATGTGTATCTGGGGCCCGCCCGTACATTCAAGGCGGACCAACTTGTGATTCCAGGGGGGCAGGTCGAGAACGGAAAGGGGATAGCCTGGCACACCGTGGCAGAGCTACAGGAGTATGCAGATAAAATGCGGTCCAATCCCCTCTACAGGGAAACTGAGCCCTCCGATTTGCAGACGGCGTTCCAGAACATGGTAGAGGAAAAGAAGCGCCGAAGGCGCAACCAATCCAGCTTTGGCCCTGCGGGTCAGCTTGTTAGGAGTTAGATATGACAACCCAGGATACGGTAGCAACAGCAGAGGCAGAAGAGGCATGGCGTGAGGCGATAGCAGAGGAGCCGGAGCCTGTTGCAGAGCTCCCCGATAGCTTTCTGAAGGTGGGGGAGATCATCAGCACTCCTTCGGAGTCATCTCCGGCTGCGTCCCGCGTAACGTCCCTTAGATACAAGGGATACCTGCCGTACTGGGACACCAAGACGGGGGGATATAATGAGTGCCCCCACTGGTTCCGTTGGCAGGTGGCCCAGATGACGCATGAAGACGGCACCAAGATGTATACCTTTACTAACCCTCATATTGCACCTGATTACGGCCAAGACCTTTGTTGCCCTCTTAACCCTGCTTCTCCGGAGCACCACCGTATTGAGGGACTGGGGTTCAAGTTGTGCAAGAGGGTGCATATCCCTCATCAGGACGCCTTGGAGGCCCATGTGCAGAAGTCGCACAAGAGGGCTTATACGGCACTTAGGAGAGAGCGGGAGGAGCGGATCAGGGACGAGGATAGGGAGCTACAAAGAGAGACCCTGAGAAGCAACCAGGAGTTGCTGAAGGCTATGCTTGGTGGGGCAGCGCCCACTGTGGCAATAGCACCCAACCCGACTGATGTGACTGATATCCCCTCACATGTACATAGGTATGGCAAGAGTGTGGGGGACGAGTGCAAAGTGGCGGGGTGTACTGCGGTACGCATCGTCGCATATAGGAAGATGAAACGAAATAAGTAGATTGTAGTAACTAATTGGGAGGCATTCTCCCTTATACAGTGCGTACTTTTCGCTAAGGAGGAATTGAGATGACAGCACCAAAGAGTTCAGATTACCGAGGATGGTATAACGATGCAGAAAACTCCACATTGGATGTATATGTGGGGTATGGAGGAGCGAGCGATCCTGCTGAGATTATGCAGATTAGTACCACAGCCGTAACTGTTACAGGAACAGCTACAAGTGGTTTAACTGTTACAGCAGGTGGAGTTACTGCAACAGCAGGTGAAATTACAGCAACGGCCAATGATTTTCGTGCTACAGTAGGCAACTACCGTGGTGGTCCGGTCAATGCCTTTGCCACTACTGAACCTACGCAGGGCGTTGTTCTGGAAGCAGGAACAGCGGCGGCAGGGGCCATTACAACTTCTAGTGGTATATTCTCAAGCGCAACAGTGTTACGCAAAATCATTGCGAATGGTACTGTTTCAGATGTGGGGTAAACCATGTTAAAGGAACAAGTAACTGAAACATATATAGAGGCTACTGAGAAAGATAAAGTACGCAAGCGTGTGACCAGTTCTACGCTTGCGTGGGAATCACTGGCTAATAGCGAGCCTGGGTTGTGGTTTGCTGGAGCCTTTGACGATGCTTGTGGATGTGAGTTCCCTTGGGTACGAGAGAGCATGAACCCGTACATGGGCAAGACCCAGAGGTATCGGTGGTGCTGTATCCTGGCAGAGTTGCAGAAGATGTGGCCGCATCTATTTGAGATGGTCAATGGCTACCTTGACCGCAACACAGGGGAGATTATTACAGAGCCTCATAAGTGGGATCATTATATGGAGATGCCCTCACATCTTGTAAGGCGCATTGCCAGAGCGCAGGGCAAGACTATGGAACAGGTTCTGGATGAAAACCAACCGGTGCCTTACATGGATTTCATTGCTAAGAATGCGTAGTCGGTAAAATAATCTAATACATCCTCCTCCCATACAAGAGGTCTGGAAGGGCTGGATAGACCAAGGAGGTAACAATGCCAACAGAAATCTTAGGCGCTAATCTGGGGCACCAGAGGAGCGCGGGTGCTGCGAGCGGTGTGTCCCTGTCTACAACAGCGGCGTTCACACCGTTCCACCGGGGCACAGAACACATAGACCTTATACCAAGGAACTTTGCCACGGCAGTTGTGGCAAGGTATGCCCTTTGCCCGTACCTGGTTATCCTCAAGGCTGACTCCTCCGATGACCTAGCTGGTAGGATTGAAGACTACTCTGCTATTGCACAGGATGGGTCTACCGCTACTAGCGTTGACCTGAGTAGTCTTGCCGCAGGCCGTAATGTTTATGTGGGGTCTGCAATACCCTTCAGGGGGGTCAATATAGATGTGGACACCACAAACTCCACGGGATCTACAGCCCTTACGGTTTATTACTGGGCTGGATCGTGGGTGGATATTTCCGATTCGGATGGCACTTCTTCGTCCGTGTCTCTAGACCAAGACGGCTCGGTTACATGGACAGTGCCATCTGCATGGCAGTCAACTTCCCTTGTTAAGATAGACAGGTCTGTGAACAGTTCCCTCCATTGGAGGGATGTATCCATGTACTGGACGAAATGGAATTGGAGCCACGCAATGGATTCCACGGTAACGCTAGACCACATGCTTGGCATAAATGAAAGCACGGCTTACGCAGAAGTGCCGGCCTCTCTTGGAACGGGAATGCGAATCCATCATGGCTTTGGCAGTAACGGGATTGCAGGTATAGAGACGCTGACCAACGCAGGGACCGGCAACATGCTTGTTACCTGCTCGGCTCTCAACGGATACTTCTCTACCGGTA
>Ga0114910_1000548_pt1 | contig 18699 bp, 18 predicted proteins | sample MalvireepMed_908_FD_83500 | JGI IMG/M metagenome (GOLD analysis project Ga0114910, IMG submission 83500) | Marine viral communities from the Global Malaspina Expedition - Malaspina viral metaG DeepMed_908 | ecosystem: Environmental > Aquatic > Marine > Oceanic | place: Mediterranean Sea...
CAAAGAATGTCTCGCCTGCGCCCGTGTGCAGCAGGATCGCGCCGAACAGCACAAATGCTGCCAGCGTCGTCGAGGCCACATTGACCAGCATACCCCATAGGCCACGGTCGGACAGGAAGATGATCTCGGTGAGATAGCCGGCGTCAAAGCCACGGTGCCCGAATTGGCCGGGGATCAAATAGCCGAAGAACGCATAGGTAACAGCCGCGATGACGATCAGTGGGAACACCCAGTTGGAGCTGCGCCTTGCCAGTTCAAGCACGCAGGCCAATGTGCCGAACCCCATGACCATATCCCAACCGTTCGCCCAAGGCAGATCGTTCATAATGGTTTCGTAGTTGGCTATGATATAGGCACCTGACACCGTCACCACGCCGACGATTACCGCATCAATCGCGATACCCAGCGGGCGCAGGCGGCTGCCTTCGAAAAGCGGGTGCATCAGCACGGCCAGGGCGGTGATCATCATCACAAAGATCGCACGCTGCACGAGCGATTCAAACGGCCCGTTGAAAGAGGTGTAGAACACAAACACCCCCAGAAGCACTGCAAGAGCCGCGATGGCGGTCTGTCGAAAATGAGCGAAGATCGGAAGAGTATTCATCACGGCACCTTGGCGAAAATGGTAAATAGAGGGGCGACACGCGCCGCCCCTTTTGAGATCAGGTCTTTTACTTGAGGCGCGCGGGCACGGTCAGGCCGATTTCCTCGTAGTAGCGGATAGCACCAGGATGCAGCGGGCTGGTTGCGTATTGCAGGGTCAGCTCTGGCAGGTTCAAGCCCTTTACCGTCGGGAAAGCGGCGGATTGCTCTTCCACATTCTCCATCACGGCTTTGGTCAGATCATACGCCGTCTGATCGTCCATATTGGGGCGCGCAGAGACACCGATCATGAATCCCCAGACCTTGTAAGGGCCTGTGTTCTCCATCTCGCCGCCCGGCATGTCCACGATGGAAAGCTCCGGCAGCGCTTCGCGGATCTTGGCTTCTTGCGCGTCGTCGATGCCAAGCGCAGTCAGCGGCGTGAAGGCCGCGATATCGGTGGTAAGCGCATCGAAAGACGTTCCCACGGCGCTTTTGACGAAGCCTTCGGACCGGCCGTCTTTGATGGCGTTGGCCTGTTCGCTGTTGGTCCCGCGCACCCAATCAGGCGAGATTTCCAGCAGGTCGAACACAGCCAAGGCCGTGGCCTCGGTCGACGACCCACGCATGCCCGGTCCGAACTTCTTGCCGTCGATATCCGACAGTTTCTCGATGCCGGAATCGCGGCGAACGACTGCGTTCTGCGGTGCCAGGGAATAGGCCCACAGGAGTTTGGATTCGATCGGTTTGCCGTCGAAGCTCTTGATGCCATTGTAGGCGTGATACAGCGTCGACGTCGTGATCAGCCCGATATCCAACTGGTCGCGCGCCATACGTTTGAGGTTATCGACCGTAGCACCCGTTTCCACGACCGAAGCCTGATAGGCGTCCGGATAGGCAGAGTTGATGATTTTCGCGAGCGAGGCGAAATAGGCATAATGCGCGCTTTGCGAATTGGTCGCACCGAAAGCGAGCCGCGTTTCAGCCTGAGCAGGCAATGCCACCCCAAGCCCGGCAAGAGACAGTGCAGCGGCGACAGCGAAGTTGCGTAGTTTCATGGGTATCCTCCAAATATCATGAAACGATCCCAATAGGGACGTTCGAATGGAGGTTAGCCACAGTGCATAGCCGCTATGCAATTCCTGTCTGCGTTAATGAAATAATTTCACTACCCGCTTTGACGTTCTTGGAGTTCACCCGCCAAAACACGGATATCACCGGTGCCGACATAGCTCTCGGCGCTTAATATGATATCGACCGCTTGATCCAGCATGCGGCGCAGTGGCTGGCGCATTGTGGTCAGCCGGTAGGATTCCCACGCCGCCATCGGAATGTCGTCGAACCCGATCACAGCCAGATCACCGGGGACCGAGATGCCTTTGTTTCTTGCAGCATCGAGCATGGCAATCGCCATGATGTCATTGGCGCAAAACACGGCGTCCGGCATCGGACGCTGGACCAACATTTCTTGCGCAGCGGCATAGGCTTGGCGGTAGCTGAACCCGCCGTCGAACTGCACAGCGATCTCGCGTCCGGCCTCTTCCAACTGGTCGCGAAACCCTCGCATGCGTTCCAGATGCGTCGACGTATCACGCCGCCCACCGATAAAGGCGATGCGCTGTCGGCCACCGTCAAGAAACCGCCGCGCTATCGTTCGCGCGCCCCCGTAATTGTCGCAGCACACCGCCATCATGGTACTGTCGGTCTGTACCCGATTCAGCAAGACGGCGGGAATTCCGTTCTGACGACAGGCACGCGCCAGCCCGGAGGTGATTGTGGAGCTTGCCAGAATGACCCCCTGCGTGCGGAAGTCGATGACTTGCCGGATCATCGTGTCCACATCTTCGGCCGCTGGCACCACATGCATAATCGCCTTGAGCCCCCGCCCCGGTAGCATTCGGGTCAATTCGTCCATCACGATGGGGTAGAACGGGTTGCGCATTTCGCTCAGCACCATCGAGATCGTGTTGCTGGATTGTTTGGCCAACACCTGATCGACTTTGCTGACATAGCCAAGCGCCGTAGCAGCAGCAAAGATCGCTTTGCGCTTATCCTCGGCAATCGGGGCATTCCCCCGATACGCGCGCGACACGGCAGACACTGAAACGCCCGCGCGGGCGGCAACATCTTTGGCAGTGACCTTTTTCATATCGATTGCCTTACCCGATTGCTGCGCTTGCCCGAAATGGGGACTGACGGCTGACTTCGCGCATAGTTTGACGAAGCAATGACATGGGTGCAATTGTGAAACGTACCCGCCATTGCGTTCAAATACTTGGATGAATGCTGCCGAAAAGTAACACGCTCAGAAAGCCCCCCATGCCAGACCGTACAGATTTTTCGACCATTGTTTTCGACGTAAACGAAACCCTTCTGGATATCGCGACGCTAGAGCCGTTTTTCGACCGCGTGTTCGGCAATGCCGCGGCCCTGCGCGAATGGTTTCCAGAGCTGGTCTTGTATTCGCAAACAGTGACCTTGTCCGGGCTCTATGCGCCCTTCGGCGATCTGGCCGGCGGTGTTCTGCGGATGGTTGGCGACAATAATAACATCGCCATTCAGGACAGCGACGTATCCGAACTGAAGTCACTGATTGGATCGATGCCCGCCCATGCCGATGTGGTCCCGGCCTTGACCAAGTTGCGCGACGTGGGGTTCACGCTTGTGACCCTGACGAACTCCGCCCGATCCCCCGCACCGACACCCCTTGAAAAAGCTGGCATCGCTGCGCTTTTTGACCACCACTTTAGCGTAGCCGAGGTCGGTCACTTCAAACCACATCCGTCGACATATCAGATGGTTGCCGACCGTCTGGGCGTCGACGTCTCAAGCCTGTGCATGGTCGCATGTCATATCTGGGACACCATCGGCGCGCAGTCCGTGGGGTGCCGCGGTGCCTTTATCGCGCGGCCACACAACAGCATCCTGCACGTGCCCGGCGTACCGGGACCTGACTTTACCTCACATGATCTCGCCAAGCTCGCCGACCAGATCATTCAGGCACAGAAGTTGGCCGGGTAAGCAGCAAAAAGCGCTGTTCGCCGTCGCTGTGCCGCAGGCCGCGGCCGTGTCGTAATGTCACCATTGTCTGTGACGCGGTACATGTTGTCGAGTGCATTTAATTCATATACGAACAAACTAGTTCACATGCGAATTGATTTATGGCCAATACATTCAAGGTTTTCCACAAGCTCCAGATCGCACATTCAGCGCTCTTTCGCGCTGCCGACCGTCGGACGCGCAATAAGATAGGGCTTACCACGTCACAGCTTGCGGTGCTGTTGATCCTGTCGCGAAAGGACGGGCAGCCCATTAGTGACCTCTCTTCGACCCTTGCTATGGGTAAGTCCAGCTTGACGGGTCTTGTGGATCGCATGTGCGCAAAGGGTCTGGTGCGGCGATCGCCGTCGCCGATAGATGGCCGCGTCATACACGTCTACCTTGAACAGTCGGGCCGCGCGGTGCTTGAACACGGCGCGGGCGAAATCAGCCAGTTCAACGCGGCGCTGCTTGCGCCTTTCCCTGCTGAGGAACAGGTCATTATTGAACGGTTTCTGACGCATCTGGCAGACAATGCGGACGGCATTGTGAACGGCCCTACCCCGCCGAAGAAAGGGCCAGCCGATGACTGAAGACATTACCCAAACGACCATCCGCTTCGCCGCCACCGATGGATGGGAGCTGGAGGCAGACATCTATACCTCACCCTCGCCCAAAATCGCGGTATTGATCTCGGCCGGCACGGGGTTCCCGCGTCAGTTTTATACGGGCCTCGCGATGTATCTGGCCCGCCAAGGTGCCGTTGTCCTGACCTATGACTATCGGGGGATTGGGGGATCGAAGGGCAAGGATCTGGCTAGATCCGGTATCGACTACCCCGACTGGGGACGGCTTGACGCGCCCGCCGCCCTAAATGCGCTGGAGGAGGCGGCACCGGGCCTACCGCTGACCCATCTGTGCCACAGTGTCGGCGGGCATTTTGTCGGCCTCATGCCGAACCACTCCAAGATCACCAGACACGCGTTTGTTTCTGTCGGGACCGGTTATTTCGGCGGCCACCACCTGCGCAATATCCCGTCCGAGCTTTATTTCTGGTGGGTGTTGGGCCCCTATTTGCTGCTGCGCTACGGCTATATCAAACCGGCGGGCGGCTGGCGGGGCGAAGCGCTGCCACCGAAACTGTTCAAGACATGGCGCCGGTGGAGCCAGCGCCGCAGCTATTTTCAACCGGACCTCGCAACGAAACTGGCCCCGCATCACTACGACGAGGTCACAGCCCCTATCCGGTCTTGGATATTCCCCGATGACCCGATTGCGACGCCGTCAACCGCATCCGACCTTTTAAAGTGTTATCCAGCCGCCCCGCACGAGGTGATCATCCGCACACCATCGCAGGTCGGTGTAACGCGGATCGGGCACGAAGGCGCATTGCGCAAAGGCCGCGACGCTTTATGGGCCGAATTCAGCAATTGGCTCATGGGCGCGTCTTGAACCGCAACCGATTTCCATCGCCATTCAAATCAACAGGATCAAACATGACCGAAAACATCAAGCTACACACCGACCAACGAGTCACGACCATGACCATCGCGCGCCCCGAAAAGCGCAATGCCATTACGCAGGATATGTATGCCGCTATGGCCGACGCGCTGGAAGACTATGCCCAATCCGACGCCGTACGCGCCTTCGTAATCACAGGTGCGGAAGACTACTTTACGTCCGGGAATGACTTGCAGGATTTTGCCAAGGGAGCCCGCAGCGACGGTGTGCCGCCCGTTATCCGGTTTCTGACCGCGATCTCCACCTGCCCCAAACCCCTGATTGCCGCTGTAAACGGACCGGCCATTGGTGTCGGGGTGACGATGCTACTGCATTGCGACCTGATTATCGCCGCCGACACGGCCACATTCAGCACGCCATTCGTCCAACTGGGACTGGTACCCGAGGCCGCCTCGTCGCTTTTGCTGCCCGCCACCGTCGGCATGGCCGTGGCGAACGATATGCTGCTGGCCAATCGCGTTCTTGATGCGGCAGAGGCGCTGCGTTTTGGGTTGGTGTCGCGTGTCGCTCCCTCGTCCGGTTTTACCACCGAAGTCGCGTCGCTTGCGGCTGGTTTGGCGCAGGCGGCACCGACCTCGGTTATCAAAACCAAGGCGCTGATCCGTCATGGCAAGGACCAGATGACCGCCCAGATGGAGCGTGAATCGGTGCTGTTCGCCGAGCAGCTGAAATCTCCGGAATTCGCAGAGGTCGTCGCCGCCAAGATGCAAAAGCGTCAGCCGGTCTTCAAATAACGCGCCGCTTTGCCCTAAGGCACCCGGCGGGCAAACCTGACGGTTCAACCCGGTTTTCCGGGTCGGCCGCAGGTTCGCTTGCCGGGTGACGAGCCATATCTCGAAGGCACGACCGAACCTTATGTAAGCGGCCAGCGACTTAGGGCCGAAGTTCTTCAAAACGATCGTGTCAGGCCGATGCTGGCAGTGGCGTTGCGAAACCTGTTGATCGAGATGGTGGAGCGTTGCTCTTCAAACCCGAGCCTCAGAACCTGGGTAAATCCCTTGTAGCTCCAGTTCTGGTTGGACAGGTTCAGCATGACGCTTGATTTCTTGTCGACGCGGGCAACGCCGAAGATGGGATGCACGCCGTCAAATTCGTTCCGATCAAACGACAGATCCAGCCCGACCCGAAGACCGCCGGCAAAGGAATAATCGCCGCCGATGGTGACGCCCGCCGCATGGCCCGCGACGGGGCTGTAAGAACTGGCACGGGTTTCCGCGCGCATACCTACGCGAAACACAAGCTGCGACGATGCCGCATAAGCGAATTGCGCAGCACCTGCTGTTCGGTTCACGTCGACACCGCTGCCATCGTAGGTGATACGTTCGCGCTGAAGCACCGCCGTGGCGCGGGCGCGGGTGCCGAGGTTGCGCGTATAGGACAGGCCAAGGCCCAAGGTATGCGCATAGGCCGCGTCATCAATCCAGCGCTGCGATCCATAGATCTCGGCCGAGACAAGACGCCCCTCATCGGCGAAATGCAGCAGGGATGCACTGGTCCGAAGGGTCACTTCATCGGGCGCACGCCCGTCGAAAAGCCGGGCATCCAGATCCAGCGCGAACCTGGCGCGTAAGGCGTCCGTAAGACGCGGCACGGTCGCGACGCCCGTGCCAATCTCGAACGCTGTGGCGGATTGGGCGCGGGAATTCGGGTCCAGCCGCAGCACAAAGCCGCTGAGGTTCACCGTCTCTGCAGAGGTCCGGCGGGCGGCATTGCTTTCGGGCACAATGGCAAAACGGAAATAGCCCTGCCATTTTTTCGGTTTGGCCAAACGGTCAAGCTCCGCCTGCACTTTTGCCTGGACAGAGGGCGACAAACCCGCGCCCTTGGCCAGTTCAAGGTGATATCGCGCCCGTTCGATCTGGTCGCTTTTCACCAATGCGTTCGCCAGCTCAAGCCGGAACGTGGGATCGTCTGGCCGCAAGATCACAAGCCGCGCCAGCGGGGCAACGGCTTGGTGTGACTTTCCGGAACGGTTGTAGGCGACCCCTAGAATCCACATCCGGCGCAGGGTCTCTGTCTCGGTCTTGGGTGAATACCCCTCGAGCAATGGAATAACCTCTGCGGCTTTTCCCTTGAGGATGCTTTGTTCTGCATCATCAAGGGAAAAGGCCGCTAATGGCGAGGCCAGTAAGATTAAAAATAGATTGTATAAAATTCGCCGCATCAAAGACCTCGGCTACCGCGGGGAAAGCGGGTTTTTGCGGCCGGTAATTGACCGCATCCAAGAGACCCGCTTATCCGTCGCTTCTATTTCTTGTTGGCGTAGAATGTACCACCGACGCCCGCGTCGAAAATCTGCGGCGAGGGATTGTTCACATCGTTGATACCGCCAGATACCGGTCCAAGCATCGATTCTGCACCCGGCCCCATGAAGTTTCCGCCGAACTGCAAGGTGGCGTCCCCTTCGTTCTCGTCACTGCTAAGCCGACCGGACATATGGAACAGCATCGCGCCGGTGTTCTGCTCGGGGATATTGACGCCCGCGACGACCTGCGCCGGAATGGTGGTACGGCTGAGTGAGGCTGGCAAGCCTTGATCGACCGTCAGCGTCCCGTCCAGTTTGACGGAGTTCGAGGTGCCCGCCTCTGTCGCGACGATGTTGGAGGCCGTTCCGGTGAACGGATTGGTGGTCTGCCCGTCGGTCCAATCCACATCGACTGCCAGATCGCCAATGATTTCCGCGCTATTCGCATCGATATCGGTGCCGAAAATCTGGGCCGATCCACTGTTCACGCCGACCTTCATCTGACCCTCATAGCTGGCTTTCAGCGACGTGGGCATATCCGAAGTGGGGGCCTTTTGACTGACAGCGTTAAAGGCTGTTTCAAAATCCTGCCCGCCACCTGCGCCGCCGCCAACAAGCCCGCCGGCGGAGCCGCTTCCATTACAACCAGACAAGACCGTTGCTGCCCCAAGGCTTGCAATAACAATACTAAGACGTGCGTGTTTCATGAAATTCCCCTTGCTTGATTTAAAAAATTCTTCTTCACTTTTTAGATACCTACTTCATGAAATCGTCTCCCCCCCGTTCAGGGGGTGTCCTCCGACAAGAGTATTTTGAGAAGATGAGCCGTATAGAATGATTAAATTTGCAATTATAAATTCCGCTGTGTGGTCCATAAGATGACACGTCCACATGTCGCCCCCGGAGCCGTTTTCGCGCTTTGCGTCGGGCTCTATCTGGCCGCCGCCGCTGCCCTGACATGGGTGGCGACAGCCCAGCCGTGGCTCGGGCTCAGGCTTGGCGTGGTGGGGCAAAGCGTTGTCGTCACTGACATCGCGCAGGGCAGCGCCGTAAGCCGCGATATGATCGGCAAGGCGCTTCTTGGCCTTTCAGCGGATAACCAGCCCACAATCCCGGTGACACCCCTAGATCTGATAGAAGAGCCCGACGGGATCGGTGATCAAGAGACCCAGCGTCGCTTCTTTGACCGTCAGGATCGCCTGCATGACGCGTTGCGCAGCGGCGCAGTCACCCTGACGTTCGACCAAGCCGACGGCCCTGAAAGCGTAGCGGTAAGGGTCCAGGAAAGCCGTCCGGTTTCGGATCTGCCGATGAAATTCTGGACGCAAATTTTTGTCGCGTTCGTGGGCATGTTTATCGGGACTTGGGTCGTCTGCCTACGCCCTCATGAACAGGCCGGATGGTGGTTTCTGCTTTCCGGGATCGGGCTGGCTTTGGCATCGTCGAGCGCCGCGATCTACAGCTCGCGCGAGCTCGCGCTTAGTCTGAAGGCCTATTCGGTGGCCTGCCGGGTAAATTCCGGTGGATCGCTGCTGTTCGGGATCGGTATGGTGACGTTGTTCCTCTCATACCCGCGGCGCATTGTTCCGAAACCTGTGCTCTGGCTGCCGACACTTCTGATCGGTGCCTGTATCCTCTTGGTGCTTGGCCCCGGCTGGCCGGACAACCTGAACAATGCCCCGGATTTCATCGCGATCATCATGGTGGCCCTGTTGCTGGTCATTGCCGCACAGGTCGCCGCCAATCGCCGCGACCCGGCCGCGCGGGCGATGCTGGGCTGGCTTGGCGTTTCGGTTGCGGTCGGTGCGGGTGGCTTTGTGCTGACGTCCATCCTGCCGACGCTCATGGGGTTGGCCCCGGTGATCGAACAAAGCACTGCGTTTTTGTTTTTCCTGATCATCTATGCTGGTATTGCCTTGGCGGTGACGCGCTACCGGCTGTTCGATCTGGCGAATTGGTCCTACGGCATCTTGTTTTATGGCCTTGGGGTGGCTTTGCTTCTGGGGCTTGATGCCGCGCTCATCTACGGGCTTTCGCTGGGGCGCGCCCCTGCCTTTGGCATCGCCCTCGCGGCGATCTGCACGGTTTACCTGCCCTTGCGCGACAAAGTCTGGGTGCTGCTCAAGCGCAACCGCGAGATCCCGGCGGAAGAGCTGTATCGCAGAGTGACCCAGATCGCCCATGCGAGAGACCCCGAAGACAAGCAGAGGCTGCTGCGTAAGTTCTGGTCCGATATTTTCAATCCGTTGCGCATCAAGGATCAACCGGCGTCTACCACGATCACCGCACTGCAAGACGATGGCCGTATCCTGACGCTCGCATCTATCGGCAATCTGCCCGCACTGTCGCTTGAGCTGGCCGGGCAGGGATCGCGTCTTTTCTCGTCGCGCGATCTGGCGCGTGCCGATGCGATCCTGTCGTTGCTTGATGCCAGCCTGTCCCAGCACGAGACCTATCTTCAGGCCGTCAGCGCAGAGCGGCTGCGCATCAATCGCGACATGCATGACAATATAGGTGTGCTGCTGCTCAGCGCCCTGCACACCGGCCCTCGGGAACGCAAAGACCTTCTTATCCGCCAGACCCTCGCCGATCTACGAGAGTTGATTTCAAACCCGGATCAGACAGATTGGGATCTGCGTGATCTGCTCGCCGATCTGCGTGCCGAAATCATCACCCATTTCGAGGCCGCCCATATCACCGTCACGTGGCAGGCCGACGAGATCACCAAAGGCCGTATATCCCATCGGTTGGCGCATGCGCTGCGCGCCTTCCTGCGAGAGGGGACCAGCAATATCCTACGCCACTCGGGCGCGACAGAGGCGAAGGTCCGGATTGCCCTGGAAAGCGATGGGTTGCAGCTTACGCTAAGCGATAACGGCTCGGGCTTTGACAGCAGCGTTGCGTCGCTTGGCAATGGTTTCAGAAATCTGAGAAACCGCTTCACCCAGTTGCAAGGTGCCTTCAGCTACAGCACCGGTGCCAAGGGCACCACCTTGACCGCGTTTCTACCTCTTTTCAGCACTCAGAAAGAGGCCGCAGCAGAATGAAGCGTATCCTGATTGTCGAAGATATCGTCGAAACCCTGCGTTGGCTGGTCGAGATCGTACAATCAGCATATCCGGCGGCCACAATATGCACGGCCAACTCGGTACGGACGGCGCTGTCAAAACTGGATGGCCAGATAGATCTCGCCCTGATTGATCTGGGCCTGCCTGATGGGTCGGGTCTCGAAATCCTGCGCGGCCTGAACAAGGCCAGCCCCTCTGCAATCAAAGTCATAACCACGGTAATGGGCGACGACGCGAGCATTGTTTCCTCGCTCTCGGCCGGGGCGGACGGGTATCTGCTGAAAGAGACAGAGGCGGCGGTGCTCTCTCGCCAGCTGACACAGCTTTCTATGGGGTTACCGGCGATATCACCCTCTGTCGCCCGCCGCATCATGGAACACTTCCGCCTCACTGGGCCAGTCGCCAGCCTGGACGGGCGCCTGACGGAGAGGGAGACCGAAGTGCTCACGCTCATCTCCAAAGGTCTGCGCAACGCCGAGGTCGCCTCCGCATTGAACATCGCGGAAACGACCGTCGCGGGATATATCAAGATCGTCTATCGCAAGCTCGGCATCTCCTCACGGGCGGAAGCTGCATGGCACGCGAACCGCTTGGGGCTTGGACTGAAACCGGAATAGCGCCTGTGCTCGGCAGTTCGATTTCGACGAAGGAGCGGCTGCCGTTGGCGTGTTGTAGGGTCTGTTCCGCGTAATATAGCAAGGCCTTCCGCTTCGACGCCCTACGCCACATCGCCCCCGGCGGGAACAAACCTACGCCAATCAACCCCGCGGCCCGCTGCGTAGTCCAGACCGATTTGCACCCAATCGATGGCACCCCCTGCGGCCACCGATGACGGGGTGCTGCCATAGGTGACCTGTCGCGTGCCTTCCTCGAACGCGTCAATTGATTGAGGCCAGACCTCATCGTCCCAATGCAGCGTCATCTTCCGGCGTTTGGGTTCATATTCGGCGGTGAAAAGCGTGCCAAACCCTTCGGCGTAGCGGTCTTGCTTGAGCGGCGCTTGGGTGAACTGACCTGCCAGCGCTGACGGCGTGACCCCTTTGGATAAGACACTCACAAGGTGTTTTGACCGTTCAAACGTGCGGGTAAAGCTGCCTCTGTCGGGCGTGCTGCCGTCGGTCTGGTGGTTTGTGGCGACCAGCCGCGGCTGTACCTTTGCCCCGCCACCGGCGTACATCTCGACGCTGGCACCCGCACCCGAGGCATCGGCGACCACCACATTATAGGGCATATGCGACGGCACGCGTTGCAGCACGCGCAGCGCTTGGGGCACGGTTTCGCAGGTTTCCAGAACGTAGCGCAGGATTGTGGTGATACCGAACCCGCGCCCTGTTTCCTGCCGCCCGCCATAAGCCAGCGCGATGCTGAGCCCCGCATCATTGATGCCATCGGACAGACCCCAAAGGAATTCGACCATACCCATCACGCGCCGGCCGGTCCAGGCGCTGTGCAGCTGTAGGCCTTCGTTCAGGTCAGGCGACAGATCGTAGTTGCGCACCAGCCGGATGTCGTCGTCCGACGTGGCCACGGCGAGGGAGCAGCCGCCCAGATAGCTTGGCGGGCACCACGTGGACAGGAAGCGTGCTGCACGGTCCGACCCGCCCGCGAGCGCTGCGAGCTTGGCGTGAACAGGCACTAACTCGGGCATATATTGCTTTAGCGCCGCCTCGCAGGCTGCGCGGTCAGGGCCGTTATCGCCGCCGCGTGCGGTGAACCATGCCTCGTAGGCGGGCCATGAACGGGCCCATCGGGCTGCCCATTTCGGGCCCGGCGCGGCTTCGCTGATGGCGTCAAAGGTAAGAGAGTGTGTCATATCATGCGCCTTTAATAGGCAAATCGAGGAAGAACCGCAGCATTTCGCGGCTGGCATCCGGTCCTGTGGGGTCCGTGTATGACCCCGCGCTGTTGCCGCCCGACCACGCGTGACCGAGGCCCGAGACGGTCCATTGTTCCATCACGACATGGCCTTTCGGTGCCATCACGCTGCGGCGGGAGAAACGGCGCCCGCCCGTGCTGCCGTCGTCCAGAACCTCGGGGCCTTTTGGGGCCTGTTTGGCGATCGCATCCGCATTTGCGGCACTCACAGTGCTATCCGCATCGCCCTGAAAGATGATCGTCGGGATACATTCCCCTGTGTCAAAGCCTGTTGCCCCCTGCCCCATGGCCGCAAAAGCCGATGGCACGTCATGGGCGGCGCGGTAGGGCAAACCGGAATGGGCACCCACCGCGTCAAAGACATCCCGATAGGTTTGTCCCAGCACCACAGCCATCGCCGCGCCGGCCGACAGCCCCGCAACAAAGCTGCGCCCTTTGGGAATGGCATGGTCGCGCTGAAGTTGTTGCATCAGCCCCGCAAGGATCGCCGGTTCACCAGCGCCGCGCATCTGATCGGCGGGGTCAAACCATTTCCAGCAGTTCTGCATATTCGCCATGCGGGATTGCGCCGGATAGACCACGATCAACCCATGCGCCTCTGCCAGTTGGTTCATGCCCGTGCCCTTGGCAAAATCCACAGGGGATTGTTTGCACCCGTGCAGCATCATCACCAAACCTGTCGGCGCAGAGCCTTTGAGGTTGGGCATATAAAGCCGATAGTCGCGGCTGCCTGCGCTGCAGGAAAAGCTGCCGCTGCCGAATGTGGCACCCTCGGGCAGGTCCGGCTCGATGCTATCACCGCCGTTCAGGGTTGATTGCGCCAGCCCCGAAAGCGTCTCGCGCAGGCCGCGGCCGATCTTGGCTTTTCTAAAGGGGCTTTTGCTACCTTTCGCCATGCTCCCCAGCCCACCGGCGCCAAGCGCGTTCTGGATGGCTTCGGTCGCCGCTTTGGGGTTACCCGCGCGCACAAGTTTTCCGGCACGGCGCAGGGCCGCGTTAAATTCATCTGTCATGTCGCATTCCTTTTTAGGATGATGCCGGAGCTAACTGATCCGGTCGCCGAGTGCTTTCTTGACTTCGGTGCTGGCTTGAAGCGCCCCCAGCACGTTGATGGAGCCGATGGTCGCAAGGGCCAGCTCTGGCGTCACATCGCGCGCGATACGGGCCAGTCCGACAACCTTGATGTGCAGCACTTCATTTGCTGCCTGCACCGCCTCGAGATCCGCGACGGAGTAATCGCGCAGACCCATTTCCATTGTGTGACGGTCGATAGACCGTGTCACCGTTTCCGACTGGTGATCCAACTGCTTGCGGATCGCCGTGCGGATAAAATCGCTGCGGTTGGAATAGAACCCCTCCTGCACCAACAGGTCGATCCGCCCGAGATCGACAAAGCCGAGGTTGATCGTGATCTTTTCGTTCTCGGGTTGCTTTTCCCGTAGCTCCCTGACGTTGCTCATCTCGATCCTCCATCCATGTGGATGGTATATGGCATCCCATAGCCATATTGCAACTGCCCCCTAAGAGATTTCGCCTTTTCAGGCCAACATTCGTACGGCGGCGGTCAAATCGTCTTGAAATTGGGCAGTTGCGTCGGCTTTGGCCTGAGGATCGGGGAGGCGCAAAAGATACGAGGGGTGCAGCGTCAGCAGAACCGGCGTGCCTGACGGCGTTTGTTCGACCGTGCCACGGCGGGCGGTGATGGCATCGCGCCGTCCGGTCAGCCCTTCGGCGGCCGTCGCCCCCATGCCCAAAATCAGCTTGGGTTTGACCTGTGCGATCTCGGCATCCAGCCACCAGCGGCAATGTTGAATCTCTGACGCATTGGGCCGTTGATGCAGACGGCGTTTACCGCGCGGGGTGAATTTGAAGTGTTTCACCGCATTGGTCACAAACGCCTTGTCCCGCTGCAGCCCCGCCCGCCCTGCGATCTGATCAAAGAGCTGCCCCGCGGGCCCGACAAAGGGCCGCCCGATTAAATCCTCCTGATCGCCGGGCTGTTCGCCAACAATCATCAGCTCGGCATCCATGGGGCCCTCGCCCGGTACGGCCTGTGTCGCATTGCAATGCAGGGGGCAGCGGGTGCAGGCGGCGATATCCTTGGCCAACGCGTCTTTCGGACCCTCCCACGCGGATTGATGCGCGGCGAGCTGCGCCTGTACCTGCGCCAATCGCTGCGGCGGAAAGGACGGTGCTGCCTCGGCCATCGCGCGGGCACGGGCGGGGGCGTCGGCGATCATTTGGGGGATATGCGCCGCCTCGGGCATGTTCTTCCAGTATTTCTTGGGCATCTCGGACTGCATGGCTTTGACCATCAGCCGCGCGGGGTTAAAGATGTTCTGGAAATAAGTGATCCACAGCTGTTCGCTCGCGTCTTCAGGTAGGGCGGGCTTTTCCTGCCCCTCTCAGAAGGTCAGTTTGCCCCCCTCGATAATCGCGCAGACATCCGGCGTAAGAATGCGCCAATCCATATCGCTGAACCGACGCAGAAAGAAATCGGCGGTGGGTTCTACCGTGTGATACGTCGGCTCGAACCACGCGGCAAAGGACCGGCGAGGGGCATCGGGCGCGCCAATCTCTCGGAAACGGACGAAGGCTTTCATCTTGTGCTGGCAGCGATGCACATTCTTCTCCATCCGCCGCAGACGCGACAGATCAGCATCACCGCGATCCGTCATCAACTGCGGCGCATCCTTCAACCGCCAGAGAAACGCATAAAGCCGCGCAAACCGTTCGGGGTCACTGTGCCAGACGACACTGCGCGCCATGCTGACGAAGCTACGCGGCACGGTCACCTGCCCGTCCGTCTGCATCGGGGCGGTGTCGCCAAAAAGATCGGATGCCGTGCTGGTATCGCCCCACAGGATCGCCTCGGGCGGGACGCCGGCGGCCAGAAACTGCCGCGCCGCATCGCGCCACGCCTGTGCCGTGCCGATCTTGGGCATGACCGCGCGGTGCATCAGAACAGGGTCAACTGTTCGGGCGGCGGCGCAAACTGCGCGCGCAGGTCGATGCTGTCGGTCAGCCCGCCGGGGGACCAGCCCCCCGCGGTGACAAAGCTGCGGGCCTTTTTCATAGATGCACCCATGCGGATCAAATCCTCGTAGCGCAGGGTGCGGTGGCGGCGGGTGGACAGGATGCGGTTCACCGTCTTCACCCCGAACCCCGGCACCCGCAACAGCATCTCGCGGGTGGCGCGGTTCACATTCAGCGGGAACACCTCGCGGTGCACCAGCGCCCATGCGAGTTTCGGGTCGACCTCAAGATCAAGGTTCCCGTCCGCGGTGACGGATGTAATCTCGTCCAGCTGGAAGTCATAGAACCGCAGCAGCCAGTCCGCCTGATAGAGCCTATGTTCGCGTTGCAACGGTGGCCGGAGCAGCGGCAGTTTGGCCGAGCTGTCAGGGATCGGCGAGAAGGCAGAATAATACACGCGTTTCAGCTTGTAGCTGGAATAGAGCCGCGTCGACTGGCCCAGAATGGCCGCATCATTCGACCCGTCCGCCCCGATGATCATCTGCGTCGACTGCCCCGCAGGCGCAAACCGCGGCGGGCGCTTGCCGGTGTGGGATGTGTCTTTCGACACCTCTTTACGCAGCCGGAAATCGGCCATCGCTTTGCGGATCTGATCGGGCTTCTTTTCGGGCGCATATTGCTGAACGGCGGCATCGGTGGGCAGCTCGACGTTGATCGACAGCCGGTCTGCCAGCAGCCCTGCTTCGGCAATCAACTCTGGCGCGGCGTCGGGGATGGTTTTCAGGTGAATATAGCCGCGAAAATTCTCTTCGTGGCGTAGCTTGCGCGCGATCTGTACCATGTCCGACATCGTCGCATCGGGCGACTTGATGACGCCCGAGGATAGGAACAGCCCTTCGATATAATTGCGGCGATAGAATTCGATGGTCAGCTTCACCACTTCATCGACACTGAACCGCGCCCTAGTGACGTTGGACGAGGCACGGTTGATGCAATAGCTGCAATCATAGATGCAGAAATTCGTCATCAGGATTTTCAGAAGCGAAATACAGCGCCCGTCCGGCGCATAGGCATGACAGATGCCCGACCCCTCGTTCGACCCGACGCCCTTGCCATCGCGCGAGTCGCGTTTCGTCGACCCCGAAGAGGCGCAGGACGCGTCATATTTCGCCGCGTCGCTCAGGATTGCCAGTTTTTGCTCTACAGATTGCTTAGCCATATGTTCACTATATGTTCACATACGGCCGATGTCACGGGGGCAAAGCATCCCTGCCCTGCGCCGCAGTGTCGCGGCGCGCGGGTTTTTGCCTGCGGGGTTTCCTGTCTGCGCTTACTCGGTCTCTAGGCTTGGGTAGACGCGGCGCAGCGTCTCGATCAGCTTCTGGCTGCTCACGGGTTTTTTCACCACACGGTCATCCGGCCCGAGAAAGCTGATCTGGTCGGCGTCATATGCGGTGATGAACACAAAAGGGATACCCCGTTCGCGCAGGATATCCGCCACGGGTTTCGATGTCTTGTTGCGTCCAAGGTTCACGTCAAGAAAGGCGATATCAATATCGCCGTCGCGCGCTTTTTCCTTGGCGTCTTCCAGATGGATACTGGGGCCGACGACGTTAAAGCCGATGTCTTCCAGCAGGTCGGACATCTCGAATGCGACCACGACCTCATCTTCGACGATGAAAATATTCTGAGGTTGATTTGTCATTCTACTGCCTGCTCTTCCGTCTGTTGCGGCATCTTCAAATGCCATTCATATCCATTTGGCCCGAAAACCGTATCGATTTTCCCGCCCGTTTCCGCCTCGAGGGCACGCCCTGTGATGAAGCTACCAAAACCTGTCTCGCTGGGTTTCTCGGCGGCAGGGCCGCCCTTTTCCACCCAGTGGAGTTCAAGGGGGGAACCCTCGGCGGTACTTCCTTGTTCCCAAGATAAGTTCACAACACCGTCAGGAACCGACAGGGCGCCGTATTTCATCGCGTTTGTTGCCAGTTCGTAAAATGCCATCGACAAGGACAGCGCCTGGCGCGATGGCACCTCTACCTCCGGCCCCGTCAACGTGATCCGACCGCCGCCTATAGGGTCGAGCACATCGGCAGCCACGGCACCAATCGCAGCACGGTCCCAAGTGGTGCCCACCAGTTTGGAGTGGGCCGTCGCATAGGCGTTAAGCCGTTGGTCAATCGTTTCACGGATACCGCGTTGAATGCTCATCTTGCGCAGCGACTGGCTGACGATGGATTTCACCACGCTAAATGCGTTCTTCACACGGTGGTTCAACTCGGCAATCAGGATGTTCTGCGCCTCGCGCAAGCGGCGCTCTTCGTCGATATCAATCAGGGCGACGGTCGCCCCGATCCGCTCCCCCTCCCCGTCGAGCACTGGCTCGCCGATGATCCGCATCCAAAAACGGGTGCCGTCGCCGCGCTGATAATCCACGTCGATCTCGACATGGTCCTCGCGGTTCTGGATCACCCGCGCCAAAGGGTACTCGTGGCTTTGTACACGGGACCCATCAGCGTGGTACGATACCCATTCGCCATAGGCGTTCACGTCGTCCGAATGCAACACAGGATGGCGCACCATCTTTTCGACGTGGCTGTTGCCGTAGATAATCTTGCCTTCGGCATCGGCCATGACGACCCCGACGGGCACCGTCTCCATCATCGCTTCAAGGAAGTTCAAGCGATGCGACGCCCGCTGCGCCTGTTTCTTCGGCGCATCCGCGTCAACATTCTTTGCCGCCAGCTCCTCTTGCACATGCAAAAGCTCTGTCGCCATCTTATCGGTGGGCTGTGTCGGCATGGTTTGTCCTGGGTGATTGGTGCGGTGTGTCGGTTGACATAGACCGTCAGACGCTGGTGTCTAGGTGTAGTGTCACATTTACGTCATTCTGTCGAAGCTCATACGTCAACCGATATATATGTCAGCGCGCTGGCGTGGTCCCGCCCCTACCGCATACGCTCCTGCGCGACGTGTGGCAGGATATAGCTTTGACCGGCTGCGGCGGGCGTATTGACGGTCAGGGTGCAGCCATAGGCTTGGGACAGGATGGCGTTTTGCATCACGTCGGCGGGCGCGCCGTGCTTCAGGATCTGGCCGTCTTTGATCATCGCCATGTGATCAGCGAACATGGCCGACAGGTTCAGATCATGCATGACCGCGACCACGCCGCCGCCGCGATTGGCGAAATCTTTGAGAAGCCGCATCACCATAAGCTGATGGCCGATATCCAGACTGGCAACAGGTTCGTCCAGCAGCAACCAACGGGGTAAGCCGTTCTGCACCGGATGCCAAACCTGACAGAGCACGCGCGCCAGCTGCGTGCGTTGCTGCTCTCCGCCGGAAAGCTCTTGATAAAGCTTGTCTGCGTAGCCCTCTAGCCCGACGGCATGC
>Ga0114910_1000553_pt1 | contig 18651 bp, 30 predicted proteins | sample MalvireepMed_908_FD_83500 | JGI IMG/M metagenome (GOLD analysis project Ga0114910, IMG submission 83500) | Marine viral communities from the Global Malaspina Expedition - Malaspina viral metaG DeepMed_908 | ecosystem: Environmental > Aquatic > Marine > Oceanic | place: Mediterranean Sea...
CCTGGGCAATGTGGTTTTTGAATTTCATTGTGGACCCCAATCGCGAAGCACGGGCGGCGCGCTACCTTGTGGGGTCTAAAATGACGTTTGATGCCTGTTCAAAACATCCGCAAGCGCTTGCGGGGCGGCGTCAGAACAGCTTCATTTGTTTGGAAAAGGTCTCTTCCGATGTGAACTCGTCCGCAAGATACTTTCGCACAGTCACATCGGTCATGTGCAATTTGCGTGCAATTTCTGCAACGGGCAAGCCTTTTGATTTGAGGACCTGAGCGATCCACCTTTTCGCGGTCGGAATGCGGGCCTTCATGGCGTGCGATGCATCGGCCAATGCGCGGGCCTTTTCGATGCCGACCAGCTGCGCAACCTTCGATCCACCCTTTGGATCGGTGGGCATGTAGAGCTCCGCACCGCCAAAGGTCAGGAGGAACTCGACTGCGCCATCCGTGCCGAGAATGTCTTCGTAGACCTGGACGTTTGCAGGGGTCTTGGGTGCCTTCGTCATTTGTGGCGCGCCCTCCACCGCTGACCGTGTCTTGAGACGGTGTCATTGCAGCCATAAAGCGTAGTGACTTTGCCACTCTTGCTCAAAACATAATGGACACCGCCACTGTTGACCGCATTCGCTCCCTGGTGGCGGCCTTCTCGCGTCACCAGTTCGATCCGGCGCTTCAGGGACTTCACATCCACGCCGTATACCCGCTCAAGATAACGGACCACCGCGTGATCAGTGACGATGTCTGAGCGGCGGCTCATTTCCGTCCGCTCCAGTCAAATTCGATATTGGCGCGTTTGCCCCAGTCCTTCAAAGCCGAGATCACTGCATCGATCTGCGAATGATCCCGCAACATGTCGACGTCAGCAGGCACCATTTCCCATGTTTCCCCGAAACGTGCCCGGATAAAGGCGTTCAGACCATCTCGGCCGGGCCTGTCCAGACCGCCTGCAGCTCCAAGCTTTCCCCAGAGCACATGGATCAGCCGCAGATCCGCCCGGGACGCCGCAGGGCGTTTTTTTGGGCTGGTTGAAGCCCCCTTGAACCCGTCCTTCTTGAGACGCTCGAGAACCTTTTTCAGATCGGCAGCCGTCATGTCCGACATGGATGTTTTACCGCAGACCTCAAGCTGAAGTGCGCGCCGGTCATCGCTCTCGATACCGAGTTCCCGGCAAGCGACATGGATGGTTCTCTGCAACGCCCGGCTCATTCTCCTGTTCCTCTTCTGGACCGGAACACAGGCTCTGACTTGGCTCGCCGGGTCTGAAACGGAGCAGCACGCACAAACGTAAGTGAGTGCGGGGATCCTTGCTCCAATGCAAAGCGGATATGGTTTTTTGCGACCTGCATTTCCAACGGCAATTTGCGCTTCAAGCCTGCAATGATTGTCGTGTGATCGCGATCGGCCATGTACCTGCCGATCTGCGAGAGGCTCGCATCCGACATTTCGCGGCAAAGCTGATAGCAGATCGCCCTGCGGTTTACGAATTCGCTCTGACGCGATCGTGCCAGCAGCTCTTCCTCGGTCACTCCAAAATGACTGGCCACGTGAGAGCGAATGTCCTGTACCTGGACGTCGCGAGGAGGTGATGATCGCTCGTGAAACATCGCCTCAAGCCTTAGCCAAGTCGATCGTGATTGCCTGCCACGGCGCGTCGTGGCTGTCACGCTTGGAGCAGCGCACATAGGTTTTTGATCCTACAACGCGAATGGCATCCTTGATGGCGCGCATCGCCTCCTGCCAGCGGGCATCCGTGATTTCGAGACGCAGTAGCATGAAGATCTCGGCGCGATTGATCTGACCGGCCTTGTCCGTGTTGAACGCACGGGTCACGATCGAGCGGATCTCCGGACGGCTCTCGGCAGACCATTCATTGAGGCACTCATCGACCAGCTGCTTGGCAATCTGCAGTTCAGGCCCGAAGTTGATCTGATCTGCAATCCGGACCTCAACCTTGTAGAGTTGATCCACAGTCATCAGTGTCTTGTTGCCCTTCTTGCCGCCGAACGTCGCGCCGTATTCTTGTGCAAGGATTGCCTCGAAAGCACCGATGTCATCAAAGGTATGCTCCTTGAACCGCGCCACCTGGTCAGATAGCGGAATGGCGTGGCCGATGATTTTGCGGGTGGTTTCATCCTGAAGCAGATCACGCGCGGCGATATTCTCGATCGGCTGCAGACCGCCTTTGCCATCACGCATGAAGACATTGCCGTCGATCTCCTTGCGGCCATTGGTAAGTGCTGCCGGTTCAAAATTCGTCATGAAAGTTCTCCTGTTTGGATTTTGCGTTGAGGGCGTCTGCGATCGTCGCGGCCACAGTTTCTGGAAAAGGAAGGTTGGGATCGGCAGTGCAGATCTCGAATACGACCCCATTTTCGGCCAGAAACTTCACGTGTCGCCCTTCAGAGAAATGGGTTGGGCTGATCATCGGATGCTCCCTTCAACTTCGACAAAGAGGGGTTGGCGTGCCGGATCGGCCGGATGCCCTGGCAAAACGCCTGCTGCAACGATCATGGCAGCCATCGCCTCGATCTCATCCATTGTGCAGAGGGTCGTTCCGCGCGGGCCCAGCAGATCCACCTTGGCAACGCCGCTGGCCGCAAGCCGGACCATCTCGGCTTCTGAAAACCGTTTGACCTGATCTGTCATGCCGTCACCGTGCCCAGAAGGGCTTTCTCCAGCAGCCGCTGTGCCGCTTCTGTTGGGGTGAGGCCGCGCCGGTCTGCTTCGGTCGTCAGCAACGAATACAAGCGTACCGACACCACGATCTGCCTGGTTGATGGTGACGCTTCGGTCTTCCGAGACCTTTCCACATGTTCAGATCCGCCAGCAGCCCCATTTGAAGCTGCCTTAAACGTGGGAATAACCTCCCCGGCTTGACGCGCTTCCCTGATCCGCTGGTAGACAGTGTTGGGATGCAAGCAGAGGCGCTGCGCAATGACCTTTGGCGGTAGGCGCTGCAATGCCAGCGAAACGATTTCAGCCGATTGATTGGTCATGACTGCTCCTCTCCGATGTAGCGGGGACACTTTCTGCAGGCGCGAAACATACGCACCCGGTGTGTGTTATGGGTTTGCAAGCGATTGGCCCGCTGTCGCCACATCTGGCAAACATCCGTCGGCAGATCACCGAGGACCGGGCATGAGATGACAGCCGACATGAAGACGCCGCGCACGCGCTCTTCGATGGCCTCCATGTTGCCTGGATATTTCTTGCGCAGCACCGTGCTGACCAAGGAAGCTGATCTCCCGAGATCCTCGGCTACGCGGTTCTGGCTGGTAAGGGCGCACGCCTGGGCCAAAGCGAGCACCCAGTCCGGCAGGTCATCGCCCCAGGCGTCTCTTGCGATATCGACGGGTCCGTTCACGATTGCCCTCCCACCGGATAGGCTTTCCGCGTGTTGGGATCGAACACCTGCTGGGTCCGCTGGATCATCGGTGGCTGTGGCCCCGTATTCCGGATCAGGCGATACACTGCCTGTTTCGCCGGGGGTTGGGCCTTGCTGACGACCTTCAAGAAGCCCGCCTTCAGCAGCTTGGTGCAATAGGCCTTCGCCGTGTTATCCGTGACGCTGACGATGTCGGTCGTGGCATGTGCTGCAATATCACGGGGTGTGAACTGTCCAATCATGCGCATCGTCCGCCACATGTTTTCGACGCCACCGCCCTGCGAGACCGGCTTGCCGTCCCGGTTCAGGCGCGGAGCGTGATAAGGAACAGGATCCGCGATAATGCGAAACTTGATCGCGGCGTCCTCGCGGATAGCACCTTCTTCAGGTTCGATGCGCTCGACATAGTTCGCCAGCGTCAGAGACTTGAGATAGCTGCGGATCGTGTGGCGATTGACGTAGGTCTGATCGAAGATATCGGTGATCGTGAACGGTGCACCGTTGAACTTGACCATCTCATCCCAGAGCGGCTGACGGCCTTGTGGCTCACGGGACGTGGCCGCTTCGGTTGCTGAAATCCTGCTCATTTCGGAGCCCTCCGCGGCGTGGGTGCTTCGCCAGTGAAGAAGGGACGATTGTCCCAATCCTTCCGGCCGACAGACTTGAGGTTCCGGGTCTGGGCGAATTCCTTGACCCGCTCGAGGTTGATGGAAATCCGCCTGATCGACCGATGTGATTCCTCCAGCACCTGAAGCTTCAGATCCTCTTCGAGCGAAACACCGGGGCAATAGATCGCTGCGAGATAGCCGACATCATCGATCTGGCCTTCTTCAGCAGCGACCCAATCAAGAATGCGACCGTGCACCCGTTCCCAAGCCATCAGCTTGCGCGGCAGCTTCTCTTCACCGATCAAGATGATCGTGGCACCGGAGCTTTCGTGAATGTCGCGCACGATCTCGATCATGTTCCGATCGACCAAGTGATCGATTTCGTCGATCAGCAGCGGACGGCTATTGCGGGCAAGCTCCTGGGCGATCTGATCGACCATGTCTGAGATGGTCTTTGCGGGCAGTACGCCCATGTCGCGCAGGATCTCGGTGCAAAGCTTCTTCTTGGTCCAGACCGATTTGACTTCGACCTGATACGCCCGAAACTTGTTCGCCGCATAAACTGCCGCTGTCGTTTTACCGTACCCGGACCATCCGTAGAAGACGCCCAGCCCTGGAAGCCCCGGACCACGCTGATTGACCCGCTCGATCAGTTCCACCAAAGCCACGACATTGCGCAGCGGTGCAACAGAGTTGTTATGCCTGAATTCTTCTGTCATTCTATCCTCACTTCGTTATCGCCCCCGGTCAGCCTGCAACGTTGCCGGGGGCACCTAAATCAGCCGAACATTGCCCAGCTGAAATCCTCAAAAATCTTCATGTGCCCGATGTACTCAGGCTGACGCTGATAGGCCGCGAGCGCCTTCTGCTCTTCGGGCAAGACGCGCTCGCCCGCCTTGATCCGCTGCTCCAGGACGAGGAAACGACGGAACCGTTCCTTGGGCGTCTCGGGCTTGATCACCACCTCGGCCGTGCGCTCATGCTCGGCGCGCATCGTTGCCAAACGATCATCGGAAACACGGCTCTTCGGGGCTTCCTTAGCTGCCAAAACCGATGCGTCTCTGGCAGCTTCCAAAGCCGGTGTGGTGTAGACTTCCCGCGCCCTGGGGAAGGCGACCATCACGCCAGCCTTTTCGGCGGCATCACGGCGCATCGCATCTGCGACGTCACGCTTGCCGATCTTGCGGCTAGCACGGCGGATGTCCGTAAGCTTCTCATCCTCGAAAGCCCGCTGCATTGCCTTGGCCTTGGCGATCACCTCGGCAGGGTTCAGCCCCGCCAGATCAGCGTTCAAGGCTTCGCCCAGATAGGCCTCCGTTTCCGGATCAAAGAGCATGACCCGGCCCATATCTGCGGGATCCATCCGAACGAGAACTTCATCCCCTGGCATCGCGGACATGGGCAGGTAATAGGCACCATCGACCCTCACGCCTTGCTTGGTTACCGTCCGCATGCCGCCGTTCGATGCGATCGGCGCGAGCAGCACATCCAGCGCGGCCTCATGCTCAATTTTGCGGATCGGGCCTGCATAGGCCGCTGCAACCTCGAAGGGGGTCCGCTTCTTGAGTGCAGAATGCTGATCGCGCCCGTACATGTCCTGGGCCCAGATGTCGCTCCACTCCTGAAACTCGGCGAAATCCATATCGACGTCGTAGAGCGCCTCATCCGTGGCACCGAGGCGCTTGTCGAATGCCTTGCGCTGCTCTATGATCTTGCGATCAGCGACCGAGTGGCCAATGAAGCCAGGGCAGACCGCGATATCGCGCTGGTAGGTTCCAATCGTGCGCTCGACGATCCCCTTGTCGGTGGGCTCATAAGCGATGCTGAGCTCCACCTCGATTTCCAAGGCTGCAAACAGGCGCTTCGTCTGCTTTGCGACGAAATCCGATCCATTGTCGGTGTGGATTTTCTCGGGCACACCCCAAGCCATGATGCACTTGCGGACCAACAGGCCAACGGCAGAGGCGCGCGGCGTCTTGCTCACAAGCACGATGGCGCGCCGGGAGTAGACATCGACGGCCATGTAGATCGAGTGCCGTCCGCCCTTGAGCATGACATCTGCAGGCGACGCATCCACCTGCCAGACCTCGTTCAGGCGCTGCGCACGCTGGCTTCCAGTCGCGGCGAAGCGGACATGGGAACGGTATCCATCCGGGTTGGTCAGGCGCATGAGCTCATTGCGATACTCGGTCTTCCAGCGCGTGATGACGGTCTGGAACATGCGGATGGTGGGCAGCGGCGCTGTCTTGATTTCACCGGTCTTGGCGCAGGTGACGTCCAGCGTCTTGCCGAACTTGTCCTTCACCAGGATCCGCAGATGCTTGGCGGAAAGGAACGGCTGCTTGGCGATTGCCGCCAGCATCATTGCGCGAACCTGCCCATCATGCGCCACGTCCAGCACGCCAGACCCTTTGGGACGACCCCTGCGGGATGTCGCCGTGCCCTCGTGCGCCGCCTTGCGCCATCTGGCAATCGACCGCGCTGACACACTTGGAACAGCCGCTTTAATCCACGCTGGAAGGTCGATTGAACCGCCAGTAAACATCTCTGCGAACATCGCATCCGCAGCCGTTTGAGGAAGGGCGTTGTCCGCCTGAAACTTGTGAACGAGGGTCAGTATCAGCGCGCGGGCATCAGCTGACTGATCTACAGGGGTATCCGCAATGACAGGTCGAAGATCCCGAGCGCCCAAGGTGAGATAACTGGCCAGCCAGGCTGCGCGGGCGGGCGCTGGCAGGGCATCAACATGATATTCAAGCCCGCCACCGCCTTCCCGACCTTCACGTACCCGTGCCAGTCCGGTTTCAGCCCAGCGTTCGCGGGCGGCAAGCGCATTCACGCGCCGCTTGGACGTCGGCAGACCGGGCATAAGCCCCGCCGCCGCTGCATCCGCAATCTGCTGTGCCGAAACCCAAAGCATCAGAGGCTCCACCCTTGGGCGCGTGCATGCTCTAGGATTTCGCGCTTGTGCTCATCGATAAAGGCACGGCGGCTTTTGGTGGAGAGGCGTGACCAGGTGGCCGTGACACGGTGATAGTGCTTGTCGTCATTGCGGGGCAGAGCGCGGCCTTCGGCCAGCAAAAGGGCATCGGCGACACTGCTGGCTTGGGGCGGATCGGACAGCAATGCATCACAGGCGCGCTCCTGAACATCGGCAGCAACCTTAGCCAGAGCCTGCAACCCCGCCTGATGGTTGGCAATCCACGTGTCGCGGATACGGTCTTTGGTTTTGGGGAAAAGGCCGTTGGCGATCTCGAGTGCGTTGAAGAATGACCGTCTCGAAAGACCAGCATGTTCTGCGATATCGGAACAGAGTGCAAAAATTGCACTCTGATTTTCTACTGCGTTTTCAGCGTCTTTCACCAGTCGCACACGAGCACTGCGACGGTCTCCACCGTTCTTCGCTGCTGGGTTCATTTCTTCCCATGTGGTTTTCAGCGCCGACAGATGTTCAGCCCGCTCGAGCTTTGTGAGCTCTTCTCGGTTGATATTTTCCATGATCTCGGCAAAGCGCAGATCGGCTGGGGGCGTGTCTTCCGGAAGAACGGTGACAGGCACTTCGGCCCAACGCAGTGCGCGAACCGCTTCCAGACGCTGAAGACCAGCGATCAACCGGTACTTCTGGCCCTTGCGCACCACCAGCAAGGGATGGATCAGGCCGTTGCAGTCGATATCCTGCTTCAGCACCTCGATCCGATGGGCACGCGCAGGGCGCAACCGCCCTTCGACTTCGATCAACGCAACAGTAACGCTACGCAGATCATGGGTTTGGCTTGAGACAGGGGGTGTCGGAGTATCAGTCATACGTCATCCGTGAAATCTAGGGTTTGGTCGTTCTCTGGGGCGTCATCCGGTGGGGTGAGCATCGTGTAGAAGAAGATGAACTTGCCGTTGATGTGCTGGCGCTCACAGACGATCTCGGCACCAAGCTGGCGCAGCTCGGCCACGCAGCTATTGATCGCGCAGACATGGGCCCGGCGCATGATCTCACGGGTGGAGTGCGGCTTGCGGTCGGACAGCAGCTTGTTCACCCGGCGCAGTCGATCAGAGGACATCGTGGCGGCGTGCATCAGCTGGGCACCCCGTCATAGGTCGCGGCCAACAAAGCCTCGATATCGCGCAAGGCATCCTCTTGCTGAACCAGCTCTGAAAACGCCGCCATAGCGAGATTGGCCTGATCATCCCACTTGTTGACCAGCCCTACCTCTTGGCCGAGCGTGTCATCATCCATGGCATCGTTCAGCGACACCATCTGGGCAAGCGCGTCCTTGAGCGCCGCAAAGGATTGGACGGGAGAGCGGCTCATGTCAGACCTCCCCAGGCAAGAAAGTATCCGGCCACGCAGATGACGACGAACGCGATGCCTGCGATGGCATCTTCAACAATCGTCGGGGGCAACTTGAAGCTGTCGCGACGCGGTGCCGATTTTGTTGGCACCGCGTCGGACGCTCCCTTACCGTCGAAGATGCAACCCAACCGACGGAAAGAACCAATGCAAAACGCCGAACCCCCAGAAATCGCGGAGCTACATGCGAGAATAAAAGCTTTGGAGGTCATCTTAGGAAGCCTCCTCTTGAAACTGGGAAACGAGCAGGTCGTAGACTTGCGTGAAATCAGCAAGGAGTGCGCGCAATACGCTCGCCTGCCGCTCACTCAAGGTGCCAGGGATCTCGAACTGGCGGTCCATCTCTCCAATCTTCTCGCCCCTGTCTTCGTGACCACCGCTGGAGGCGAGGTCACGGAGCAAACTGACTAGATCGACCTCGATCCCTGCAACGCGCTTTTCAAGCTGTGCAACCCGCTGGCAAGCCCTTTCGCCATCATCACGCTGACGGCGCGCAGCTTGGTACGGACGCGGCTGCTCCGAAGGCTCCATATCCATTCCGTCGGTCAAGCTGCTGACACCGGGGAGATAATAAAGATCGAACTTTGCCAGGACGGCTTTCGCCTTGTGCTCCTGAGGCGCGAGGTGTGGCAGCGGGCCAAAATCCTCTTTCAACCAGCCGAATGCGCGCAGCTCGGCGTAAGCATTCCTGATCTGATTTTGCATCTCTGCGGCTTCTTCACGGGTCATAAGCATTTGCGCATCTCCTCGTTGACGAACTGAACACGGGTCAGGTCTTGGGCGGCCGTTGCGGCTGTCCGCTCGAGCCGAACCAGATGGAAGGTCGACGCCGGGTCTGATGCGCCAATGGTGATTTCGATGGCCAACGCCAGGCGCTGAGCCTCGGTCAGCTGACCAAGCGCCTCGCGGGCGACTTCGACCCCGTTCAGCGAAAGTGGAGGATGATCACGCATCATGCGGCGTCCTTCTTTTTACGGGGGCGGGGAATGTCAGCAGGCCATTCAAGGTCTGCTGGCCAGTTTTCGCTGAACCAAACCATCGCCCTATGGGCGGTCTGGATCGTGCAGCCCTTACCGCCCCGCAGCCTCTCAAAGAGAGTGGCGTTACCGGCTGCTTTATTTGACAAAGTTGCTTCCGACCTCCCGATGTGGGTGGCCATGGTCTCCGCCAGTTCTGTGAGTTGCTCGCTAATCATGATCACTAAAGTAATTATTTGCACTGTTAAGTCAATCATAATTTGCACCGTTTTGGAAATAGTGCGTTTCCAACCGCGCTCTTGTGCGAGAGCAGTGTTTTAGTGTAATTCTGCACTGTTTTGGAAACGCATGAGATATACGAGCTTATTGAAGCACGCCGAAAGGAACTGAACCTTTCGCAGTCTCAGCTTGGCATGCTCGCACTTGGGCAGGACAACAGCTCGGTCATCCAGGCAATAAAGCGAGGCTCATCCCCATCAGCCCACAAACTCGAAGCCATCTGCAACGCGCTAGGCCTGGAATTCTACGTGGGCAGAAAGCGAAGTGACGGCGAGACACAAAGTAGCGGCAACCAAGAGGGTGGTGAGGTGCCTAGCGACTTCGTATTTGTTGAACGCTTTGATGTCAGCCTCTCAGCTGGTCCAGGCACGAGCGGAGAGAACGCTAAGAAGCTTGCTCCTGTAGCATTCAGACTCGACTGGATGCGAGAGAAGAGATTGGCCCCCGAAAAATGCGTTGTTTGCGGTGTGCGAGGCAACAGCATGGAGCCCTTGTTATTTGATGGCGATTTGGTCTTGCTAGATAGACGACAAACGGATCCTCGGGACGGGCAAATTTATGGTGTCGTTGATATTGAAGGCGATACGCGGATTAAGAGGATCGAACTCATCGACGACGGGCTTTTGCTCCGATCTGAAAACCCAGAGTGCCGCACAGAGCTAAGGCACGGCGAGGATGCCAACCGCGTTCAGATAATCGGTTCTTTGGTTTGGTCTGGGCATAGCTATGATGCATCTAGTCAAACCCTCAGCTCACAAAAGCCCCGTAGACGCACAATGAAGCATGAATGGATTTTACCACGATGACAAACTGTATCCAGTGCGGAAAATCACTAACTGTCTGGAACAAGGTTAGCGAAGACAAATGCTATTCTTGTGTGAGCGGTAACGAAAAGGCTGCGCGGGAAAAAGCCGCTGAAAAGACGAAGCAAGGTAGTGAGGCGGAGGCTGCTCTGCGCAAAGCCCGAGATGCCTCGATCGAAGCGATCATTGTCACGACCGAAACCCACCCAAGTATCGGAATTTCTCAGCGCCTCGGCATCGTCACGGAGGAATGCGCTTATGGGATGAATGTCTTCAAAGACGTATTTGCAGGCATTCGCAACATTGTGGGAGGCCGTTCAAAGGCCGTTCAACAGACAATGAGAGATGCGCGCGAGACTGTGCTCTATGAACTGAAGCAAGAAGCGTCCCTGCTTGGAGCAGATGCAGTCGTCGCCGTTGACCTGGACTATGTGCAGATCGGCGACGGCGGTTGGAGCATGGTCATGCTGGTTGCATCGGGAACGGCTGTGAAGATCGAGAAACCAGCAGCCGCCTAAGTCTTGCCTTCAGCGCGACGCATCCTGCGGATTGCCCGCATCATGATCCTGCGACGCTCGGCGATATCATCGGCCAGAATGCGTTTTCTGCGCTCAATGCGTGTTTCCAGAACGGCAAGCCGTTGTTCTTCAACGTAATTTGTAAATCGCTGCCATTTTGCGTGCAGTCCATATCGCTGTACCGTGCCGTCAGTCATCTGTGAAAACCCATATAATGCTGGGTTATGCATACAGCGTTAAGGGCTGCACGGCTATCTGTTTGGGTATTTACGTTGGTAAAGCCAGATGATCTTCGGATGCAATCAAGCCAGAATCTTGAGTATCTGACCAGTCTCTAGCACCTTGAGGGTTTTCCCATTAACTTGAACGACTTCTCGGCCGTTCAGAAGAAGAGTATATCTCGAGCTGGACGTGCGGACTTTGTCGCCAATTAACGACTTGCTCTCGCTGATAATCGCACGCTTTCCCACGGTAGCAGATGTCCCGTTCTGATCTTGGCATTCAATTTTTTCGAACGGGTTTGGATCGATCTTTTGTATGGCGATTCCTTTAGAGGCACTTAAAGCCGGGTTCCCAGTCAATGATATCTATGCGAGAACTTTCGTAAAGGAGAACATCATGGGCGCGAATTCAAAGATCGAATGGACGACGCATACGTTTAATCCCTGGTGGGGTTGCACGAAGGTCTCCGAGGCTTGCAAACATTGTTATGCCGAGGCATGGGCCAAGCGCGTTGGTCAGAATGTCTGGGGACCAAAGCCCGAGCGCCGTTTTCTCAGCGATAATCACTGGCGACAGCCCTTGAAATGGAACCGGGATGCAGAAGGTGCAACCGAACGCCCGCGCGTGTTCTGTGCCTCAATGGCTGATGTATTCGAGGACCGCGACGAGCTGCTCGAAACACGGGATCGGCTGTTCGATCTAATCGAAGCAACACCCAATCTTGACTGGCTCCTTCTCACGAAGCGTCCACAGAATGTCGCACGCCTTGCGCGATGGACAGTTAGCTGGCCCGACAACGTTTGGCTTGGAACGACCGTGGAGTTGCAGACCCGCGCCGATGAGCTGTTGCCGTACCTAGAGAGCATTCCTGCCAAGGTCCGGTTTATCTCGGCAGAGCCTTTGCTCGGACCACTTGATCTGAAGAGATGGCTTGGCTCCACAATCGACTGGGTCATCACCGGTGGCGAAAGTGGCCCCAAAGCGAGGCCGGCATCTCCACAATGGTTCACAGAGCTACACGCTCAGTGCATGAGAGCTGAAACAGCATTTCATTTTAAACAGTGGGGGGATTGGGCTCCAGGTGACGGGATAAATCTTCTCGCACATAAAAAGGCTGCAAAAGCTACCGCTGCTGATGGAACTGAGATGCTCCGGGTTGGCAAAAAGATTGCGGGTCGTACTTTGGCTGGAAAAGAATGGGACCAGCTGCCCAAGCAAACTGTTGCCCGCATAGGCTGATGGTGCGTTACTGAACTCCCGCGACAACAGGGATTCGGTGATGACAGATTTGTACTTCGGACGAGAGCAGAGTGAAGCGAAACACCAGATATTGGCTCGTTACCTCACACCGTTTGCCAATAAAATTCTAAGCACTTGGGCGAGTATTGATTTTATCGATGGCTTTTCTGGTCCTTGGGAACACAGGGATACGGAACACCTAAGCGACACGTCCATCGGGGTATCTCTGAAGACACTCTCTGATGTCGCGGAGGCGCTCGGACACACACCCGAAGATAGACGGATCAGATGCATCTTCAACGAGGCGAAACCTTCTTCATATCGACTGCTGGCCGAATATGTTGCCCGAGTTCGTGAAAAATACCCCTTACTTAAGATCGAAACTTTCCAAGGCGAATTTGCGACAAATGCGCCGAGTATACGTGCTGCAGCTGACCACGCATTTCAACTCCTCTTTGTTGATCCCACGGGATACACAGGGTTTCCGCCTTCAGCCCTCAAGCTTTTTAATGGGCGTTCTAGTGAGGTAATTGTCAACTTCATGCGTTCCTTTATGGAGAGGTTCGTCTCAAGCGATCACAAGGACAGGGAAAGCGCTCTCGTTGGTCTGTTGGGCGAAAAGCGAGCGAGGTACCTGATAGATACCGGCGTCACGATTGAGCTTGTTGAAGCTGAATATCTCAAGATGCTGAGAGCTGATTTGAAATATAAATACGCTGCCTTTTCGCCGATTCATAACCCTGACAAGAATATGATCCAGTTTAACTTGGCATATGCCACCTGGCATCATGAAGGCATGGAGGTCATGCGCGGAGCAGAATTCACAGCGCTTTCATCTCACGATCGAGCTCGGTTCAAGAAAGCTAAAACTGAGCAGCACGCCAGTCTTTTCGATGCGGCAGGGATGTCAGACGATCTTGAAATTCGGGGCCCCTATCTCAAGAAACGCCAAGAACACCTTGAACGGGCGGAACAGTATTTGACATCCCTCTTGGACGAGCACGCTGATGGGATCGCATTTGCGAAGTTTGCTGCGATCGCCCAGCAAAGCTTGTTTCTGAAGCGTAGCGAACTTGGAGATGTTGTTGTTGAGATGGCCAACAAGGGAATAGTGCAGCGGACCTGGAACGCGAGAAGTGAACGAGCAACCAAACCGAACCGTGACGATATGATCACTCAGGCATAAGACACCTGATTGCAAGTTTCCTTGAGCCAAAATCGGTTCTGAAAGCGTCCCACCTTAATTTTAAGCCGCTTGCCCCTTACCCGCTCTTGAAGCGATGTTTAACAGGGGTTTGAACAAGGTGGGACGCCTTTGCTGTCAGCCGCCGTCGCCGTCCCACCTTCCGACATCTAGTCCCTTATTTATATGAGCTTCGTTTTCTGAACATCGGCCTCTGCGCCTGAAGTGCGAAGCTTATTTGTCAGTGCTGCAATCACACGTCTTCAGATGCGTAGGCTCTTAACGCCTTATTTTTACGGCTGAATAGTCATCCGGCAACTTCCGGGCACATCTTGGCTCTTCCGGATTAAAAGCCCTGTTTCTGCCAGCATTTCCTTCGCTCTACATGACATCACAGCCCGTGACAAGTAGCGATGCCGGTCCATTATCTGGCCGTCATAGAAATTCGACTTTGCGATTCCTTTTGCGAACACTTCACCCATGTTAGGGGTAGCTCCGCCACAGTTGAGTAGCAGCGGCGGAGCTCTATTGTTTCACCTAAATAAATGACGCGTTGTCATTATCCCACCCACGCGAGCTCACCGATCAGCTTGTTGCAGGCTTCTTGCGGGGTGGTAAATGCGACCATTGTATTGAATCCGGTCTGCATATCGTTACGCGCTTTTGCGATTACGGCGTCCGTTGCTCCGAGATTTCGTGCAGTAGCAACATTCTTGCTAGCGTCCTCTCGCAATGTCTTCACACTTGAGTATCCCCCAGCATACCCCGCGCATTGTCTAGCAACTATCTCCGCCCCAGCGGCTGTTCTGGCAGCGGCTTCCATTGGCGACGCCGCAGGTGCAACACATCCAGCCAATGTCACTAGCGTAACAGCAGTTAAAATCATGTTTTTCATAAATGCCTCCTTTGCATTAACGAAGAAAGGCATAGCCATTTCCCTCATACAAGCATGAATTGAATCTACCACCAACCAACTCGCTAGACACGAACTTCCGTGGATCACTCTTGTATTTGGTAGCAACACCAGAGGAAGCTAATTCGCACGTGCGTTTAATGGGGTTAGGACGGTTTTTTAAGTTGCTCTAGCTCTTCGCGCTGCGCGCTCAGATCGCCTGTCTGAAAGTCTCTGTCCGTTGGAGGCTGGCATTCGCCAGCCTCACTCCCTTCGCCTTGCCCCCGTTTCCGCCCCAGCGTGATCGATACTCAAGCAGGCTAATCTTGGTTCTCGACTGGAGACAGAGGTGATGAGAGCTGCCGGAGATAGGCATTGGTCGCGGTAAACCACCCGAAAGAGATCAGGGGCACCCGCCCCCCCTCGAATTCGCTGCCGTGCCCAGCCACCCAAGGTGGCCGAGCGGCAGCATAAAGAACCCTTGGGAAGGGTTCTGAAGTCTGTGTAGCTGGCATGGCCCCAACGGCCTCACATACTCAGGTGGCGATGCGGCCAGCAGGGGCGATGCCAAACGCGCTATTGGCTGGCCATGCCAACCATCATCGATCCCAGTGCGACAAGGTGGATCAGCATGATCGCCCTGTCATTCCACAGGGTGCCCACGATGAACCAACCGATGACGCCGACGATGAACAGATAGAGGTTCCACGGCGTCCAGCCGAATCCCGTTGCGGCGTAGCCGAGGATCTGAACGACCGACGCGGCCCATTTGATCCAGAACGCAAGCCGGGTGCTGCTGCGCAGGGCAATCAGATCAGACGGCACGGGTCAGCCCTCCGTCGATGCGCCAGTTCTGACCGGTGACATAGCCGCCTTGGTCGGACGCCAACCACCCGATGAGGGAGGAGACCTCTGCCTCGGTGCCATACCGCCCCATGGGGATGCGCGCGCGGCGGTCGTCTGTTTCGGGCAGGCTGTCGATGAACCCCGGCAGGACGTTGTTCATGCGGATGTTCTTGTCTGCGTATTGATCGGCGTAAAGCTTGGCGAACCCTGCAAGCCCCGCGCGGAAAATCCCTGATGTGGGGAACAGCGGGTCGGGCTCGAACGCCGCGAAGGTAGAGATGTTGATGATCGCGCCGCCGCCCTGTGCTGCCATGATCGGGGTCACCAGTCGCGTAGGGCGGATCACGTTCATCAGGTACACGTCCATGCCCTGATGCCAATCGTCATCCGTCATCTCCAAAATGTCGCCCTTGGGTCCGTGACCGGCCGAGTTCACCAGCACATCCACGCGCCCCCATCGTTCCATAGCGCCATCGACCAATTGCGCCAGATCATCAACCGACTGGTTGGTGCCGGTGACACCGAAGCCGCCAAGCTCTTTGGCCAGTGCTTCGCCTTTGCCAGAGGACGACAGGATCGCGACCTTGAACCCATCGGCGGCAAGCTTTTTGGCAGCCCCTGCCCCCATGCCGCTACCGCCCGCTGTGATTAACGCTACTTTTTCTACACTCATGACGTTTGCCTCCTTTATGTGTTAAACAGCGCTATCGCGTCTGCTTCACCGCAGGTAAGCGCTTTGCAACGCTTCGACCAGCCAGACATACTGCTGCATGACCATAGGATTTCTACTGTGCCGACCTCGAACGACCTCCCCCCTCTGAACGGGCTGCGCGCCTTTGCAGCGGCGGGCCGCCATCTTACCTTTCGCGCCGCAGCTGATGAATTGGGCGTGACCCAAGGTGCCGTGGCCCAACAGGTGCGCGGGCTCGAAGACTACCTAAACCTGCGTCTCTTCCTCAGAGAGCCGCGCGGGTTGGCCTTTACCGAAGAAGGGCGCGCCTATCACATCGCGATTGCCCGCGCTTTCGACCAAATGGCCGATGCAACAGATGCGCTGCGCACCGCGCCGTCCCACGTCACGATCAGTGTCACCCCCACCTTTGCGTCGAAATGGCTGATCCCCCGACTGGCAGCCTTTACCCAAGCCCACCCCGGCATTGATCTGCGCATCACCGCGACCGAAAGAGTGTCCAGCTTCCACGCGGATGGGATCGACCTTGCCGTGCGGCAGGGCAATCCGCCATTCGGGGCGAGCCTGCGCGCTGATCTGTTGTTCGAGCAGCAGATCGTCGCCGTCTGCGCCCCCCATTTGGCAGAAGCGCTGAACACGCCGATGGACGCGGCAGGTATCGCGGAGGCGACACTGCTGCATGACACGCACGATCTTTGGCCGCAGTTCATCAAAACGGTCTTTGGGCGCGATGTCCCGACGGCGCGCGGTCTGCGGTTCAACCAGACGACGCTTAGCCTTGATGCGGCGCTTGCCGGTCAGGGGATCGCCCTTGCCAACCGGTTTCTTGTCCAGCGTGATCTACGTGCGAAACGGCTGGTGCAACCGATTGAAGGCGCATTGAGCGGTGGTAGCGGGTTTTACCTTTTGTCCCCACGGCAAGGCTCCCCAAGCGGCGCCGCTCATGTCCGCGATTGGCTACTGGGCCGCGCCCGCAACGACGTGGCAGAGGCCGCCCTAACGCCAAACGACGAAAGCAACCTTCCCATAGCGGAACCCTGACCCGCTGGCGGGGGTTCTTCTTCATAGATGTCACAAGACAAAGGGCCCCCTTCTCATGAAGACGACACTGACCGTTAACGGCGAAGACCATAGTCTTGACGCCGACACCCGCACGTCGCTGCTGGATGCGCTGCGCAATCACCTGAACCTCACCGGCACCAAAAAGGGCTGCGACCACGGCCAATGCGGTGCCTGCACCGTCATGGTCAACGGCCGCCGCATCAATTCCTGCCTGACGCTCGCCTGTATGCACGACGGCGACGAGATCACCACGATCGAGGGTCTGGGCGATGAACGCAACCTGTCCGACATGCAGCAGAACTTTGTCAAACACGACGGCTTCCAGTGCGGCTATTGCACACCGGGTCAGATCTGCTCAGCCACCGCCATGCTCGAAGAGTTCAAAGCCGGCTGGCCCTCTAACGTATCCGGCAGTCTGACAGCCTCGCCCGAGCTGACCGACGACGAGATATCAGAGCGGATGTCCGGCAATATCTGTCGCTGCGCCGCCTACCCCAACATTGTCGATGCGATCCGCGAAACGGCAAAGGGGCAGTCATGAAACAGTTCGATTACATCCGCGCCGGTGCCAATAGCGATGTCACCGGCACCCCAGATGCCACGATCATCGCCGGAGGCACCAATCTACTGGACCTTATGAAGCTAGAGGTGATGACCCCCGACCGGCTGGTCGACATCTCGCGATTGGACCTCAAACAGATCACCCCAACCCGCGACGGCGGGCTGCGCATCGGTGCCTTGGTCACCAACTCTGATCTGGCGGCGGATATGACCGTACGGTCGGATTATGCCGCACTCTCCGCCGCCCTGCTGGCGGGCGCGTCCCGTCAGCTGCGCAACAAGGCGACCACGGGGGGCAACCTGCTGCAACGCACCCGCTGCTACTATTTTTACGACACCGATCAGCCCTGTAACAAACGCGACCCCGGCTCCGGCTGTGGGGCGATGGAGGGGGCGAACCGTCTGCACGCGATCCTTGGTGTGACCGACAAATGTATTGCCAGCCACCCCAGCGATATGGCGGTGGCCATGCAGATGCTAGGGGCCGAGGTCGAGATCGAGAGCACCGATGGTGTGACCCGCACTGTGCCGCTGTCCGACTTCTATCTGATCCCCACCGACCCCGCCGTCGAAACCGTCTTGCAACCCGGCGAGTTGATCACCGCCGTGATCCTCCCCGCCCCCGCCGAGGGTCGCCAGACCTATCGCAAGGTACGCGACCGCGCGTCCTACGCCTTTGCGATGGTATCTGTCGCGGCGCGGATCAAGGTGACGGATGGCAAGATCACCCAAGCGGCGATTGCCTGCGGCGGTATCGGTTCAATGCCTTGGCGCGATCCGGCGGTCGAGGACGCGTTGATCGGCCAAGAACCCGCGCGCGAGGTGTTTGGCAAAGCCGCTGATGTTCTGGTCGCGGAGGCCGCACCGAAAGAAGGCAATGCGTTCAAGGTGCCGCTGGCACGACGCACGCTCATCGCCACACTCAAGGAACTCACGGGGGTACAGCAATGACCGACGGTAGCAATATTTCGACCGCCGAACTGACGATGGATGAACCCGATGACCGCAACCGGCTGGATGCCACGGTTCAGGGGTTGATCCACA
>Ga0114910_1000555_pt1 | contig 18633 bp, 18 predicted proteins | sample MalvireepMed_908_FD_83500 | JGI IMG/M metagenome (GOLD analysis project Ga0114910, IMG submission 83500) | Marine viral communities from the Global Malaspina Expedition - Malaspina viral metaG DeepMed_908 | ecosystem: Environmental > Aquatic > Marine > Oceanic | place: Mediterranean Sea...
GGCGCGGGCCAATGAGGCCCTGCCGCCCGACTACGCACCTCACGACGACGAAGAATATATGAGCGAGCAGCAGCAGCAGTTCTTCCGCAAGCTGCTGATCGAATGGAAGCGCTCGCTCCATTCCGAGGCGGGCGGCACGCTGCAGAGCCTCGCCGACACGCCGCTGCGCGAACCCGACCTGACCGACCGCGCCTCGAGCGAGACCGACTGGGGCATCGAACTGCGCACGCGCGACCGCCAGCGCAAGCTGATCGCCAAGATCGAAGCGGCGCTGCGCCGGATCGACGAGGGCGAGTATGGTTACTGCGAGGTCAGCGGCGATCCGATCGGGCTGCAGCGCCTGATCGCGCGACCGGTCGCAACCATGACGGTCGAAGCGCAGGAAGCGCACGAGCGGCGCGAGAAAATTTCCCGCGACGATTGAGTCCCGCAGTTTGGCTCGCTCGTATGCGGATGGGTAATCGCGTTTAACTTTCCTTAGGCACTGCGGGTCTATGAGTATCCGGAGCCTTAAAAGGTTCAACGGTTACCAATCCAGCAAACGCGAAGGTTTCAGGACGCTTCATGACTGCCATCGATACCCGATCGCTGAAGCGCGACAGCCTGTTTCTGTCCGCCGATCTCACACTTGCCGAAGGCGGCGAGCCGATTCGCGTGAAAGTGCGCAACCTTTCCGACGGCGGGATGATGGCCGAAGCGCCCCTGCGCGTCGAGCGCGGCATGCGCCTCGGGATCGAGCTGCGCAATATCGGCCCGATCAAGGGTGCGGTCGCGTGGACGCAGGACAACCGTTTCGGGATCGTGTTCGATTATGAAATCGATTCGAAGAAGGTGCGCGAACCCGCCCAGGCGGGGGACCATACTCCGCGGTTTGTTCGCCCATCCTCGGTCGCTCCGGCGTCTGCCGCGCAGCTCAACAACGGCAAGCTCCGCAAAATCTGACGATTGCCGCGCTGACCGGCGCGCAAAGGGCTGCTAGAGCGCTTTGTCGTGACTATCCGCGCCGCCCTTTCCTGTCTTGCACTCTGTACGCTCGCGCCGCTGCTCGGCTCGTGTAGCGGGAATGCTGACGAGGACGGCCTGCCGGTCGTCGTCATCGGCGAACCCGAATCGATCTTCGAAGATGGCCTGCGCCTTTCATCGGGCGCGCAGCTGGTCCGCGATGCGACCAGCTCGGGCATCGTCGCGCTGAATGCGGAGGGCGAGATCGTGCCGGGCCTCGGCGAAAGCTGGATCGTCACCGACGACGGCCGCAGTTTCATCTTCCGCCTGCGTCAGGTCTCCTGGCCCGACGGCGAACCGCTGACCGCGCAGGATGCGCGCGCGAGCCTGCTGAGGACCATTTCCGAACTGCGCGGCACTTCGCTGGGGCTCGACCTGCGCAAGGTGGAGGATATCCGCGCCATGACCGCGCGGGTGATCGAAATCCGCCTGACGGGGCCGATGCCCGAGTTTCTCCAGCTGCTCGCCCAGCCGGAACTGGCGATCACCCGCGATGGCGAATCGATCGGCCCGATGCGGATGGAGCGGGAGGGCGAGACGGCGGTGCTGATGCCCACACCGCCCGAGGCGATCGGCCTGCCCGAACGCGAGCGGAGCGATACGCAAAGGCCGATCCGCCTGCGCGCGCTTCCCGGAGTGGAAGCCAACGAAGCCTTTGCCTCGGGCGAGGCGGCGGCACTGCTCGACGGGACGATCTTCACCCTGCCGCTTGCCGATACGGGCCCGCTTGCGCGCGGCACGGTCCGGCTCGATCCGGCGTTCGGCCTGTTCGGTATCGTCGTCACCAACCAGGAGGGCTTCCTTTCCGAGGTCGAAAATCGCGAGGCGCTGTCGATGGCGATCGATCGCGCCGCGCTGGTCGAACAGTTCAGCCTGGGCGGCTGGCAGCCCTCTGCAAGGATCGTCCCGGCGAGCCTGCCGGGCAATGCGGACCCGCAGCCGGAGCGCTGGCCCGGCCAGTCGCTCGAGACCCGGCGTGCGGAGGCGCGCGGGCGCGTGACCGCGTGGACCCGGCAGACCGGACAGCGCGCGCGGGTGCGCCTGTGGCTGCCCGATGGCCCGGGCGCGGACCGGTTGGTGAACGCGCTTTCGGCGGATCTGGCGACCATCGGCGTGGAATTGCGCCGCGCGCAGGTTCCGCAGGGCGCGGACCTGGTGATGATCGACCGGCTTGCCCGCTATCCCAGTGCGCGCTGGTTCCTCAACCAGTTCAACTGCGCGCTGCTGCCCGGCCCATGCGCGCCCGATGCCGATCTGCTGGTGACCGAGTCGCTGACGGCGAATGGCGCGCAGGAGGCGGGCAATCTGTTGGTCGAGGCCGAGGGTGCGCTGATCGCGCAAGAGGTGTATATCCCTCTCGGCGCGCCGGTTCGCTGGTCGCTGGTGCGCAGCGGGCTGGAAGGATTTTCCGAAAATTCCTGGTCCCGCCATCCGCTTTATGCGTTGGCCGGGGCAGAGGCATGGTAAACCGGGCCTGTTTGTGACGGGCCGCATCTGAACGGGGACCGATCGAATGGGCGATACGCGCACGATGAACTTGCTCGGGGTGGAAGTGCCGACCGGCAACGATCCGGCCTCGGTCTACCGCCGTATCCAGATGATGGAACAGCTGATGGAACGCAGCATGACCATCCCGGGGATCAACTATCCGGTCGGGATGGATGCGATCGTCGGCCTGATCCCGGTGCTGGGCGATATCTTCGGTGCCGTCATGGGCACCTATATCGTGTGGGAGGCGCGCAACCTCGGCATGCCCAAATGGCACATGTCGCGCATGATCGGGAATGTCGCGATCGACGGGGTGATCGGCATCGTGCCGCTGGTCGGCGATATGGCCGACTTCGCCTTCCGCTCGAACACCCGCAATCTCAAGATCGTGAAGAAATACATGTGCAAGCATCATCCGCACGTGACGATCGTCGATTGCTGAGCGCATTTGGCGCGCGCGCGGCGACACGCTAGGGCCTGCCGCATGCCAGCCGATACACCAGCCGACACAGCCGCGGGCGACGTCACCTACGCGTCCTATCTCGATCTCGACCGTATTCTGGCGGCTCAGCATCCGCGTTCCGAAGCGCATGACGAATTGCTGTTCATTATCGTCCACCAGGCGAGCGAGCTGTGGCTCAAGCTGTGCCTGCACGAGCTGGAGGCCGCGCGCGATGCGATCGTGGCGGATCGCTTGCGCCCGGCGTTCAAGAACCTCGCCCGCGTGGCCCGCGCGCAGGAACAGCTGATCCAGAGCTGGAATGTGCTGAGCACGATGACGCCGCACGACTATTCGCAGGTGCGCCCGCATCTGGGCACCTCCAGCGGCTTCCAGTCCGCGCAGTACCGGTTGATGGAATTCATCCTCGGCGGGCGCAAACCCAACATGGTCACGATGCACGAGGCGGTGCCCGGGGTCGCGGAAAAGCTGCGTGCAGAGCTGGCCCGGCCGAGCCTTTACGAAGAGACCGTGCGGCTGCTCGCGAAGCGCGGATTCGCCATTCCCGAAGACCTGCTCGATCGCGACCGCGAAACGCGGTGGGAGAAATCCGACGCGGTCGAGGCGGCGTGGGCGCAGATCTATTCGAACCCGCATGACCACTGGGACCTTTACGAACTCGCGGAAAAGCTGGTCGATCTGGAATATCACTTCCAGCGCTGGCGTTTCGGGCATCTGAAGACGGTGGAGCGGATCATCGGCTTCAAGCGCGGGACGGGCGGCACCGCGGGCGTCGGCTATCTCGAAGGCGTGCTCAAAGAGGTGTTCTTCCCCGAACTCCTCTCGGTCAGGACCGCGATCTGATGGCGCGCATCTGGGATATCTCGCAGGTGCTGCGGCCCGCCTTGCCGGTCTGGCCCGGCGATACCGAATTCGCGTTCGAACGGACGTGGGCAATGGAGGATGGATCGCCCGTCAATGTCGGGCGCATGACCATGAGCACGCATTCGGGCACCCATGCCGACGCGCCGCTGCACTATGCGGCAGATGGCGCGGATGCTGCGAGAATGAGCCTCGATCCGTATCTGGGCACCTGCATCGTCGTCGATGCGCGGGGTGTGGCGGGCGCGATCGATATCGGCGACCTTCCGCGGCTCGACTATGCCAACCGTGTGCTGTTCCGCACGTGGGATGCATTTCCGCATGACGAGTGGCGATCGGACTGGCTGCCGATTTCCGCCGAAGCCATCGAATGGCTCGCCGCGCACGGTGTGGTGTTGATCGGCACCGATGCGCCCTCGGTCGATCCGCAGGAGAGCAAGACGATGGACGCGCATCTGGCGGTGCTGAAGCACGACATGCGCATCCTCGAAGGGCTGGTCCTCGATGATGTGCCCGAAGGCCATTACGAGCTGATCGCGCTGCCGCTGAAGGTCGGCGGGGGCGATGCGGGGCTGTGCCGGGCGATATTGCGGGAGCTGCCCGATGCGTGATCTGCTGACGCGCGCTCGCGAGCTGGACGCCGCCGATCCGATCGCGCATTTCCGCGAGCGCTTCGACCTGCCCGAAGGGGTGATCTACCTCGACGGCAATTCTCTCGGGCCGCTGCCCAAGGCGAGCCGCGAGCGGCTGCACCGAGTGATCGACGCCGAGTGGGGCGAAGGTCTGATCCGCAGCTGGAACGAACTGCCCGGCGGCGGCGGCGACTGGATCGCGATGCCGCAGCGCGTCGGTGCCAAGATCGCCCCGCTAGTGGGCGCGCAACCGCACGAAGTGATCGCGTGCGACTCGGTCTCGGTAAACCTCGCCAAGCTGATCGGCGCGGCGCTGTCGCTGAACCCGGGGCGCAATGTGGTGCTGAGCGAGCCGGGCAATTTCCCGACCGATCTCTATATGATCCAGGGCGACACCCGCGTCGAGCAGCGGCTGGCTGCGCGTGATGCGATGATCGACGCGTTGGATGAGAGCGTGGCGCTGCTGCTGCTGACGCATGTCCACTACAAGACCGGCGAGATGTTCGACATGGCGGCGCTGACCAGGGCCGCGCACGATGTCGGCGCGATCGTGCTGTGGGATCTGTCGCATTCGGGCGGCGCGGTGCCGGTGGACCTGAACGGGGCGAATGCCGACCTCGCGGTGGGCTGCGGCTACAAATACCTCAACGGCGGCCCCGGCGCGCCCGCCTATGCCTTCGTTGCCGAGCGGCACCACGGCGATTTTTCGCAGCCGCTGACCGGGTGGATGGGCCACGCGAAACCGTTTGAATTCTCCGATGAGTATGAGCCAGCCGAAGGCGTCAAACGCCTGCTCGCGGGCACGCCGCCGGTGCTGGCGATGGCGGGGCTGGAGTCCGGCGTCGAATTGATTGCCGAAATCGGGATGGAAGCGCTGGTCGCCAAGTCGCGGGCGCTGAGCGAGTTTTTCCTGGAGTGCTGCGTTGCACACGGCGTGCTCCAGCTTCCCTCTCCCCTCGCGGGAGAGGGAGGAGCCCCGTCAGGGGCGGAGGGTGAGGGGGCGGCGCAAGCCGTCGCTCGCGCGACGGACCCCTCTCCCAACCCTCTCCCGCAAGGGGAGAGGGCTCTTGCGCGTGCGTTGGACCTCGTCAGCCCGCACGATCCCACAAAGCGCGGCAGCCAGCTGAGCTTCCGCCATGAAAATGCCTACGCGCTGTCGCAGGCGCTGATCGCGCGCGGCGTTATCGGCGACTTCCGCGATCCCGACATCCTGCGCCTCGGCTTCGCGCCAGCCTATCTACGGTTCGAGGATATCGCCGAAGCCGCCCGCCACCTCGCGCAGGTGCTGGAAAGCGGCGAATGGCAGGAACCGAAGTTTCAGGAACGCGCGGCGGTGACTTAAAAATAGGGGGAGTGCTTGAGTGTTTGGATTTCGTCCTTGGCTCGATCGAAGGGCGGGCGCCCGTTTCGCTCAGCGGGTAATCGATGCGTACGAGGAAGGTTTCATCGACGAAAAAGAAATCGCAGAGGGTCGAAAGGCTGTTTTTCGGAAGAAGCATCGCCACTTTCAGAGCGAGTTTTCTCGTGGGTGGGATCGCCGCTGGATGCAACAGGGGGCTGAAGACGCGCGCCGGGGTCGATGTCGGTCTCACTTGTTTCAGGTGCAGCACTACGACATCGGATTTTCAGAGGCCCTAGCCGAGCGCGCTCGATACGGGTGGACTAATGCGGCACTTGAAGTCGAGCGGCAGAAGCTATGGTGGAGCACTGGTCGCTCGCAATGACGGTTGGGCGCTATCACCCAATCACGCCTCCAGCTCGATGTCCCAATAGAGCCAGTCGCGCCACGTTTCGTGGAGGTAATTGGGCGGGAAGCTCTTGCCGTGCTGCTGCAATTGCCAGCTGGTCGGGCGGATCGGCTCGAGCATCAGCTTCATCCCCGCCTGTTTGGGCGTCCGCCCGCCCTTCTTCATGTTGCACGGGGCGCAGGCGGTGATGATGTTTTCCCACGTGGTCTTGCCGCCGAGACGGCGCGGCACGACGTGGTCGAAGGTCAGGTGGCTGGGGCTGCCGCAATATTGGCAGGTGAAGCGATCGCGCAGGAACAGGTTGAAGCGGGTGAAGGCGGGAAATTCGCTCGTGCGCACATATTGCTTGAGCGCGATCACGCTGGGCAGCTTCATGTCGAGCGAGGGCGAGTGGATCTCCCGCTCGTAACTCGCCACCACGTCCACCCGGTCGAGGAAGATCGCCTTGATCGCGGTCTGCCATGGCCAGATCGAGAGTGGATAATAGGACAGCGGAGTATAGTCCGCGTTGAGAACAAGTGTCGGGCACGCCGACAGATTCCTCGTCGGGTCTTCGTCTACGCTGCGGAAACTTGCCGCGCGGTCGATCAGATCGGCTTTGAACACGTCTCGTGTCCTCCCTGATGCGATGAGAGGACCATTTGCCTGCAAAAGCGTCAAGCCTGTGACAAATGCGGTATCCACAGACCTTTTTGGCGAGTCGCCACAAAGGAGTGCAAAAAGAGTCAAGTCATGATTGTCACCCGCTTCGCCCCCAGCCCAAATGGTCCATTGCATTGGGGCCATGCCTACTCGGCCATCGTCGCGCACGATTTGGCCCTAGGGGCGGATGGCGCGGCGGACGGTCCGGCGGGCGGCAGGTTCCTGCTGCGGATCGAGGATATCGACGGGCCGCGCAGCCGCCCCGAACTGGCGGGCGAATTCCGCCGCGATCTCGAATGGCTGGGCCTTGAGTGGGAGGAGGTGCCCGCGCAGGGCACGCGGCTGGCAAGCTACGAAGCCGCGCTGGCGAGGCTCGATGCGCTGGGCGTGCTCTACAAGTGCACCTGCACCCGCGCCGAAATCGCTGCCGCAGCGATCGAGACCGGACCGGAGGGGCCGATCTATCCCGGCACATGCAAGCATCGCGAGGCCGATCCCGGCGCGCCTGCCGCCCTGCGGCTCGACCTCGACAAGGCGCTGGCCATCACCGGCCCGCTGACCTGGCACGATGCCATTGCGGGACCGCAAGCGGTCGATCCTGCCCCGCTCGGCGATCCGGTGCTGCGCCGCAAGGACCTGCCTGCAAGCTATCACCTCGCCGTCACGCTCGACGATGCGGCCGATGGCGTGTCGCTGGTGACGCGCGGGCTCGACCTGTTCCATGCCACGCCGATCCACCGGCTGTTGCAGGCGCTGCTGGGCCTTCGGGTGCCGCACTGGCATCACCACGCGCTGTTGCTGGACGCGGAGGACCGCAAGCTTGCCAAGCGGCGCGGCTCGCCCGCCATCGCCGATTATCGGGAGCGGGGGGAGGATGGGCGCGCATGGGCGGAAAAACTGCGTACCGCCCAATGGCCATGTGGCATTTCGATCGGCAAGGCCCACATCTAGCCCATGAATACGATCCTCATCATCGCCATCATCCTGCTCTCTATCATGGTCGTGGTTTCGCTCGTGCGCGGAATCGTCGCCTTTCTGAAGACGACCAAGATCGACCTCGAAAACAATTCGAGCGAAACCGTGACCGAGATGCAGATGATGCAGAACAAGGCCATGTTCGACCGGATCAAGTATCAGGGCCTCGCGATCCTGGTGGTTGCGATCCTGCTTGCGGTGGCTCGCTGAGGCGGGCATCCGGCCCCTCATGGTCAAACTCAACAAGATTTACACCCGCACCGGCGACGATGGCACAACCGGCCTCGTCGACGGGAGCCGCAGCCCCAAGCATGCCGCGCGGATCGAGGCGATCGGCGCGGTGGACGAGGCGAACAGCGCGCTGGGTCTCGCGATCCTTGCGGTCGACGAGGCGGACGGATTGCGCCGGGTGCAGAACGACCTGTTCGATCTCGGCGCCGATCTCGCCACGCCCAAGGGCGCGCTCGACGGCGAAGGGTTCGAGCCGGGCGAGATGGTGCTGCGGATCGTGCCCGCGCAGGTCGAATGGCTGGAACGGGCGATCGATACCGCGAACGAACAGCTCGAGCCGCTGACCAGTTTTGTCCTCCCCGGCGGCGGCGAAGCGGCGGCGCGGCTGCATGTCGCGCGCGCGACCGTGCGCCGCGCCGAACGGGCAATGACCGCGCTGGCCGAGATCGAGCCGGTCAATCCGGCGGCGCTGCATTACATCAATCGCCTGTCCGACCTGCTTTTCTGCCTCGCGCGGCTCGCCAATGATGGCGGCAAGCGCGATGTAACCTGGGTGCCCGGCGCCAATCGCTAACTCACGGGTAGCCAGCGGGCATCGCGACCGCTAGCCAGCGGCCTTTGCTGCACATGCGAAGGACGAGTTTCATGAAGACCATCGGTGTCATCGGCGCGGGCCAAATGGGTTCGGGCATTGCGCAGACGATCGCCCAGCACGGCATCGACGTGCTGCTGACCGATCGCGAGCTGGCGATCGCGCAAAAGGCGCACGAGGGGATCGAGCGTTCGCTCGGCAAGCTGGTCGCCAAGGCCAAGATCGAAGCCTCCGATGCCGAGGCGGCGCTCGCGCGGATCAAGCCGGTCGGCGATGTCGCGCCGATGGCGGAGGCGGATTTGATCATCGAAGCCGCGACCGAAAAGGAAGCGATCAAGAAGACGATCTTCGAAGATGCGGGCAAGGTGCTGGGTGAGGGTGCGATCCTTGCCAGCAACACCAGCTCGATCCCGATCACGCGGATGGCGAACTGGTCGCCCGATCCGGGCCGCTTCATCGGCCTGCACTTCTTCAACCCCGTGCCCGTGATGGGCCTGATCGAAGTGATCCCCGGCCTCGCGACCGATAAGGACGTGACCGACCGCACGATCGAATTCGCGCATCTGCTGGGCAAGGAAGTGGTCCTTTCGCAGGACGAGCCCGGCTTCGTCGTCAACCGCATCCTGCTGCCGATGATCAACGAAGCGGTCTTCGTGCTCGGCCAGTCGACCGCCAGTATCGAGGATATCGATCTTGGCTGTCGCCTCGGCCTCAACCACCCGATGGGCCCGCTGCAACTGGCTGACTTCGTGGGGCTCGACACCTGTCTCGACATCATCCGCGTACTGCACGAGACGACCGGCGACACCAAGTATCGCCCTGCACCGCTGCTGGTGAAATATGTCGAGGCGGGCTGGCTGGGCCGCAAGACGGGCCGCGGTTTCTACGACTATTCGGGCGATGCGCCTGTACCGACGCGCTAGCGGCGTCTGATCGCTCACTGCGTTCGCTGCGCCCGGCAGCGCTCGACAAAGAAAGCTGGAGAGGGTCGATGCCGAGCCCGGTTCTTCCGGAACCGCTCAATCCCTCCACCCGTTCATGGGGAAAGGAGATTTCCCGATGGACGACAAGAACAAGAAAGAGCTGCCCGCAGACTTCGATGGCGAGCGTCGCCAGACCGACGAGCTGGCTCCCGAGAACGAGAATTCGGAACAGGTAGGGGCCTACGACCAGGCGCAGACCGTGTCCGACCAGGCGCAGAATGTCTCGACCTCGATCCTCAATTCGGACAGCGAACACGCGCCGAGCGGGCTGTTGGCGCCCGACGCGCAGGATGTGGTCGACCACATGAACCAGATGGAGCGCGGCAACACGGTAGACATGTCGGCCTATCGCGGCGAGCCCAACCACGACGACAATGTCGACAAGTATGGCAAGCCTTCCAAGCCCGACGGCCTGCGCGGCGACGGCACCTGATGCGTCGCGGGGCCGACTAGCCTTCCACCAGCACCCATAGACCGATCGTCACCGCGATCGCGCCGATTGCGACGCCCCAGGCCATCACCTTGAAATTGGGCGTCGGGATCGGCGCGAACTCGTGTGTGCTGAGCCGGGCGAGCGTCTTGCACGCGCGCCGTTCCGCGGTCACCGCCAGCCAGCCACCGCCCAGGATAAACCCGGTCGCGATGAGCTTGGGCATCCACGACGGGTCCCACGATCCGAACAGCGCCCGGAAACCGAGGCCAATACCGATCGCGGCAAAGGCGGTGCGCATCCAGCCGGCGAAAGTCCGCTCCATCGCCATAATGTTGCGATCTTCGGCAAGGTCGGTGCGGAACTCGGCCCACTGGGTGCTCTTGTCCGCATCTTCGGGGGGATCGTCTTGCGCCATGGGGTTGGAACCTAGCGCCGTCGCGCGCGATGGCAAATCCAGCGAAGGTTAGGTTTCGCCCGCTTCCCGCTTCAATTCGTACAGCATGTCGAGCGCTTCGCGCGGCGACAGCGCATCGAGATCGAGCGCGCCGAGTTTTTCGCGCAGGGTATCGCACGCCTCCTCCTCGGCCTGGAAGGCGGCGGAGAACAACGGCAGATCGCCGAGCCCTGCGGCCAGCCCGCCGGTTTCCTCACGTCCGCGCTCCAGCTTGGCGAGCACCGCGCTTGCCCGGTCGACCACGCCTGCGGGCACGCCCGCCAGCTTGGCGACCGCGAGGCCATAGCTGCGGTCGGCAGGGCCTTCGGCGACTTCGTGCAGCAGCACCAGATCGCCCTGCCATTCGCGCGCGCGGACATGGTGGAGCGACAGCGCGTCGCAGCTTTCGGCGAGCCGCGCGAGTTCGTGATAATGCGTCGCGAACAGGCAGCGGCAGCGGTTCTGTTCGTGGATCGCCTCGGCCACCGCCCAGGCCAGAGCCAGCCCGTCATAGGTCGACGTGCCGCGCCCGACCTCGTCGAGGATGACGAAGCTGCGTGTCGTGGCCTGCGCGAGGATCGCGGCGGTCTCGACCATTTCGACCATGAAGGTGGAGCGTCCACGCGCGAGGTTGTCGGACGCGCCCACGCGGCTGAACAGCCGGTCGACCAGCCCGATCCGCGCGGAGGTTGCAGGCACGTAACTGCCCGCCTGCGCCAGCAGCACGATCAGCGCATTGGCACGCAGGAAGGTGGATTTACCGCCCATGTTCGGCCCGCCGATCAGCCAGAGGCGGTCGGTATCGCTCAGCCCGCAATCGTTTGGCACGAAGCGCTCGCCCGATTTCGCCAGCGCCGCCTCGACCACCGGGTGCCGCCCCGCGACGATTTCGAGGCAGGGCGCGTCCTCGATCTGAGGTGCGCACCAGTCGCCCTCCGCCGCGCGCTCGGCCAGAGCGGCGGCGACGTCGATCCGCGCCAGCGCATCGGCGGTGCGGGCAATGGTTTCGCGCGAGGCGACGACCTGTTCCACCAATCCTTCGAAATGCGCTTCCTCGGCCGCCAACGCGCGTCCGCCGGCCTCGGCGATCCGGGTCGCTTCTTCGTGCAGGTGCACCGAGTTGAAGCGCACCGCGTTGGCCATCGTCTGGCGATGGGTGAAGCCGCTGTCGGGCGCCATCAGCGCATCGCCGTGGCGGGCAGGCACTTCGATGAAATAGCCGAGCACGCCGTTGTGCTTGATCTTGAGCGAGGCGACCCCGGTCTCGCTGCGGTAGCGCGCTTCGAGCGCGGCGATCGCGCGGCGCGCATTGCCCGAAGTCTCGCGCAGCTCGTCCAGCGCGGCGTCGTAGCCGCTGGCAATGAAACCGCCGCTCGATCGCTCGGTCGGGGGCGAGGGGACGAGCGCGCTCGACAGCTCGCTCACCAGCGCACCATGGCCGGTCAGCGCGGGAAGCAGCGCATCGAGCAGTGCCGGGCGGTCGGGCAGCCGCGCAAGCGTGGCGTGCAGGCTGCGCGCCTGCGCCAGCCCGTCACGCACCTGCCCCAGATCGCGCGGAGAGCCCCGGTTCGCGACCAGCCGCGCCAGCGCGCGCGCGACGTCGGGGATCGCGCGCAGCGCCGCGCGCGTATCGCTGCGCAGGATCGGGTCTTCGTGAAAGAAGCGTACCAGCGCCAGCCGCGCCTCGATCTCGGGCCGGGTGGCGAGCGGGGCGGAGAGATCCTCGGCCAGCTGGCGCGCGCCCGCGCTGGTGACGCAGCGGTCCAACGTGCCCAGCAGGCTACCCGCCCGCGCTCCGCTCTGCGTCGCGACGATCTCGAGGCTGGTCCGGCTGGCCTCGTCGATCGCCATCGTCGCATCGCGCGCGAGTATCTGCGGCGGCAGCAGGAAGGGCATCGCGCCGCGCCCGGCATGGTCGAGATAGGCGATCAGCCCGCCCGCCGCCGCCAGCATCGCGCGGCTGAATTCGCCGAACGCGTCCAGCGTGGAGACGCCGTGCAGATCCTGCAGCCGCTGCCGCCCGCGCTCGCTGGCAAAGTCCGCGGCGGGCCGCTGTGTGGCATCTGCGGGCGCGGCCTCCCAATTCTCCGGCACCACCAGCTCGCTTGCGCCAAGGCGGGAGAGCGCGGCGGGCAGGCCATCGGGCGCGCATTCTTCCAGCTCCATCCGCCCGGTCGAGATATCGCAGGCGGCGATCCCGATGGTGCCGCGCATCTCGCACACCGCCGCCAGCCGATTCGCGCGGCGCGGTTCGAGCAGGGCATCCTCGGTCAGGGTGCCCGCGGTGACGAAGCGGATGATCTCGCGCTTCACCAGCACCTTGGACGACGGCTTGCCCTCCGCCTTCGCGCGCGCCTTCGCCTCGTCGGGCGTCTCGACCTGCTCCGCGATGGCGACGCGCTGGCCTGCGCGGATCAGCCGCGCGAGATAGCCGTCGGCGGAATGGACGGGCACGCCGCACATCGGCACGGCCTCGCCCCCGCTCTCCCCCCGGCTGGTCAGCGCGATGTCGAGCACCCCGGCGGCGACCTTCGCATCGTCGAAGAACAGCTCGAAGAAGTCGCCCATGCGGTAGAACAGCAGGCAATCGCCTGCCTCGCGCTTCAGCGCATGGTACTGTTCCATCATCGGGGTGCGTTTCGCGGTCACGCGCCAGACCTAGCGATGCCGCACCCGATTCGGAAAGCGGCGCACTTTTCCTTGTCCCCTGTCCTCGCGCCACTGGCGCGCGGCGGGAGTTGCCTCTACGGCACCGGGCGAGAAGCTCGCATTACAAGAGGTCCCCCGATGGCTGACGATCAGATTCCCGGATTCGAAGCGCGCGAGGCGCTGCTCTATCACGAGGCCGGTCGGCCCGGGAAAATCGAGATCATCGCGTCCAAGCCCATGGCGACGCAGCGCGACCTGAGCCTCGCCTATTCGCCCGGCGTCGCCGTGCCGGTGCAGGCGATCGCGGACGATCCCGCCAATGCCGCGAAATACACCGCGCGATCGAACCTTGTCGCGGTGATTTCCAACGGCACCGCGATCCTGGGCATGGGCAATCTGGGCGCGCTCGCCTCCAAGCCGGTGATGGAAGGCAAGGCGGTGCTGTTCAAGCGCTTCGCCGATGTCGATTCGATCGACCTCGAGCTCGACACCGAAGATCCCGACAAGTTCATCGAGGCGGTCGCGCTGCTCGAACCCAGCTTCGGCGGGATCAACCTCGAAGACATCGCCGCGCCCGAATGCTTCATCATCGAACAGGCCCTGCGCGAGCGGATGAACATCCCGATCATGCACGACGACCAGCACGGCACCGCGATCATCGCGGCGGCGGGCCTGATCAATGCGGCGCACCTGACGGGGCGCGACTTCAAGAACTGCAAGATGGTGGTCAACGGCGCGGGCGCCTCCGCTCTGGCCTGCACCGCGCTTATCAAGGCGATCGGCATTCCGGGCGACCAGGTGATCGTGTGCGACCGCTCCGGCCCGATCCACACGGGGCGCGACGATCTGGACCAGTGGAAGAGCGCGCATGCGGTAGAAACCGACGCGCGCAGCCTGGAAGAGGCGCTGGACGGGGCGGACATCTTCCTCGGCCTGTCGGCGGCCGGCGCGCTCAAGCCCGAATGGGTGAAGAAGATGGCGAAGTCGCCGATCATCTTCGCGATGGCGAACCCCGTGCCCGAAATCATGCCGGAAGAGGCCAAGGCGGTGCGCCCCGACGCGATCATCGCCACCGGACGTTCCGACTATCCCAACCAGGTCAACAACGTGCTGGGCTTCCCGTTCATCTTCCGCGGCGCGCTCGACGTGCGGGCCACCGCGATCAACGAGGAGATGAAGATCGCCGCCGCCGAAGCGATCGCGGCACTGGCGCGCGAACGCGTGCCCGAAGAGGTCGCGGCAGCCTATGGCAAGAGCCACAAGTTCGGCACCGACTACATCATTCCCGCCCCCTTCGACCCGCGCCTGATGGAAGTCGTATCCTCCGCCGTCGCCGAAGCGGCGATGAAGTCGGGCGTGGCCCAGCACCATATCGAGGATATGGACGCCTATCGCCTCGCGCTCAAATCGCGGCTCAACCCCACGACCTCGGCCCTGACGCAGGTCTACGAAGAGGCGAAGGCCAATCCCAAGCGCGTCGTCTTCGCCGAAGCGGAAGAGGAAGTCGCGCTGCGCGCCGCGATCCAGTTCCGCGACTTCGGCTACGGCACGCCCGTGCTGGTCGGCCGGACCAAGGCGGTGGCGGACAAGATGCACATGCTCGGCGTGTCGGACCCGGGCAGCTTCGAAATCCAGAACTCGGCCGACAGCGAGCATGTGCCCGAGATGGTCGAGTTCCTGTACAAGCGGCTCCAGCGGCGCGGCTATACAGAGCGTGACGTACGCCGCATGGTCAACCAGGACCGCAACGTCTTCGCCTCGCTGCTGGTCGCGCTGGGCCATGGCGATGCGCTCGTCAGCGGCCTCACGCGGACCTACGCGCAGACCGCGCGCGAGATCGGCCGCGTGCTCGACCCCAAGCCGGGCGGCATTTCCTTCGGCATCCACATGATGGTCGGCAAGAACCACACGACCTTCCTCGCCGACACCACGATCAACGAGCGTCCGACCTCGGAAGACCTCGCGCATATCGCGTGCGAGACGGCGGCGGTCGCGCGCCGCATGGGCCACGAACCGCGCGTTGCCTTCCTCTCCTACTCCACCTTCGGCAACCCGCCGGGCAAGTGGCTGGAGAATATCCGCAACGCGGTCCACATCCTCGACGAGAAGCAGCCCGGCTTCGAATATGAAGGCGAGATGGCGCCCGACGCCGCGCTGAACGAGAAGGTGATGGCGCTCTATCCCTTCAGCCGCTTGTCGGGCCCGGCCAACGTGCTGATCATGCCCGGCCTGCAATCGGCCAACCTTTCGGCCAAGCTGCTGCGCGAGCTGGGCGGCGACGCCACCATCGGGCCGATCCTCGTTGGCATGGAAAAGCCCGTGCAGATCGTGCCCGTCACCGCCAACGTCCCCGACGTGCTGACGCTGGCGGTGCTGGCTTCGGCGGGGATCGTGGAGTGATCGCCTAGAAGGGCAGTTCCTCGCCCTTGTAGTTCACGAAGCGGTATCCGCCGCCGCCTGCGGCCTCGACCACGTCGGCGAGGCCGCGGCAGCTTTCCTCGACCGTGATCTTGGCGTTGGGGCCGCCCATGTCGGTCTGGACCCAACCGGGGTGGAGCGAGAGGACTTCGATGTTCCGCTCCTTCGCCTGCTGTTCGGCGATGCCCTTGGCCAGCATGTTCAGCGATACCTTGCTGACGCGGTAGAATTCGTAGCCGCCCGAACTGTCGGTGATGGACCCCATCAGCGAGGACATGAAGGCGAGCGTGCCGCCATCCTTGAGCATCGGCAGCAGCGCCTTGCCGACCCGCGCGGGGCCGTAGGCATTGGTCTGCATCACATGCGCGATCTCTTCGTCGGTCGCTTCTTCCGCGGACTGGTGCGATGCGCCGGTGATCCCGGCATTGACGATGATCGCATCGAGCGAGTTTTCGTCGAACTTGTTCTTGAGGCCAAGGTAGCTGTCAGGCTCGGTCACATCGACGGTCACGATGTCGATCTCGCCAGCTTCGTGCAGCGCGTCGCTCCGGTCGCGTTCGCTGGCGACGACGCCCCAGCCGCGGCTCGCGAATTCCCTGGTGAGGCCGAGGCCGATGCCGCGCGATGCGCCGACGATGAGGATTTTCTTGCTCATATCGATACTTCCTACGCCGGGTGGACCAGCGTCTTGAGGTTCATAAATTCGTGCAGGCCGAATTCGGACAGCTCGCGTCCGTAGCCCGAGCGTTTGATCCCGCCGAAGGGCGCTTCGATCTTCGATCCGTTGACCGCGTTGAAAGTGGTCATTCCAGCCTCGATCGCGTTGGCGAAATGCTCCTTCTCGGCTTCGTCGGTGGTCCACACGGCGGAGCCGAGGCCGTAGGGAATCGCGTTGGCGATGGTGGTCGCCTCGTCGATGTCCTTCGCCTTGTAGAGCTGGGCGACGGGGCCGAAGATCTCGTCCGTCGCGGTTTCGCTGGCAAGCGGCACTTCGGTCAGCAGGCCAGCGGTCATCCACGCGCCGGGCCGGTCGATCTTCTCTCCGCCGAACACCAGCGTGCAGCCGTCTTCCTTCGCCTTGGCGACCTGGTCGAGCACGGTGTCGCGCTGTCCTTCGCTGGAGAGCGGGCCCAGCTGCGTGTCGTCGTCCATCGGATCGCCCTGCTTCACATCCTTCAATGCGGCGGTGAAGCGGTCGGCGAAATCGTCGTAGATGTCGGCGTGCACGATCGTGCGCTTGCCGCAGATGCACGACTGGCCGTTGTTCTGGATGCGCGCGGTCACCGCGTCCTTCACCGCTTGATCGATGTCGGCAGAGGGCATGACGATGAACGGATCGCTGCCACCCAGTTCGAGGACGACCTTCTTGAGGTGCTTGCCCGCCTGCGCTGCCACCGCGCTGCCTGCGCCCTCGCTACCGGTAAGGGTCGCGGCGACGACGCGCGGGTCGGCGACGACGTCGGCAATCGGGTCGGACGAGACGCACAGGTTCTGGAACAGCCCCTCGGGCCCGCCGGCCTCGAGCACCAGCTCCTCCATCCGCTTGGCCACGCCCTGCACGATGCTTGCATGCTTGAGCAGGCCGACATTGCCCGCAAGGATCGTCGGCGCGAGGAAGCGGACGACCTGCCAGTAGGGGAAGTTCCACGGCATCACCGCCAGCACCGGGCCCAGCGGCAGCCAGCACCCCTCGGCCTTGCCGCCGTCGGAGAGGTCCCAGAACCGCGATTCGAGCATCGGCGGGCCGTGTTCGGCAAAATGATGCAGCAGGTCGGCGCACTTGCCGACCTCGCCGCGCGCCTGCGTGATCGGCTTGCCCATTTCGGTGACGGCAAGCTTGGCGAGTTCTTCCCGGTTCGCTTCGTACAGGTCGCCGAGCCTGGAGAGGACCCTGGTTCGCTCGTCGAGTGAGGTCGTCCGCCAGTCGCGGTAAGTACGGGTGGCGGTTTCGAGTTTCCGGTCGATGCCGTTTTTGTCGAGCGTTTCGTATTCGGCAATGGTCTCGCCGGTTGCAGGGTTGGTGGTGGTGATCAAGCGATGGGCCTCTCAGCGGGAGTGTTGGCGGTCATATCTTCAATCGCCTCCGGCGCGGCCCGTTCCGCGATGCGCGCTCGTCATGGTTAACCGGGTGGAAACCATATTTCCCCACCATGGCGGCGACGCCCGCGAAGGGCCTGCAAAAAGGAATGCGAGATGAAGACGACTTATGCCGCGGCGGGCCTTGTCCTCGCCATGATCGCCAGCCCTGCGCTGGCGCAGAGCACGACCGCGCCGGGCGGCCTGCATGTCTCGGTCATCGCGGGCTATGAAGGCCTTGGCGTCGAATCGGATTCCGGCACCGTGACCGCGGACGCCGATTCGGCCGTCTACGGTGTCACGGCAGGCTACGATCTCTCGCTCGGCAGTGCCTTCGTGGGTGTGGAGGGCGAATATTCGGCCAGCACCGGGTCGACCGAGTTTCCGGGGAACTTCGCCGGGGCGCGCGACGGGCTGGAGACCGATGGACAATATTATCTGGGTGCGCGCGGCGGCCTTGCCCTGACCCCGGGCATCGCGGCGTTCGGCAAGTTCGGTTACACCGCGCTCGACACGCGTTCCTTCACCTCGGCCGGCACCTTCTCCGATATCGAGGAAAACGCGACCGGCCTGCGCTTCGGCGGGGGCGTGCAGGTCCAGCTGCCCGGCCCGCTGGAGGCGCGGGTGGAATATCGCCGTTCGCGCTACGAAGACGTCGGCGGCGATGTGGGCGAGGCGACCACCGACCAGCTCGTCGCAGGGGTCGGCATCCGTTTCTGACCGACCGGAAAGGGGCGGGGGCGCGTCTTCAGACCGACCCCCGCACCCCGGTTCGGCTGCGCTCAGCAGTTGCAGCCGAAGCCCTTGCTGACGATCTTTTCGCCCTCGCCGCCATTATTGGCGATCGCAAGATCATCGACCGGCGCGCTTTGCGTCGCCCCGGAATCAGCGCCGCCGGAACCGGAAGTACCAGACCTTAGTGGTCATACTATCGTATGACCCTGATATATAATCATTAATCAGCATTTTTTGATGCCCATTTTCTCGGCTAGCAATCACCGGGTAATCAC
>Ga0114910_1000556_pt1 | contig 18625 bp, 19 predicted proteins | sample MalvireepMed_908_FD_83500 | JGI IMG/M metagenome (GOLD analysis project Ga0114910, IMG submission 83500) | Marine viral communities from the Global Malaspina Expedition - Malaspina viral metaG DeepMed_908 | ecosystem: Environmental > Aquatic > Marine > Oceanic | place: Mediterranean Sea...
CTATCCGACAAATGACAACCTGATGGAACTGCTGATCATGATCGACGCCTTCCGGCGATCATCAGCAAGACGGATCACCGCCGTGCTGCCGTATTTCGGCTATGCCCGCCAGGACCGCCGCGCATCAGGCCGCACACCGATCTCGGCCAAGCTGGTGGCCAACCTGATTACCGAGGCTGGCGCAGACCGCGTTCTCACGCTTGACCTGCATGCCGGTCAGATCCAGGGCTTTTTCGACATCCCGACCGACAATCTGTTCGCCATTCCGGTGATTGCCCGCGACATCAAGGCCAAATACGAGCTGGAAAATGTCATGGTGGTATCTCCCGACGTCGGCGGTGTGGTGCGTGCCCGTGCGCTGGGCAAACGCCTCGGCTCGCTGCTGGCCATCGTCGACAAGCGCCGCGACCGTCCCGGCGAATCCGAAGTCATGAACATCATCGGTGAAGTCAGCGGCAAGGACTGCATCCTGATCGATGACATCGTCGATTCCGGCGGCACTTTGTGCAACGCCGCTGAAGCGCTGCTCAACAATGGCGCCAAATCCGTCACCGCCTACATCACCCACGGTGTGTTGTCGGGCGGCGCCGTGGCCCGCGTTTCGTCGTCGAAACTCAAGGAACTTGTCATCACCGACTCGATCCAGCCGACGCAGGAAATTCAGAACGCACCCAATATCCGCGTGCTGTCGACCGACGCGCTGATCGGCGAGGCCATCAACCGCACCGCCGCCGAACAATCGGTCTCCAGCCTGTTCGACTGATACCGGCCTGGAGCCCGACCTTCGGCCGGGTTCCAGAAAAGCCCGGCTCCGGCTCTACAGCCGGTTCATGGGAGCATTGTCACAGCTATACCGGCCAGTGTGGCAGCCCCGAGCACCGCAAACAGATTGACGTGAAAGCGCAGCAAGGCCACTCCCGCACCAAGCGCGATGGCAAAAGCTGCGACGTTCAATGTCGAAACTTCGGAAACCGGCAGGGTAAACGGCCAGATCTCCACCTCGCCCACCGTGCCAAACAACACATTGAGCGCGAACCACACCGCCAGGTTCGAAATCACGCCGACCACTGCTGCGGTGATGGCTGACAAACCGGCTGACAGCCATTTCACCGAGCGCAGCCGCTCGATATGCGGCGCGCCGGCAAAGATCCACAGGAAGCATGGCGCAAAGGTGAAGAACAGCGCCAGCGTGCCGCCCAACAGCCCGCCCGTGAGCGGATCCAGCCCCGCCTCCCGCGCGCCGCCGAGAAAGCCGACAAACACCAATACCAGGATCAACGGACCGGGTGTCGTCTCGGCCAGCCCGAGCCCGGCCAGCATGTCGCCCGGAACCAGCCATCCATGCACCTGCACCGCCTGTTGTCCGACATAGGCAAGCACCGCATAGGCGCCGCCGAAAGTAACGACCGCCGCCTTCGAGAAGAAGGCTGCCATGGCGGAGAAGGCGTCGGGAACGCCCGGCATGAACAGCAAGGCGGCCAGCGGCAGCAGCCAGATCGCGCCCCAGACAAGCACCGTGCGAAGCGTCGGTCCGGCCAGTCCCGGCAACCCGGAGGCCGCAACATCGCCGGCACGCTCGGCCACGACCGGCGCCCCTTCCCTGACCGGCATGGAAGCGAGAATGCCGGCAAGGCCCGCACCCAGAACAATCAGCGGAAACGGCAGTTTCAAGAATGCGATGCCGATGAAGGCCGCAATCGCCAGCACCCAAGCAAACCGCGATTTGAGCGCCCGCCTGGACACCTTGATCAAGGCCTCAAGCACGATCGCCAGCACCGCGGCTTTCAACCCGAACAGAACGCCGGCCACCACCGGCAGATCGCCATAATGGAAATAGGCCGCTGACAAGCCCATGATGATCGCAAAGCCGGGCAGGATGAACAAAAGCCCGGCCAGCAATCCTCCGCCGACGCCGCGCAGCAACCAGCCGGCATAGGTCGCCAGCTGCATGGCTTCAGGACCGGGCAGCAACATGCAGAAATTCAGCGCATGCAGGAACCGCGGCTCGTCGAGCCAGGGCCGTTCTTCCACCAGCTCCCGGTGCATCAGCGCGATCTGGCCGGCAGGACCGCCGAAAGACAAAAGCCCGATGCGGCCGAAGACACGGAACAATTCGGACCACGCGGGAGGTGGAAGGGTTTCCTCAGACATCGGCTTCAGCCAGCGTCTCGACCGGCAACCCGGCCTGCTTCCAGGCTTCAAACCCACCTTCCATGATCACCGCATCAATCTCCATCTCGCTCAGATAGCCGCAAACGGCCTGGCTGACCTCGTGACCATGGACGCAAAACAGCGCCACATTGCAATGCCTGAATTCTCGCGCCCAATTTGCCGCATCGAACGGATGCCGCCACACCGAACCGGGAATCGCCAGCCCCGAGACTGCACGCGCCCCGGGTTTGCGTATGTCGATCAGGACCATGGCCCCCGCTGGCAAAGACGCCAGCTCGACGGGGGATACAGATGTTTGCTGCATATTGTGTGACATAGCTTTGCTCCGCAGAAATTTGCGTTGTTCGCGGAGCTTGGAGCCGTGGCTCTCGACGGGAGTCCGGAGTGACCCGTGAGCCGACGATATCGGGACTGGATTGCGCGGTCAATCTGCATTGCCAGCCGCAATTCAAACCTGCCGCCGAACCCGGCGTTCCCCCGGACAAGCGGCTTGAAGAGCCGGTACAAGTTGTGCAACAGCATGGCGGCCGCGCCAAAGCCTTGGCTGAAAACCCCCAAAGCTTGCAATCGGGCGGTTGCTCGGCTATAGCGGCCACGTCCGTGCAGACACCCTTGGAGGCAACGCGGATGAAGCGCCGGAAACGGCGCTTGATGTTTTTTGGGACCGGCACATGCCGGTGACCGGAAAGCAGCCCCAGTTAGAACCTCGAAAGGTTATGCCATGAGCAATGCTGCATATGAGCTGAAGGCCGAGGCGCGCGCACAGGTTGGTAAGGGGTCCGCCCGTGAACTTCGCCGCAACGGTTTGATTCCCGCTGTCATCTACGGTGACAGCAAAGACCCTGTTTCCATCGCGCTCTCGCGCAAGGACGTGACCAAGAAGATCCACGACGGCGGTTTCCTGACCACTCTCGTGACCATCGTGGTCGACGGCAAGAAGCACTCCGTGCTGCCGAAGGACTATCAGCTTGATCCCGTCCGTGACTTCCTGATGCACGTCGATTTCCTGCGCGTGTCGAAGAACACCCAGGTGACCGTTGAAGTACCGGTGCACTTCGAAAACGAAGAGAAGTCCCCCGGCCTCAAGCGCGGCGGCGTTCTCAACGTCGTGCGTCACACGGTCGAGTGCCACTGCCCGGCCAATGCCATCCCGGATGCGATCACCATCGATCTTACCGGTCTCGAACTCGGCGCCGGCATTCACATCTCGCATGTTACGCTGCCTGAAGGCGTCGAGCCGACGATCACCGATCGCGACTTCACCATCGCCACGATCGCATCGCCTGCCGGCCTGAAGAGCGACGACAACGCCGCTGGCGGCGACGACGCTGCAGAAGAAGCAGCCGAAGGCGACAGCGAAGAATAAGCTGTCCTGGCAAATTATTGAGGAACAGGTTCCATGCTGCTGATCGTTGGCCTTGGAAATCCCGGATCTCAATACGCCAGGAACCGGCACAATGTCGGGTTTATGGCGGCGGACGCAATTGTCCGCCGCCATTCGTTTTCCGGGTTTTCGAAAAAATTCCGGGCTGAGATCGCCGAGGGCACGCTTGCCGGCGAGAAAGCACTTGTTCTCAAACCCATGACCTTCATGAACCTGTCGGGCGACAGTGTTGGCGAAGCCATGCGGTTCTACAAGCTCAACCCCTCCGACATCATCGTCATTCATGACGAGCTGGACCTTGCCCCCGGCAAGCTCAAGCTCAAGACCGGCGGCGGCAATGGCGGCCACAACGGGCTGAAATCCATCGATGCCCATTGCGGCAAGGACTACAAGCGGCTCAGGATCGGCATCGGCCATCCCGGACACAAGGACCGGGTCAATCCGCATGTTCTGGGCGATTTCGCCAAATCGGATCAGGATTGGCTGCAGCCGTTGCTCGATGCCATCGCCGACCACGCCGAGCTGATGGCCAAAGGCGACGACGCGGGCTTTCTCAACAAGATCGCGCTGGCCACCGGCACCACCGAGGTCAAGCCCAGCAAACAGGCCCGCCCCGAAGCAGCAGCCGGCGGCAAACCTGGCGCGTCCGGCAAATCTCACATTCGGCAGGCGCGCACTCCAACCCAGCCAAAGACGCTGCCCACCTCGGGTCCGATGGCGGACATGCTGAAAAAGCTGTTCGGCAACAAGGATTAGCGGCGATGGCCCGCGTCGATTTCGATATCCGCGAAGCCGAAACCGGCGACCTTCCAGCCCTGCTTGCCCTGTACCGGGACCTGCAACCCGATGATCCCGACATCGACGCCGCGGTCGCAGGCGAGCGCTTCCAGGAAATCCTCACCCATCCCGGAATGTCGGTATTGCTGGCGGTATCGGAAGGCGTGGCTGTTGCCACGATTACCCTGATCATCATTCCCAACCTGACCCGCCGCGGCGCGCCTTACGCCTTGATCGAAAACGTGGTGACCAAACCCGCACACCGTCAGCGCGGATATGCTGGCGCTCTGCTTCACCACGGCTTCGCCAAAGCCTGGGAGATGGGCTGCTACAAGGTAATGCTGCTCAGTGGCTCGAAGGACCCGGCCACGTTGGATTTCTACCGCCATTGCGGCTTTGTCCAGGACAAGACAGGCTTCCAGATCCGCCGCCCGGCTGCTGTCTGAACCAGCAGCCTGTGGCAAGGCGCCCTCACACAATCGTCATTCCTGGTTGAACGGCAAACTTGCTAAGCTGTGCCGACACGCAAACGCACGGAGGAGTCAGCATGACCATGTTCGAAAGAGCCGCAAGGGCGATAGCCTTTCCAATCATCATCCTTCTGACTTGCATCGGAGGCGCTGTGGCGGCTGAAAACAACCTCACCTTCCAGGGCATCGCCATCCAGGGCTATGACCCAGTGGCGTATTTCACCGACAACAAGGCTGTGCCCGGCAATCCCGAGATCACCGCCTCTTACGACGGCGCCACCTATCAGTTCGCCTCCGGCGGGAACAAGGCTGCCTTCGAATCGAACCCCGGCAAATATGCCCCGCAATATGGCGGCTATTGCGCCTATGGCGCGTCCCAGGGCTACAACGCCTCAATCGAGCCGGAGCAGTTCACCATTGCCGACGGCAAGCTCTATCTGAATTACAATGCCGACGTACGGAAGCGCTGGAACCAGGATCGCGGCAGCTATATCAGCAAGGCTGACGCCTACTGGGCCTCACAGTAAGAGGCTTGTTGGCAGGCAACAACGCGCCGCTTACAGCTCGGCGACGCGCTGCCAGAACAGATCGACAAAGGCGCCGGCCCGGGCTTCAATCAGGGCCGCGATGCCGATCCCGGCGCCATCGACCAGAAGCATTGCGCCAAGCCCGCCAAAGACCGAGAACACCACCGACAGCCGCAGGTTCTTGAGACTGTCGAGCCGGTAATACCCGGCGTCGTCAAATTCGGTTCCCCAGAAATGGTCGGCCCAGCCATAACCGCTGGAGACCAGAATATTGACCGCTGGGGTGTCCGACAGCTTGTCCGGAAACACGTTGAACACGGCCCGTGTGACATGGCAGATCGCGCCAAGCAGCGCAAAGATGACCCCTGCTACGACGAAATGCCAGGTGGCCAGTTCGGTCTCCATCATGGACTCTCCTTGGATCGGCTGACCCGCAGACTTGCACAAAGACCTTTCCATGCGGTTGATTGCCCTGGCGGACGGGCGGAGCCGATGCCCAGCCCCGCCTGTCCTGCCTCACGCCCTGGACATTGCCTGTTACAGGTACATGCCACCCGACACTTCGATGCGCTGCGCGGTCATCCACTGATTATCGCCGAGCAGAATGCTGGCGATGGCGCCGCCAATGTCGTCCGGCAGGCCCGCCCGCCCCATCGCGGTGACGCTGGCAACAAAGGCGTTTGCGTCAGGATTGTCACGCACAGCGCCGCCGCCGAAATCGGTCTCGATGGCACCCGGAGCGATGACATTGACGGCAATGCCGCGCGGCCCCAGTTCCTTGGCCATGTAGCGGGTCAGAACCTCGACGGCCCCCTTCATGGCCGCATAGGCCGCATATCCGGGCAGGCTGAAGCGGGCGAGACCCGTGGACACGTTGAGAATACGCCCGCCATCGGCAATGAGGGGCAGCAACCTCTGAGTGAGAAAGAACACGCCTTTGACATGGACATTCATCAACGTGTCGAACTGGTCTTCCGTGGTCTCGGCAAAGGCCGCATTGATTCCCATGCCAGCATTGTTGACCAGATAGTCAAACGAGGTTCTCTGCCAGACGGCCTCCAGCGTTTGAGAGAGTTGCGTGGCGAACGCAGCGAATTGCCGCGAGTCTCCGGTATCAAGCTGAAGCGCCACCGCCTTGCAGCCAAGCGCCTCGATCTCGGCGACCACGGCAGCGGCCTCGTCAGCCCGCGACAGATAGGTGATGATGGCATCCACGCCTTGCCGGGCAAGGTGAAGCGCGGCATTGCGCCCCAGCCCGCGGCTGCCACCGGTGATGAGTGCGATTGATGTGGTCATGACAGGCTCCTTCGGTTCAAGATGGCCGGAACATAGACGCCGCATCTCCTGGAGGCCTGCCGGATCCTCCGTGAGTCCTGCCCAATCCTCCGGAACTGCAAACCAGAGAGTGACCGGGCAGATCTGATGGCGTATTCCTTGGCTGAAAGGGATGGCTCATGACGATTCTGGATCTGGCTCGAAAAGTGGATGACTACATCGGTGGCAGCAATGAGATGATCAAAGGTGTCGAGACCGAGATCGCCGGTCTTTACCTTCACCGCCAGGCAAGACCCAGCCCTTTCGAGGCGACAGTCTACCACCCGGTCATCTGCCTGAACCTGCAAGGCCGCAAGCAGGTGGCAATCGGTGACAGGTCCGTGGAGTTCGGCATTGGCCAGTCGCTGATTGTCAGCCATGACCTGCCGGTTGCCGCACGTATCACCGAGGCCAGTCCCGAGCATCCCTATCTGGCGATCATCGTGGCATTGGACATTGACATTCTGCGCGACCTCAGCGGTCAGATCGGCGACACAGCCCCTCGCGATCACCGCACCGGCGCACTCTCCACCAGCATCACCGACGCGGCGCTGATCCACGCAATGAGCCGCTACTTCGCTCTTGTCGATGATCCGCTTGAAGCAAGGGTGATGGCGCCGCTGATCCTCAAGGAAATCCATTTCCGGCTGCTGATGGCCAGCCATGGCGGCATGCTCCGGCAGCTGATGTGGCGCGACAGCCATGCCAGCCGCATATCGCGCGCCATCGGCCGCATCCGGACCGAGTATCGCAGCTCCCTGACAGTCGCCGGCCTGGCCGATGAAGCCGGCATGAGTCCATCCTCGTTTCACGACCACTTCAAGCAGATCACCGGCACCACCCCACTTCAGTATCAGAAGGACATGCGCTTGATGGAGGCGCGCCGGCTGATCGCGATGGACGGGTTCTCGGTCTCATCCGCTGCCTATGAGGTCGGCTATGAAAGTGCGACGCAGTTCAGCCGGGAGTATTCGCGAAAATTCGGCAGTCCGCCCCGCAATGATGCCTCCCGTCCCGGTGCCGCCGTCTGAGCGGCGTTAATGCCACGATTTAGGCCCTGTTTGCCCCGGCGCCGCCGTCAACCGCCTGATCGCCCCTTGACGCGGCACGCCACATCCATACAAAGCCCGCAAGTATCTACTTGAAGGACCAAATTCCATGGGTTTCAAATGCGGCATCGTCGGGCTGCCAAATGTCGGCAAGTCCACACTGTTCAACGCACTGACGCGGACCGCCGCCGCGCAAGCCGCGAACTATCCATTCTGCACCATTGAGCCCAACACCGGCGAAGTGGCCGTCCCCGATCCGCGGCTGAAGAAACTTGCTGCAGTGGCCGGTTCCAAGGAAATCATTCCGACCCGCATTTCCTTTGTCGATATCGCCGGCCTGGTGCGCGGCGCGTCAAAGGGGGAAGGTCTGGGCAACAAGTTCCTTGCCAATATCCGCGAAGTCGACGCCATCGTCCATGTGCTGCGTTGCTTTGAGGATGACGACATCACCCATGTCGAGGGCCGCATCGACCCGGTCGGCGACGCCGACACCATCGAAACCGAGCTGATGATTTCCGACCTCGAGAGCCTCGAGCGCCGCACCGAGCAGGCCCGCAAGCGCGCCGCCTCCAAGGACAAGGAATCGATGACGGTGCTGCCGATGATGGAAGCCTCGTTGAAACTGCTGCAGGACGGCAAGCCGGTCCGCACCATGCTCAAGACGCTGGCGGACGAAGACCTCGACATCCTCAAGGGCCTCAACCTGCTGACCTCACACCCGGTGCTCTATGTCTGCAACGTCTCCGAAGCCGACGCGGTGGACGGCAATGCCCATACAGAGGCCGTCGCCAGGATGGCAGCCGAACAGGGTGCGGAAAGCATCATCGTCTCCGCGGCGATCGAATCCGAGGTGGCGCAGCTTCCCGATGATGAATCACAGGAATACCTCGCAGCACTCGGATTGGAGGAAGCCGGCCTCGACCGCCTGATCCGCGCCGGTTACAGCCTGCTCGACCTGATCACCTATTTCACCGTCGGTCCCAAGGAAACCCGCGCCTGGACCATCGAGCGCGGCATGAAGGCCCCGGCCGCCGCCGGCGTCATCCACACCGATTTCGAACGCGGCTTCATCCGCGCCTTCACCATCGCCTATGATGACTATGTCACGCTGGGTGGCGAAGTGCCCGCCAAGGAAGCCGGCAAGGCACGTGACGAAGGCAAGGAATATGTCGTCCAGGACGGCGACGTGATCCACTTCCGCTTCAACACCTGAGCGGCGCGCTCAACCGGTCCGATACGAACAAACAGCCCCGCAGGCGCAAACCGGCGGGACTGAATTCAACCTGAAACGGAACTTTCGTCGAATCCCGGTCCGTCAGTTTTTGTTCGCCGGGCAGGTCGACATTCCAAACAGCGAATAGAGCGGGCAAGTCCCGAACAGGCCGGTCAACAGCGGCACGATGCCAATCAGCGCGAAGTAGCGCCAGGATGCATCCGGATAGACAAAAAACATGGCAAGCAGCACAAGGCCTGCTACGATACGAAGGACGCGGTCGATGCCGCCGACATTGGATTTGAACATGTTTGATGCTCCCTTTTGTAGATTTGGCGGTCCTGCCAACATGCATGCATAATACAGCATATATCGACGAGCACTTTGACAGGGATCAATCGGGCGTCCCGGCATTGCATTGAAGATCCGTTTACAGTCGGATTTGTCCCGCAAGCAGCCGGGCAAACCCTTTGACACTTAAAGGAAACCTTCTAGATTGGCTCCGCAGCAACCCGTGCTGTTCGCCAGGGGAAAGAGACCCACATCAATGTTCAAGGACGACCTTCTCTATTTTGAAGACATGCCGGCCGGAACCGTGTTCCCGCTCGGCCCGAAACATGTCACAGCAGACGAGATCATTGCGTTTGCCATGGAGTATGATGCCCAGCCGATGCATCTTGATGCCGAGGCCGGCAAGCAGTCGATCCTCGGTGGTCTCGCAGCGTCGGGATGGCACAGCTGTTCCATGATGATGCGGATGATGACCGATTCCTACCTGCTGCGCGCAGCAGCAGAAGGAGCCCCCGGTGTCGACTTCGTGAAATGGAAGAAGCCGGTGCTTGCGGGCGATGTTCTGTCAGGCGAGACCCGCGTTCTCGATGGCAGGATATCTCAGTCGCGTCCCGGCATCGGCATCCTCAATCTGCGGCATGAATTGCGCAACCAGTCCGGCGATACGGTGCTGGAATCGGAAAACCCCGTGATGATCCGCCTGCGCAACCCGGAGAGCACCAGTTCATGAGCATTGATCCGTCATTCGAACCGGGCGCCCGCCAGGAACTGGGCAAATACCTTTTCACCGCGGATTCCATCGTGGAATTCGCCCGGCAGTTTGATCCGCAACGCTTCCATGTCGATGCGGAAGCCGCCAGGGAAAGCGTGTTTGGAGGTCTGTGCGCGTCGGGTTGGCACACAGCATCCGTCTGGATGAAGCTCAACATCGCTTCAAGCGCAGTCGAAACCCGCGAGGCGCTTGCCGAAGGCCGTGCGGTGCCCGAATTCGGCCCCTCGCCGGGTTTTCGCAATCTGCGTTGGTTCAAACCGGTCTTTGCCGGCGACGAGTTGTCCTATGCCCGTGTTGTCAGGGGAACCCGCCCGCTCGCGTCACGTCCAGGCTGGTCTATCCTTGAGCTGACCTGCGAAGCCCGCAACGAGACCGGCGAACTGGTGATGAGCTTCGATTCCGCCGCGCTGATAAAATTCCCGGACACAAACCAGACCTCATCATAGCCAGGACTCACGAAGGGCTGCTCCGTGTCAGGCGTAGCCCCTCCCCTGCATCGAATGGCTATCAGTGGCCCTCGTATGACACCAGTGTCCGCACCTGCACACCGAGATCCTCGAGCTTCTTGCGCCCGCCGAGATCGGGCAGGTCGATGACGAAGCAGGCGGCGACAATGTTGGCGCCCATCTGGCGAAGCAGTTTGACAGCCCCTTCCGCCGTGCCGCCCGTTGCGATCAGGTCATCGACCAGTATGACACTCTCGCCTTCTGCGATGGCATCACGGTGCATCTCCATCTCGTCCACGCCGTATTCCAGGCTGTAGGCCACGCGCACGGTCTCGTGCGGCAGCTTGCCCTTCTTGCGGATCGGCACGAATCCGGCAGAGAGCTGGTGCGCCATAGCCCCGCCAAGGATGAAACCACGCGCTTCAATGCCGGCCACCTTCGACACTCTCAGGCCCGCATAGGGATGCACAAGTTCGTCGACAGCCCGCCGGAATGGCCGCGGCTGCCCCAGCAGCGTGGTGATGTCGCGAAACAGGATACCCGGCTTGGGATAATCCTTGATGGTGCGGATGGAGGCGCGAAGTTCGTCTGCAAGATCGGACATGATGTCTCCCGGATGGATGTCTCAGTGTGCGCCGGGTCAAGTCCCTGCGCAAGTTCGCATTGGTGCTGCCTGTCCCGGACCTCTGCAGCCCAGGATGTATGGTCTGGACATGAAAACGCCGCCCTCAGGCGGCGCAATCAAATTCGGTCTGAACAGGTCAGTTGTCAGTGTTCCTTGCTGGCAAACACCGACTTCTTGGTCAGGAACATCAGCGAAGCAAAGATCGCCAGGAAGATGATGACCATGAAGCCGGTCTGCTTGCGCTCTTCCATGTGCGGCTCGGCGGCCCACATCAAAAATGCAGCAACATCCTTGGCATACTGGTCAACAGTCTCCGGCGAGCCATCGTCATAGGTCACCTGCTCGTCGGAGATCGGCTGGGCCATGGCCAGCGCCGGACCGGCGATGAAGTAAGGATTGTAGTGCGCACCCTCAGGCACTTCCACGCCCTGTGGAGGCTCCTGGTAACCGGTCAGCAGCGAATAGATGTAGTTCGGTCCGCTCTCGTTGTAGCCGGTGAAGATGTCGAAGATGAACTGCGGAAAACCGCGCTCGACATAACGTGCCTTGGCGAGAAGCGAGAAATCCGGCGGTGCAGCGCCGTTGTTGGCATAGGCTGCTGCTTCCGTATTCGGGAACGGCGACGGGAAGTGGTCCGACAGCACGGCGGTGCGGGTGAACATTTCACCGTCGCCATTCGGGCCGTCTTCGACTTCGTAGTTTGCTGCCAGGGTCTTGAGCTGATCTTCCGAGTAACCCAAATCCTCAAGCGTGCGGAACGCGACGAGGTTCATCGAGTGACAGGCCGAACAGGATTCAACGTAGACTTTCAGGCCGCGCTGCAACTGACCCTTGTCATAGGTGCCGAATGGACCTGCAAAGGACCAGTCAACCTCCTTGAGGTGGTTGATCGGGTAGTGCGGGGTTCCACCCTCTTCCGCGGCAGCTGCCGGGGCGACGCCAATCATGGCAGTCAAGGCGAGCGGAACGATGCTAGCAAGAAGCTTTTTCATAATTCAGATCCTTTCCGTCGCGCCGCTCAGCCGCGGGTTTCTGGTGACGCAGCCGCGGATGACGCAGCCCCGCCATTGCCGCCTTTTTTGGCGAGCACGGCTTCGGTGATGGAGTTCGGCAGACGCTTGGGTGTTTCAATCAGCCCCAGCACCGGCAGGATGACGATGAAGAACCCGAAGTAATACAGCGTCGCGATCTGAGCCATGGTTGTGTAGGTGCCTTCCGCCGGCTTGGCGCCAAGCCAGCCGAGGAAAATCGCGTTGGCCACGAAAATCCAGAAAAACAGCTTGTACCATGGACGGTAGACCGCCGAACGAACCTTCGAAGTATCGAGCCAAGGCAGCACGAACAGCACCGCGATGGAGCCGAACATGGCCAGCACGCCGCCAAGCTTCGAGTCGATCGGCCCAATGTTGAAGGTGATGGCGCGAAGGATCGCGTAGAATGGCAGGAAGTACCATTCCGGAACGATATGCGCCGGGGTCTTCAACGGGTCAGCCGGGATGTAGTTGTCCGCATGGCCGAGGAAGTTCGGCATGAAGAAGATGAAGTAGGCAAAGACCATCAGGAAGATGCACATCGCCAGCGCGTCCTTGACGGTCGCATAAGGCGTGAACGGCACCGTGTCCGTCTTGGTCTTCACTTCAACGCCGGTCGGGTTGGTTTGACCGGTCACGTGCAGCGCCCAGACGTGCAGGATCACGACACCGGTGATCATGAACGGCAGCAGGTAGTGCAGCGAGAAAAAGCGGTTGAGTGTCGGATTGTCCACCGCAAAGCCGCCAAGCAGCAGCTGCTGGATCGGCTCACCGATGCCAGGGAATGCCGTGAAGAACCCGGTGATCACCGTCGCTCCCCAGAACGACATCTGACCCCATGGCAGCACGTAGCCCATGAAGGCAGTCGCCATCATCAGAAGCAGGATGACAACGCCGAGGATCCACAGCACTTCGCGTGGAGCCTTGTAGGAACCGTAATACATACCGCGGGCAATGTGCAGATAGACCGCAACAAAGAAGAACGAGGCGCCGTTGGCGTGCATGTAGCGCAGCAGCCAGCCGGAGTTCACATCGCGCATGATCTTTTCGACCGACTGGAAGGCGATCGCGGTATCGGCGGCGTAGTGCATGGCCAGCACGATGCCGGTCAGCAGCTGCACCACCAGCATCACCATCAGGATGCCGCCGAAGGTGTAGGCGTAGTTCAGGTTCCGTGGCACCGGGTAGGAGACGAAACTGTCATGCACCAGCCGCGGCAGCGGCAGGCGTGAATCGATCCATTTTCCGAAACCGGAAGTTGGCTGGTAAGTCGAATGATCACTGCTCATGGTCTAAAGCCCCCTCAGCCGATTTTGATGACGCTGTCAGACACGAAGGCGAACGGCGGAACCGGAAGGTTCTCAGGTGCCGGGCCCTTGCGAATGCGGCCAGCCGTGTCGTAGTGCGAACCGTGGCACGGGCAGAACCAGCCACCGAATTCACCGGCCTGTCCGAGCGGAACGCAACCCAGATGGGTGCAGGAGCCGATCATGACGATCCAGTTTTCCTTGCCCTCGCCCGCGGAGCGGTCAAGGTCGGTCGCCTCTGAACCGGCGGCGATGTTTGCGTTGCGCGCCACCGGATCCTTCAGATCGTCCAGCGCCACAGCTTGCGCCTCAGCGACTTCCTCGTCGGTCCGGTTGCGGATGAACACGGGCTTGCCGCGCCATTTCACCGTCAGCGACATGCCCGGTTCGAGGCTTTCGACATTGACCTCGATCGAGGCCAGCGCCAGCGTCGAGGCGTCTGGGTTCATCTGGTCGATGAACGGCCAGGCAAAGCTGCCCACGCCGACCACGCCCGCCATCCCGGTGGCGATATAGAGAAAATCGCGGCGGGTGGGTTCGCCCGCGCCTTCGCTTTGTGTCATTGGCTCACTCACGGCTCAACGTCCTCTTCAAGCTGCGTCTGGACAAGTATCCCGTCTCACTGCTGCACGCAGATCCGGCCCCTCCGCTATAGGCAGATTCGGCCATTGCCGACAATGCGGCGGAATTCTGTCAATCGCGCGGTTTCTATGCGGGATGGAATGAGAAGTCCAGACCGGACGATGGTAGAAGGGCACAATGTCGCGGAGAAATTCCGCCAACTATTCCGCCGCTTCATCGACACCGATGAATCCGCCTGATTGCCGCGCCCACAATTCAGCATAAAGCCCGCCGCTCTTGATCAGTTCGGAATGGGTCCCGCTTTCGATGATCCGGCCCTTGTCCATCACCACCAGACGGTCCATCCGGGCAATCGTCGACAGCCGGTGAGCAATGGCGATAACGGTCTTGCCGTCCATCAATTCATCCAGATTCTCCTGAATGGCTGCCTCGACCTCGGAATCAAGCGCAGATGTCGCCTCGTCCAGCACCAGAATCGGCGCATTCTTGAGCATTACCCGCGCAATGGCGATTCGCTGCCGCTGGCCGCCCGACAGCTTGACCCCGCGGTCGCCGACATGGGCGTCGAGCCCCTTGCGGCCACGCTGGTCGGAGAGCAGCTTGATGAAATCGAGCGCTTCGGCCCGGCGCGCCGCTTCGAGAATTTCCGCATCATCCGCATCGGGGCGTCCGAAAACAATATTTTCGCGAATCGACCTGTGCAGCAACGAGGTGTCCTGGGTCACCATGCCGATTGAGTGACGCAGTGATTCCTGCTTTACCGTGGAGATGTCCTGGCCATCGATCTCGATCCGGCCGGATTGCAGGTCGTAAAACCGCAGCAGCAGGTTGACGAAGGTCGACTTGCCGGCGCCGGACCGGCCGACAAGTCCGAGTTTCTCCCCGGGCCGGATGGTCAGCGTCAGCGCGTCTATCACCGGTTGATCGGTGTTATAGCCGAAGCTGGCGCGGTCGAAATGAATGCCGGCTTTGTCGACGACAAGTTCCTTTGCATTCTCGTCATCTGCCAGACCAACCGGTCTGGCCACCAGTTCCGCCGAATTCTGCAAGGTTCCGAGATTGCGCATCAGGCCGTTGAGCTGGGTCATCATCCGCCCCAGCAGCATGTTGAGACGCAGCACCAGCGACAGGGTGAAAGCAACCGAGCCGACTGAAATCGCCCCGGCAAGCCACAGATCGATGGAAAACCCTGCGATAATGGCGATCATCAGCCCCGAAAGCGCAGCCAGCGACGCGCGAACCCCGGTCAGATGCCGCGTAAACGGCATGATCGTCGCGATGAACTGATCGAACCCCTCGCGGATATAGCGGTCATTGTCCGCATCCCGCGCATAGAGTTTCAATGTCTGGATATTGGAGTAACTGTCGGTAATGCGTCCGGTCAGCATGGCCGAGGCTTCAGCACTTGCCCGGGCATGACGGCGAATGCGCGGCACGAAGAACCGCGCCAGAAAGCCGAAGACAACGATCCACACCAGCACCAGCGCCGAGAGCCGCCAGTCGAGCTGCGCCACCAGCGCCATAGTGGTGACGGTGTAGATCATGATGAACCAGACCACCTGCAGCAGCGAGACCATGAAATCACCGGTCGCCTGCCCTGCCGACCAGACCTTGGTGACGATGCGCCCGGCGAAATCATTCTGGAAAAACGCCAGGTTCTGCCGCGACACATGCGAATAGGCCTGCCAGCGCACCAGGTTGAAAAACCCCGGCACCACGGCCTGCTCTTCAACCAGCGCCGCAATGGTCACCACCGCAAAGCGCGCCAGAAGAACCACGAACAGCATGAAAGCCAGCGCCGGACCATGCGCAGCGATCAGCCCGTCCCAGCCGGCAGCCGGCTCCGAGGCATCGAGAACATCGACCAGCTGCCCGACGAAGTAGAACAACGCCGCCTCGAGCAGGGCCACCAGCCCGCCCAGCGCCAGCATGGCCGCAAACGCACCTTTGGCCTGACCGACATAGTGCCACAGGAATTTGCGCGTCGAGTCCGGTGGCCGATAACTCGCACGCCGGACAAACGGATCAATCCAGCCTTCGAAAAGGTTTAGCAGGGGTCTGAAGATCATGCGCGGAACAATAGTGCGCAAGCCGGGTTTGGCAATATGGTCACTCCCTACTGTGCCGCCGTGGCATCTGCATCCGCATCGATAAACCCGCCGGACTGGCGCGACCACAGATCGGCATAGATGCCACCGGACCTGATCAGCTCATCATGCGTGCCGGTTTCGACGATCTCGCCCTGGTCGAGCACCACCAGCCGGTCCATTTCGGCAATCGTCGACAGCCGGTGCGCAATCGCGATCACGGTCTTGTTCTCCATCAGGGCAAACAGGTTCTCCTGAATGGCCGACTCGACCTCTGAATCGAGCGCGGAGGTCGCCTCGTCCAGCACCAGAATCGGTGCATCCTTGAGAAACACCCGCGCAATGGCGATGCGCTGGCGCTGGCCGCCCGAAAGCTTCACCCCACGTTCGCCGACATGGGCATCCAGTCCCTTGCGCCCGGCAAGATCCTCCAGCCCCTCGATGAAATCGAGTGCATTGGCTTTCCGCAAAGCCTCTATGATCTGGGCTTCCGTGGCGTCCGGCTTGCCATAGGCGATGTTGTCGCGCACCGAGCGATGCAGCAGCGAGGTATCCTGGCTGACCATGCCCACCTGCCCGCGCAGACTGTCCTGGCTGACTTCGGAGATGTCCTGGCCATCGATCAGCACGCGCCCGGATTCCAGATTGTAAAACCGCAGCAGCAGGTTGACGAGCGTCGTCTTGCCCGCACCGGACCGGCCGACGAGACCGATCTTCTCGCCCGGCTTGATGGAAAGCGACAGATCCTCGATCACGCCGCTCTGCTTGCCGTAGTGGAAGCGCACATTCTCGAACGCGATGGCACCCTTCCTGGCGACAATTGCGCCGGCGCCGGGGCTGTCCACCACCTCATGCGGCTTGATCATCATGCTCATGCCATCCTGGACCACGCCGATGTTTTCAAAGAACCCGGAGACCTCCCACATGATCCATTGCGACATGCCGTTGATCCTGAGCGAAAGCCCGATGACGACGGCGATCGACCCGACCGAGACAATCCCGGTCAGCCAGAAGCCGATCGACATCGCCGAGACCACAAAGACCAGCACCGAATTGTTGAAATAGATCAGCGACTGGAACAGCGTCACCTGACGCATCTGCCGGTGCACGGTCTGCAGGAACATGTCCATGCTTTCCTGCGCATAGCTTTCCTCGCGGCCCGCATGCGAGAACAGCTTGACGGTCGAAATATTGGTGTAGCTGTCGACCACCCGGCCGGTCATCGCCGAGCGTGCATCCGCCTGATCGGTCGAGATCCGCTTGAGCTTCGGCACAAAATGCATGATCAGCCCGACATAGACCGCGATCCAGACCAGGAGCGGCAGCACCAGCCGCCACTCGGCGCTGGCCACCATGCCGATCATGGCAATGAAATACACCAGAACATAGACGAACACGTCGAGCAGCTTCATCACCGCTTCGCGAATCGACAGCGAAGTCTGCATCACCTTGGTGGCCACCCGGCCGGCGAACTCGTTGGAGAAGAAGCTCAGGCTCTGGCGCAGCAGGTAGCGGTGCATCTGCCATCGCGCGATCATCGGATAATTGCCCAGAAGCGTCTGGTGGATGATCAGCGAATGCAGCACCACGGTGACCGGCAAGGCAATCAGCACGATAGCGCCCATCAGCAACAGCCGGCCTGATTCGCGCGCAAGAAAGCCCTGCGGATCGGAGGTGGCGAGCCAGTCGACAATCGAGCCGAGAAAACCGAACAGCAGCACTTCGCCGACCGAGATCAGCGCGGTGAGAACCGCCATGGCAATCAACCACGGCGCAGCATCGCGCGAATAATGCCAGCAAAACGCCACCAGCCCTTCCGGCGGCGCGGAAGGCGTTGCCTCGGGATAGGGATTCAGTCGGCGTTCAAACCATCCAAACATGGAGGTCTCCTTGAGAAGTAGTGCATGCCTCAGGTGAACAGGGCAGCGGCAAAACCGAAAACGAGGCGGAGGTCGCGCGATGAGGTGAGTCGCCAAACCCGCAGACCGTAAAAGTTCAAAATAGAAACTGAAACCGCGAGAAACCTGTTGATCAGCGACCCATGGTCGCCGGATGAAGGCTGAGATAGATGATGCGCATTACAGCCTCCGTCAGGTTCGCGTTGAAGATGGGATTTTTTAGCCCAGATTCGGCCTTCCCGCCAGATTGCAGCCGCTGCTTTGTCCGCCATCCGGGCGCACTGGCTTGATATTGTGATAAAATGAGCACAGAACCCATTTTCATGACAAAACCTCTTATCGCGCTCTACCAACCCGACATACCCGGCAACACCGGCTCGATTCTGCGCCTCGGTGCCTGCCTCGGCCTCGGCATCCACATTATCGGGCCCGCCGGATTCGACATGACCGACCGTTCGCTCAAACGCGCCGGGATGGACTACATCGAAATGGCCAATCTCACCCGCCACGACGGGTGGGAAGAGTTCGAGACCTGGCGGCAGGCGGAAAACCGGCGCCTGGTGCTGATGACCACCCAGTCCGCCACGCCCTATAGCGATGGCGGTGACCAGACCATCATCGCCCGGGATGTGGTGCTGTTCGGACGCGAAAGCGCCGGCGTCCCGCCCAAGGTCCATGAG
>Ga0114910_1000559_pt1 | contig 18619 bp, 20 predicted proteins | sample MalvireepMed_908_FD_83500 | JGI IMG/M metagenome (GOLD analysis project Ga0114910, IMG submission 83500) | Marine viral communities from the Global Malaspina Expedition - Malaspina viral metaG DeepMed_908 | ecosystem: Environmental > Aquatic > Marine > Oceanic | place: Mediterranean Sea...
CCGGGCAGGAAGGCCACGGCGCCGTCGAGGTCGACGGTGAAGCCGCCCTTGACGCGGCCGAAGATGCGGCCTTCGACGCGCTTGCCTTCGCCGAATTCGCTTTCGAGGCGATCCCACGCGGCTTCGCGGCGGGCGCGGTCGCGGCTGAGCATCGCTTCGCCGTCGGCATTCTCGACGCGGTCGACATAGACTTCGACTTCGCTGCCGACTTCGAGGCCATGCTCGTCGTCGACGCGCATGAATTCGCGCAGGTCCACGCGGCCTTCGCTCTTCAGGCCGACGTCGATCATGGCCATGCCGTTTTCGATCGCCGTAACGGTGCCCTTGACGACACGGCCTTCAAAGCCGCCGTCGTCCGCATCGCCGAGTTGTTCGTTGAGAAGCGCTTCGAAATCGTCGCGCGTAGGGTTGGCTGCAGTTGCCATAGGGTATCAGGTTCCTAATTCACATTTGCTACCGGCCACCGGTTGTCCGGGGTCTTTACCCGTCTCCGACGCACCATTGCGAAGGCTAACGGGGCAAGAGGGCCGTCTGCCGCACGGGGCCGGGTGCCGCCGTGCAGGTTCCCAAGGATCGATGGGTGAATCCAAAGATTGCGAGAACGGGCGCGCAATTACGCCCGATACCCCGAAAATGCAAGCAAAAGCGGGGGCTGGGGCCGGCCGGTCGAGCCGGTCGCTTCGCGGACCGGTGCGCGACCCAATTTTTCCCGCGCGCCGCGCCTGGGCGAGCCGCGAACGTCCTATGATGAAAACCTCCCGCTCAAACCGTTGTTTTAGAATGTCTTAGTAGTTTTGTTGCAATCCTCGCATCAGACAAGGAGAAGGGCGCAATGAAAGCTGGATGCCAAGGATGCCGTGCGCCGGAGCACGAGTTTGCGATCGCCATGGCATTCCAGCCGATCGTGGATTGCGAAACGGGCGAGGTCTTCGCCTACGAGGCCCTTGTCCGGGGGCCCGATGGTCAGGGTGCGGCGGAAGTTCTCGCGGCGGTAAACGAAGACAATCGCTATTCCTTCGACCAGCAGTGCCGGGTCGCTGCGATCAGGGGTGCGGTCGCTGCGGGCATCCTCGAAACGCGTGCGCGGCTGTCGATCAATTTCCTGCCGAACGCGGTCTACTCCCCGCTCGCGTGCATCCAGTTGACGCTGCAGACCGCGAGCGAGGTCGGCTTTCCGACCGAACGGCTGATCTTCGAACTGACCGAGAACGAGCATATCGACGACGCCGATCATCTCAGGCGGATCGTCGATACCTACCAGCAAATGGGTTTCGGCACGGCGATGGACGACTTCGGTGCCGGTCACGCCGGCCTGGGCCTGCTTGCCCGGATCCAGACCGACTACATGAAGCTGGACATGGAACTGGTCCGCGAGATCGACAGGTCTGAGGCCAAGCGCGTCATCGTGGAAGGCGTCGTGCGGATCGCCAGACGGCTCGGCATCACGGTTATCGCCGAGGGGATCGAGACGCTGGAGGAAGCGCAGACCCTGCAACTGCTGGGCATACGTTACCTGCAGGGGTTTTACTACGCCCGCCCGGCGTTCCGCGCGCTCCCCGAAATTCAGTTTCCCGCCGCTCTGAGCGACGTCGCCTGAGCGATCAGCGCGCTTCGCCCGGCGCGCTCGCGACGGCATCGATCGCTGCGGCGATGGAGGCGTCCCGGTCCAGCGCCGTGGTATCGAGCACATAGGCATCCGGCGCCGGTTTCAGCGGTGCATCCTTGCGGCCCATGTCGCGCGTGTCGCGGCGCTCGATCTGCTCGCGCACTTCTTCGCGGCTCATCTCGCGCCCCTGGGCCTGCATCTCGGCGAACCGGCGGTCGGTGCGGGCATCGAGCGATGCGGTGACGAACAGCTTCACCTGCGCATCGGGGCAGATGACCGTGCCGATATCGCGCCCGTCGAGCACCGCGCCGCCTGGCTGCTGTGCGAAGGCGCGCTGGCGTTCGAGCAGCGCGGCGCGAACCTTCGGGTGGATCGAAACGCGACTGGCAAAGCCGCCGATCGCTTCGCTGCGCAGCTCCGGATCGTCCAGCAGATGATCGGGGAAGTCGACCGCGGCGAGGGCATCTGCCTCGCTGTCCGGATCCGTGCCCGCGAGTTGCACCTGCCGACCGACCGCACGGTAGAGCAGCCCGGTATCGAGATGCGGCAGGCCGAAATGCGCGGCGATGGCTGCGGCAATGGTGCCTTTGCCGCTGGCAGTGGGGCCGTCGACGGCGACGATCATGGCGCGTCGTGCCTTGCCAACCACGCGCGCAGGATCGCCTCGCTCTCCATCGGGCGGTCGGTCATGAAACCGTGCGCGGCGCCGGGGATCACGCCGAACTCGGCGCCCGGCGTCATGTTCACGTAGTCCTCAACCGTATCGATCCGCGCCTCGTCGTACTGGCCGATCAGGAACAGCGTACGCGAACCGTCGATTCGAGCGAGCAGCGGAACGGCGTCGTAGGTGTTGAGCGAACCCCTGGATCGGAACTCGCTTGGCCCCCACATCGCGTTGTAGATCACTGGGTTGAAACCCTCTCCGCCGATCCGTTCGGAATAGGCGCGCAGCGTGGCGGTGGGCGGTTCGCGGCGGTTGAACTCGGCGTAGAAAGCATCGGTCGCCGTCGAGCATTGCTCGGCAGGCGGGGGCGCATCGGTCTCGCACATGGCGATGGTCTGCTGGACATCCTGCGGCAGCTCTTCGAGCAGGATGTTGGCGTCCGCGATCCAGCGCTCGGTATTGATGTAAGTCCCGCCGAGCACGGTCGAGGCGACATGCTGTGGGTACTTCGCCGCATATTCCAGCGCGATCGCCGAACCCCAGCTGTGGCCAACCACGTGCCAGCGTTCGATGCCGAGCGTCTGGCGGATCGTTTCCAGTTCATCGACGAACCGCTCGACGCGCCAGTTGGCGGGGTCGTTGGGGCGGTCCGACTTGCCGCTGTCGAGCTGGTCGTAAAGGATCACCGCGCGCTCGTCCGCCAGCCCGAGCATCGAGGCGAGCCCGTTATGCGTGCCGCCGGGGCCGCCGTGGAGAAACACCACTGGCGGCGCGGCGTCGAGATCGCCGTTGATGCGCACGTACACCTCGCCGCCCTGGACCGGCACCATCAGCTCGCGTTCGGGCGGAGCGTAGGCTTCGACCGCGACGGGGGCTGGTGGGGGCTCTGGAGGATAGGCCGTTGCGCAGCCCGACAGAGCGAGCGCGGCGACGAGAAGGAGGGAGCGGATCATGGCTGCGCGATCCTTTGCCTGCGACGTTCGCGGATGGCTTTGGTCAGGCCCCAGATCGCGATGGCGGCCCAGAAACCTTCGAGTACGAGGCTGGGCCAGTTGGTGTGAACGACCAGGCTGACCGTCAGCAGCGCCGCGCCTGCCAGATTGGTGCCGTGCAGGATGAACGGGTTGGCGGCCTTGCTGAGCGTGAGGTAGGCATAGGCGCCGATGATGCAGGCCATCCCGACGAAGCCGACGAGGCTGTAGATGTCGAGTCCATTGGTCATGCGTGGTCATTTCCGCTTTCGTCATCCCCGCGCAGGCGGGGATCCAGATAAGCTGTCGCCTGGCCAGCTTGGTCGCAGGGGCGACGGAGAAGCTGGAGGGTCATCGCGTCGCCTCGTCGAGCAGCATCATGAAATTCGGAAAGCTCGTCGCGATGGGCGTGGTGTCGTCCACCTCCACGCCGTCGCGGCTGACGAGGCCTGCGATCGCCATGCTCATCGCGATACGGTGGTCGAGATGCGTGGCGACGGGTCCGCCTCCGGCCAGCGGCTCGCCGCCGGTGCCGTGGATCGTCAATCCGTCTTCTCGCTCTTCCACCCGCGCGCCGATAGCCTCCAGCGCGGCGGCCATGGTGGCGAGGCGGTCGCTTTCCTTGACGCGCAGCTCTTCCAGACCGCGCGTGACCGTGGTGCCCTGCGCCAAAGCAGCGGCGACGAACAGCACGGGAAACTCGTCGATCATGCTCGGTGCCACCGCGGGGTCGACCTCGATCCCCTCGATCGGCGCATGGCGCACGCGCAGGTCCGCGACAGGCTCTCCGCCGACTTCGCGCGCATCGATTTCCTCGATGTTCGCGCCCATCGCGCGCAGCACGCCGACCAGCCCGGCGCGGGTCGGGTTCATGCCGACATTGCGGATCGTGAGGTCACTTTCCTCGACCAAAGTCGCGGCGACCATGAAGAAGGCGGCGGAGGAGGGGTCGCCGGGGACGGTGATATCCTGCGGTTGCAGATCGACCTGCCCGGTCAGGCGGATGACGCGCGCGCCGTCTTCTTCGCCGACCTCCAGCTGCGCGCCGAAGCCGCGCAGCATCCGCTCGGAATGGTCGCGGGTCGGCACCGGTTCGATCACGGTGGTGATGCCGGGCGTGTTCAGCCCTGCCAGCAGCACCGCGCTCTTCACCTGTGCGCTTGCGACCGGCAGGCGGTAGCGAATCGGCACCGCAGGGTGTGCACCTTCCAGCATCAGCGGCATGGTGCCGCCGGGGCTGGGGGTGAAGCGCGCGCCCATCTGCGACAGCGGCTCGATCACGCGGCCCATCGGGCGCTTGGAAAGGCTCGCATCGCCGACGAAGCTGGCGGTGATCCCGTGGCTGGCGACCAGACCCATCAGCAGGCGCGCGGAGGTGCCGCTATTGCCGCAGTCGATCGCGGCCTCTGGCTGCAGCAACCCGCCGATGCCCACGCCTTGCACGCGCCACTCGCCATCGCCGAGGCGGTCGATATCCGCGCCCATCGCGCGCATCGCGGCAGCGGTCGCCAGCACATCCTCGCCTTCGAGCAATCCGGCGATGCGCGTCTCGCCCACGGCGCAGGCGCCCAGGATCAGCGAGCGGTGGCTGATCGACTTGTCGCCGGGCACGGCAATGCTGCCGCGCAAGGGGCCGGCCGGCATGAACCGGTGGGATGAGGTGTGCGCTTCCATACAGCGCGCGGCTTTGACACCGGCATTGGTGCATGGCAAGGCGCGCGCCATTCTTGATTCGGGCGCGGTTTGCCCCCAAGTCAGCCCTCAACGAATTACCGTCCAAGTCTCAGGGGCGCGCGCAAGGCAGGCAGCGCCCGCAACAAGGAATAGCTCGACCATGGTCAAACCCGAATGGGGCACCAAGCGTACCTGCCCCAAATGCGGCACGCGTTTCTACGATCTCGGCAAAGACGACCCGGTGACATGCATCGAATGCGAGAACACCTGGACGCCCGAGCCCGTGCTCAAGTCCAAGCAGCCGATTCCCTTCGAGGATGAGGAAAAGAAGAAGAAGGACAAGGAAGCCGACAGCGACCTTGCCGATGACGATCTGGAAGATATCGACGTCGACGACGACGACGATTCGCCGGACAACGAAGTCGATCTGGGCGGCGACGACGACCTGGGCGTCGCCAAGGCCAAGGGCGACGACGACGACAAGGACGACACCTGAGCGGGATAGCCGATATTCCGCTTGCAAAGGGGCGCGGCGCTTTCTAAAGGCCGCGTCCCAATGGTCAGCTTCCCTTAGTCGGGGGGCGGGCCAGAACCGGCCGGGGCCTTAGCTCAGCTGGGAGAGCGCTACAATGGCATTGTAGAGGTCAGCGGTTCGATCCCGCTAGGCTCCACCACCGGTTTCAAGGATAGTGATACTATCCGGTTCGAGTTTCTGAAGGGGCACCGCCCCGACGCTGGCCGACGAGTTTTCGTCCGCCGGCGTTTTTCGCGTTTCCCGCATTTGGGCGGCGCATAACCGGGAGTTTCCCAGAAAAAGTGGGCGCCACTTTTTCGGTTCGGGAAGCGACCAGACAAAAACATCCCGGCGCAGCCGGGAATGGAGTGATCGCGTAGATGTTCGACGCACTGTCGGATCGCCTTGGCAATACCTTCGACCGCTTGCGCGGGCGTGGTGCCCTGCGCGAACAGGACGTGCGCGATGCGATGCGCGAAGTGCGGATCGCGCTGCTCGAAGCCGATGTCGCGCTGCCCGTCGCGCGCGACTTCATCGAGAAGGTCACCGAAAAGGCGATCGGCGAAAGCGTTCTCAAGTCGGTCACACCCGGCCAGCAGGTCGTCAAGATCGTCAACGACGAACTCGTCGCCATGCTCGGCGGCGGGGATGGTGAGGACGGCCATGTCCCGCTGACGCTCGACGCCAAGCCGCCGGTCGTCATCATGATGGTCGGCCTGCAAGGTTCGGGTAAGACGACCAGCACGGCCAAGCTCGGCAAGCTGATCCGCGAAAAGCACGGCAAGAAGGCCATGATGGCCTCGCTCGACGTCAATCGCCCCGCCGCGCAGGAGCAGCTGGCGGTGCTCGGCGAGCAGGCGCAGGTCGATACGCTGCCGATCGTCGAGGGCCAGCAGCCGGTCGAGATCGCCAAGCGTGCGCTCGAATCGGCCAAGCTGCGCAATGTCGACGTGGTCCTGCTCGATACCGCAGGCCGCCTGCATGTCGACGAAGCGCTGATGGCCGAAATGAAGGCGGTGGCTTCGGTCGCCACGCCGACCGAAGTGCTGCTGGTGGTCGACAGCCTGACCGGTCAGGACGCGGTCAATGTTGCGCAAAGCTTCAGCGACGAAGTGCCGCTGACCGGCGTGATCCTGACCCGGATGGACGGCGATGCGCGTGGCGGTGCGGCGCTTTCCATGCGCGCGGTCACCGGCAAGCCGATCAAGTTTGCAGGTGTCGGCGAAAAGCTCGACGCGCTCGAAGCCTTCCACCCGCGCCGGGTTGCCGAACGCATCCTGGGCATGGGCGATGTCGTTTCGCTGGTTGAAAAGGCCGCCGAGACGATCAAGGTCGAAGAGGCCGAAGAACTCGCCAAGCGGATGGCCAAGGGCCAGTTCGACCTCAACGACCTGCGCATGCAGCTGAACCAGATGCAGAGCATGGGCGGCCTCGGCATGCTGGCGGGCATGATGCCCGGCATGAAGAAGGCCAAGGCCGCGATGCAGGCCAGCGGCATGGACGACAAGGTGCTGGTCCACATGGATGCGATCATGGGTTCCATGACCGCAAAGGAACGCGCCAATCCCGCGCTGCTCAATGCCAAGCGCAAGAAGCGCGTGGCCGCGGGCAGCGGCACCAAGGTGCAGGACGTCAACAAGGTGCTCAAGATGCACCAGGAAATGTCCCGCGCGATGAAGCAGATCAAGAAGATGGGCGGGATGAAGGGCCTTGCCGCGATGCTCGGCGGGGGCGGCGGCATGGGCGGCCTTCCCGGTATCGGCGGAAAAGGCGGCGCGCAGATCCCCGGCATGGATGGCCAGGGCATGGGCGATGTCGACATGAGCAAGCTGCCGCCCGATCTTCAGAAATTGCTGCCCAAGAAGAAATAACCGAAACCGACTTAGATTAAGACCAAGGACGAACCGAAATGGCTATTGCACTCCGACTTTCCCGTGGCGGCGCCAAGAAGCGCCCGTACTACCGCATTGTTGCCGCCGATTCGCGCTACCCGCGTGACGGCCGCTATCTCGAGCAGATCGGCACCTACAACCCGCTGCTCGCCAAGGACGACGAGAAGCGCGTGACGCTGAACGAAGACCGCGCCCGTTACTGGCTCGGCGTCGGCGCGCAGCCGAGCGACCGTGTCGCCCGCTTCCTCGATGCCGCCGGCATTCGTGAGCGTGCCGCGCGCAACAACCCGAACAAGGCTGAGCCGGGCGAGAAGGCCAAGGAACGCGCCGAAGAAAAGGCCGCCAAGGAAGCCGAAGCCGCCGAAGCGCTGAAGGCTGCGCAGGAAGCGCCGGCCGAAGAAGAGGCCAAGGCTGAAGAAGCACCGGCTGAAGAAGCTGCTGGCGAAGAAAAGGCCGAGGGCTAAGGCTGGAAAACCGCTCGTCCTGAGCTTGTCGAAGGATCGCCATTCTTTCTCGCTTCGCGCTGGAGGAAGAAAGGACCGCCGTTGGCCTTTGGCCAGCTTCGCTTCCGACAGGCTCAGGGCGAGCGGGTATTGGGTCGAGGCACAATGCCCAACGAACCGAACACTCCCGTAACCCTCGCCGCCGTCACCGGCGCGCACGGGGTTGCGGGCGAAGTTCGCCTCAAGCTGTTCGGCGATGGCTTCGAGACGCTGAAGGGCCACAAATCCTTCAACGACGGCGCGCTGACCGCCACCAAGATACGCTCGGACAACAAGGGCGGGGCGATCGCGCGGTTTGCGCAGGTTCCGGATCGGACGGCCGCAGAGGCGCTGCGCGGGACCACGCTGAGCGTTCCGCGATCCGCGCTCCCCGCGCTCGATCCGGACGAATTCTACTACGCCGATCTGATCGGGCTGCCCGTCGTCACGGATGACGGCGAGGCCATCGGCACCACCAGCAATGTCATGAATTACGGCGCGACCGACATTGTCGAGATTGCGCCGGACCCCTCCGTGAACGACGGCAAACCCTTCCTCGTCCCGCTAATTCCGGCTGCAATCCCCGAATGGAATTCGGAACGATTGGTGCTGGCGCGCGCTTTCCTGCCGTAGCGTCAGGCTCTTACGACACTCCGGTTGTCATGCCACCGTGAGGTATGTTCTAGGTCCTGCACGCGAAATCGACGGGCCTTTGCGTACTCGACGCCGAGGCCTTCCATTGTGACCGGCCCGCTTCCCAGCGGAAGCCTCGTCCGGCCAAAACGCGCGAGGGACAGCCATGACGAAGACCGACACCGACACGCGCACATTCGCGCCTGAATCGACGCAGGACTATGGCGAAGACCCGAATGCCGTCCGCACTACCGAAAGCTACCAGAAGGAATACGTCCGCGGCTTCGTAGAGAAGTGGGACGAGCTGATCGACTGGCGGGGCCGCGCGCAGAGCGAGGGGCGCTTCTTCGTCGATATCCTTGCCGGGCGCGGCAAGAAATCGGTGCTCGACGTGGCGACCGGCACCGGCTTCCACTCGGTCCAGCTGCTCAAGAACGGCTTCGATGTGACCTCGGCCGATGGTTCGGCCGAAATGCTCGCCATGGCATTCCAGAACGCGGCCGACCACGATCTGGTGCTCAAGACCGTCCATGCAGACTGGCGCTGGCTGAACAAGGACGTGCACGGCAAGTTCGATGCGATCATCTGCCTGGGCAACAGTTTCACCCACCTGCACGACGAGGCCGACCGGCGCCGCGCGCTGGCGGAATTCTACGCCGCACTGAAGCACGACGGCATTCTGATTATCGACCAGCGCAATTACGACTGCATTCTGGACGAAGGGTTCAGCACCAAGCACAAATATTACTACTGCGGCGACCAGGTGACGGCCGAGCCCGATTATGTCGACGACAGTCTGGCCCGGTTCAAATATACCTTTCCCGACAAGTCGGAATATTTCCTCAACATGTTCCCGCTGAGGAAGAACTACGTGCGCGGCCTTTTGGCGGATGTGGGTTTCCAGCAGATCCACACCTACGGTGATTTCCAGCAGGCCGACGACGGCGACACGCCCGATTTCTTCATCCACGTTGCGGAAAAAGAATATGCCGAGTGAAGTCCCTAAGCAGGCAACCACCGATACGGCACGCGATTACTACACCAGCGACGATGCGGTGGAGTTCTACTCCACTGTCTGGGGCGGCGAGGATATCCACGTGGGCCTCTACGACGATACCAGGGACATCCGCGAGGCGAGCCGGCTGACGGTCGACCGCATGGCGCGCACCGTGGGCGATCTTTCGGACAAACGGGTGCTCGATATCGGCTCGGGCTACGGCGGCGGCGCACGGCGGCTGGTCGACGAACACGATGCGGGCCACGTCACCTGTCTCAACATCGCGCCCGCCGAAAACGCCCGCAATCGCAAGCTGACCGCTGAACAGGGCCTCGAAGATCGCGTCGCGGTGGTCGAAGGTTCTTTCGACGACCTGCCGTTCGAGGACGGCAGCTTCGATGTCGTATGGAGCCAGGATGCCATTCTGCACGCACCCGATCGCGGCGCGGTGCTGAGCGAGGTTGCCCGGGTGCTGAAGCCCGGTGGCGACTTCATCTTCACCGATCCGATGCAGGCGGACGGGATCGAGGATACTTCATCGCTCCAACCGATCTACGATCGCATCCACCTCGCCAATCTCGCGTCTTTCGGCTTCTATCGCGACGCCTTGAAAGAACGTGGCATGGACGAGGTGCGGATCGACGATCTGAGCCCGCAACTGCGCAACCACTATGCACAGGTGGCCGAAGACCTCGAGGCGCAGCGCGGCGAGCTCTCGACCGACGATGCCTTCGTCGACCGCATGCTCGAAGGGCTGGCGCACTGGGTGCGCGGCGCCGATGCGGGCAAGCTCACATGGGGCATCATGCATTTCCGCAAGCGGGGCTGATGCGCGCGGGGCGCTTTCTAACCTTGCTCAGTTTCGGAACGCGGGCCGGGTCCACGGCTTGAACCCGCATGGGCGAACGCAAATTCACGGCAATTCTCGTCGGCGCATTGATGGCCGCTGCGGCCTGCGTGGGCGACACCGATTCTTCCGCCGATGCGGGCGACGGCTCCGGCGAAGCTGGGGGAACGCGCCCTGCGGGGGAGCCCGAACTGCTCACGCTCGAAGGCCGGATCGAGGACGGGGCCGAGTGCCCTCTCTTGCGCACGCCCGATGGCGAAACCTATGCGCTTAGCTTTCGCGATACGCAGCTTGGCGCGGGCGACTACGTGCGCGTGACCGGCGAGATCGCCGATGCGAGTTTCTGCATGCAGGGGCAGGGCACCCTGATCGTGCAGAATGCCTCGCGCGCCGAGCCACCGGCTCGCGATCGCGACCCGGCCCGCGCAGGGGGGCGCGCGCTCACCCGTGATTACCTGGAAGGAAACTGGGTGGCGAAGGGCGTCGATGCCGATTGCGCCGATCCGGATTTCCTCATTTCGACCAGCCCGGCCGGAACCGTCCTCAACGCCCAGATCGGTCGCCATGACGACAGCGCGCGGGTCGTGCTGGGCGACTATCCCCGCCTGGATCTCGACGCGCCCATGGCCGATCTTCCTCTCGAAAGCCGCGGGCCGGACGGGCTTGCGATCCTGCGCCCCGCGACGGATGCGCCATATGATCCGGTGACGATCGGCGGTGCGACCATAGCGGGCGATGGTGTCGTTTTCGTCAGATGTTCGGATTGATGCTGGCCTGAGCATTCGCTTCTGGCGATATGCAGGCGATGCGCGCAAACGAGACCGAACTTTGGCAGCGACTGGCCGATTACGTGATCGGGCCCGAAGATGCTGCCTTCACCTTCGAGCAGCGGCTCGCGCGCGAGAACCGGTGGAGCGCCGGATACGGTGCGCGCGTCGTCACCGAATACAAGCGCTTCTGCTGGCTCGCGTGCGAGGCGGGGCACGAGGTCACGCCGTCCGATGCGGTCGACCAGGCGTGGCACCTCCATCTCACCTACAGCCGCGACTATTGGGACCGGTTCTGCGCGGATATCCTGCGCATGCCGCTGCACCACGGGCCGACGGCGGGCGGGTCGAGCGAGCGGACGCGCTACTACGATCAGTATGCGCAGACGCTCGCCAGCTACGAAGCGCATTTCGGGCAGCCGGCGCCGCTGGATATCTGGCCGGATGCGCGGCGGCGCTTCGTGGTCGATCCGCGCGCGGTGCGGGTCAACCCGGCGGATCTCGTCATCCTGCCGCGTGCCTTGACCTATGGTCTCGGCGGGGCAATCGCGATAGCATTCGCCGCGCTGCTGGCGATGGTGGCCATGTGAAAAGGGGCGCATGATGGAACTGGGCTTGTCGGATTACGGCGCAGGCGATTTCCTGATCCTGTACGCGGGGCTGATCGTGCTGGGCTGGCTGCTCGCGCTGATCGTACCCATGCTGCTGCGCCCGATCGGCGAGCCCGGCGTGCCGCAGACCGCCGGGCAATACGCCGCACTGGCGAGCGGCAAGACCCGCTATGCCGAGGCGGTGATGGCGGACCTGCTCGCCTCCGGCCGGCTCGAGCTGGAAGGCAAGACCTTCCACGTGCGCGACCGGCAGGCGGCAACCGGCGGCGCGGAGACGCGGCTGATGTCGCTCGGCGATTCCTTCGGCTGGCGCAGCTTCGTGCGCGCGATCGACGATGCCTACCGGATGGACCGAGAGGCGCTGGTCGAAGCGGGCCTGCTCACCGGATCGGGCCAGGCGTTGCCCGTGCGGCTGATCGCGGTGGTGCCCCTGGTGCTCATCGAGTTGCTGGGCCTCTACCGGTTGCAGGCGGGCCGCGCGCTGGGCGAGCCGGTCGCCATCCTCGCCGTGCTGATGGTGCTGGGCCTGGTGGTGATCGGCTGGCGGCTGCTCGCCGGCCTGCGCCGTACGCGCGAGGGCGTGCGGGCGCTCAAGGATGCGCGGCAGGAGAATATCGGGCTGAGGCGCGCCCCGACGCGCGATCACATGGGGCTGGGCGTCGCGATTTTCGGCACCGCCGTGCTCGCGGGAACGCCCTTCGACCCGCTGCACGCGATGCGCCACGGCAGCGGCGATGCGGGTGCAGGCTATGCTGGCGACGGCGGCGGCGATGGTGGTTCGGGCTGCGGCGGGGGTGGCTGCGGCGGTTGCGGGGGGTGAGGTCCTTGTTCAGCGAGGGATCAACCACGAGGCACGGACGAGCGCTAGCGAATACAATGCTCAAGGACAGGGTTGATTGGCACTAGAACAAAGAGTTTCCGAGCCACCATCGATGAAACATGGCTGCATTGATTGCCTCAATGACGGTGCGCCATTCCTTGACGCATTGGTTGCGCTCTTGGTGATGGCGCCCGTCATTATTGCGTTGGCGTACCTCGGATATCGGATCATGCTGCGCCTCTGGAACCGCAAATGATCTTTGCCACATCTTTGCCGTCGTAAGAGCCTGAAGCCCCTCCCCGTAAGGAGAGGGGTTGGGGAGGGGCGTCCATTGGCCTAAGGCTTGGCATACCCACCCCTCGATCCCCTCCCTCAAGGGAGGGGAGGAAAAAAGATGACCTTCACCGCCACCGTCCTTACCCTCTATCCGGAGATGTTTCCCGGCCCGCTGGGCGTGTCGCTCGCCGGGCGCGCGCTGCGCGAGGGCGCGTGGTCGCTCGATGCGGTGCAGATCCGCGATTTCGCGACCGACAAGCACCGCACGGTGGACGACACGCCCGCCGGTGGCGGGGCGGGCATGGTGCTCAAGTGCGATGTGCTGGCGGCGGCGCTGGACTCGGTTCATCCCCCTCGGTCCGCTCACCCTGAGCCTGTCGAAGGGTCGCACTATTCTTCGTCCGAGGGCGCGAAAAAGAAGAGCGGTCCTTCGACAGGCTCAGGACGAGCGGGGGTGGGCCGCGCGCCGATCCTCGCCATGACGCCGCGCGGGAAGCCGATCACGCAGGCGCGCATTCGCGAGATCGCGGAAGGGCCCGGCGTCACCATCATCTGCGGTCGCTTCGAAGGCTTCGACGAGCGCTTGTTCGAGGCGCGTCCCGAGATCGAGGAAGTGAGCCTGGCCGACATGGTCCTGTCCGGCGGAGAACCTGCCGCGCTGGCCATACTCGACGCTTGCATTCGGCTGCTTCCGGGAGTAATGGGCGCGGCTTCAAGCGGGGCGGAAGAATCGTTCGAGGACGGTCTTCTGGAATACCCGCACTACACCCGACCTCAGGAATGGGAAGGGCGCACGATCCCCGAAGTGCTGCGATCGGGGGATCATGCGAAGATCGCGGCGTGGCGCAAGCAACGCTCCGAAGAGATGACACGGTTACGCAGGCCGGATTTGTGGGAGCGCCATACCGGGGCTCCGGTCCAGTCTGCCTCTGGCGCGCAGCACGAAACGAAGGACGATTAGGCATGAACCTGATCCAGCAGCTCGAAGCCGAAGCGATTGAAAACCTCGGCAAGGATATTCCGGAATTCCGCCCCGGCGACACCGTGCGCGTCGGCGTGAAGGTCGTCGAAGGTACGCGTGAGCGTATTCAGAACTTCGAAGGCGTGGTGATCGCGCGTTCGAACCGCGGCATGGGTTCCAACTTCACCGTCCGCAAGATGAGCTTCGGCGAAGGCGTGGAGCGTGTGTTCCCGCTCTATTCGCCGATCGTCGACAGCGTGACCGTGGTCCGCCGCGGCGTCGTGCGCCGTGCGAAGCTCTATTACCTGCGCGGCCGTACCGGCAAGAGCGCGCGTATCGCCGAACGTCGCGATGTGCGCCCGGCCAAGGGTGAAAAGACCGACGCGTAAGCGCCGTTTTCACGACAGATACCAGGAAAGGGCGGTCCGATCGGGCCGCCCTTTTTGCATTCGCTCGCCTTTTTCGTCATTGCGACCGGAGGATATTCGAGAGGAATTGACATCCTATGCGCCACCTGTTTGCCGCCGCCGCCATCCTTGCCCTTGCAACCCCGCTTGCGGCGCAGGAAAGCGAACCGATGACCGAGACCAGCCGAGCCTCCGACCTCACCTTCGAACGCGTCTTCGCCAGCCCCAGCCTCGACGGGCCGAGCCCGCGAGCAGCCAGGCTTTCGCCCGACGGGCGTTACCTCACCCTGCTGCGCAACCGCGAGGACGAGCGGGAGCGGTGCGACCTGTGGGGCTACGACCGCGAAAGCGGCGAGTGGACCATGCTGGTGGACAGCGAAAAGCTCGGCTCGGGCCGTGAACTCTCCGAAGACGAAAAGATGCAGCGCGAACGTGCGCGCGTCGGCAACCTCAAGGGCATCATCGCCTACCAGTGGAACTCGGACGGGTCGGGCGTGCTCGTCCCGCTCGACGGCGATCTCTATCTGGCGAAGCTGGATGGCAGCGTCACCCGCCTGACCGACACCGAGGAAAGCGAGCTCAACCCCAAGCTCAGCGAGGAGGGCGGCTATGTCTCCTTCGTGCGCGACAGGCAGCTGTGGGTCGGGCCGGTCGGCGGCGATGCGCAGCCGATCACGCCGAAGGAAGGCGAACTGATCCGCTGGGGCGAAGCGGAGTTCGTGGCGCAGGAAGAGATGGGCCGCCTCACCGGTTACTGGTGGAACCCCGACGATACCCGGATCGCGGTGCAGCGGACCGACGAGAGCCCGGTCGGCGTGGTCACCCGCGCGGCCATCGGCGCGACCGGCACCAAGGTGTTCGACCAGCGCTATCCCGTGGCGGGCAGCGACAACGCGATCGTCGAGCTGTTCGTGATGAACCCTGACGGCGGCAACCGCGTGAAGGTCGACCTGGGCGATAACCCCGATATCTACCTCGCGCGGGTCGACTGGGCGCCCGACGGCAGTGCGCTCTATGTCCAGCGGCAGAACCGCGAGCAGACCGTGCTCGATATGCTCAAGGTCGATCCGGCGACCGGCGAGAGCGAGGTGTGGTTCACCGAAGAAGCTGCCACCGACGATTACTGGATCAACCTGTCGGACAATTACCGCTTCCTGAAGGATGGGTCATTGCTGTGGTGGTCCGAACGCGACGGGATCGGCAACTTCTACCGCTTCGACGGGAGCGACTGGAGCAAGATCACCGACCGCTCCGAACCCGTAGTCGGGCTCGTCGGCCTCGACCAGGAAGAAGGCCGCATCTACTATCAGGCGGTCGACAACGTGCTGGAGCGTCATATCTATTCGTCGCCCCTGGCAGGGGGTGCCGAAACGCGTCTCACGGAGCCCGGCTTCGTCAACTCGGCGGTGATGGATAGTGACGCGCAGACGCTGCTCGTCAGCCGGTCCTCGTCCAGTCAGCCGACCCAGAGCTATCTCGCCGATACCAACGGCGAGCGGCTCGCGTGGGTGCAGGAAAACGCGCTCGATGCGGACCACCCCTATGCGCCCTACCTCGCCAGCCACGTGATGCCCGAATACGGCACCATCCCCGCAGAAGACGGCACGCCGCTGCACTACATGATGCTCAAGCCGGAAATGGAGCCGGGCAAGCAGTACCCCGTCTTCATCATGCACTATGGCGGGCCGGGGCCGCAGATCGTCGACCGCGGCTGGAAGGGCGCGCTGGCGCAGGCCATCGTCGACATGGGCTATATCTATTTCGCGATGGACAATCGCGGCTCGGCCAATCGTGGGGTCGCCTTCGAACAGCCGATCTACCACGCAATGGGCGGCGTCGAGGTTCGCGACCAGAAAGTGGGGGCGGAATTCCTCAAAACGCTCGACTTCGTCGATCCCGACAAGCTGGCGATCTACGGCTGGTCCTATGGCGGCTACATGACGCTGAAGCGCCTGCAGGCCGATCCGGGCCTGTACGCGGCGGGCATCTCGGGCGCGCCGGTCACCCGCTGGGGGCTCTACGACACGCATTATACCGAGCGTTTCATGGGCGACCCGAATGTGGTGCCCGAAGCCTACGAAGCGGCGAGCGCGATCCCCGATGCGACCAAGATCGGCGATCCGCTGCTGCTGATCCATGGGATGGCGGACGACAACGTGGTGTTCGAAAATTCGTCGGAGCTGATTTCCGTGCTGCAGGAAAACAACGTGCCCTTCGAAATGATGCTCTATCCCGGCTACACCCACCGCGTCTCGGGCGAGAATATCAGCCCGCACCTGTGGAACACGATCATGCGTTTCCTCGACAGCCATGGGGTGACCCCGCCGGAGTAAATCCTTTCCAATCGTCATGCTGAACTTGTTTCAGCATCCAGTCCGAAACTGCTTCCGCCGTGTCGCTGCGCGGAACTGGACCCTGAAACAAGTTCAGGGTGACGGCTTGCTGGTTGCGGTTGGCGCATGTGTCGCTATTTCGCAGACCGAACCAAGGAGTATTTGATGGGCTATAAAGTCGCCATCGTGGGCGCGACGGGCAATGTCGGGCGCGAAATGATGCAGGTGCTTGCCGAGCGCGCGTTTCCGATCGACGAGGTCGTGGCGCTGGCCAGCTCGCGCAGCCAGGGGACCGAGATCGAATTCGGCGATTCCGGCAAGATGCTCAAGTGCAAGAATCTCGAGCATTTCGACTTCACCGGATGGGACATCGCGCTGTTCTCCGCTGGCGGCGCGATCGCCAAGGAATATGCGCCCAAGGCCGCGGCGGCGGGCTGCATAGTGATCGACAACTCGTCGCACTTCCGCATGGACCCGGACGTGCCGCTGATCGTGCCCGAGGTGAACCCCGACGCGATCGACGGCTACACCGCGAAGAACATCATCGCGAACCCCAACTGCTCGACCGCGCAGCTGGTCGTGGCGCTCAAGCCCCTGCACGATGCGGCCGGGATCAAGCGCGTGGTCGTCTCCACCTATCAGTCGGTTTCGGGCGCGGGCAAGGAAGGCATGGACGAGCTGTTCCAGCAGAGCCGCGCGATCTTCGTGGGCGACCCGGTGGAACCGGCCAAGTTCACCAAGCAGATCGCCTTCAACGTGATCCCGCATATCGACGTTTTCCTGGACGATGGATCGACCAAGGAAGAATGGAAGATGGTGGTCGAAACCAAGAAGATCCTCGACCCCAAGGTGAAGCTGACCGCCACCTGCGTGCGCGTGCCGGTGTTCGTCGGCCATGCCGAAGCCGTGACCATCGAGTTCGAGCGCGAGATCACCGCAGAACAAGCGCAGGACATCCTGCGCGAGGCGCCCGGCATCATGCTGGTCGATAAGCGCGAGGACGAAGGCTACATCACGCCGGTGGAGTGTGTGGGCGACGGCGCAACCTATATCAGCCGCGTGCGCGAGGATCCGACGGTCGAAAACGGCCTCAACCTGTGGTGCGTTTCCGATAACCTGCGCAAGGGCGCCGCGCTCAACGCCGTGCAGATCGCCGAACTGCTGGGCCGCCGCCACCTCAAGAAGGGCTAGGCGATGCTTGGCCCCGACCGCGATAGCCAGGCGCGCATGGCAGCGGACATGGACGCCTCGCTCGACCAGATCGAGCGGCAGACCTCCGCCTTCATGAAGCGCCTGGTGGCGCGCTGGGCGATCCGCTGGGCGGTCGTGTTCGCGGTGATCTTCGGACTGACGCAGCTGGTCGACTGGCTCGACTGGCTATGGTGGATCGCGGTGCCGATTGCGGTCGTGACGCTGGCCGTGCCGCTGCTCTTCCGGCGGTTTCTGATCGGGCGGCTGGAACGGGTGCGCGGCCAGTTCGGCGCGTTCGGCGGGCAGGGCGAGACTATCGACGGCTCGTGGCGCGATGCCGAACCTTCCGCGCAGGATCGCCCGCCCTCCGACCCCGGCACCATCATCATCGACCAGCGCGACCGGGATGGGGATGCGAAGGGCCCTGGGCGCTTGTGAAGCAAGCGAGCCTCTGACACTGTCCGTCCCCGCGTGATGCTTCGGTTTGGGAGAGTGAGATGAAGGCTCGGTTCGGTTTCGCATTGGTTGGCCTTGCCGCCTTCGCCCTCGCGGCGTGCGGCGACGGTGTCGAGGAGCCGCAGCCGAGCGAGCCACCGACCGCCGAGGAAATCGCGGCGCAGACGCCCAATGCACCGATGAACCGCCCGATCACGCTGGGCGCCGATGGCCTGCTGATCGCCGCGCCCGAGGCGGGCGGATCGGCGAGCGAGCTGGACTTCGGCGAACCGCAGGATGCGGTGGTCGAGCAGCTGACGATGGTGTTCGGCGGGCCGCAATTCGGCACCAACGAGGAATGCGGCGCAGGGCCGGTCACCTTCGCCACCTACGGCGATTTCGCTGCCCTTTTCCAGGATGGCAGATTCGTCGGCTGGTCGGTCGACGGGCCGAGCGAGCGGGCCGAGTTCACCGGCCCCGAAGGCGTGACCATCGGCATGGCAGCCACGGATGTGCGCAAGCTGCCGACCTACACGCC
>Ga0114910_1000569_pt1 | contig 18396 bp, 20 predicted proteins | sample MalvireepMed_908_FD_83500 | JGI IMG/M metagenome (GOLD analysis project Ga0114910, IMG submission 83500) | Marine viral communities from the Global Malaspina Expedition - Malaspina viral metaG DeepMed_908 | ecosystem: Environmental > Aquatic > Marine > Oceanic | place: Mediterranean Sea...
CCCGAAGGCCCCCATCTGCAACCAGACCGATCCCGAACCCGGCCCGCCATTATAGATGAAGAAGACCGGGCGCGATGTGTCGCGCGGGCTCTTCACATAGCTGGTGGTGACGATCACCGCCTCGGGCGTGCCGTCATCGCTGTCGAGCACGGTTTCCGCGATGGTTGCGGTGTAGTTGACGCGCTGCCCGCCGAACGTCCCGGTGAGGTCGCGGGTGCGCACCTGCGGGTCGATGCTCGATGCTTCGGACTTGGCGGCGTCCGCCTTGTCTTGTGCGATAGCGATGGTGGGAAGGGCGGCTGCCAGCGCGAGTGCGGCGGCGAGGGAGCTGAACGTGCGAAGGATCATGGCGGCGCTATGCCAGCCCTTGGCGGCGGGGTAAATCCACCTGCCACCAGCGTAGGATCGCTATGCGCAGGCTTCGATCCGCTGCAGCCGCATCGCGAAATCGCCATCGATCCCGTCGGCAATGATAAGCCCGACGCTGTGCGCTTCCTCAGTTGCGAAAGGTGGAGCATCGACCTCCTGCCCGAACAGCGAGGTTTCGAGGCCAGCAAGATCGATCACCGCGACGGACCAATCGCCCTCGCTCTCCTCGGGCGTCAGCGGCGCACGATAGGCAATCCGCCGCCCTCGCTCCCGCGCATCGGAGCGCAGCGTCACCTCATAGCTGCGCACATCGCCCGAATAGACGATCCGCAGCGTCCGCGCCCCGGCCATCGCGCCCTTGGGCAAGGTCCGCCGCAGAGAGGTGAACCCGCCGCCATTGGTGTTGACGGTGCCGGTAAAGGACAGCGCGTCGCCCGCCTGCGCGATATGGCCCTTGGAAAGCCCGCCCATCACGCCATCATTGACGACCTCCCACCGCGCGAATTCATCCGGGTCGGCGAAGTCGACCAGCGTGCGACAGGTGCCGGGTTGGATTGTGGTGAGGCTCATGGCGAGGGCAAGTAGCATGATGCGCGGTTAAGTGCACCGGCTGCCCGAGTCACTGCGGGCTTTGGGGAGGCGGGACGTTCACGCTGCGGCCTTCACCGTTAGCGAAAGCCCGAGGGCGCTCAGCACCGAAAGCAGCGTATCGAGCGTTGGATTGCCATCATCGGACAGCGCCTTGTACAGCGCCTGCCTGCCAAGGCCCGACTTCTTGGCGATCTCGCTCATACCTTTCGAGCGTGCGACATCGCCCAATGCGCTGGCGATATGCTTCGGGTTGTTTCCCTCCATCGCCGCCTCGAGATAGTGGAGGATATCCTCCTCGGTCTCGAGATAGCTGGCCGGATCAAACGGTGTCACCTTCAATGCCATTGTCAGCGTCCTTCGCGAGCCGTTTGGCGAGAGCGATGTCCCGCTTCTGGCTGCTCTTGTCTCCGCCGCTCAGCAGGATGATCAGGCGATCCCCCTGCCACATGTAATAGATGCGATAGCCCGGCCCGAAATGGAGCCGCAGTTCCTGCACCCCATCGCCGACCGACTTGGTATCTCCGGCATTCCCGCTGGCGAGACGTTTCAGCCGGTCCCCGATCCGCACCCGCGCCTTGCGATCGCGCAGCCCATCGAGCCAGTCGCGAAACGCATCGGTCTGGAGGATCGAGACCTGTCCTTTATAGGAGACAGGTGGTGGGTGGTCAATCTTGCGGGTCATGCCCTTCCCTCCACCAATTCGTCACCCCGGACTTGATCCGGGGTCCAGCTTTCTTCTGGAAAGACCGGAGCAGCTGGAGGGCTGGATGCTGAAACAAGTTCAGCATGACGGAGAAGGTAGGGGTGATCACTTCTTATCGCCGAGCGACCTGCCGATCTGGATACCGGCGTAGGTGAAGCCGCCCGCGAGCATGATGATGGCGACGATCAGGGAGACGATTTCGAAGGGGGTCATGGCTGCCTCATTGCGGTTTTCGTGTTTGGAAACACGGCTACCGCGAAGGAGGAAGCTTCACAGAGAAAGCCCCGTCCTTGGCAACACAAAGGCTACAACTGCCTCAACGGTTCGGGGGTGACTCGCACCGCCTGATCGTCTGCCGATGGAACCAGAATATTGCTGCTGGGCATGGAGTCAACTCACCGCATCTTCTTCTGCGTCCGCCCATACCGCAGCTTCCGCGTCCCCGGCTTGCCCTCGTTACTCCGCCCCACACGCGGCGCTTTCTGCTCACCCTCGGGCAGCCCAAGCTCATCCGCCTCCAGCGCGCGGATCTCGTCGCGCAAACGCCCAGCTTCTTCGAACTCAAGGCTCGCGGCGGCTTCGCGCATTTTCTTTTCGAGGTCTTCGATATAGGCGCGCAGGTTGTGGCCGACCAAGGGCGTGCCTTCGTCTTCGGCGGGGCCGTCTTCTTCCTTGGTCGCGTGGGCGGTGATGTCGGCGATGGCGCGGCGGATGGTTTGCGGGGTGATCCCGTGTTCTTCGTTATAGGCGCGCTGTTTCTCGCGCCGCCGGTCGGTTTCGGCCATCGCGCGTTCCATTGATCCGGTGATCCGGTCCGCATACAAAATCACCCGGCCATCCACGTTGCGCGCCGCGCGGCCGATGGTCTGGATGAGAGAGGTTTCGGAGCGCAGGAAGCCTTCCTTGTCCGCGTCCAGAATGCACACCAGCCCGCATTCGGGAATGTCGAGCCCTTCGCGCAGCAGGTTGATGCCCACCAGCACATCGTACACGCCCAGCCGCAGGTCGCGGATCAGCTCGATACGTTCGAGCGTCTCGACGTCGGAGTGCATGTAGCGGACCTTTACGCCCGCCTCGTGCATGAACTCGGTCAGGTCTTCGGCCATCCGCTTGGTCAGCGTGGTGACGAGCGTGCGGTATCCCTTGGCGGCGGTCGCCTTGCACTCCTCGATACAGTCCTGAACCTGATCTTCGACCGGGCGGATTTCCACCGGCGGGTCGATCAGGCCGGTGGGGCGGATGACCTGTTCGGCGAAGACGCCGCCGGTCTGTTCCAGCTCCCACCCGCCGGGCGTGGCGGAGACGGCGAAGGTCTGCGGGCGCATCGCATCCCACTCGTTGAACCGAAGCGGGCGGTTGTCGATGCAGCTGGGCAGGCGAAAACCATATTCGGCCAGCGTGATCTTGCGGCGATGGTCCCCCCGCGCCATCGCGCCGATCTGCGGCACGGTCTGATGGCTTTCATCGACGAACAGCAGCGCGTTTTCGGGCAGGTATTCGAAGAGCGTGGGGGGCGGCTCACCCGGCAGGCGGCCGGTGAGGAAGCGCGAATAGTTCTCGATCCCGTTGCAGCTGCCGGTCGCGGCGATCATTTCGAGGTCGAAATTGGTCCGTTGCTCCAGCCGCTGGTGTTCGAGCAGCTTGCCTTCCGCCTCCAGCTCTTTCAGCCGTTCGGCCAGCTCGAACTTGATCGCCTCGCTCGCCTGTTTCATCGTCGGGCCGGGCGTGACGTAGTGCGAATTGGCGTAGACGCGCACCTTGTCCAGCTGGGTGCCGGGCTTGCCAGTCAGCGGGTCGAACTCGACGATCTCCTCGATCTCGTCCCCGAAAAAGCTGATCCGCCAGGCGGTGTCTTCGAGGTGGCTGGGGAACAGCTCCAGATTGTCACCCCGCACGCGGAAGTTGCCGCGCGCAAAGGCATGGTCGTTGCGCTTGTATTGCAACGCGACCAGCTTGCGGATCAGCTCACGCTGGTCGACCGTCTCGTCCTTCTTGATGTCGAAGATCATCGCAGAGTAAGTCTCGACCGATCCGATACCGTAGAGGCACGAAACCGAAGCGACGATGATGACATCGTCCCGCTCCAGCAAAGCGCGCGTGGCCGAGTGGCGCATCCGGTCGATCGCCTCGTTCACGCTCGACTCTTTCTCGATATAGGTGTCGGAGCGGGGGACGTAGGCTTCGGGCTGGTAGTAGTCGTAATAGGATACGAAATACTCGACCGCGTTGTTGGGGAAGAAGCTCTTGAACTCGCCATAGAGCTGCGCGGCGAGGATCTTGTTCGGCGCAAGGATCAGCGCGGGGCGCTGCAATTCCTCGATCACCTTGGCCATGGTGAAGGTCTTGCCCGACCCGGTGACGCCGAGAAGCACCTGCGTCTTCTCGCCCCCCTCAGCCTCGCGCACCAGTTCCTCGATCGCGGTCGGCTGGTCGCCTGCGGGCTCGTATTCGCTGACGAGTTCGAACCGCTTGCCCGGCATCGACTTTTCGGGGCGTGCGGGCTTGTGGGGGACGAATTCGCCGGTGGTGTCCGGCTCGTCGAGCCCGCGTCTGATGATGAGTTCGGCCATGTCGTCCATATTGGCGTGTCGGCCGTTCGCCGCAATGGCGGTTGAGCGGTCGGGCAGGCAGGGGTACGTTCGCCGCTACGTACGAGACGCCAGAACCACAGGGAGAGAGATGTCATGAAAACCGCAATCACCATGGGCCTGCTGGCCGGCGGAGCCTTGTTGCTGGCGGCCTGCGGCGATAGCGGCGGTGCCGACGCGAATGCCGATGGCGAGATCACAAACGCGGAAATGGCCGCCGAAGCCGCATCGGGCGATGCGGTGAAAATTCGTGCGGGCCAGTGGGAAAACACGTTCGAATTCACCGAATTCGATATCCCCGGCGTGTCGGACAATATGAAGGACATCATCGCGGGGCAGATGGACAAGTCCTTCACCACCACCTCGTGCATCACGCAGGACGAGGCGGACCAGCCGGACGCGGAATTCTTCGGCGGCGAGACGAACGAGAATTGCGATTACGAGGAATTCGACCGCACGGGCAACACGCTGACCCTGCGGATGACCTGCACCACCGACAATGGCGGCACCGCGAAGGTGGCGATGGACGGCGATTTCGACGGGGACAGCTTCGAGATGAGCATGGCCAGCACGATCTCCGGGACGCAGGCGGGCGACGTGACCATGAATGGCAAGATCACCGGCAGGCGCATCGGCGATTGCCCGGGTTGATCGCGCCCGCTAACGCGGCAGCCCTCGGCAAACCGGAAAAGCGGGACATTTCAATGAAGCGCATCGCATTGCTGGGCGGCATCGCCCTGTGCCTGGTCGCCTGCGGCGAGTCCCCGTTCGATGCCGATGCGGTCGAAGAGGCCGCGCACGACGACGGCGATGTGCAGATCCAGCCCGGCCTTTATCGCAGCCAGGTCAGCATCGGTGGGGACGGCGCGGGCAGCGAGTATGGCGACGACACGATCTGTCTGACGCCGGAGGATGTCGCGGGCGGCAATCGGGAAATGCTGCTCGCGTTGCAGGGGCGCGATTCCTGCCGGTTCGAACGCTACGATCTGGCGGGCGATCGGCTGGACGCGGTGATGGTCTGCAAGGGCGGGCAATTTCAGCCCGAAACCGAAGCGACCATTACCGGCACGGTCACCCCCACCGCCAGCGACCTGCGGATGACGGTCGCCGGTTTTGCGAACGGCGATGGAGGGACCGCCGGCGGGATCGAGATGCGCGTCACGAACGAGCGGATCGGAGACTGCCCCGAAGGCGGGGCGTAGCGTCCGCACGGGCTGCGCCGGGCGCCCTCGGCAAGCCAACATTCGTCATTTCCGGAAACCCTAAGCGTCGTTCGGCATTACTATTGTCGTGCGACGACCGATCACAAATACGCAGGCAGCCGTGCCTCGGGTCACAGCCCCCCAGGTGTCGCCATCCGGCGCGGTGCTGGGCGTGCCCGGGTTCACCGCGCTGGCCGACAGCGAATGGGCGCGCCGGCTCGAACTGGCGCGAGAGCCCGATCCCGACGGTGTGGGCGGCCCGCGCCTGTGGTATCTCCTCGCCGAATTCGGCTATCTGCTGGAGCCGCTGAGGCGTCTTTATCGCGGCCTGTTCCGGCCGTTCCGGCTGGCGAAGGCGGACACTCCGCGCATGGTCATGATCCTGCCCGGCTTCGGTACCAACCCCATCCGCATGCGCTATTTCGCGCGGCGGCTGGAGGATGCGGGCCATACCGTGAAGCGCTGGGGCTGCGGCTATAACTGGGGCTTTTCGGACGATCTGTTCGACCGGCTCGAGGCGCGGCTCGACGATCTGCACGCGCGTGCGGGCGAGCCGGTGGTCCTGGTCGGCTGGAGCCTTGGCGGGCTCTACGCACGCGAACTGGCGAAGCGCAGGCCGGAAGCGGTGGCCAAGGTAATTTCGATGGGTTCGCCCTTTTCCGGGTCGCTACGCGCGAACAACGTCTGGCGGATCTATCAGGCGGTGGCCGGGCACCGGGTCGACAGCCCCAAGCTTGCCAGCCAGCTTTCGAGCAAGCCACCGGTGGAAACCGTCGCCCTGTGGAGCCCGCGCGACGGCGCGATCCGCCCGCGCTCTGCCGCGGGCTATCCCGAAGAGCGCGACAGGGCGGTGGCGCTCAGGTGCAGTCACATGGGCTTTTCCTTCGCGCCCGAAGCCATCCGGGCGGTGGCGCGCGAGATCGAGCAGATCTAGCGTCAGCTCAGCGGCAGAAGGACTGGCCGCCGACTTCCATATGCAGATGGTCCGCATGGGCCGCGTTGTATTCCGGGCTCAGCACGGTGCCGAAGCGTTTACAGGCGCTGCTGAGCACCACGCGCAGGAATTGACGCTCGGCAGCGGTGCCCCCGTTCCAGTCGTCGGCAATCGAGATGCGTCGCCCGTCTTCGAGGACGAAGGCGGCCACGTCGATCGCCTCGGCCCGCGCGTGGGCGGAGCGCCGCGTGCTGCCTGCGATATTGCGGCAGGCATAGCTCCCGAAGGTCTCGATCCGCGCGAGCCGGCTGCCGAGATGGACGCGCGCAGCCCGGTCGACCCCGAAGCGCGCCCAGCCCGCGAACACATTGGCCGTCTGGCAGGTCACCGGGCCGATATTCCCGATCGTGAAGCGGGTCGCATCGCCTTGCAGGCTGGTCAGCGCCACGGGGTTGACCTGCATGCAGCCGGTCGCCTCGAAACGGTCCGGCAGCGGGGTATAGCTGGCACCTGTCGCGCTCAGCTGCGCGAGGCATTGCGCGCCCTGCGGGCTAGCAGCAGCCGGTCTGCCACGCTCGATCGGAGGGGGCGAGCGCGAGGCCCCCTGCTCGCCGCCACTGCCGCTGGGCAGCAGCTGGCAACCGGGCAGCGACAGGGCCAGCAGAACCAGCAATAACGGTCGGGCGGCGCGCATGATGCGCAAGTATAGCGCGCAAAGCGTCTGAACCGCGTCCTAAGGATGGTGGTTTCCCCGGAAACATTCGCGCGCGCGACCTGTTGCAACCCCAAAGGCCACGCGAAAGGATCGCCATGCAACGCTTCACCAGCCGCACCGTCATCATCACCGGCTCCTCCACCGGCATCGGCGAAGCGATCGCCCGCCGCTTCGCGAGCGAGGGCGCGAATGTCGTGCTCAACAGCCGCAGCCGCGACGATCTGGAGAAGGTCGCCGCCGATCTCGAGGACGAACGCACGCTGATCGTCGACGGCGACATTTCCGACCCGGCCTTTGCCAGGGACCTCGTCGCGAAGACGGTCGATCGGTTCGGCGGGCTCGACTGCCTCGTCAATAATGCAGGCATCGCCACCGCCGGCCCGCTGGCCGAGGCGAGCGACGACGACATCGACAAGGTGATCGACATCAACGTGAAGGGCACGATGTATGCCTGCCGTGCGGCGATCCCGCACCTGGCGAAGAGCGATGCGCCCGGCGGGGGCAGCATCGTCAACACCTCCAGCGTATCGGGCACCGGCGGCGACTGGACCATGCCGATCTACAACGCATCGAAAGGCGCGGTGACCAACCTGACCCGCGCCCTCGCTCTGCAACTCGGCGCACAGGGCATCCGGGCGAATGCGGTGTGCCCGTCGATCACGCGAACCGACATGAGCGAACGCATACGCCAGAACGAGGATCTGCTGGATGCTTTCCTCCAGCGCATCCCGCTCGGCCGCCCCGGCGAGCCCGAGGATGTCGCCGCCGTCGTCGCCTTCCTCGCGAGCGAGGATGCGCGCTTCGTCACGGGTGCGAATATTCCCGTGGATGGCGGGGTCAGCGCCTCGAACGGCCAGCCCAACTTCCAGGCCTTCCAATAGGCGCGCCGCCGGTGGCGATAGAGGGGGCAGGCGCGGTCGTAACCTTGTGCATGGCGCTCGCCTTCGTGGGCGTGCACCTGTTCGTGGGGCGGCTGCGCTTTCTGGAACAGACCCCGCGCAGCCGCTGGCTGAGCTTCGCGGGCGGGGTCGCGGTAGGCTATGTCTTCCTGCATGTGATGCCCGAACTCGCCGCCCATGCGAAGACGTTCGAGCGCGCGACCGGCTTCGATGCGGCAGCGGCGGAGGGGGCGATCTATGCAATCTCGCTATTGGGCCTCGTGATCTTTTACGGGGTCGAGCGGGCCATCGTGCGCAGCCGGGGGGAGCGCCGGCCCGACGCCGAACCGGCCGAGGGCGTCTTCTGGCTGCATATCGGGGCGAGCGCGCTGCTGGTGGCAATGATCGCCTATCTGCTCAACCATCGCGAGGATAGCAGCGCGATCGGCCTCGCGCTGTTCTTCGTCGCGATGATGCTGCACTTCGTGACCGCGGATTTCGGCACGCGCAGCACGCATGCGCAGATCTACGACGCGCGCGGGCGCTGGGTGCTGGCGGCGGCCACCATGTTCGGCTGGGCGACCGGCCTGCTGGTCGCGCTGCCCCAGCTGGCGATCGGCTGCCTGTTCGCCTTCGTGGGCGGCGGCATCATCCTGCTCGTGCTGAAGGAAGAACTGCCCGAGGAACGGCGCAGCCGCTTCGTGCCCTTCATCTCAGGGGCAGGCGCCTATTCGCTGCTCGTCCTGGCAGAGCGTATCGCGCATCGGTTCGCCTGACCGGCAGCGAAGGTCACCGCCCCTGCGCGCCGCATCAGCGCGATGCGACATCGTCCGGCGTCTCGACCTGTTCCCACAGTTCGATCTTCACGCCATCGGGATCGAGCAGCCAGGCGAACTTGCCGTAGCCCTCGTCGACCTGCCCGAGAATTTCGACGCCCTTCGCCTTCAGCTGGGCAACCATGGCGTCGCAATCGTCGACCCGCAGGTTTATCATGAACCCGCCAATGCCGGGCCTGATATACTGGTCGTCGGGAAAATGGCTGATGAGCGAGTAGGGCCGCTCGTGCGGCTCTTCGGCCCACGCGAGTTGCGGGCCGTAGTCGCCGGTCAGGCCGAGCATTTGCGCATACCATTCGCGCGTCGCCGCCGGATTTTTCGCGACGTAGAAAACCCCGCCGAGCCCTGTAACCTTCGCCATTCCCAACCTCCTATGACGCCCAACGCCGCACCCTACCGCGCCGCTTGACATTCGTCATTTAGCGAATTAGCTAAATAGCTATGAGCACCGTTTTCGACGCCCTGTCCCACCCCATCCGCCGCGAGGTGCTGGAACTGCTGAAGGGCGGCGGGATGACGGCGGGCGAGATCGCGGACCGCTTTCCGGTTTCAAAGCCCACGATGTCGGGCCACTTCGCCAAGCTGAAGGAAGCGGGGCTGATCCATGGCGAGAGCCACCGGGGCACGGTGGTCTACACGCTCAACATGTCGACGCTGGAAGAGGCCTTGCATGGCTTCATGGGCCGCATGGGCCTGGGGCATGCCGGGGCGAACAGACCCTCGGGCGAATTGAAGGGAGAACGCCGATGAAGACCGGATCGCTGCTGTTGCTGAATCTGCTGGTGGCCGCATTGATGGCCGGTTTCGCTTTCTGGGCGGCGGGGCAGGTGCCCGCGGGCACCGAACTGCCGACGCACTGGAACGCCGCAGGCGAAGTCGACGCTACGATGCCGGCGCTGCAGGCGCTGCTCCTGCCTGCCGGGCTGACGATCGGAATCGGTGTCCTGTTCGCCATCATCCCCGCGATCGAGCCCTTGCAGCACAGGCTCGAAGGTTCGGCCCCGTTGCTGCGCGCAACGTGGCTCGGCACGCTCGGCCTGCTGGTCGCTCTCCAGGTCTTCATCGCCGCGCCCGTGCTCGGCTTCGAGCAGGGGCCGGGCGCGATCGTCGCGGCGGTCGGGATCCTGTTCCTGATCATCGGCAACATGCTGCCCAAGTCGCGCCCCGGCTTTTTCGTCGGCATCCGGACGCCCTGGACGATCACCAATGCCGACAACTGGATCGCGACCCACCGGCTGGGCGGCAAGCTGTTCCTCGCCGCCGGCGCGGTGATGGTTCTGGCCGGACTGATCGACATGCCGGGCGAGCTGCGGATGGCGCTCGTGCTCGGTTCGACCATGGCCGCCGCGTTCATCCCGGTGGCCTATAGCTGGTTTTACTGGAACCGTACCCGACACGAACAAGGATCGAACTGACATGCGTCTCCCCCTTTGTCTGGCGGCATCGCTCGCCCTCGCTACGGTCGCCCATGCGGGCCAGCCGATCACCACCCAGCATGCCGGGATCGAGGCTCCGCTGCACGGCACGCTGGAGGGCGATCTGGCGCAGGGCACCCCTGCTGTTCTCATCATCCCCGGATCGGGCCCCACCGACCGCGACGGCAACGGTCCGCTGGGCCTGTCGTCGGACAGCTACAAGCTGCTGGCCGAGGCGCTCGCCCAGAAGGGGATCGCCTCTGTCCGCGTAGACAAGCGCGGGATGTTCGCCAGCGCGGACGCGATCCCCGATGCCAACGACGTCACCGTCGCCGACTATGTCGCCGATATCGAAAGCTGGGCGGACACCATCTCTGCGCGGACCGGCGGCCAGTGCGTCTGGCTGCTCGGCCATAGCGAGGGCGGGCTGCACACCATGGCGGCGGCCGCGAAAGACCAATCGCGCTATTGCGGGCTTCTTCTCGTGGCGAGCCCGGGGGTGAACGTGGCCGACGTGATCCGCGCGCAGCTCGCCGCGAACCCGGCGAACGCGCCGATCCTGCCGCAGGTCGATACCATCACTGCCAGACTGAAAGCGGGCGAGACCGTGCCCGCCGAAGAGATGCACCCCGGGCTGCTGCCGCTCTTCGGCCCGCAGGTGCAGGGCTTCATCGGCAGCATGTTTCGCCAGGAGCCGAGCGAGCTGATCGCGGCGCACGATCTGCCCGTGCTGATCGTCAACGGGCGCGAGGATCTGCAAACCCCCGCGAGCGACGCCCAAACGCTCGCCGCTGCGCGCCCCGACGCGACGCTCGTGCTGCTGGACGGGGTGAACCACGTGCTGAAGGAAGTGGCTCAGGGGGATCGCGCCGCCAATCTGGCGTCCTACGCAAATCGCGATCTGCCGATTGCACCAGCCGTGCCGGAAGCGATCGCAACCTTCATCGCGGCCAATCGCTGACGCGGCAGCCGCTCAGCTCGCCAAGCTAGCGGCAGAAGACATCGGGCCGGCAGCACTTTCGATGCGCTGCCGGCCCGAGTGTCGCTCATCCGCTCAGTTGCGGGAGGGGAAGATGCCCTGCAAGGCAATGCAGGTCGTGATCGCGAGGTAGGGCTGCATGTTGTTTACCGGCTGATTGGCGCCGGTGTTTTCTACCGTGATCGAATCGGTAGACATGGGGACTTCGTTTGCGGAACCGGGCGGCGTATAGGGCTTTGCGCCCGACGTTCCCACGCCCAGCATGTTCCCCTCCGGACTGCCGGTCGTGCCGGGGGCAAATTCGGCGTGGAGAATTGCGGTGTGGTTGTGCGCCGGCATCTGCGCGGTAATGAGCGTGTTGGTCGGCGTTCCCGCTTTCTCGCCGAGCCCGTAGAACGGCAGGCCGGGGCTCTGGCCCGGGCCGATCTTGACGCGACCGCGCAGGTCGGGGAGCGCGAAAGTCGTCCGCCCGTCGCCGCCATAGGTCGTGCCCAAGAGCGCGAAGAGCGCAGAGTTCTGAGAGATCGGGAGCAGTTGCCCAGCCGTATCGGCCCACCCACGCGGACAGAAAGTTCCGCCGAAGGTCATGATCTGGCCGATAAACGGCTCGGGCTGCGCTGCGGCGGGTGTCGCCACACCGAAGGTTGCGCTCGCCATCGCCATCAATGCGAGCGTGGAGGTCATTGTTCTGCTTTTCATCGTCAACTCCCTGTTTTGCCGAAACGGCGCGGCAAGTTAACAGGATTTGGAGGAGGACGCCACAGAATAGCCGCCTAGGTGATAGTGCGGATGCCGTCCTGCTCCAATAAAGTTCCGAAAAGGCGGGAGATTTACTGGCGTCCGCGCAAATCAAGCCGGATCGGGTCTCGGAATATCTTCCGGCCGGGTCGCCAGGCTCACCAAGACGATTGCGAGCGTGGCCGCGATGAAGCCCGGGATGATTTCGTAGACGCCGGGGCCGCCCATGAACTGCGCGTTCCACCCTTGCACGATCCAGAAGCCGACCGTGCCCGCGCCGACCACCAGGCCGGCAAGCGCGCCGGTCCCGGTCGTGCGGGGCCAGGTGAGGGCAAGCAGGATAAGCGGGCCGAAGGCGGCGCCGAAGCCTGCCCAGGCATTGGCGACGAGGCCCAGCACTTCGCTTTCGGGATCGCTCGCGACCCAGATCGCGGCCAGCGCGACCAGCAGCACGCTGACCCGGCCCACATTCACCGCCTCGCGCTCGCTCGCATTGCGGCGCAGGAACAGGCGGTAGAAATCCTCGGTCAGCGAGCTGGACGACACCAGCAGCTGCGAGGAAATCGTGCTCATGATCGCGGCCAGCAGTGCGGCGAGCAGGAAGCCCGTCACCAGCGGGTGGAACAAGAGGTCGGCCAGCACGATGAAGATCGTTTCCGGGTCGTCGACCACGATACCGTTTCGGTCCGCATAGGCACGCCCCGCAAGCCCGATGCCGAGCGAGCCGAGCAGGCAGACGAACATCCAGATCAGCCCGATATTGCGCGCGGTCGCCACTTCGGGGACGCTGCGGATCGCCATGAAGCGCACGATGATATGCGGCTGCCCGAAATAGCCCAGGCCCCAGGTCACCGCGCTCAGCCAGCCGATCGCGGTCAGCCCCTGCGTCAGGCTGAGGAAGCCGGGCTGGATATTCGTCAGGCTCTCGCCCGCGCTCCCGCCCGGACCGAACATCACCACCAGCGGCATCACCACCAGCGCCAGCAGCATGATGACGCCTTGCACGAAATCGGTCAGGCTGACCGCAAGGAACCCGCCGACCATGGTATAGGCCAGCACCACGCCCGCGGTGATCCAGATGCCCATCATATAGTCGCTCATGCCCACATCGGGCAGCAGCGCGGGGAACGCGGTCTCGAACAGCTTGCCGCCGCCGACGAGGCCCGCCGCCGAATAGACCATGAAGAACACGACGATCACGATGGCGGAGACGACGCGCAGCGCGATCGCCTGGCTGGGGAAGCGGTTGGCCATGAATTCGGGAATGGTCAGCGCATTGCCCAGCCGCTCGGTCTGTTCGCGCAGGCGCGGGGCGACGATGGTCCAGTTGAGCACCGCGCCCACGAACAGCCCGATCCCGATCCACGCCTCGACCAGCCCTGCGGCATAGAGCGCGCCAGGCAGGCCCAGCAGCAGCCAGCCCGACATGTCCGACGCGCCGGCCGAAAGCGCGGCCACCCCCGGAGAGAGCCCGCGCCCGGCGAGCAGATAGCCCTCCGACGTGTCGGTCGATTTTTTCCAAGCAAATAGCCCGATCGCCAGCATGAGGACGAAATAGGCCGCGAGTGAGATAAGGACGCCTGTCTGCATGGCCGCGCTGCCTAACGTTTCTTAACCGCTTTGACCACAGGGGCCGGGGCGGAGGCTGAAAAGTGTCTCATTCAGGGTAGGTCGAGCCGCCCTAATCCCACACCACGTCGAGCCGCGCGTGGTTGCCGCCGCGCGCCGCGCAACCGCATTTGCCGTGTGTGCCGCACCTCGTCTCGCACTCGCAGGGCTTGTCGGCGGGGGCCTTCGCCGCCTTCTCGCGCTTCTCGCAGGCTTCCAGATCGCTCACCAGCGTGTCGACCCGCGCGAAATTCTCGCGCCGCTGCTCGATCGCCTTTGCCGTGCCGTCGGAGAAGGGCACCGCGATATTGCCGGCGTGGCGCATCAGGCGCAGCAGTTCGCTTTCGGCATCCTGCGCGAGATCCTTCGCCGCGACGACCGCATTTTCATTGCCGACCGCCTCCGCCGCGCGGATCGAGGAGGCATCGCCCGATTCCGCGAGCGCCTCGGCACTGTCCTTGAAAGCCTCTTTCTGGCCGGACGACAGATCGTCGCGCTGCTGGATCCGTTCGATCACCTTGCGGACCTTCTTGAGCCGCTTTTCCGCGTCGGTCAGCGGCGGCTCCACCGGCTTGAGCGTCGAAATCCACCAGCCGAGCGCCATGATCCCCGCGCCCAGCGCGGCAAAGCCGACGAAGGCGAAGATCAGCCACCAGCTGCCCACCGGCAGGCGGCGATTGCCCCACCCGGTGTCGGCATAGCCATACTCATCGTAGCCGCCATACGCGTAACCATAGCCGAAGCCCTGCGTCGCGCGGTCCGCGATCCACTCGGCCAGATAGGGCGCGACGACCATCGCCACGAGCAGCGCAGCGAACAATGCGCCCGCAAACCAGTATTGCGCAATCTTCATCGCAGCGAATCCCCTTCGCGGCGCGACCCGTTAACCATGTTATACGATGCGGGCGCGTTTGAAAGTGCGGGGAATCTCTCCCCACGATTTGCCCGCACGCCGTGCCGATCGCGCACCCGGCCCGCACGCGCTTTCCAACAGACGTGGACCGCTTGGACCGCACCCCAAGGGAGAAAAAGGTGCCTCGCGCGAAAGGAAAATGTCGCCGCGGCACAAGCGCGCGCAAAGCGGAGGCGAACCATGCGAAAGAGCGCGGCGATGATAGCACCGCGCGGGGGAGTAGGAAAATCAGGCTGCCATCAGCAGCTCGATCTGCTCAAATCATTCACAAAGAGGGCAACTGTGGATGACCTCGGTATGTTCTATTTATGTTCTTGCCCTCTGGGCCAAATTTTGGCATAGCGCTAAAAATTGACCCAGAGGTGAAGTTTGTCGAATTTGTCATTTACGGAATTGCGGCAACTGGCTGGCCTGTCAGTTGATGAGGCTGCAGGAGAGCTCGGCTATTGTCAGAGCACTGTCTACCGCTGGGAGCGGGGAGAGGCGAAGCCGAAAGCTTCAGTCTATCGAGCGCTCGAGGTTCTCGCGCAGTTTGGTCCGAAGCCTTCCGTCTTCGGGGCTGACCGGGATTTGCAATTCCGGTTTATCGACTTGTTTGCGGGGATTGGCGGACTGCGTATCGGCTTCCAGGGGATTGGAGGCCACTGCGTCTTCACTTCCGAGTGGGACAGGTTCGCTCAAGAGACCTATCGGGCAAATTTTCGCGATAACCACAAATTGCATGGCGACGTCCGGGAATTTTCCGAAGATCCGGAGCTGATCCCGGAACACGATGTCCTCCTTGGCGGATTTCCTTGCCAGCCGTTTTCGCTCGCCGGGGTGTCCAAGAAGAATGCGCTGGGCCTTCCGCATGGTTTTATGTGCGATACCCAAGGTACTCTATTTTTCGATACCGCGCAGATCATTGCCCATCACCAGCCAGCCGCTTTTGTCTTGGAGAATGTCAAGAACCTCGAGGGGCATGATAAGGGACGCACTTTCGCCACCATCATGCATGCCCTGGAAAATGAGCTTGGCTATCATGTTCAGGCGCGGGTGATCAGTTCGGCGTCGTGGGTGCCGCAGAAACGCGAGAGAATCTTTATTGTCGGGTTCCGCGAGAAGACGGCGTTTAATCTCAGGGAACTCGAAATTCCGCCGGTCGCAGAGGGGCCCAAGCTTGGCAGTATTCTGGAAGCGCATGACCAGGTCGATCCTAAATATACCCTGACGCCCCGCCTTTGGGAGTACCTTCAGGAGTACCGCAAGAAGCATGAAGCTCGCGGCAACGGCTTCGGTTACAGCCTGTTCGGTCCTGACGATGTGGCGCGGACGTTGTCGGCCCGATATCACAAGGACGGCTCCGAAATCCTGATTGCGCAGGAAGGCAGGCGCCCCCGCCGTCTTACGCCACAGGAATGCGCGCGCCTGATGGGCTTTGATCGTGGCGAGCGCCGCTGGTCGATCCCGGTTTCGGATACCCAGGCCTATCGCCAATTCGGTAACGCCGTGGTCGTGCCAGTCGTCGAATTTCTGGCCAATGCGATGAAAGATCACTTGGCGAATGCGTTGGGCTCGAAAAGGACTTCCGGAGAACGTGAGCCGGTTGCCATTTCGAGGCCTGACCGAAAGTTGACTGCCGTTGGCTGATGTCGTTTCAGCGGATGTACGCAGCCGAATGATGGCGGGGATACGTTCGAAAAATACGAAGCCCGAGATGCTGCTGAGGCGGGGGTTGCATCGCCTGGGTTTCCGTTACCGGCTTCATGACAGGAAGCTGCCGGGCAAACCTGACCTTCTCTTTCCGAAATATAACGCTGTCATTTTCGTGAACGGGTGCTTTTGGCACGGTCATGAATGCCCGTTGTTTAAATGGCCAAAGACAAGGGAAACGTTCTGGCAGGAGAAGATCGAAGGAAACCGTCTCCGTGATCGGAATATACGCGCTGCGTTGAGCGCAATGGATATGCGCCATCGCACAGTCTGGGAATGTGAATTGCGAGGGAAGCACACTGATGAAATCAGTGGTGTGATCAACGATTGTGCAGGCTGGCTGATGGGTCGGGAAAGGGAAATTCAATGAGGCGTGGACACCTCTCCGAATATTTCTCAGGCGTTGTCGTGAAACGACTCAGCGCTGTAGAGTCAGATCCCAATGTGTCCAATCAGCATGAGTTTAACGGCTCTGCTGATCTGCGGCGCCTTCTAGGCGATGCGGACAGGAAGAATATCCCAACCCGTTTCCTTTGGGTTGATGGGGAGCAAGCGTCTTCAGATGCAATTGATGGTACGATTTCTTGGTATGATGCACGCCGGAAACATCCGACCAGAAGAGAGTATCGGCTCTACTATCAGGGCAATGCCGTAACCCGTCTGATGCGGTCTGACGATTCATTCTTTCTCGCAATGACACAGGACGGGGAGGGGTTGGTCGTAATTACGCCGAGCGGCGGCACCATGTTTAACCAGCTTCTTTGGCTGTTTGGAATCGACGATAATCCGCAATTCAATTTCGCATACAGTCCAGTTGAGGGCAATCGCGATGCAGAACTCGATTACGCAGCTCGCACTGTTCTCGAGGCTTTGGGAATTGAGCCTGAGGAACCTGAGGCATACCTTCTTGATCGATTGATCGCCCCTTTCGGTTTGCAGATGCCGAAGCCGGAAGAGCTATCGAAACTTGCGAGAGCATCCATTGGTATGGATGCCGCAATCGACGATCCAGATAATGCGTTGTTGCGTTGGATGGATCGCGAAACCCAGCTATTCCGCCGAATTGAACGCCGGATTGTGGCCGATCGCATCGCGAGTGGCTTCGGCTCCCAAGGGCAGGAAGACGTTGACGGGTTTATCAGTTTTTCGCTTAGCGTTCAAAACCGACGCAAGTCGCGAGCCGGACTTGCTCTGGAAAGCCACATTGAAGCACTGCTAAAGGCGAATTCGATAGCCTATACTCGCGGCGCGATCACAGAAAACGGTAATCGTCCAGATTTCCTTTTCCCAAGTCGCGAAGCCTATCAAGATACTTCCTTCCCTGATGGAAGATTGATCATGCTTGGCGCCAAGTCGACGCTCAAAGAACGCTGGCGGCAGGTGCTTTCCGAGGCCGCGCGGATCAAGCGCAAGCACCTGCTCACACTCGAGCCGGGCATTTCGGAGGCTCAAACTACTGAGATGGAGGCGAAGTCGCTACAACTCGTTCTCCCTCGCGACTTGCACAGAACCTATAAGCCCGCCCAGCAAGCATGGTTGCTGGGCGTTGATGACTTCCTCGGTCTTGTGAGGTCTCCGGCCTAGCTATCCATCTTGCGCTTGTGGCGCTTGCGCTCGTGCGGGTCGAGGTGGCGTTTGCGCAGGCGGATGTTCTGGGGGGTGACTTCGACCATCTCGTCGTCGTCGATATAGGCGATCGCCTGTTCCAGCGTCATCACGCGCGGGGGGGTGAGGCGGATGGAATCGTCCTTGCCGGTCGACCGGAAGTTGGTCAGCTGCTTGGACTTCATCGGGTTGACTTCGAGATCGTCGGGCTTGGCATTCTCGCCGATAATCATGCCCTCGTAGATCTTCGCGCCGCCGCCGATGAACAGCTCGCCGCGGTCCTCCAGCGCGTTGAGCGCGTAGGGCACGGCCTCGCCCGGCACCATCGAGATCAGCACGCCGTTCTGGCGACCTTCGATCGGGCCCTTGTAGACGTCGTACTTCTCGAACAACCGGTTCATGATCCCCGTGCCGCGCGTGTCGGACAGGAATTCGCCGTGATAGCCGATCAGGCCGCGGCTGGGGGCGGAGAAGGTCACGCGGGTCTTGCCCTGGCCCGACGGGCGCATCTCGGTCAGCTCGGCCTTGCGGCGCTGCATCTTTTCCACGACCGTGCCGGAGAATTCGTCGTCCACGTCGATCACGACGGTTTCGTACGGCTCCATGCGCTGGCCGTTCTCTTCCTTGAAC
>Ga0114910_1000571_pt1 | contig 18391 bp, 28 predicted proteins | sample MalvireepMed_908_FD_83500 | JGI IMG/M metagenome (GOLD analysis project Ga0114910, IMG submission 83500) | Marine viral communities from the Global Malaspina Expedition - Malaspina viral metaG DeepMed_908 | ecosystem: Environmental > Aquatic > Marine > Oceanic | place: Mediterranean Sea...
GTTTTCTAGGACACCTTGTCTTAAGTGTTTTCCAAAGCTCTATAGGACTATAATTATCTTCTTTAGAATAGACTTCTGAATTTCTAAAGTAATTTAACCAACTAATGATTGGTTGTGTACAACAATTAGGAAGTTCTTGTTTCTTAAATCCTTTTGTTAACCAATATCTAGTCATTATCCAAGGATTCATATCATATGTTTCTATGTTTTCAAAGAGCATACTAGGGGGATTTACATCCCCAAAATATAAAATGTCTATGGGATTAGTAATCTTATTCATAGTTTCAAAAGAAACCCATCGACATCCTATTGTTATATCACAATGTAAAGCAAAGATATTTCTTAAATTATCTATACCTTTTTCACGAACAACTAAAGAAGCGTGATTAATTTTAGAGCCTGTTAGGATATTAACAACCTTTCCCCAAGGTGCTTTGAGTTCACTAAATAAAATATATATTTCAATCAATGTGTTTCGCTCCAATCTTTACCTATACGATATTCACCATCAAGCTGCATACATCCTAGTTTTTCTCCGGCTTCACGAATAGAATCTACAGCCCACTGACCTAGCTTGTCAGCCATGTCAGGATAGCATTCCATTTGCCACTCATCATGGACAGTTGCCATAAATTTAGCGGGATTGGTTCCCATTTTCTTTCGGAGTAAAACTTGTGCAAGCTTCATAACAATTGCACCGTCACCTTGAAGCTGAACATTGAGTGAACTATGCTCTGATCTACAAGGAACTTCTCTACCATCTAATAAAGTAATAGTACCCTTCTTGGCTACTTGAAACTTAACATCATCAATAACTTTCTTAATAGCAGGAATCTTAGCAAAGTAGGATTCCTTAAGTTTTCTTCCTACGTGTGATGATTGATTAACAATCTTACCAATCTTTGCATCACCCGCACCATATATTAATCCATAGAAGAAAGTTTTTGCGGTGTCTCTCGAAGGAAGACCCGCAGCTTTTTGATTTACAGAGTGTATATCATCATTAAGAAGAACATTTGCATATGCTCCATCATCATACTTCATCATGTGAGTCGCTAACATTCTAGCTTCAAGTCCAGAAGCATCAGCTCCTAGCATAACCCATCCTTTTCTAGGAACAAACAATCTTCTCGCTCGCTTGTCTCCACTTACCTGTTGAAGATTGGGTTGGCTTGCGGTCATCCGACCTGTGACTGTACCTTGTGGATTAATAGAACCATGAATCCTACCATCTCGGCTATGTTCCGATCTCTTAACCCAGTCAGATACCTGACCCATAAGTTTAGTGTTATTAAAATAATCTACAAGCATAGTAGCTTCAGGATATTTTAACTTCTTAAGTACTGATTCATCTACTTTAGGATTTCCCTTTTCAGTTTGAGGTGGTTTCCAATTATATTTCTCAGACAATCTTTCTGCAATTTGTTTTCTAGAGCCGGGATTAAAGATAGTTATTTTATCCTTTAATCTCTTACCAGTCTTTTCAGAATGTCGTTCTTCTACTTTGGTTGGAAAGATCTCTCTCATACTATCTTCAACTGAAGATTTCTCAATGAGTAAATCAAACTCCAATTGTTCAGCAGCTTCAAGATTAAAACCAATACCATTGATAGTTTGTTCGCTAATTATATCAGTTACATTATGCTCAAGCCAAACAGGCTTGGGATATTTATTAGCAAATTCTTGCTGAGCTTTATAAACTTTAACATTTACTTTAACATCTTGTATACAATAATCCATCATCTCTTGAGTAAACACATCCCATCCATGTTGATAGTTTAGTTTCTCAACTCCAACCTCTCGACCCCAACACTCCAAGGAGTTTCCTCCAAGTGGGTGATTAGATTTCTCTGGATACATCATACGACTTACAACCAGAGTATCAAAAGTAGGGGTATTAATGGGACCATAATAACGCTCAAGCATAGGTTTATCAAACATAATAATATTATGCCCAATAATAAGCTCAGCGTCACGTAATAACTGAATACCCTTAGAAATTTCATCGGGTCCATAAGTATATGTTTTATCTGTTTCAACATCTCTTGCAACGAGACACCAGACTTTAGTTCCAGAGGGTATCGCGTTCCCCTTCCTGTCTAGTATCAATTCGTTCAGTCCATTCGCTTCTATATCGAATACTAATTTCATTATCATCTCCTTCGTCCTGATCTTGAAGACTACTCCAATACTTATTATACCACACAACTTCTTTCCAGTCAATACTCATTCGTCATTTCCAAGCATAATCTGTCCAGTATCGTCAAGGGCAAAAACAATTTCACGAAGCCTACCTGTGCCTCTGTCATAGTATAGAGCAGAAGCAACACCAGCTCTACCAGTCAGTCTATTCTTTAGAACTCTAACTGTTGTAGTATTAGCAAGACGATCATCAGAATTCTGTCGATCTCGTTCCAATGCTATCACGGTATTGGGAACTGAACCTAAGGATCCAGAGCCTCGAAGATCTTGAAGAGTAATTCTATCTCCTTCTTCGTATGCTTTGTTGGTCTTCTTAAGTTGAGATACCACATCAATCCGTACTCCAGTACGGGAGACAAGGTTTCTCATTTCTTTCATAAGATTATCAATGACCATTCTTTCAGAGTCAAACTTGTCCTCTACCATAGCCAGACCAACAGCAGCTGCGGTAATATGATCGAGTATAATTACTTCAACTCCTAAAGATACTGCCATGTATTCCATACGAGCGAAGAGATTATTCAAACCACTGTGACCAAGGTGATCGTATATATACAGGTTGGTTTGATTAAGCCTTTCCTTTGCATCGTTATACATTTCATCAGTAAAGTCACTGACAATACTCATATCAATAGGAGGTTTTCCTAGTTTAATACGAAGATCATTCATAGTCTTTGCTGCCTTAAGCGCACGAACTGGTCTGTTGATCATGATAGAAATCATATCATCTAAGATCTCCTGCGGAGATTCTTCAAGCATAATAGCACCGACACTACGACCTTCTTCAAGATGGTGCATGACCATTTCTTTGAGGATTGTGGTCTTTCCGGATCCTGTTCCAGAACACCATAAAGTAATTTCACCTGATCGTTGACCGACAAGGAATTCAGTAAGCGTATCAAAAGGGAATCCATATACTTTAGGCTCCATATTTTCTAGGTTATTAACAATATCTTTAACATGTATTATTTCATCAGGCGCATACACTTGTGCTTGCCACAACGCATTGATAACTTCTTTGCCAGTATTCTTCATCAAGCATTCGTTGGCATCCTTATATGGTAGGGATGCAATGTGGCACTTGCCCGGAGGTAGAATCTCAGCAACCCTAGCCATAGCAGCACGACCAGCCTCGTCTTGATCAAAGCATAGTACGATCTCGTTGTAGCTTGTGACAAATTCTAGGTTTTGTTTGATTGATTTCACCGCTGAAGCTACACCGTTTGGTAAAGAAACCACGGGCCATTTTCCTTGAAGCAATTGATTACATGTCATACAATCAATTTCGCCCTCTGTAATAATCAATCGTTTATTTTTCTTTCCGCTGCCACTCCATAGGTGTTGACCCCACAGAGGTAGGTTGCTTGTATCTCCACGCCAATGGAATTGTTTAGTTTCAGATCTTAGATGCTGAGCAATAAGCTCTCCGCTGCTAAGATAATAATTAGCGATGTCAACATTCTTTCCATTAACTCTTGCGGTTTGATATCCATACAGCTTGGTAGTCTTCATTTCAATAAGACGATCAGGTTTTCCAACACACTCCCCATTGATTGGAGATAGACTTAAGCTAGTAGGTATAGTAGTTTGGTATGTCATTCCATCTCCTTTTTCAAAGTACTCACAGGCAAAGCAATAGCCATGACCATCTGAGTATCTTATTAAATTATCTCCTGAATTATCATTACCCTTGTTCCTACATGATGGACAGGGTTCTCTGTCAACTACTTGACTTTCTTCTTGTGCGTTCACGCTTCTTAAACTCCTTTTCAGTTATTTTACCAAATGCTAAATCATATCTATTACCTAATTCTTCTTTAGTAATTGCTGGAGGTCTTCTATAATCTCCCTTACCATTTTCTGCCAGTGATCCTTTTTCTATATGAGGCATCCATGATTTTTTATTCTTCTGTTCCGAGGGAGTCATGAAGCTGTCGTTCTTTACTTGCATGTTTTCTTTTTTCCATTTCTTAACTCCTCCCACTCTCTCTCTTCTTTTCATTATATCTTTGACTTTTTTTTCTCTACTCCACTCATTTACATTAGATCTTATTTCACCCATTATATAATATTCTCCTTCTCCTTATATAGTAGCCTTACTTTGGTAGAAAATAGTAAGACCCAAGTAGTTAGCCAAGGCATGTTCTACTTGAGCACCCTTACTATTCTCCCAGCCAGAAAGCATATAGATTGAATCACATTCTACAAGAAGACTTAAGTCTCTGGCGATTGCATTCTTTCTATATTCTTTATCCGTTAATGCATGTTGCTCTTGCTCTTCTATGTCTTGACTTGTGTCCAGCTTAGCTGGGTTTATAATTTCTCTAAATAAATTAGATCTCTTAAGATTTTTTTCTGCTTCATGAAAAGCATTTTGATTAAGCATTGGCATACCGCTCATTGGTCCTGCGATATAAACTTTAAAAGCATTGTCATACATTTCTAATTCCTAGCGTGAAATAACCATCTTCTCCTTTGGGAGCCCATTCTTTGGTAGCATGGACAGAACGGATTATACCATCATCTGTCCATAGCTTACCATTTAATAGGTCAAAAATTCCTTTGATAAAATTATCTATGTCTCCCTTGGGACAATCTAGCTTTGTAGATTTAGGTTGTTTTATATAGCATTCTAAATCTACCATGAGAGGTTGATCAATTAAATCAAAGTCTGCACCTAACACTTCATATATAACTTGTGAACCTTCTTCCCTGAATTTTTTATAGGGTCCAGTGAAGTAAGCCCCGTATCTTGAGACACGGGGCCTACTTGCAGCGACTGGACTAATAGGAAAAGTCCATTCAAGTTCCATCAGAATGGAACATCGTCATCGGAAACTTCAGGAACCTCAGGAGTTGTAGCTACAGGTGCTTTGTAGTCTGAGCCATCGTATCCATCGGTTGGAGTGAAGCCTCCAGTGTTCGATTGTTCGTTCTTCTCTATGATCTGACAACCATTGAGAAACAAACTAAGTGAATTGTCCCTTGAAATTACCATCGGGGCGAGACGGAGACGAACTTTGTCACCGCCAAAAGGTACGGCTTCTGTATCTTCAGCAGCTGCATCTTTACAAGGGAAAGTATTTGTACCATCTTTAGTATAAATGGTGGACTTGATCTTGATGGTTGTTACACCTTCAACTTCTCGCATACCATTAATCTTCTTAGCACCTGTCTCTTTCATGAGATTATCAAGGTTAGTTTGAAGTACCTCATCAACAACCACGGTAATATTATGATTGCCGGGGTTACCAAACTTAGTGTCTGGCTTGTGTAGGTGCGCCCACTGTACGTCTAAAGTATCAGTGTATAGTTGGGAAATCTTAGTCATCATTATTTTCTCCTTCTTGATCTGTGATTTCATTATTTGGTTTAATTGTGTATACTTGGTGATTCAATTGACTGATTGTCTTTTGAACACCGCTAACAACATGGCTTAGGGCTGCGGCAACATCACTAAGATATCGTACAACATTTTCAACTTCAACAGCTGGTTTCTCTGCCATTACTTCTTCCTTTTCGAGTCCATCTCGGTACTCGTTCTTGAGGGTTTTTGTGTCCAACGGTTTCTCCTTTCTTTTTTATCTAGTGAGTATGAAGTGTTACTCCATTACCCAACTATTCGTAATCTTCAAAGGGCATAGGCTCAAAGAATCCATGCTCTCCATCCAACACAATTCCACATCCCACGATGGGCTTGGAGTTGAATCTCTTACCATAATACATACTAAGATTTTCGTGGTCAACCCCACATCCAGTAGAAAGCGCAAAAATTCTTTTGGTTAGGTTGGCATAATAGTTTACTCCAGCAATAGAGTGCTGGTGTCCTTGAACCCAAGAACAGAAATTATCATGTGCATTATTCAAGGAGGAAAACTTACCTCCCTTACCGCTGTCACCATGACTGTACGCTACTCCATCAATACTAATCCTAGAAAACCTTGGCTTCCACTCCCACTTAGGAGTATTCCAAAGGTTAGAATATTCTTTAATACATTGAGTTGGTAAAGTCAGAGTACTAATCTTTCTCTTTGGTAGGTCATCGTGATTACCAGTCAACACTGTAACTTTCGGGAATGCTTTGTATAATAGTTGTACTTGTTCCATAGCTTTATGGAACTCATCATGTGGTGAAGGAAACTCTGGGAGCTTTTCGTGGAAGCTAATGCTTGCCCAATCAACCACATCTCCGATGTGTACGGTTTTATCTGTGTTCCATAGATTCTTCATGTCATTAAGGAAATCAACATAACCCTTCTTCATAGCAGGGCAATGAGTATCACCTATAATAAGAACTCTAGACATCTTTCTTTCCTTTATTCATGGCTTTACATCTACGTGACCACTCTTCTTTCCATTGCTGTGCGAGTGGAGGCAAGAAGCTGCCATCTTTTTGTGGAATAGGAGCCCAAACATTGAACTCACCTTTATCATGCATCTCTTGATACTTATTCGTGTATTTCTTCGGCAGCATCACCGTCTCCTACAATTATGATGTTTAATTCTACATCTTTATTTCTAGAAACTCCTGTTTGAGCTATAGCAGAATTTAGATTCCATAAAAATACTTGAGCTAAAAACTCTGTAGTAAATGCTAGGTCTACTATTGCCTTTCCTCTATGTCTGGCTATATGAATCGTCTCCTTAATAGCCAGCTCCATATCTCCTTCTGAATTGATCGGAATGAGAGTCATCTTATTTTCTCCATAGATAAAATCATGACCTTTGGAATAGTGGTTACGCCACCACATTCGTTAGGACCAACGGAATCTGTTATACTTATCCACTCTTCTGTTTCTTTTAATACAAACCCAACTGTCTTCATTGTTGGGGGAGTACGGTGCGCCCATTCATAGGCTTCAGTATGATCAACCCATTCAGGTCCACCGAAACTTTGAGCATCTTTCCATAGAATATATCGAACATCAGGAGAAGAAATAATCCGATTCCAGAACTGACTTGATTCTAAGCTGTCCTGTGACTGGGGGGTTGGGTAGTCTAATTCTGTATCTTTCTTCGATCTGGTTCTTAAGCTCTTCGAGAAGATTGACTTGATGCATTTCATAAAATTGCTCCTTCGTTATTTTTATCATGTCATCCACAAACGGGGCGTGACATCCATATGAATCGTGTATCATACTGAAAGAATTGATACCCATATTATACAGTATAAACACAGTGCAAACCAAATGACTTGCATCTAAAGAGTGAATATAATTTGGTGGAATACCTTGCTCTGCTTTTTTCGCATCAAGATCTCCAGCATCCTCCCAAAATATAAGCTCTTTATTATTAAAGAGAGCAGCTAAGCTTCTCCTCTTTCGGATCTTGGTATAGTTATGCACTACCTTGAATCCACTTGGTACAGTATATGTTAAGTGATGTCCCATAGTAGATATCATATTAGTTATATCTTTAAGATATTCTTTTCCATGATTGGCAGACTCAAGAGCAGAACCAAGACCAGCTTGAACAGCTCTTGCAAGCTCTACGATTGCTCCTGCTTGTGTTTCATGAGGAACCCAGTCCACATGACCCTCAAGTTTCATGTACTTCTGAATGCCATAGAACGTGAGCCCGTAGGCATCACACATTGTACTGCGTTTCGTAATTTTTCTGTCAAGATTTCCTTTCCAGTATTCTAAAAACTTTTTATACCAAGGGTTTTCTTTGTTATCATTTAAATGTTCAGTGCTTTTGTTTGCTACATACTGATAAAGATCTTGGGGAACTTCATTCGGTATAATATTTACAAGCTTGGCAAGATCCTCATCTCTCATGATAGCAGCCCAGTGTTGGCTTCCATTACAAGCACCGTCCATTTGGACAGGAACCTGAGTCATGCCATCTTTTCTGAAGTAGTCAAAGACAGCTGCTATTCTTTGGAATGATTTGTTTTTCTTGACCGCATCATCTATCCATTCTCTGTTCTGGTATGGGTCTTCATTAATTCTCTTTAACATTTCTTGATTATCATCAAACCATTTAACTCTGTCACTGAAACTAACTTTGTCAATATCAAAGAGGTTAGCTATATGGATCTTCATCCAGTATCTTCCTCTTTCTGTCTGTGGTACAGCGTTCGCAAACATTATCAAGCCTCTATCAAAGTCAGAACCTTGACAACTAAGTAGTTCACAGGTAGTATATCCCCTGCCTCTGAAGTCCAGAGTCATGGGCATATAAAAGAATCCATTTAGAGTTAGATTAATAGCAAGCTGTAGTCTTACCAACATCCGTCCTCTCTTTTGTTCTTCCTTGAACCAGTCAGACCACGCTTCTTCTCTGCGTTGACACCAGATTGCTTGCTCCTGCTTACCACTATCTTTAGGATACTCATCTCCAAAGGAGAAGGCATCGAAAGAATAGGCAGGAAGATTACATAGTCTTGTGTTGTTCTTGAACAAGCTATTCATAACATCAAAAACTCTGGTGTTAATAGTCCACTCTGTTCTTTGCATAGCATTGGTTGCGTCAAGAACCTTCTGACTAGGCTCAGAGTATTGTTGATTAATCTTTCTTTCTTCAGTAATATAATCTGAGCTGTATCTATGGACCACTTCTTTCCTGATCCAGTGGTGGAGATACCCTCCGCTTCGTTCCAGTGTATGATCCACAGGTGGACATACCATAGGTCTATACAATAATGTCGTATTTTCTAGGAACTTGTGCTTATTGTGTATATCTTTTAGGATACTGTCATCAAGTGTGACGAATAGTTTGTTTCTCCATTGGTTCTTTCCGTGAGGATACTTATCCCTGAATGTATGGATGACAGAGGACAGCTCAGCAATCCTAATCATGTGGTGTCCGAAGTCATCTCTTTGTTTCAAGGTCATGCGGGGAATCTGTAGCATTTTCTTTGTGAAAGCAATACATCTTTTCTCTGTCCAGTTCTTAATGAACTTGGATTGCTTTCTCCAATCGTCCTTGAAAGTTTCCTTTGCCGTCTGGTAGGCGATGATATGAATAGCTTCCTTGGATATTGTTCTTGCTACATGCTGTGCAAGAGGGGGCGTACTCTTGATATCATCTCTTCCAAACCCAAACATGCTGGCTTTGAGCCACATTCTAATGACACACCTAACAGTTAGGTCAGCCATCTTAGCAGCACCTAGAGTTAACAGGGGATGAACCCAGTCAGGTGTCTTTCTATTTTTAGATATATTATCTATCCATTCTTGATAGACAGGAGCGAGCTGAAAAACTACAGAGTCTAGTAACTGCTGTTCAGGTATACCCTCATCACAGGCTCTGGAATATTCATCCCAGTATTTATTACTACCATCATAAAGCATCTGTTCCTCAAGAGCAGACTGTAGTGATAGCCTTTGTTCCTGTATCTCAGGAGATAACTCATTCCATTTTATCATATATTCTCCTTGTGGCATATGGAGTGTTACTCCATTACCCAATTATTGGGAGATGGAAATAATAACTGGAGATCCTAGATAATTAAACCTAGGATCTCCAGTTTAAGAGGGGATCAGTTAGCAGGAAGCGAATCGCTGATGCTACTCCAATTAAGTGCAGTCCTCATAACCTTGGAACTTTGTGTGGCTCCAGCACCAATAAGGTTGCTTTGGATACGAGATTCTGTACTAGTCTTGCGACCACGCTCTCCTTGTTTTTTCTGAATGTAGTTAGTCACAGCGTTTGCAGCCAACCATCCAGTTGAAACATTAAGATTAAGTTCTAGTTCTGCTTGCATCTTTGCCTGCATCTTCATGATACTAGTACCCATCTTAATAGAATACTTTTCTTTCTTGACTTCATCCTTTTCCTTCTTAATGCTAGGGTCAATGATATTAACATAGCATTCTTTGAAGAATTTTTGAATCCTGTCTTCATTCCAATGAGCATAGGTAGCAATATGATCTACCTTCTCTCGGAATATCTTACCAGTTTCCTTAAAGTTTGTGATTGCATCACACATTTGGTCATATACATCGTCAATTGTATTGCCTCGATGACGAAGAGTAACCTTGTGTATAGCACCACTCATAGCATACTCCATTGTGTTGCTACATACAACACGAACTCCTGTGTTCAATCCACAGGTGGACATGCTTCCATCCTTACCATCGAACAGACCGAAGTATGGTTGGATCTCATCTTCGCCTACGGCGAACGAGTCAGCCTTCAATAGTAAGTAAACATTTCTTCCTCCCTTTAGGGAGCCAGCAGTTTCAACCTTGCAGTGTTGACCAGCTGCTGCTTCAGCTATGTCAAACAGTTCTCGATTCTGTACTGGCTGGTAGTCTTTGCTTACTACACCAAGTACTTCATTGGTATCGCTTCGGATGTTAGCTACATAACCGTCAGCAATGTAGGTATCACCCTCTACTTCAGCGTATAGATAATCGCTTTGTAGTACTTCCCAGTCAAGTCCACTTAATTTCAGAGCTTCTTTAACATTAGGGTAGTCTTCGACAACAGTTCCAAGACCATGCCAAGCTTTTGTCTTAGCGTACATAGCAGTATCTGTGCTATACATTTCATGACTCATTCAAATACTCCTTAAGTAAATGGATTGTCTCACTAGATAAATTAAATACACACCTATCTTCCAGAAGAGATTCATATAGGCTTTCAGCAATTACAGGAAGAGGAAACCATTCGTTACTATCAAGCAACCATTGGTGTTTTCCTATATTTCCTACCGCACAATCTTCAACAACTCCCTCCGTCACTAAATTTGATGCTAACTCGTAGCATATTACCTCATAATTATTCATTGTTTCTATCCCGTTTCTTTCTATATTTTTCTACCTCAAAAGTAGGACCTAAGTTCCTTTGCTCAGAAACAGCTAGGTCTTTCGATCCATAGGTTACGGTTTGACCATTCATTTTCAAATATTTCTTCGTCGTGTGGTTCCATATTGCCCACTTCATATATTTCCTCGCAACTTTTAAAACACATAAAATCATCTAAACATCCATGTGGAACGTGGTTTTCTTCAACCTGCATTGTAGTATCTCCATATAAGATAGCCAATGCTGACTATTATACCACACCGTATGGCACATGTCAACAGTAATTCTGAATAAACATGAAGTTTATACCAAGGATCATTCTTTAGATTGTACATCACAATCCTCCCAAATCACAGGGGTTCGAGCTTTAAATTCTATATTATTAAGTGCTATTCCATATTCATTTGCAATAAAACACATAAATTCTGTAGCGGAATCTTGATTTTCAAACCCACTAATACATACTTCATAGATAGTTTCACCGGGTTTCATTATAACTCCTGTCCTTCTTGTTCTTTTCTAGTATTGTATCCGTGCTCATGAAGAGCTTCCTCTTCCTCCTCAAGGATATCATCAAGACGATACTCGATATCTTGCCATGTAATACCTGAGCTGGCATCGTGGTTTTGTTCTATAGATGATAGCATATGATCTATTTCGATTCGAGAAACTTCCATAGCCCTATCGCCTAGTAATGTATCCACATCCTCAGCACTCCACACTACCACACAAATCGTCTCATCACCATCATATTCATTTGTTAAACGCTCGATCCATTCTTTTGCAGTAGTCATCAGAGTTCCTGTCCTTTCCGATTTATATATCCGTGCTCATGAAGAGCTTCCTCTTCTTTATCATACTCATCAAAATTAAAGTAGAGTGGAATCTGATCTTTATCATTTGATAAGTCATTAAGCATTATCCGAAAGGCTTTGAGACAATCATCAAAACTATTATAGTCTTCATAATACTCTTCAAATGTAATCTTATAATTATACACGAACCGTACCTCCTTATTATTTTTCCATGTCTTGATGCGACATTTCTTTAGTTATCTTATCCTGTTTTCTTCAGGTATACTAGCTTCCCAATTATGGGCATCATATACTATACCATAGTCTTCAGCTATTGTGTTATCTCCACACCAGCCAGATAATCTCATTCCTCTTTCTTTATAGAACCATTCGACATCGACATTATCTTCATAGCCATTGTCCTTTAGCCACTTCATGAACGCCCAGTAGACACCTTCAGGTGGACTCCAAGCAGTTTCAATCCGCATCTCTACGTAGCCACCGTCGAGTTCTATGTGTGAAGACGCTGCATCCCACTTGGTTCCCCAGTGGTTTATGTGCCAGTCATATTCTTGTTTACTACTTAGGTCATCTGGCGTAGGGTATACCTTTTCAAAAGTTACTTCATCCTCACCATTGGAATCATCATAGAAAAGGTCAAAGATTTCTCTCGCAATCTCCTCATCATCTTTTCCCCAGACAGTTATATCCACAAAGTTTTGACACCAGTTAGGCATTGGTTTTCTCCCGTTTTTCTAGTTCCCTTTTCTCTTCAGCTACTATATCAATCCACCAGTCTATGGTATCCCAACTGATACCATAGTTAGCGTCATGATTATGTTCCATCTGTTCTAGTATCCAGTCAAGATCCTCGTCATGAAACTCTACGTTGCCTACTAGCTGATCTATTCTCCATATTATATCTTCCCGCGTCCATATTGTTAGACACACATGATCTTCGGGATTGTATTTATTAAGATTCTCTATATGCTCTTTAACTGTTGTCATCACAATCCTCCTCTATGTTCCAAGAAATTCCATGATTATCATAAAGCCATTCGGGTAACAGAGTATCCCAGTCAATCATCTCTCCATCATCCTCATCAATGTCAGGATCAAACATGGTATTTTCCTTTCATAGTATCATTATACCATAGATTTCAAGAATGTCAAGATGGTTTCTTAAACTTTCTTCCTTCGTATTTTGTTACTCTTCCCCTGAAGGCGTTGCTAAATTCATTAGCATCCTTGTTAGCTTCTCTTAGGGTGTCATAAGTACAGTAGCCATCATCATCTATGAGCCATCCTTTTACGTTATGCTTTCCAGTTACCCAGACTCCGTACTTCTTACTCATGTTTGTGCCTCCTAACAATAGACTGTGTGATTAATACATAGTATAATGATAATCCTCATCCAGTATATTTGATTCATATCATACACAATTTTCTCCTGTAGTTTGTTGGGGAGCAGTAGTAGGGTAGCCTCGGTACGGTTCTTATCATACCATTTAGGATCCTTCGAGTCTTACTACTACTCCCCGTGAACGGTCTTAAGTTAACACCACTTTTCTTAAAAAAATCTATGTGGTTCTCACTATTGGGGGACTCTAGAATCTACCTGTAGTACCCAATAGCAGTTCTATTATCATTTTGAAGGAGTTCCTCCTCGAAAACGATAACTTTCCGCACTTTAACGGACACTTCAGCGTACACAGCCTAAGCTCTACGCTATGGTCTAGACTACGACCATACACTCCTGATTTTGCCTAAACAATCACTAGGATTTGAGTGCAACGATTACCACGACCTATAAGGTCTACGCTCTCGTCTAGGCAGGATGTTATTAGTCTCCCTCAGTAGATTAACCCTGAGTATCCTTTGGAGAAACCCTACGCTAGTTACTTCCTCTAGCGTAGAGTGTTTGCCCTATTTATATTCGAGAAAAAAGAAAAGAGGGGAATTTCACCCCTCCGCTCTTAGCCTTCTTTAGTTTCGACTGTCAAGCTCAGTTTGAGCAGCAGCCTTCGTTGCTTCTCTGGAATGTTCCATGCTGATGATGTTTTCCAGCTGTCCTTCGTCCAGAGTACTGTAGTCCTTCTCGACTACGCTTTCGAGGGTTACACCTCGTTCAGACAAGACTTCCTTGGCATTGCCACGGGCAGTTCCTGCCTTGGGGTTGAGCGCGATTCCACGAAGAATCGTGTCCTTGTATTGTTCCGCATTACGGAACTTGTCTAGTTGAGTCATGATATGACTTCCTCTCTGGCGAGCCTTCGCCGCCACTTTCGTTGTTGCCACTCGTTCGTGGCAAATGAGTTCACGATTTCGATGGAGGCATCTGGGTGCTCCATCATGTAGCCCTTTGCTACTTCAGCTGCCTCCGTTAGGCAGTTATAACAGTCCCAGTCACCATCGCATTGAACAGCAACGGAGTATGGGTGGTAGATTTCTATGACGATTTGAGTCATGATTGATCCTCCTTAGATCGGTTAAAGCTAAATGAATTTAAATCTCTGCAGGGATCGGCTCTCTACTGTTCCCTGCTATATCGAGCCACAATAGAGAGCTGATCCCCGAAGAGAGGAGATGTTAAGTCAGCCTCGCGTCGGTGGACTGATCAATCTTAAGCCGCATTACGCTTTGGAGTAATTCCTTAAGATTTTAGCACTAATATGCCATAACATCTCCCTCTTCGCTTCACATAGCCGTACACGAGGAGCTGACCTTGGACTTACCAAAGATGGTTGGATGTCCAACAGCTCCGGTGGACGGCGCAAGGTTGATGGGAAAAAAGCAGGGGTTCCCATAAACGCGGGGGTCCCCGCTCCTGACCAGAGAATCGTTCCTAAGCGAAGCGTTCCTAGGGGGGTCCGAAGGACCTCCGAGGGGCTGAAAGCCCTGAGGCGAAGCCTGAGAGGCACGAAGGGCCGGAGAATGGAGCCCGAAGGGAATCAGGTACGAAGTTCCGGTAGTACGAAGGGTTGAACCGAAGGTTGAACCGAAGGTTGAAACCGAAGGTTGTTCCCGCCGAAGGCGAGACTGGAAAGGACCTACCCTCTGGTAAGAGGTGTAAGCCCCTGAGATCAACTGATCCGCGTATAGCGAGCGTCAGCTAATCCACTACGAATACGAAGAGTCTTAGAGCCTTTGTGATGTGCATTGAAAGTATCAAAGAAAGCTTTCTTAGCTAACCCAAAGTCACCACCCTTGACCCCAAGAGTATAGGAAGATATGAGAGAATTACATAGAATCTCTTCTATATTAGCCCACATCGTTACCATACCCTCGATATCGTACTGGTAGTTAATGGTGTCAGCCTCAAAGTGCCGCAGACTAGACGGAACTTCCTCAATCTTGAAACCAAGGGAGAGTTCCTCCTTCACACGGCTAGCCAGATCAAACAATGGGATGGTAACCAAGGGCTTTCGCGTCTTGGTAACCGTTACCATGTTCGAGGATGGCTTGATAGTGAAGCACACCATTGAATATCCTTCTTGACTTTTAAGAAGGATTGATTTGTTGCTTTTCATAGCAACCTCCTAAGAAAAGGGACAAAGACACTCACAGACGTTCTGTGAGCAAAAGCACCTCCCTACCCGCTAAGGTAGAGAGGGCTGGGCTTCACCCTATACAGGATGGAAGCTCATCGAGCAGACTTTCAATGTCAAACTCGGAAAGACTAGACCGCTCAGGGAGGGTCTTGTCATGAGCCTTGCAGAAGTCACCTAGATAATCATTCTCAGTGAACATCCAGATCACGACTTGCTTGAAGATGTCTTTAACAACATCAACATAAGCTATCGGCACACCGAAGGAGTCGTGTATAGGAGCGATAGGAATATCCATTCGCTCGCACTCGTTAACCACAAGGGTCACGATCACGGCATCAATCATGTGTGTGAAGCAAGGCGCACACGCAGAGACTCGACCTCGACCAAACTCCATTGGACACAAGTTCCTACGGAGCCGTTTGGAAAGGACACGAATATCAATATAATCCTTTACAGGCACATCAGTACGCTTGTGCGGGAAAGGCTTGATGATGATATTCTTATCAAGAGGGTGCTGGAAACTGAAAGAAGTTTGCGTATTCTTCCACCAGCTATTAGCAGCACCAGAGAGTGTGTTGAGATAAACCCTAATGGAGGGAAACTCACTGAAGAGTGCGTTCTGCATATCTCTTGCGAGGTAGCAGAGCTGTCGTAACCGTTCAGAAACGGACAGACTCATCAAGTAAGGACGAAGACAGGGTTGGATCTCCCAAGATAGATTCGATTCAAGAACCACTCCAGTTTCAAGGAGTGACACCAAACCGGGCTTAGGATCACTTTTGCTGCCAGAATCAAGGATAGACATCTCAGGCGTAACACCGTTGATTGTCAATCCTGCATACGAATATGCCAGAGCATCAGCCGCTGTCCCATACATGGTGTTAATACCACAGGGCTTAGCAACCTGATCTCTAGTTTCGTCCTCAGATATAGCACTCAGCCTCTTGGCCCAAGATGTGCCAGACTCCATATACGGCTTAAGGAACGCCATATAAAAGTCTGAAGTTAGGATGACACGCAACAAACGCTCGTCTCTCATCATGAGAGCCACCATAAGTGGACCAGAACTGTGGGTATCGAGCTGCACAATATATCGCTCGGCAAATGTGCGATCTGTTTGTGCTAGCCATCCTGCCTGTTGCTTAAGAGTATAGTCCTCAGAAGCAAACGAGAGAACATCGGGAGCGACACCATACTCTCCACGAAGGAAAGTACGAATGGAATCCCATTGCTTATCGGAGAAAGGAGATGGATCTGCAAAGCAGACCAACCCACGATTAGTGGCATCTCCTTGATAAGACAGGATACCAGAACCTGCGTAGAAGCGACCTCTCCAATCGAGGTAGGAGGTTAGGAAGAACTTATCCCAATCCTCAATTCGCTCCAGCTCAAGATACAACGGCTTGGTCTGATCGCACAACCACTTCTCCTTATTATCCAGAAGAAGGTGCTCCATCTCAGGGTGGATATCAAAACCCACACTACCGAGATAGTTAAGTGCGTTCGTCACACGCTTAGGAACTTGAGCATTACCGTTACGACTCATGACGGATCGCCTTGAATCGTCCCGACCAACTACGTGCGGTGATTCCAAAACGTACCCCTCCATACGATCAGTCGAAGGAAGTACGGCATCACCAGCGCAAATCGCCAACTCGGCCTTCTTCAAGTCATCAAGACTCAAAGAGTAACCAAAGTTAGACAGACCAACCTGTTCTCGCATCTGATCAATGATCTGATGGATACTGCGGTTGTCCCTACGTAGCTGCATACGAAGGGTGATGAACTTAGTCAACCCGAAGGCGACCAGAGGTTCCCGATAACGCTTGGGCAGAGCCTCAAGCATAACTATGAATTTCTTCATAATTATCTCCTTTATACTACTCGAAAGTAGTAAAGGGTTCCTCTCTTTATCCCAGAGAGTAAAGGAATGCACAACAAGTGCAATAGGATCAAAAACCTGTCGGTTTAAAAACCCCTTGAGAATCACGCCCTCAGTCGGACTCGTCTCCTGAGTCTACTCTTCCTTGGAAGAATCAGCATAAGCCCTTTAACGACATGCTTAGGTCGAACGAGATACAACGTGTACCTCATACCCGTGCTCTCCATAGAGAAGAGCACAGGTATGAAGCCCCTCCCTAGGGCGAAACCTCAGGCGGAGGGACGTTGTTCCGACGCTAACCGCTAGCGGAACACACTATCTTGGCATGCTTGACACATACCAGAGATGGTGTATTCCTTGCGGCTGAGCGCGTCGCTGAACTCAGTAGCTGGCTGAGCACAGACCGCACACAGATCGGAGTCGATCATAGTACGCCTGTCCACGCCACCATTGAGTTCACGAAACAAACGCTCAATAGCTTCGGACTTCTTAGTAGGTTCTGCTATCGCAGTGCCTCCTATGGAAGAACTCAGTTAGTCACTTTGCAGCCCCGACTAACCTAGGGCAAATGACACTACAAGCGGTAGCCTGTAGTGCCATAGGTTCACTCTTAGTCAACAAGTTCTTTACGAACCATGTCAACGAGCTCTTCCTTACTAATAGAATTTTTAGGAGATCTAGCAAATAGATCTAATTCTAATGTAAGTCTGGAACTTATGCGTCTACGGTTGATTGCTCCGTTGCGCATTTCCCAGATGAAGATAGAATTCTTAAGCCGACTAACAAGAATAGATCGATCTGGGTCATAGGTATCAAACCTACAAACGTCACGAGTATCTTTTAGTTGGTCGAAACTAGAGTCTTTCACCTCTGACTCATTATGAGGCTGTTGCTCGGCAACAGTACTTTTCCAAACGCGCCCAAGCAAACGCTTGAACAGATTTGGATTTGACATGGCATGTCCTTTCAAAGGAAACATGATTGCTAGCTGTACAACCCTAGCTAGCTCAGGGTATAAGAATTATCTCTTATCGAAATGATCATCAGGTAGATGCTTAGGATCTAAGTGTCCTAGAGATTGTCGCTGGAGAGCAACGACACTCCTCATCAGATGTGAATGAGCCACAGTGAACCCCTTGAGTGACAAGGTATCGGGTTCAACAACCCCGCCATTGGCAGACCAACCTCCAATGGATCATGCAGCA
>Ga0114910_1000579_pt1 | contig 18333 bp, 25 predicted proteins | sample MalvireepMed_908_FD_83500 | JGI IMG/M metagenome (GOLD analysis project Ga0114910, IMG submission 83500) | Marine viral communities from the Global Malaspina Expedition - Malaspina viral metaG DeepMed_908 | ecosystem: Environmental > Aquatic > Marine > Oceanic | place: Mediterranean Sea...
AAATTTGTATAACACCCCCCAATTTCAGGGAAAAAAAATGTTTGGAAAAACATTGGAAAAGGCAAGAGACCTATTTAGCTCTATGTCTTTATTAAATGGTGAGCAAGTTGACGCATTAGCTGGCGCTTGCTTTGAAGTGGAACGCGTGCCTTTAGTGACGCCTGCTGGCACTAGAAGCGCTGACCATAGTTTTCTATATCGACCCGATACCGACGAGATACTCGGCACAGTGGGCAAACGTTACGAAGTCGTCGACAACGTAGACGTGTTACCGCCTGCGATAGATTCAATCCTTAATTCAGGGTTGGATGTGAGTGATCTTGAGATTAAGGTTGCTTTGGGAAATGGTGGGGCTTCCACGTTTGTGACTGTCGATTTACCTGCGCACACTGTCCAGATGGGGCGCAAGATCGGCGACATAGGGCGCATGGCTCTCAAAATCATAAACTCTTATGATGGTTCTTTGAGAGCAACTCTAGTCACGTTTGTTAGTCGCTTTTGGTGTACTAATGGTTGTATGGTGAGTGGTTCAGCGGAGAGTGGCTTCATTAAGCACACTTCACAAGCTGACGCCCCTCGATTGGTGAATAACCTGCAAACCTCTTTGGAGTTGTTTCAAAACTCTGAGGGTGTTTATCAGATGATGGCGGATGCGCCATTGCCGAACGCAAACGCTTGGCAATTCATGAACTTATTTCTGGGTAAGTCATGGCGCGATTGTAACCATGAGGATAATCGCTTAACTTACGAAGCCGAACAGGCGTTAAGGGAAAATTCTTCCGGTGAGTACATCTGGGGGCAATTCATAAGCAAGTACGTTCCGAGTCTGGGGAATAACTGCTTTGCCTTTTACAATGCGTTGACCGATTGGGCAACTCATAAAGGCACCCGCCAAACCGCTGAGCGTAACTTGCCAGTGGTGGAGTGGCGTCGACATGCGGAAGTTGACAAATTCACAAGGAATCGTCATTTCCTTGATGAGTTCAGTAAGGTGGCTTAGACCAGCTCCTTGAAATTAAACCCTCGCGTCCTTTGGGCGCGGGGGTTTTTTTTTGCCTGTTAATCCATGAAAAATTTCCCTGCGGGATATAAGGACGCGCATCCCTGCGCGACATTTATATTTGACCCGACCCTGTCGGGTCGGGTCGGGAGTCGGGTCGGGATCGCAGAGCGATCCCGCCACCGACGGGTATATACATACATATATACATACATATATATAGATATTGTTCTCTGATTGGGGAATGTGTTTCAGGGTAGGGTTCTTGACGGGTGGCTTATAATAGATGGGTCAATTTTGACAACTATAACGGAGACGATTATGCAATGTGTTATTTGTAAAGGTCCGATTGAAGTGAAGAAAACTCCCGAAGGTAAAGTTTACTGGACTGAAGGGAACAACGCTGACCCCGTAGCTGACGGCAGATGTTGTGATTCTTGTGACTGGAATGTAGTCATACCTACACGCTTGAAAGGACTAATAAAGGAATGAACTCATCATTCGACATGTTGGTCGTTGTAGTGGCTACGGCGGTTATCTTAACTGCCGTAGTTCTACTATGACTGACCAAAGGTGGGAGAGTCCAAGATACAGAGTGATAACGTCCAAGTACGGCGGACGTTGTCGCTACTGTGGTTGTCGCTTTCCTGCGGGGGTTCCGGTCTATTGGTTACCGAATAACGGAACGTATCATTTAAACTGTTTAGAAAAGGAGTGAGTATGGCTACTGAGCCTGAGAGAACGGAAACGATAGTGTTGGATAATCACAGTCGCATGGGTTACATGTTGCTAGGGATATTAGCAGAGATGGACTTGGATTATCCTTTGTATAAATATATAGCTTCAGCGTTGCACAACAACGAAAAGCTACAAGAAGTGTTTGAAGTCTATTTTGACAATCAAACAAAGGAGTGAGTTATGGAAGGAAACTGGCAGATGGGACATTTCCCAACAACTGCTGAAATTGATTATCACGACGCAATGGCGTATGGGGAACAACACCCAGAGATAGAGTGGATTCTCTCAGACAGAGATGTCTTTTATAGAAATCTTTTCTACTCTGGTGTAAGAACTCCACACCCCTACGACTTGGATAACGAAGATGATGGGGAGAGGATCGACGACGTGCTTCGTCAACATAACTTCATTACAGCGTTACCAATTAAGCAATATCATAGTCCTTATGATAATGTTATTGAAGATGATGATATTCCATTTTAATCAAGGGGAGACTTAGGTCTCCCTTTTTTTTTGGTCGGGCGGTCGGGTCGGGTCGGCTTTCAGTTGTCTATGGATTGGGGAAGGTGACCCGAGTCCTTACCCTATACCTACATACTGACTCTGGTTCTTGAGCCACATAGCTGAGGGTAGGGGGCTTGACTGCCCTGTTATAATAGAAGGGTCAATTCTGACATAACTATAACGGAGATAAAGATATGAATAGTTTAAATATTCATGGTGTCATTAAAATAGAAGTTGAACGTGCTTGTGACCATTGGAAACACGTCACATTCAAAACTGACAATGGCAATGACTTTCAAGTAACGGTTTTCAGCGATAAATGGCTACCAATTACTCGAATTCCTGACTCAAAAGAGGATGAAGAGGTATAGCTTGAAGGAGTTAAAGAGAATGGAATCTCTTTGCTTCGATCCTTACACTTTTCTAGCTGCCCGTAATTATTGGGATAAAGGTAAAACTTTATGTCTAATTCGTGAACAAATAGAAGAAAAAGAGGAAGATTAGCTAAATAGGGGGCATGGATGCCCCCCTTCGCTCGCTACGCTCGCTCGGGGGTAAATACAATAAGGACGCTTCGCGACATTATTATTAGTAGGGACTCCGGTCGGATTGTCGGCTCGTTCCTCACCGACAAGTCCGACGGGGCACCCCCCCCTAATAGAGAAGAAGAACAGAAACACACCTTGCTCCCTAACTGAACCACAATCTCACCAGAAAAAATTCATTTACACTTAGGGACTCCTAATCCATAATAAATTTTTAAAAAAATATTTTTGGAATATGGCGATAGACCAAATGACACTTGCTGAAGAAACAGCCCCTCCTCAAGACATACAAAAACTTTTGGAAGGACTGGAAACCGGCAAGTTTTATGCCCCCGACGAAAGCCCATGGGCAGGGGATTTTTCTGATTTTTTTAAGTTGGCGCAGAAGATAAAAGCCAGAAAGAAGTTTGAAGAATATCCCGAATTACACCGCGAAGAATATTTAGCCGGCGCTCCTTATGCAACAACACCACGGCATTGGACGCAAAACCTGATCCCCGATTTGCAAGACATGAGATCACTTTGGACTTTTGGCACCGGCGGCGGTGACATGGCGATGGAGCTAGCCGGTCTTACCCCCGGCAGCAAAGCCGGCATTATGGGACTCGCTGCTATTAAGAACAATCCGAAGTATGCCGAGATTATCTATGAGATGCCCAAATCGGTATGGAGAAAAATGAAAACGCCGCTTAAAAGCCGGATACTCAGGGACGAAGGCAAAGCTGCCTTTTCTTATTCTGACCCGGCGTTTGCCCAAAAAAATTATCTCGAACCCGTTATCGGTAAAACTCAATCCGCTAAGTATAAGTACACCATTACGCATGAGGGCAAACATTACTTTAAGCACAAAAATAATGAGTCTATTAAATCAGTTAACAGCGCCGACTCACGTATAAAAGAGAATTTACGTCTCTACTATAAGGATGATAAAAGCGTGCTCGCGCGTCGTCAGGACGACGTGAAAAAAGCTGATTTAATGAAGGTACGCAAACAACGTTTGCAAACAGAAGCTGCTGCCGATGACCTCTTTCAGTTACGCGATACTACACTCCCCCCTGAAGTAAGAGCAGCAACTTTGGAACGTTATAAAGAGTATCCCGAGGCAGTGAAGCAAGAGGCAATAAAAAAACTGGATGATATAGGCGGTCCCGCGGGCGGTTCCGGAGCTGGTTTGCCTAGTTTGAAAGGGAAATATCCAAACTGGTTCTCTCCAAAAGAAGCAACAAGGATGGATAATTTACTGACTCCCATTAAGGGAGATATTCCGATCGTTAATGAATTTAAAGAAGGTTACAAACTGATGCTGACCAATCCAAATAATATTCCAAAAAATAGGCAATTAAAAAATGTATTAACTAAGAAAAAGCTCAGTGCTTTAAATCCTAATGAAGCCTCTGTTTTGAAACAGAATATTATGAATGTAACAGAAGAAGAAATTATACAAATGGGAGTTTCTAGTAAGTTATCGAAAAAGCTATCGCCTGCAATTCATCGTCATGAAGTAGAAAGTTATGCGAGAGGAAGCTTTCCAGAAGAACTAGATATACTAGACACGATTTTAGGTGGGGGCGGTTACTAACAACAATTGCATAAAATGAATTTGCTCGGTAAGATGAATTAACCAAAGGAGACAGGAATGGCACAGAATTTTTTAGATCGGCTCGATGAGAGTGTTGGCATGGAAGAATACGATATTAACAAGGGTATTGCAAACGCCGCCATGCAACGCGGCATCAGCCCGGTGGAAATGCGGGCACAGGTATTAAAACAAAATCTGCAAGCTATCGGCAGAACCATCAGCGATGATGACCTTCGTTTATTCGCTCTGGGTGAAATTACTTTGTCTGACGTCATGGGCAGAACCCTATCCGATCAAGATTTAGGCGGCAGAACTATCTCTGACAGTGACTATATTACTTTCCCCGGAGGTCGTCAGATTCGTACGCAAGAAAAGCTCACCCGAGATATTATTGATTCCATCAAGGGTAAAATGGGTAAAAAGTTTCAACAATGGGGCAAAACCCTTTCCGACTCCGACACAGATCAAATACAAGCACTGGCAGCAGACTCTGGCAGGACTGTATCTGACCGGAGCAAAGCTTTGATAGAGCAGATAAAGAATCTTGAAAGCGTTTTAGCAGAATCCGGTAAGAACATTTCGGATAGAGACCGGCATTTTTTAGAGATGGAAATAGGAGACTTAGATACACAATTACGCACAACTCTGTCGTTAAATGATTATTTTGAACTCCAAGACAAACAGAGAATAAAAGCAATCCAAGAAGGCAGAACTATCTCCGATGAAGACTTAGCCACGGGCAGGATTTTCTCCGACCGAGACTTAGGCGGCGGTGGCAGAACTATGTCTGATCAGAATTTTGCAACGGAGCAAAGCAGTCAAGACTTTCAACGGCATCTCCAAGGAATTTTAATGGAATCCGGCGCGACTATTTCAGATAGAGACCGTCAGTTTGTACTGGATTTAATAGGAGACTTTGTTGACCCACGCACACTCTCAGACCGAGACAGACAGATTTTAAATGACATTCAAGGCAGAACTCCCTCCGACAGTGACGCCGCTATATTGGAAATGCTGAGATAATGCCTACATTTAGACCTTATCAACACGCACTGCCATCACAGCGCCGTCCCATAAAGCATAGTTTTAATCCTTTTACGCGCATGGGTATAGGTGGTTTGAACTCGCCACGGTTTAATCCGTTTATGAATATGCCTATGCGCTCCCCTTCTTTCGGTGGTTTCCCGTCTAGGCGACGTCCATTTTTTAATTTCCCTCAACCGCAACGACGAGGATTTAGACCCCCTTCATTTGGTGGTTTTGGAAGCCGATCCCGTTCCCCTAACATATTCAGCGGGATCGGCGGATTCGGTGGCAGACGTCAGTTTAATCCCTTTATGAATAGGTTTGGCGGTGGACGTGGTCCAAGAAGGGGCGGTTTTAATCCGTTCGGACTCGGACAAAGAATGCCATTCAGATTTCCACCCCAATCTAGCCAAACAGGAGGTTGGGATGCTTTTTTAGAAAAAATTCGGTCTGGTCTTGGTAGCGACTTTGGTTTAGGCGGAGTTAAAGAGGATATACCAGAAATTGGAACTACTCCGGATGAAGAAATTCAGTTTCATCTTCCTTTTACACCCCCCGATACTCCACTGAAATTGGGTGGCGGTGGCTTAGGAGACTATACAACACCTTCATTACTGCCTTCAGTAGAATCAACCGCACCAGTTACACCACCCATGGCACCGCAGCCACAGCTTCCGGTTATGCCACCTTCTCCTGTTTCTCCCCCTATTGCTCCTCCAGTAGTATCTCCAAAAGAAGATTATCCAGCCGTAAATACTTTACCTGCTTTTTCTGAATGGTACAATCCGGTAACAGGGGAAAGAATAACCTCTCCTACTTCTGCATTAAATAAAGAAGGATTTATTCCTGTACCATCAGGAGGAATTCCAGACGCCGGTTTGCCAGTAGTACCTCCAGTAGTACCTCCAGCTGCTGAACTTATTACCCCTCCGATAGTTCCTCCGGTAGTTCCTCCGGCAGTTTTGCCGCCTCCAATCATTGAAGGGGATAGAGCTACAGTAGGTCCAAGACTACCACCTCCTGTTGAACAGTTTGGTGGCACAGTAGTTCCTAAAAGTTCTCCGCCCGAACCTATAGATTTTGAAAGAGAGTTATACAAGGAACCCGGCTTTGAGCTTAGAGATGTGTTACGCCAAATGGGAGGCGGTACTCCGCGTGCGATGTCCGATAACCTTTCTCCGCAGGAACGCTACGCTCCTACCCAGAACTGGGGAGAACCGAAACTGGATGAGGTCAATGAAAGATTGAAAAATTTAAGTGAACTCAAAAATATGTCTTCCATTTTCGGTGGCGGTTTTTAAAACATGGTTGAAATAACTGATAAAGCACGCGAAATCTTTACCGTGGCGGATGCCGTTGAGCGCAGTAACGGCGACTTAGCCGGCGCCCAGATGATGGTGCAAAATAACCCCAGTGCCATGGTATACGGCGCCAGTTCCGGTCTCCCCATTAACGAAAGTTTGTTATATCCTCCCGGATTCATGCCGGAAGAAGAACGCTCCCGTTACCGTTTACCCGGTTCCGAGTTTAACGAAGCGGGCGGCTTGGATTCGCTGGCACGTGCAGAGGAAATGCGTCAAGAGTATAAAAACTCTTTGGAACTGCGTAATCAAGCTGTTACCCGTTTGGGTGACTTGCTAGCCAAAGTTGGCGATCGTGTCCTGTCTGACAAGGAATATGAGATTATCAGCCGGCTGGTTCACGACCTGAGTTATATCCCCACAGCTGAAGACCAGCGGCTTGCTATTACCGCGGCAAATAAATTATTGCAATATGAGGAACCGGGTTCACCCGACGAGCTTATTCCTGAAGTGCCATCTCCAATACACGATTATCCCCCTAAACCACTTCCTACTTATAAAGAATGGTTAAAATTAAAAGATGTAAAATAATCGTGTGAATGATTTATCTAGGTTGTCAGAGGCGGAACTCAAAGAAACACTTTTACTACAAGAGCGTTTAGCACAGTTAGAGTCACAGGACGAAGCTCAAGGTTCTTTTCTCGGTTTTGTACGCCAAGTCTGGGAGGAGTTTGTTCAAGGTGAACACCATCGTATTTTTGCTAACAAACTAGAAGAAGTTGCAGCCGGTAAACTCAAGCGTTTGATCGTCAACATGCCGCCTAGGCACACCAAGTCAGAATTTGCTTCGGTGCATTTCCCCGCTTGGATCATGGGTAAGAATCCCGACATGAAAGTGATGCAGACTACGCACACCGGAGAACTGGCTGTACGTTTCGGACGTAAAGTACGTAACTTGATGGACAGTCAGGAATACGAGAAATTATTTCCCGATGTCAGACTGAAAGCCGATAACAAGAGCGCGGGCAGGTGGGAAACTAACAAAGGTGGTGAGTATTTTGCTGCCGGAGTAGGTGGAGCGGTAACCGGAAGGGGAGCGGATTTACTGGTCATTGATGACCCGCATTCCGAGCAGGACGCGCTATCGCCGTCCATGCTGGAAATGTGCTACGAGTGGTACACGTCCGGACCGCGACAACGTTTACAACCGGGCGGCGCCATCGTCGTGGTGATGACCCGATGGAGCACCATTGACCTGACTGCCAAATTACTGGAGCGCATGGCAGAACCGCACGCAGATCAGTGGGAAGTAATTGAATTTCCGGCGATTTTTCCCGACACCGATAAACTGCTGTGGGCAGAATACTGGAAGCGTGACGAACTGGAGCGTATTAAAGCGTCGTTGCCGATTAGTAAATGGAATGCACAGTGGCTACAAAATCCCACTGCCGAAGAAGGGGCGATCATCAAACGCGAATGGTGGCGTAAGTGGAAGGAAAAAGAAATTCCGCCGGTGGAATATATTATTCAAAGTTACGACACTGCTTTTTCCAAAAAGGAATCGGCGGATTATTCCGCCATCAGTACGTGGGGCATTTTTCGTCCCAAGGAAGAAGAACCAGACCAGATTATCCTCATGGATTGCCGCAAGGGCAGGTGGGACTTTCCGGAACTGAAACGCATTGCCATGGAAGAATATAAATACTGGGAAGTGGACATGGTGTTAATCGAAGCCAAAGCCAGCGGTACGCCGCTCACGCATGAACTCAGGCGCATGGGCATCCCGGTGGTAAATTATACGCCCGGCAAAGGCAGAGATAAGGTGACACGGATGCACTCGGTGGCACCGATGTTTGAAGCCGGCATGGTGTGGGCACCCAAAAAACAGTTTGCCGAAGAAATGATTGAGGAATGTGCTGCATTTCCCTTTGGCGCACATGACGATTTATGTGATAGTATGACGCAGGCAATCATGAGATTTCGTGAAGGTGGGTTCTTGGAATTGCATACGGACTACGAAGATGAACCCCGAGTAGAACCAGTGAGGACGTATTACTGATGGTAAAGAGAAAGAAAAAAAGGGGGCAACGTTGGATTCAAGACGCCAACTTAGTCACCGGCTCTTTTTCCCGTAAAGCTGCCAAACGAGAACAAACGCCCGCTGAATTTCAGCGTGTGGTCTTGGCAAATCCGAGTAATTACGATACCAAAACCGTGAAGCAGGCAAACCTGCGTAAAACTTTTGTTACAATGGCATAAAAAAATGGCAGAAAGACGAACAGAAAGACAAGTCCCCGATCCGGCACAGACACCTGTAGATCAGAGTGGTCTGGAACTCGGCAGTCCAAATGAAGAACAAGTAGTTACCGCGTTTCTGGATGCTGTTGAACCGGAAAACGTAGAAATGCAGGAAGACGGCAGCGCTTTAATCGGCGAAGCCATGGGTCCTCCTATGGACAGCAGTTTTAATGCTAACTTAGCAGACCTGATTCCCGATAATGAAGCCCAGCGTATTTACAATGATTTATACGGTGCTGTACAACGCGATGAAAGCACACGCGGTGACTGGGAAAAAACTTATGTGGATGGATTGAAATATCTGGGGATGCAGTTTGATGATGAACGTTCTGAACCTTTTGTGGGGGCAACTGGCGTAGTTCATCCGTTGCTGGGCGAAGCGGTAACACAATTCCAAGCTCAAGCATACAAGGAACTACTGCCTTCCAACGGTCCCGTAAAAACTCAAGTGGTAGGGGCTTATAATTCAACGGTTGAAGAACAGGCACAGCGGGTACGCGAATACATGAATTACCAGATCATGCACGTCATGAAAGAATACGATCCGGATTTGGATCAATTATTATTTTATTTACCGTTATCCGGCAGTGCATTCAAGAAAGTTTATTACGATCAAACCATGGGGCGTGCGGTCGCACAATTTATTCCGGCTGAAGATTTAATCGTGCCTTACGAAGCCACCGACTTGGAAAGCTGTATCCGTGTTACTCATCGGGTCAAGATGCCTCTCAATGAAATTCGTAAATTACAAGCTAGTGGTTTTTATTCTGCTGTCAAGGTAGAAGGGGGTGATGTTTATGATACCTCGCAAGTTAAAGAAGAAATAGATAAATTACAGGGGGTTGAGCCCAATGATTACGGCAGTGGTGACGACGATATAGTTACTCTGTACGAAATACATACCAATTTAGAGATTGAAGGTTTTGAAGACATAAGCGATACCGGTGAAACCACCGGCATTAAATTGCCTTATATCGTTACACTCGATCTCAATTCCAACAATTTGCTTTCCATTCGTCGTAACTGGAGCAATACCGATCCCCTTAAAAACAAGATTGAATACTTTGTGCATTACAAGTTCTTACCCGGCTTAGGCTTTTATGGATTTGGTTTAACACACATGATAGGTGGCTTATCCAAAGCTTCCACTTCGATTCTGCGTCAATTAATTGATGCAGGTACTTTGTCTAATTTACCGGCTGGTTTTAAAACCAGAGGCATTCGTATCCGCGATGAAGCGGAACCCATCCAACCCGGTGAATTCCGTGATGTAGACGCACCCGGTAGTAGCTTGCGCGATGCTTTAATGCCCTTACCCTTTAAAGAACCGTCGCAAACATTATTGTCATTGATGGGCATATTGGTAGAAAGCGGTAAACGTTTTGCTTCCATTGCTGATCTCAATGTAGGAGACGGCAATCAAGCCGCGCCGGTAGGTACTACGGTAGCGTTACTCGAGCGTGGCACTAAAGTCATGAGCGCTATTCATAAGCGTCTACATTACGCACAAAAAATAGAATTCAATTTATTAGCAAAAACATTTTCTCAGTATTTACCACCTGAATACCCTTACGCAACCAGTGGTGGGCAACAGATGATTAAGCAAGCGGATTTCGATGACCGGGTGGACATTATCCCTGTTTCCAATCCGGACATTTTTTCCACCAGTCAGCGTATTATGATGGCGCAGGAAATGTTGCAAATGGTCAAGAGCGATCCGCAAGTGCATGGTGTCGGCGGTACTTATGAAGCTTACCGTCGTATGTACGCAGCACTCGGCGTAGATAATATTGAACAATTGTTGCAACCCCCACCGGATACCACCCCCAAACCAGTGGAAGCTTGTGCTGAAAATGCAGGCTTGGTATCTGGGCAACCGGCACAAGCCTTTCCGCAGCAGAATCACGATGCGCATATTGACACGCATCGGCTGTTATTAGAAGACACAGTGGCACAAACTAATGTGGGCATTCAAGCTATGGTACAAGCTCATATTTTTGGGCATCTGCAAATGAAAGCGGACAAGATGGCAGAAGAACAAATGCCACCCGAAGTACGGCAACAGTACCAACAATTACAGCAGCAGGCACAACAAATGCCGCCACAACAAGGCGCTCCTATTCGACAACAAGCCGCCGATATTCTGGCACAGTTCTCAGCCCCTATTTGTGCTCAGTTAGTAGCTGAGTTTATGGCGACTCTCAATCCGGATGCCGACGAAGACCCACTCGTTAGAATACGTAAACAAGAACTCGCATTACGCGGTCAGGAATTGCAACAACGTGGTCAAGAATTTCAACAACGTGAGGAAAGAGAATGGGCAGAGCTTGAGAAAGACGATCAGGTTGACCAAGAACGCTTGAACTTACAGGAAAAAATTGCTGTAATACGAGATGAAACGGCTCAAGACAGGTTAAAACAAGCTGAACGATTTCACGAAGATGATATGAGAAAACAATAATGCCAGCTGGAAAAGGAACATACGGAAAGAAAAGAGGAAGACCCCCTAAAAAGAAAAACAGTAATAAAAAGAGTAAGAAATTTAAGAGATATTAAAATGCCATGGCGAGCCAAAGGACGTGAAGTTCAAAAAAAGAAAAGTGGTAAATGGACACATCATGCTTGGGCTAAAAGTGCAGCAAGTGCAAAAAAAATGGTTAAACTACTTTATTCAAAGGAGAAAAAATGAAAGGTAAAACTTTAAAATCAGAAAAGAAAGGACCCGCTTTTGGAGCAGGACCTACTATTGCAGAAGTTTCTGGAACCGTTGCTATTAACAAGCAAAAGACTCCAAAAGTGACTCGCAATAAAATACCTTATGCTAATAAAGGCTTAGGACCTTTGGCTGAAAAGAAATCTTTTAAAGCCAATGCAAAAGCTGACCCCGGTATGGGCAAAGGTAAAAGTCGAGGTGGAGGAGAAGCTTCTTACGGTACCAAGTTTGAAGGCGTTTTTTAGTGGACCCCTTGTGGCTCACGGATAAAGTTTATAAACTAATCCGTGAAAAGAGAGAACAACTTGCTCAGATAATGGTATCGGGTGGAGTTAAGAACATGGAACACTACCAGAATTTACGGGGACAGGTAGAAGTATTGGATTATTTTGAAAGTGAATTTCAAAATATTATTGGTAAAGCAACAAAGGATATAGATGAATAAAGTATTAGTTCCTAATCATATTGCGGAAGCTCAAGAGGCAGACATAAAAGAAAATCAAAAAGAAGAATCTATAGTAAATAATGCTTATGTACCTGAAGAAGAAAGGGTGCTTGATCCCACATTATTAGATAAAAGTTTATTAGAAAGAATGCCAACTCCCTCCGGTTGGCGTATACTGGTTTTGCCCTACGCAGGGAAGGGCGTTTCACAAGGTGGTATCCATCTGGTTCAGGAAACGGTATCACGTGAAACTTTAGCAACAGTAGTTGCTTATGTCCTTAAAAAAGGACCCCTGTGCTATAACAACAGAGAAAAATATGGCGATAGTCATTGGTGTGAAGAAAAACAATGGGTATTAATAGGTCGTTATGCAGGTGCACGCTTTAGACTGGAAGACAGTGCAGAAGTTCGCATCATCAATGATGATGAAATCATTGCAACGATTTTAGACCCTTCTGACATCTTGGCTGTTTAATTAAATCAACCATGGAGAAAGACCATGCTACCAGAACCAGAAGAAAATATCGTATCTGAAGAAGATGCACAAGAAGTAGAGTTTGAACCTTTAGAAAAATCTACTTCCGATTCCCCACCCGAACAGGAAGTTACTGTTGACTTATCTAGTGAAGCTCCATCTAAAGCAGAGACACAAGAAGCGTCTACTGAAAAAGAATTAGAGCAATACAGTAATAAAGTTCAAAAGCGTATAGATAAACTTACCAAAAAATTACGTGAGTCTGAACGCAAAGAACATGCAGCAGCAAGTTTTGCGCAAAATGTTTATACAGAGAACCAGCGTTTACAAGAACGTAATCGTACCGTTGATAAAGGATTTTTAGCGGAATATGAAACACGGCTTCAATCGCAATCTGCACAAGCTAAAAAAGCTTATGAAGAAGCGTATGCAGCTGGAGATGCTACACGTCTTGCGGAAACGCAAAATGTAATGGCAAAGATAGCTGTAGAAGAAGAAAGACTGCGTATGAGTAAACAGGCACAGGCACAGGCAACGCCCAATAATGGAATACCACAGCCACAGTTATCTACGCCGCAAGCTATGCCACGACCCGATGCAAAAGCAGAAGGTTGGGCAGAAAAAAATGACTGGTTCGGTGAAAATGAACCAATGACTTTAACCGCTTTTTCAATTCATCGTAATTTAGTTGAGCAAGAAGGATTTGACCCCAGCACCAACGAGTATTATGATGAGATAGATAAAAGAATTCGGAAAGAGTTCCCTCACAAGTTTTCACAAGCAAGTGAAGGAAATACGGAGACCACAGACAGTTCGATAGCCCAGACTGTCGCCCCGGTTTCAAGAGCATCCGGAGGTGGGCAAAAAAATAAACGTATTCGTTTAACCAAGTCGGAAGTTGACATGGCAAGGAGACTAAACGTTCCGTTAGAAGAATACGCGAAATTCGTGCAGAGGTGACACATGTCAGAAGAAACACGCAAAGATATAGAGTCAAGAGAAGACGAAACGCGGGAAGAAAAAACCGCGCGTAAACCTTGGGCACCGCCCCAAATGTTAGAAACCCCAGAACCGCCTGAAGGCTATCATTATCGATGGATCAGGGCGGAATATGTAGGACAGGAAGATCGAAAGAACGTCATGTCCCGAATGCGAGAAGGCTATGAATTAGTCAAATCCGACGAAATAGGTGATTTTGAATTGCCCAGTCTGGAAGATGGAAAACATGCAGGAGTGGTTGCCGTTGGAGGTTTGTTACTTGCCAAGGTTCCCATAGAGACACGCGATGAAAGAAATTCTTATTTCAAAAACCGCGCCGACAGCCAAATGAAAGCGGTTGACAATGATCTCATGCGGGAATCGCATCCAAGTATGCCGATCCTTAAACCGGAACGGCAGAGTAAAGTAACCTTTGGTGGAGGCTCCAAAAAGGGCTAAAACCATTTAATTAGGAAAGTAAAATGGCAAATAAAGACAGAGCATTCGGGTTAAGACCCGTACGCAGACTGTCGGGTGACTATTATGCCGGTGGACAAAATAAATTCACGATTGCTTCTAGTTACGGCACTGCTATCTATCAAGGTGATATAGTAGCTGCGGTAACAGCTGGTAATGTTGAAAGAATCGCAGCGGGTGGCTCAGGCTACGTGCTCGGTGTTTTTAACGGGTGTTTTTATACTGATCCGAATACTTCTAAACCTACATGGAGCAACAAATATCCTGCTAGCACTGCTGCTAGTGATATTGCTGCTTTTGTGATAACTGATCCTCTTATAATATGTGAAATTCAAGCAGACGCCGCCTTCCCAAGAGCGGATTTGTTTGGTAACTTTGATATTGTGGACAGTTCTCCCGTAGGAGACGCCTACTCCGGTAGAAGCGCTTTAGAGTTAGACGTGACCACTGGTGCAACCACCGCCACACTTCCCATAAAGGCTATTGAAATTTCACAAGACCCTGAAAACTCTGATGTAGACAGCGCTAATACTAACGTTCTCGTTACTATTAACAATTCCTTGTTTTCAGCAGGAACCACAGGGTTGGCATAAGGAGTATAGGAAATGGCAGCAATAAGCAGAGCGCAATTAGCGAAAGAGCTTGAGCCGGGTCTTAACGCCTTATTTGGAATGGAATATGACCGTTACGAAAATGAAGCAGCTGAAATCTACGACACCGAATCATCGGATCGTGCGTTTGAAGAAGAAGTGCTCATTGTCGGATTTGGGAATGCTCCGGTTAAGAACGAAGGTGATGGTGTTGATTATGACGATGCAAGTGAAGGCTATACTGCAAGGTATACGCACCAAACAATTGCATTGGCATTCGCACTAACAGAAGAAGCAGTTGAGGATAACCTCTATGACAGGCTTGGTTCCCGTTACACGAAAGCGCTTGCGCGTTCGATGTCACATACCAAACAAGTTAAAGGAGCAGCTACTCTCAATAACGCTTTTTCGTCATCTTATACTGGCGGCGATGGTGTAAGTTTAATTAACAGTTCTCACCCTCTAGGGGGTAATGCTGGAACATTAAGCAATCGCCCAAGCACTTATACAGACTTAAATGAAACTTCACTTGAACAGGCAATGATTGACATTGCTGCGTTTACGGATGACAGAGGTATGATTATTGCGTTGCAAGGCATGAAACTTATAGTTCCGCCTAACTCGCAATTTATCGCTGACAGATTGTTAGAAACCCCTCTACGTCCAGCAACAGCAGACAATGACATCAATGCTTTGCGTAACATGGGAATGCTTCCAAATGGATACGTAGTCAATCACTTTTTAACGGACACGGATTCGTGGTACGTTAAAACTGACTGCCCAGATGGATTTAAGCATTTTGAACGTGCGCCTCTTACAACTGCATTAGAAGGTGATTTTGACACCGGCAATATGCGTTATAAGGCAAGAGAACGTTACAGCTTTGGCTACAGCAACTATCGTTGCGTGTACGGTAGCTCAGGCGCGTAAGCTTTAAGTTTATTAGGAACGCATGGTTATGACGTTTCTTACTCAATCATAACTAAAAAGGGAGTCTTTTGACTCCCTTTTTTTATGTGCTATTCTAGGTTATTAATTAAAGGAGAAATGTATGTCTATATGGAAAAATGTGACTGAATTCTTGCATAAAAATATAAAATGGGCGGTAGGACAACCCCTTTCCAAAGAGAAGGAGGTTGAAACAGATGATGATTGGCATGAAGACACAGTTTTGGAAAGTAAAGAAGAATCTGAAAATGAGCCTGAACGGGCTAGAGATAAAAAAGGTCAGTATATAGGGGATGATGACTCTACTCCTGATATAAATGAAGCATGGAAAAGCGGAAAGGCGCCTGTAAAAAAAGGACGACCTAAAAAGAATGTATGAATATAAATGCAGTCCTATCAAAATTATTGATGGCGATACTGTGGATATTCTCATTGACGTCGGTTTTTCTATTTTTTATAGCAGCCGTGTGCGTTTATACGGCATTGACACTCCTGAATCACGTACAAGAGATAAGATCGAAAAAAAATTTGGTTTATTAGCTAAAGAGTATTTAAAAGCTTTTATTAAAGAAGCCGGTAAAGACTTAATTGTAAAAACTCATAAAGACGCTAAAGGAAAATATGGACGTATTTTGGGTGAATTGTATAAAAAAGATGAATCCAAATCAGTAAATCAACTTATGATTGAAGAACATTATGGAGTGGCTTATACCGGACAAAATAAAAGAACTGTAGAGCAACAGCATTTAGAAAATAGAGAAAAGCTAAAACATTTAATAGATTAAAATGCCTACTTTGTTACATCCGGGAACAAAGCAAAGAGTTTTATTTGTTCATATCCCACGTACAGCTGGAAGATTTATTAACGAGAATCTTTTATTAAACGGAATTATCAGTGAACAGGACGATATTTATGGAGAAATAGATGGCGTACAGATAGACCATTTTCATCAGGACTTATACGAAAAACATCTCAACGTGCAGAACATTCCTCATTTTGGAGTATTTAGGGACCCGGTAGAAAGATTTTATTCCGCTTCTTCATTCTTATTACATGAATACGGAAAGAAAGTAGAAAAAGATTTAAAGAGTTATAAAAAATTTACCAAATTAATAAACACTCTTATTAGTACACATTCTAATAATTGGTTTAGACCACAACATGAGTTTTTTTCTTCTCACACTCATAAGTGGAAATTTGAAAATGGTTTTGAAGAACCTTTCTTTAACTGGCTTAGTGATATTTTTAATACAGAGATAATTAAAAAACAAAATAGTTTTGAGCCTAATTATTGGGATGGAAAAAAAATAGAAAAAGAGGCTATAATTACTAATAACATTAAAAAGTTTTATAAAAAAGATTATGAGTGAAAGAGAAAGATTTTCAGGAGACATGGATCGTAATGAGGTTGAAATAGACCTGAGTAAGTTTATGGACTTGTTGCAAGAACAAACTAAATTAAAAGATCGTATAAGAGAATTAGAAGATGAAGGAACTAAGAATCCGCACCAGAAATGGATTTTTCTAGCACAAGCAGTAGATAGCTGGCGGATATTTCCCAGAGCTTTTCTAAGTGTTTATATCTTTTTATTATATTATGCCACCATGTGGTTTATGGGTTTAGAAGCCCCTAACTTTGAACAGTCAGCTTTAATTTCTGTTTTAGTGGGGGCAGGAGCAGCTTGGTTTGGATTATATGCAGGAACAAGTGGCGCGTCTAAAAGCTTTAAAGGAGAAGATAAATAATGAACCAAAAATGGATTGTATTTGGAATAATTTGGTTTCTTATAGCTCTTTTAGGAGCTTCTACCATTAGAGCAGCAGAAAATGAACCTGAAAACCCTGACTGTACAGCTGGTACAGAACATTGTGAACAAAATTCGTTAGACACAACGAATAATACCACCACCAACAACACCAACGTAAATACCAACACCAATAATAATACTTCGACTTCGACTGCAACCAATACCAATAATAATACCAACACGACAACAACGACAGGAACTAACACGAACACTAATACCAACACTTCGACCAACAGCAATACGAATGTAAATACTTCGACAGCGACTACGACAGCGACTTCGACCAATGCCAATACAAACACCAATACGAATGTTAATACATCAACATCGAATTCAACGGTTAATTCAACGGTTAATCAAAGTGTTACTAACACTTCGACAACGGACAATACCAACACCAATGTCAATACGTCAACGAGTACGTCTGACAATACAAACACTAATGTAAATCAATCCACCTCTGAGTCCAATGTAACCACAGACAACACCAATACAAATGTTAATCAGACGACTACAGATAACACCAATCGAAACATTAACGAGTCCAGTTCTACACAAAGAATAGAACAGGACATTAAGACGGAAGCCCCACCAGCCTCGGCAATCGCTCCAAGTATAATGAGTTATTCTCAAGACCTTTGTACGACAGGAAGATCAGGTGCTTTTCAAGGTCAGGTATTTGGTTTCTCAACAGGGAGAACTATACGAGATGAGAATTGTGAAAGGCTAAAACTATCTAAATATATTTACGATATGGGCATGAAGGTGGCAGCGGTTTCAATACTTTGCCAAGATCAACGAGTGTTTGCTGCGATGGAAATGGCAGGAACTCCTTGTCCTTACATGGGCAAGATTGGTAAAGAAGCATCTACAGGGTGGAAAGAAAATAGAACAGATAGACCTGATT
>Ga0114910_1000590_pt1 | contig 18128 bp, 13 predicted proteins | sample MalvireepMed_908_FD_83500 | JGI IMG/M metagenome (GOLD analysis project Ga0114910, IMG submission 83500) | Marine viral communities from the Global Malaspina Expedition - Malaspina viral metaG DeepMed_908 | ecosystem: Environmental > Aquatic > Marine > Oceanic | place: Mediterranean Sea...
AGCAGCAGATCGACATGATCGAGTTGCAACCGCTCCATGCTCTCCGACACCCTTTGGTGAACCATTTCGGGCACCAGGTCGGTAAACCAGATCTTGGTCGTCACGAACAGCTCCTTCCGGTCCACTCCGCAGGCGCGGATCGCATCACCGACTTCCCGTTCGTTGCCGTATCGGATTGCTGTGTCGATATGCCGGTAACCATGCTCGATTGCTGCGCGAATGGCAGCGGTGCCTGCTTCTCCAACGAGTTCGAAGGTGCCCAATCCGATCGACGGAACGGACACACCTTTGATTGTCTTGGTAAACATTTGTTCTCCGGTTCAGTTCATGAGGATGATCTTTGCCGCACTGGTGCAACCGGCATCTATATCCTGAAATGCCGCGAAGCCTTCGGACATGGGCCTTTGCTCCACCCAATTCAAAGCGCCCAGCGCGCCGCTGGCAAGCAGCTCGATGCTTTGGCGAAACTCGGGCATCGAGTAGCAATATGCTCCGGCAAAGGTTAATTCGCGAAGCGTCAGCCGCCGTACGTCCACGCCCTCTGACCCCGGCATCAGCCCGCTGTGAATGATGACTGCGCCGCGCCGGGCAAGTCTGAATGCCGCCTCGCGGGTTGCCTTTGCACCGACTGCATCGAAGATCAGGTCAACGCTCTCTGCCGCCGGTTCGTCGCCCGGCGCATAAGGCGAAATACGATCGCTGGCCGCGGCTGCGGTCCTGCGTCGGCCTTCGTTCGGCTCGGAGAGAAGCACCTCGAGAGCGCCCTGGGAAATCAGGACCAGCGCCGTCAGAAGACCGATCGCGCCCCCTCCCAAGACCGCAATTCGTGCCGAAGTAAATGGCTTGCCAATCAGGCGCTGGCCGATACCAACGGCGTGATAGGCAACCGCGAGTGGTTCGGTGAGTGCTGCAGTCGTAAAATCCATTCCTTCCGGAATTTCCACCAGATTGCGCCTTGGCACCGCTACGTAATCCGCGAAGCCACCGGCATGCGGAGGCAGCCCGAGATTCTTCTGCTTGTCGCAAAGCTGCGGGGATCCGGACAGGCAGGCGTTACACTCTCCGCAAGACAGAAACGGATTGATCGCCACGGCTCGCCCGCGCCACTCGCCTGTCTGGACGACACCTGTCGCTTCGTGGCCCATGATCATCGGGGGTACGCGTCGCGGATCGTCGCCGTGGAAACCGTGCATATCCGACCCGCAGATGCCGCAGGCATGCACCTTGACCAGAACGTCGCCGGAAGCAAGTTCAGGGTCTGCCGCATCGCGATAGTCAAGCTGTGATTTACCCAGATAGACCAACGCTTTCATCGCACAAATCCTTTCACGCTGTCGTCACTCCCAAGCCGTTGAACACGAACGCCTCAAACACGTCCGCATGAACCCTTTTCCATTGAGGTACTGTATGTCAAGATATGGTACTGTATGACAACCGGACAATCCAGTCCTTCAATGATCCGATCCGCCCAACCAGCGAGTCAAAATTTTGCGCAAATATGTGCTTTCCTACCTGACGCTTGAACTCGATCCTCCAGCGACTATCACGGCCGCTGCGGAAGCCGGCTATGACTATGTCGGCGTCCGCATGCTGCCGGCGCTTGCAGGCGGCCGGGCATTTCCGTTGATGTCCGATGCAGCGATGCTGCGCGAAACAATCGACAGACTGCGCGACACCGATGTCCGCATCCTCGATCTCGAAATTGCGCGCATCGACGGGCAAAACCGGATTGAAGACTGGTTGCCCATGCTGGAGGTGGGCGCACGGCTCGGCGCACGGACGCTGATTGCGGCCGGCGACGACCCGGATGAATCGCGAATGACAGAGACCTTCGCCAAACTGTGCCGCGCGGCAGCTGGTTTCAGCCTCTCGGTCAATCTCGAGTTCACCCCATGGGCTCGCCTCAATACGCTCGGAGCCGCAACGCGTGTTGTGGAAACAGCCGCCGAGCCGAACGGTGAAATCCTGGTGGATACAATCCATGTCGCGCGCTCAGATAGCGGCATCGAGGATATCGCGGCGATTGACCCGGCGCGCATGAGCTATTTCCAGATCTGTGACGCCGAGCCGGGAACCCATTTCCCCATTGAGGATTTGCTTTACACGGCACGCGAGGAACGACTTCTGCCCGGCGAAGGCGGTTCAGACCTCGCGGCCATGATCACTGCCCTGCCGCGCGATCTGATCGTCAGCGTCGAGATCCCCAGCCACCGCAGGATCGCCGAAACCGGACATCTGGCTTGGGCTAGAACTGCTCTCGACGCATCGCGAAGGTTCATGGAGCACTGTGACGGGTCGTTGCCTGCAGCCGGGCAATGACAACACGGCCCCCTGGCAGACAAGGATAGACGCCGCGTTGAAAACTCATTGCGGCACTGCTTGAGAGGGTGCCGGGTGTGCTCTTCAGGATGATGCGGCGCTGGAAGTCAGGGTGTCATGACGACCTTGAGGCCTTCCCGCCGCTGAACCAGCGAAAGCGCCTGTTCGAAGTCGGCGAGTTTGAGCCGGTGTGTCACCAGCCGCCCGATATCGGCCTCGACGGCCGGCAGAATGCGCATCGTCAGTGACCATGTCGGATCATTGTAACCCCGCGAGCCGATCAGTTCGAGTTCCTTAAGAACGGCCGGCGTCGTCACAACTGTCGCGGGGCTATGACAAAGACCGATGAGGCCAACGCGGCCGGCCTTGCCGGCCAATGCCAGCATCTGGCTGGCGACGACGGCATTGCCGCTCGTCTCATAGACAATATCTGCTCCATAGGGGGACAGGTCATAGGTCACCTCGACGGGATCCTGCGCGTCGACATTGACGGGAACCAGGCCGAGCGAACGGGCAAGTTCAAGGCGTCCGGCATCCGCCGACGTTCCGGTCACGATCACCGTCGAAGCCCCGGCATGGCGCGCCAGAACACCCACAAGAAGCCCGATCGGACCGGCGCCGATGACGGCTACCGTGTCGCCGGGCCGCACCGGGACCCGCTCGAAAACAGCATGCACAGCCACCGCCATCGGTTCCAGCAATGCTGCAATTGCCGGATCCGTGCCCTCCGGCAGCCTGAAGACTTGATGCTCGGGAACGCAAACCATCTCGGTCCAGCCACCGTCGATATGTCCACCCATCAGGCGCCGGTCCACGCAAAGCGTTGGTCGACCCAAACCGCAATAGCGGCACTTGCCACAGGCAAGCTGCGGATTGACCGCAACAAGGTCTCCGGGGCGCAGCGCGCTGCTGGCTGGCGCCTTCTCGACCGTGCCTGCGAATTCATGTCCGACGATGACGGGGAAACGGGGAGAATACTGGCCAACGATGGCCTCGTGCCAGTTCCAGATCGCAACATCGGTACCGCAAATGCCGGCACTCCGGATGCGGATCAGGACATCCCCATCACCCGCGACCGGGGTTTCGATATCGATGAGTTCCATTTCGCCTGGTTCAGGCGCCAGTTTTGCGACTGCTTTCACTTCAGTTTCCTGTCTGGTGCTCTTGAGGGCGACAGGCTTGCCCAGACCGACTGCATCCAGGCCATGTCAGAGTTCATGAATGCCTGGATTTCGTCATCGACTGGAGGCCGGAGCTTCATGCTGCAGCGCCTATTTCGCGACATCGGTGTTTCGCAGATTGTAGGCAAGATTGTAGACGATGGTCTTCGGGTTCACGAGCTTGCAGTCGCTCCTGCTGATCTCGGCCTCGATGGCTCCGACAGAAGCTTCGAGCTCGGGTTTTCCACTGCCTTCCACCAGGACCACTGCATCGAATCGCTGCTCCTTCATTCCCGGCCGCAGTTCGGTCTCGCGGGTTTTCACACCGGAAACTTCATCACGAGCCAGACCTATGTGCACACCGCTGACGGCCTCCAGCTTCAAGATCGCATTAGCCAGATCGGCACAATTGGCACGCAGGTCTGCTTCGCCGCCACCCTGTGCAAAATCCAGCCGGATCGTCACCATGGCGCCACCGTCGCCAAAACCGCATGACACAACACGCTCGCATGCAACCCGCAGGAAGTTCCTGAAGGCCGGTTGCATGGAAATGCTCCATGGCGTGGGGTTGTTCAATCGCTCAAGATAATCAGGCGACCGGAACACCTCCAGATTTTCGCCCGCATAGATGGTGCCGTAGCGGTACCGGTCCACATCGTGGTTTACGAGGCGCTTGCCGACGGTGAAACCTGGAATGGAAAGCCGCTCCGGCATATGCTCGCGCGTATGCCATTCGGTGTAATCCGTCCATGAAGAGGGTTCGATATCGTGCCACATCGCCAGAAAGGCGTTGCCTGGTATGCTCATTGACTGGTCTCCTGCTGTAATGCATTTGCCGCATGCATGGCGGCAACATATCCAAATGTCATCCCCGGGCCCAATGTGATGCCGGGGCCGGGATAGACGCCACCCATGACGGAGGACATGTCGTTTCCGGCGGCGTACAGGCCGGCAATCGGCTGCCCGCTCTGATCGAGCACCTGCGCCGATGTGTTGGTTTCGATGCCGATGCTGGTGCCGATGTCGCCCGGATGGATCTCAAGGGCATAGTAGGGACCGGCCCCGATCGGTCCCAGGCATGGATTGGGGCCGTGTGCCGGGTCGCCGAGATTACGGCCATAGGCATTGCCACCGCGCCCGAAATCCGGATCTACGCCGGAACGGGCATATTGGTCCATGAGCGCCGCTGTATCGAGCAGACCAGCGCTGTCCACGCCGATCCGAGCGGCCAGCTCGTCCAGGGTCTTGCACTGCGAGAGGTAGCCGCTTTGCACGAAACTGGCTGGATCGCGGGTGCCCGGGCGGACAATGCCGAGCCCGTAGCGCCGAATGAAATCACCATTGCAGATAAGATGGCAGGAGTTGGATCCGGCTTGGTACATGCCTTCGACGAAACGCTGGTAGGACGTCGACTCGTCAACGAAACGCCGTCCTGATCTGCCTACGGCGATCACGCCGGGCTTCGCTCGATCCAGGACAAAATGCGGGAAAACTGCAAGCGAACCGTCGGCACGACGGTTGACAGAGCACGGCGCCCAGAAGGCCGCATTGGCATGGTGCTCGACCAGATGTCCGCCAGCCTCGATCAACATATCCAGCCCCCCGCCACGGTTGGTATCGGGCACCGCCGAATGTTTGGCGACCGGCTCGGGATAGTAGCGGGAGCGCAATTCCGGATGGTGTGAAAACCCGCCGGTCGCGACGATCACGCCGTCACGCGCGGTCACCTCGCGCCCATCAGCAACAAGCCCCCATACGCGTCCATCGCGTATGGTCAGCGCGTCAACGGCGGTTCGGGTGCGAATGACAACGCCCAGATCCATCAGGCTGCGCAAGAGCCTGCCAGTCAGAGCATTTCCCATGACGAGACGGCGTCCCCGGCGCCCGCTCAGCCGGTCGATGCCATAGCGCCCGACGAGCCGGACCGAATGCACGAAACTCCGGATGCTCCTGTTCATGCCGAGAAGATGACCGATATCGGTGCGATCAACCATCATGCCGCCGAAAACGGTGAATTCGGGCATCGGCGGACGCAGCAGGGCAAGATGCTTGCCGAGAAGCCGTCCATCAAAAGCACGCGCACCCAATACCCTGCCCTGCGTGCTGGCGCCGGGTGCGTCGGCCAGATAATCGGGGTGGTAGGGATAGGGCGCCAAATCGATCGCGCCGATCCGGTGAAGATGGGCGATCATTTCCGGGCCCCGCTCCAGAAAAGACGACCGCATGGCCCGCGATGACCAGTTCCCGACAACCGCATCGAGATAGGTTCTGGCAGCTTCCAGACCGGAATCTGCGCCAAGGAGACCCGAACTAGGGACCCAGACAGAACCCGCTGACAGCGCGCTCGTTCCGCCGACAAATTTTGAGGATTCAATCAGCAGAACTTTTTTCGACAAGCTGGCCGCGGTCGCAGCCGCAGCCATTCCGGCGGCACCGGCGCCCAGCACGACAATGTCGAAGACATCTTCCGCCACGCGCCCAGCCTCCCGACCTGACCTTATACAAACGGCATACTGCGTATCTCTAAGCAACTGAGGTACTGTATGTCAATGCTGGTGAACAAACCTGTACTGGAGCGAGATCCTCACCCCGAGAAAGGCATTTCCTACTGCTTTGGCATTCCCTTCGGCCGCATGTGCCGCTTTTGCGCCGCGATGCGGAACTGGGCATTGGCGGCGCCATAACCCTTGTAGCCGCCGCGCCGCTCAACGATCTCGAAGAAGAAGCCCTCTCCATAATTGGGGCTGTAGAGCTGGAAATATTCCCCATGCTCGTCACGGTCGTAGAGAATATTCCTTTCGGTAAGCCTCGAGAGGAAGTCGCTCTCGAGGCCGAAGCGGGCATCCAGGTCGTCATAATAGTTCGGCGAAATCACCAGCGAAACAAAGCCGTTCGCCTTGAGCGCGTCCGCGGCTGCGAAGATGTCGTCTGTTGCGAAAGCCAGATGCTGGACCGACGAACCAAAACTCTCGGAGAGAAAATGCCCCGCCAGCGTGCGCCGGTTTTCCGCTCCGTTCAACGTGATGCGGAGCGAGCCTGCCGCATTCTCGATCACCTGGCTGCGCACGAGCCCGGCTGGATCGACCACGTCCACCATTGGAGATTTTTCAGTCTCGAAGATCGACGTATAGAAAAGCAACCAGGTCAGCATTTCCTCATAGTTCATCGTCTGCGCAATGTGGTCGATACGGGTCAGGCCGGGGTCGGCGCTCTTGGTCGCATCCGTTACCTTTTCGAACTCGATCTCCCAGACCCGGGCAAGATCGCTTTCGCTGTCGATGAAATGGATCAGTCCGCCTCCGACCCCTCGAATTGCCGGGATTTTCAGCTCGCCCGGCCCAACCGGCTGCTCGAAAGGTTCGGCGCCGAGCGCCCTTGCGCGCTGAACCGTCGCGGCGGCATCGTTCACCCTCAGGCCGATATCACAGACATTGGCGCCGTGAACGACATAGGAGGAATGCGCAAAACCCTCGCGCTCGGTGTTGATGAGAATCTTCACGCTTCCCTGAGACCAGAGATCGACATCCTTGGAAACGTGCCGTCCCGAGCGCTCGAAACCGAGCGTGCGCAGAATGGTGCCGAGTTCGGCGGCTTCGGTCTCGTCAGCGGCAAATTCGACGAACTCGATCCCACCCACCTTGATCCGGTCCGGCATCTGCGGAAGCGAAATGTGCATGTCTGGTTCGCTGCGATTGACCTGATCCATCAGGTAGACGAGAGAGCGGTGACCGTCGATGGAGATCGATTTCGGAGATCCTCCCCGGAACTGATCGTTGAAGATCTCCAGCGACAAGACCCCGTTATAGCCGGTCGCCGCGACCGCGCGCACGAACCCTATCACGTCGAGATCGCCTTCCCCCGGCATGTTGCGGAAATGACGGCTCCAATAGAGCAGATCCATCTCGATCTGCGGCGCGTCTGCCAGTTGCACGAAAAAGATGCGGTCGCCCGGGATCGAGCGGATCGTCTCCGGGTCTATTTTACGTGCCAGCGTGTGGAATGAATCGAGGATCAGGCCAACATTGGGATGGTCCGCGCGCCGCACAATCTCCCATGCGTCGCGGTGATCATTGACATGCCGCCCCCAGGCCAGCGCCTCATATCCGACACGAATTCCATGCTTAGCGGCACGCTCGCCGAGCTCGTTGAAATCGGCGGCTGTCCTGTCAGTGCCGCCGAGCGCCAGCGGCGAGACGTTGGAGCAGATCAGCACCAGATCAGCTCCGAGTTCCCCCATCAGGTCGAACTTGCGCTCGGCACGATCAAAAGCCCGGGCGCGCTGCGGCTCGGGCATGCCTTCGAAATCACGAAATGGCTGGAACAGCGAAATCTCCAGCCCATGATCGCGCACCATCTGCCCGACCTCGCGTGGTCCTCCATCGAAGGCGAGGAAATCGTTCTCGAAGATCTCGATCCCATCGAAGCCGGCCGCTGATATGGCCGCAAGCTTTTCGTTGAAGTCACCCGATATCGAAACAGTTGCAATGGCAGTCTTCATACTGGCTCCCTCGATAGTCTGATGGTACGATCCTAACAGATGGTCCCCAACTGTCCGGACAAATCGCCCACGAGATCAATAGCTCGTGGGAGACCCGCCGCACGGCTTCCCACTCATGTAAATGTGGCTGCAATACCCCGTCCCCTGCCCGGCACGGCCCGACACGGCCCGACACAGCCCGACACAGCCCGACACAGATTGACGAAAATGTGCTTTCGTTGACTAAACTATCTAGTTCGTATATTTGTCAAATCAAGTTATCTGGAGGCGTTCATCGAAGCGCTTCACGCTTGGGAGGAACGAGCAATCATGGGCAACGGTACCAGTCGTTTGGAAGCTGTATCTGTGCAGCAAGAGACAACGCAGCCATGACCTTGACTGCCGGTCGGAACGATTGCGTTTCCATTGAAGTCGCTGTCTCCGGTCTGGACCAGCTCGGAGAAACCCCGCTTTGGTGCGACCGCGAGCAACTGCTCTGGTGGGTCGACATTGAAAAGCCGAAACTCCAATCCTTTTCGCCATCCACCGGCCAGATCCAAGCTTGGGCAAGAGATTGCACTTTTCTTGGCAGCCAAGCCCTGACCCAGTCAGGCCGCACACTTGTGGCCCAGGATCTTTCCCTTCTCACCCTCGACAGCCCCGGTGCCCCGGGAGAGCAGCTGATCGAGGTGGAGACCGGCCTGGACAACCGGCTCAATGACGGCCGCGTCGACGCGAAGGGGCGTCTGTGGATCGGCACGATGGACGCCCAGTTGCATCGCCCGACCGGCAGCCTCTACCGGATTGATCCGGATGGCGCGTCGATGAAAATCGTGGACGACGTAGTAGTGTCAAACGGGATCACCTTCTCGCCAGACAACAAGAGGCTGTATTTTACCGACACGCGTCGGCACTTGACCTATGTCTTCACGCTTGATCCCGAAGATGGAGTGGTGACGAACCGGCAGGTGTTCGCCGATCACCGGGACACCGGCGACCGTCCGGACGGAGCATGCATTGATGCTGACGGTTGCGTATGGACGGCGTTCTTCGCGGGCGGTCGGGTCGTTCGGTACACACCGAAAGGCGACATCGACCGCGTTATCGAGCTGCCGGTAACCAACCCGACCTGCATCTGCTTCGGCGGTGCCGATCTGAGGACACTCTACATCACGACAGCCCGCAAGTTTCTCGATGATCGCCAATTGGCGGACGAGCCGCTCGCCGGGAGTTTGCTAGCAATCCATGGAGTTGGTCAGGGCCTGCCGGAAAACCGGTTCGGCCTCTGAGCAACGCCATGTCACGGACTACGGGACTACAAGGAGGAACCCCCGATGGAATGGACTAATCTCAAGACTATCGCAATGGCCGGAGCTATTGTTGCCGCGCTTGGCGCCAGCGCCCTGGCTCAGGACAAGATCGAGCTGATCTTCCCTGACGTGAACCCGGCAGATGTGCCGCGCTCGGTCGCAATGACGGATATTTTCGCCAAGGAAATCGGCGAAGAGTTCGAGCTGAAACCCTATTTCAGCGGCACCCTGTTCAAACAGGGCACTGAACTTGTTGCCGTTCAGCGCGGCAATGCCCAGCTTGCGCTTCTGCCGCCGTCGGATTTCGCCAACCAGGTTCCGGCATTCGACATTCTTGGCGCCGCTTACGTCATCCGCGATGCTGAGCATCTTCAAAAGGTTTTTGACAGCGAAGTCGGGGAAACTTTCGGAAAGCTCGCTCGCGAGGAATTGGGCGTAGAAATCCTCGGGGTTGCCTATTATGGCACACGCCAGGTAAACCTGCGTGGCGACAAGGAAATCAAAACCCCGGCAGATATGTCCGGCATCAAGCTGCGTATGCCGGGCGGCGAAAGCTGGCAGTTCCTCGGCGCTTCACTGGGCGCCAACCCGGTTCCAGTGCCCTACACCGAGACCTATACGGCCCTGCAGACCGGCGTGATCGACGGCCAGGACAATCCGCTGCCAAATGACAAGGCAATGAAGTTCTACGAGGTTACCAACCAGATCGTGATGACGGGTCACAATGTCGGCTTCGGCATTCTGGTGATGAGCTCCAAGGTGTTTGACGCCCTCAGCGCTGATCAGCAGACCCGCGTCAAGGCGGCTGCACGCAAGGCGTTTGACTCAAGCACTCAGGTCTACCTCAATCAGGAAGCCGAACTGGTTGAGTTTTTCAAGGGCGAAGGCCTGAAGATCTACACACCCGACGTCAAAGCCTTCCAGGACTTCGCGCAGGAAAAGTACAAGTCCTCCGACCTTTCGAAGTCATGGCCCGAAGGCATGCTCGAGAAGATCAACGCGCTCTGATCTCCAACCAAACAACGAATATCGAAGGGGCCAATTGGCCTCTTCCTTCTTCTCTTCTATTGAACCCGTTTGATCCTAAGACGTGTCGTAGCTTTTCAGATTCGGGATTGAGGGTTCATTGCCGATGATCGCCCAGTTCTCCGACCAGTCGAACTGGAAAGCCTCTCCTGGATCGAACGCCAGCGGAACGAATGTCCCGCCTCCTGTCGTCTGAAGTTCTCTCTGCAGATCAGCCTTCCGCTACCGGGCGAAGGCGACTGTACGGAAGTCTGCCGGTCCAATTGTCGTGCGATTGCCTAACATCTCGGCTAATCTGCTCTTCTCCGCTCTCTCCGGCACTTACATGCGGCTGGGTGAGGTTCCGAAAGCGGCTTTGAACTGGCGCGAGAATTCGCTCGAACTGCTGAAACCGCAGACATAGGCGATCTGTGTCAGGCTCTGATTGGCGAAATTGTTCTTGATCATTCCGTGCGCCGCCTTCAAGCGTCTGTTCCTGAGGCTCTCCATCACAGTCTCGGTACCGGAGAAAACCTTGTAGAGATAACTTCGCGAGATACCGCAGGCCCTCGCAATCCTCTCCGGCGTGAGACCGGCATCGGCGTAATGGCTCTCAAGAAACGCGAGTATCCGTGCGCGGACTGCCTGCAAGGCGAGGCTATCTTCCGACGAGGCCCCACCCGACAACAAGAAAAAAGCAACCGTATCCAGCATCTGGTTGGTCAGGAAGCCGACTGAGCGGTCGTCTAGCGTCTCGACATTCCCGAGCAGATCCATGATCAGCCTGTGCATCATGTGATAGATGGAATCCGGCTGGACAATCGCGCGCTGGAGAATTTCAGTCTTGCGCCCGACCCGGAAATCCAGAGACGAGAAGGGGATCTTGATGTTGAAGGTGGAATACTCGCCCGACACTTTCAGTCGCGCCGTCAAACCATTGTTCAACAGGTAAGCGTTCTGCGGCAACAGTAGGGCCGACGTAGCACCTACCGCGATCTCTGCCGATCCGCGCTCGGGAAACGATAATGAGTAAAACGGCTCGGACGCTTCACTGTTTCGGGATCTCCTGCGTTCGAACTGCTGATTGCCGAATTCGATCCGGTTGAAAGTTAGTTCGCCGACCTTGCGACTGTAGAGACTACCGCTGATCTGGCCGTCCTCCACGGTGCGCAGGTTCTCCGCACCCCAGAGCGTGCCGAACACCGCCTGCCAATGCTCGGCCTTTTCATTTTCAAGAAAATCCGAGGTGTCCCCGACCAAAGGCAGCGGCGCGCTGGTGCCATCACTTCCCATCTTGTCCATCGGCCTCTCCCGCAGTGGACGCTATCACAAACCTTCGAGAACTCAACCGCAAGCCATCGGACTGATCCGGACACTATCGTGCTCCCGGGAGTGAGCGGATCTATGCCGCCATGCAAAAGCATCGGGCAGACACGCCGTCTGCCCGGAGAGCCGTGAACCGGGAAAACGGCACGACAACTTAAAGGGAGGATAAAATGCGCAGTTCCATCTTTTCCATGACATTTGCGGTGGCCACCGGCGTGGCCGTACTCGCTACACCGGCGAAGGCGGAGAACACCGAGTGGACGCTCGCCTATCTGGCGGTCAAGGGCACGATCTACGAAGAGGTCGCCCTCGCCATTCCCGATCGGATCGAGAAGGCGACTGATGGTCACCTGAAAATCACGGTGAATTCGTCCCTGGTTGCGGGCAATCGGCTTTTAGAAAGTGTACGCGACGGTCTGGTCGAGATTTCGTTGCCGCTCTCGGGATACTACAGCGGCTCCCAGCCGTTGTTTACTGTGCCGAGCCTGCCCGGGATCTCTGAAAGCCTGGACGACCTGATTGCGCTCGGCAATACCGAGTACGGCGCTCAGATCCGCAAAGTGTTCAACGACGATTACAAATCGACCCAGTTGATGCAAATGGCCTTCTGTCCGCAGGTGCTGTTCTCGACGAAACCTATCACCACGGTCGAGGAATGGTCTGGCAAGAAGCTGCGGGTCAACAATCGCGGCACCGGCCTGGTCGCCTCGGAACTGGCGGCATCCGCCGTCTCGCTTTCGGCGGGCGAGGTTTTGCCTGCGCTAGAGCGCGGCGTGATCGACGGCGTCATCACCGATACCTGCTGGGCCCATGGCGCCGGGTTCGGAACGGTCGTCAGCTACGCAGCCGACTGGCCGATGGGCAGCGTCGTGCCTTTCCCGGTGCTCGTCAACAACGATGCATGGGCCGCTCTTCCCGATGACATTCGCACCATCGTCGCCGAAGAGTTCGAGCGCATCGAGGTGGATTTCGAGAAGCGCTGGCGCGAGCGCGCCGACGAAATGCCGGATCTGTGGCGGGCTGACGGGATCACCTATACAGAAGTATCCGATACGGAAATGGCGCGCGTTTATGGCGATAACGTTCAGGCACCGGTCCTCGCGGCCTGGCGTACTGACATGGAGCGCGCAGGACTTGATGCGGATGCGGTTCTGACGGCCGCTAAGACTGCTGTTGGAGCTGACTAATGAGCTCGACGGAAGGAAATGCCCCGGGCGCGTCTGCGCCCCCGGCCCCTTTGCGGGCAGTGGTCGCCATATCCCGGTTCCTGAGTATCGCGGCTGTACTCGCGATGCTGATCAGTGTCAGCATCGAGGTGATTGGCCGCAGCTTTTTCGGACACGCGACGATCTGGGTCACAGAGGTTACCACCTATCTTGTAGTTGCGATTACCTTTCTGGGCGCAGCTTTCGTTGTCGGGCGCGACGCCAATGTGCGTGTCGACCTTTTGCCGGGGCTTCTGGTTCCGTCACAACGCCGCAACCTGATGACTGCCCTCACCTGGATTTCGATATGCGTGACATTAACAGCGCTTTGGGCGACCACCGGTTTCTGGCGCGACAATTTTGAAAGCGGAGCCCGCAGCTGGAGCCTGCTCAACACACCTCTCTGGATTCCGCAACTGGCGACAGTGGCCGGTCTTGTCGGGCTGACGTTGGCGCTGGGATTCTCCGGAGGATCGCGATATAGCCGGTTCGCCCTGGCGCCTCTTGGATTGGGAATGGCGCTGGCGCTGCTGCATGGGACGGGGCTGGCCTTGAGCAACCTGGTACCAGATCAGATTGTCTATTTGTTCGCCCTGCTCTCCCTGTTGGGAGCGCTGTTCGCCGGTGGAATGCACGCCGTGCTGATCATGGCGATTATTGGCACCCTGACGGCGTCCGCTTTTCTGGGCGTAGCGGAGGCGGGGCTGGGCTGGCGAGCTGGCGTATTGATCCTGGTGCTCTTCTTTCTGCTGTTCAGCGGCCTGCCGGTCGTCTTCACCCTGATGGCGGTCGGAATGTCCACGATGGTGTTCTGGTTGCCACCGGTCACCCTGAATTACATCGGCGAGAGAGCCTGGGGAGCGGTGAACAGTTTCGAGCTGGCGGCAATCCCGATGTTCGTGATGATGGGCGCCGTGCTGGTGCGCTCCAACGCTTCCCAAGAGATGTTCGCGGCGGCACAGTTGGGCATGGGCCGGCTGCGCGGCGGTCTCGCCTACGCTTCTATTATCGCCTCCGGCATTTTTGCCGCGGTTTCCGGTTCGAGCCTTTCCACGGCAGCCACGATGGGACGAGTGGCAGGGCCCGAGATGATCAGCAAAGGCTATCGGCCCGAACTGGCCTACGGCGTTTTGGCCGCTGGTGGCACGCTCGGCATTCTCATTCCACCAAGCATTGCAATGATCGTCTATGGGCCGCTAGCCGGTGTCCCGATCACCGAATTGTTCATGGCCGGGATCGTGCCGGGTCTGCTGTTGATCCTCGCATTCGCCTGTGTCGTCGTGCTCTGGACCGCCTTCGACCGGTCGGCGGCACCCGTCGGGCAAGACCACTCCCTGAGTGAAAAACTGCGGGCCCTGAAAGGCATCGTTCCGTTTCTGGCGCTGATCGCGCTGGTGCTCGGATCGCTCTATGCCGGCATCGCGACGCCAACCGAAGCGGGCGCCGTCGGCGTGCTCGGTGCGCTTTGCATCAGCCTATTCCGCGGCACCCTCTCGGTCCGCGAAGTGATCGCCGCAGTTGAGGAAGCCGCACTGGCGACCTCTTTCCTGCTGCTCATCGCTGTTGGCGCGTCGATAATGGGATTCGCGTTCGATTTTCTCGCTCTGCCGCGCGCGGTGGTCGAATTCATCAACGGATTGGGCCTTTCGGACCTTGGCCTGTTTTCCTGCATCGTCGTCCTGTTCTTGATCCTGGGCATGTTTGTCGAGCCGATCAGCATGGTCCTGATGACCCTGCCGATCCTGTTGCCGGTGCTTGAGGCGGCGGGGTGGGATCTGCTGTGGTTTGGAGTGGTGCTGGTCATGCTCGTCGAAATCGGTCTGATCACGCCACCGGTTGGCATGATCCTCTATGTGCTTTCCGGGATGTCGGGCGGAAAGGCGCCGATTAGCCGGATCGCCCTCGGCACAATGCCCTTCGTAGGAGCGTTTCTCGCCATGCTGTTCCTGCTCTTTGCCTTGCCCGGGCTCGTCACCTTCCTGCCCGAGATGATGCGATGACCGCTGAAAAATACACTTTTGACGCAACACCGGTCGAACGCTGGATCGATACGGAGCTGGCCGCGGGCCGCCTGACCGGCGGCGTTGTCGAAATCTGCCAGGCCGGGCGCACGGCATTCGCCAGAAGTTTCGGCGTGCGTGATCAGGCAGGCAATCCAGCAATGCGCGATACGGCTTACTGGATCGCCTCGATGACGAAGCCCATTGTCACCGTCGCCGCAATGCGGCTGATCGCAAAAGGCGCCTTCGCGCTCGATGATCCGGTGGAGTTATTCATCCCGGGTTTCGGGCGGAGCGGGGTACTCCAACCGGACGGGCGCAACGTGGAAGTCGATCGCCCGCCGCTGGTCCGGGATCTCATGACCCATCTTTCCGGCCTGACTTATGGTCAGTTCGGCAATAATGCAATCCACGCGGCCTATATGGCCGCCGGCGTCTACGATTTTTCTTCGGACAATGCGCAGATGGCGGAGCGGCTCGCCACGCTGCCATTGCTGCATCAGCCGGGTACGGTGTTCGAATACGGCATGTCCACCGATGTTCTCGGCCGTATCATCGAGGTCACTGCGAAAGCAGCTCTGGACGAGGCCTTGCGGGCGCTGGTGCTCGACCCACTGGGCATGACGCACACCCGCTTCATTCCTGCTCCGGGCCAACTCGCCGCCCTCCCCGACACGCCGACGGTACGTGGGCTCGCTCCGCCGTTTTGTGAGAGACCGAGCTGGTTTTCCGCCGGTGGCGGGCTGAGTTCCACACTCCCGGACTATCTGCGCTTCGCCGAAATGCTGCTCTGCGGCGGTGAAGTCGAGGGCGTCCGGCTGCTTTCGGCCGACACCTTTGCCCGGATGACGCGCAACCATTTGCCGATTGACGTGGATTACGGCGCTTACACCGCCACTCTGGGCATAACGGCCCCTTGGGAGGCAAACGGTCTGGGTTTCGGGCTGGGTCTCGCCGTGCGGATGGCGCGTCGCGCACCCAAGGTTCCGGGCGGGTTGGGCGAAATCTTCTGGCCTGGCCTGTCGGGCGCAAATTTCTGGGTGGATCCTGAAAACGCGCTGATCACCATCTTGATGACCCATGCGCCTGAACACCGGAGCCAGCACCGGATCGACTTGCGCAACGCAGTCTACGCCGGGTTGGCGAAGCGCGGACAATGACGATGACGATGACGATGACGATGACGATGAAGACTGTGCCAATGGAGGCGGCGATGAACGGAAAGATACCGATTTTCGACAAAGATCTCGATGCCTGCGACGCGAATTTCGAGCCGCTTACGCCACTGAGCTTCATCGAAAGGACAGCGGCAGTCTTTCCCGACCGCCTGGCGATCGTGCACGGCCCTTTGCGCCGGAGCTGGGCCGAGACCTATGCGCGAACGCAGGCGCTCGCCAGCGCATTGAACAAACGCGGCATCGGCAAGAACGATACGGTGGCCATCGTCGCCAGCAATATTCCTGAAATGTTCGAAGCTCATTTCAGGGTACCGATGGCCGGCGCGGTGCTCAACACGATCAACACCCGTCTCGACGCTGAGGCGATCACCTTCATCCTTGATCATGGCGAGGCGACGGTGGTGCTGGTCGACACCGAATTCGCAGCGCTCGTTCAGGCAGCTCTCGAGTTGTCGAAGGCCCCGAAACGGTTTGTGATCGATATCGAAGACCCCACCTTCGAGGGTGGTCATCGGATCGGCGAGCTGACCTTTGACGAGTTGCTGTCGGAAGGCGATCCCACTTTTCAATGGTCGCCGCCTGCCAGCGAGTGGGATGCGCTTTCACTCAACTACACGTCGGGCACGACCGGCAATCCCAAGGGCGTCGTCTATCACCATCGCGGCGCCCATCTGAATGCGCTGGCCCAGATCCAGTCCTGGGACATGCCGCAGCACTCGGTCTATCTGTGGACGCTGCCGATGTTTCACTGCAATGGCTGGTGCTTCCCCTGGGCGATCGCCGCCAATGCCGGAACCTCGGTCTGTCTGCGACATGTGCGGGCCGAACCGGTCTTCGATCTCATTGCCGACGAGACTGTGACGCATTTTTGCGGCGCACCGATCGTGCTGAACATGCTGACGCAGAATGCAGAGCTGAAGCGGTTCACCCATCCGGTTCAGGTGATGACGGCGGGAGCCTCCCCGCCCGCGGCCGTCATCGAGGCGATGGAGGCAATGGGGATCCAAGTGACCCATGTATACGGGTTGACCGAGGTTTACGGACCGGCGGTGGTTTGCTCCTGGAAATCGGAGTGGAACGCGCTTCCCGCCGAACAACGGGCCCGGCTGAAAGCGCGGCAGGGCGTCAAGAACGGCGCGCTGGCCGGCCTGTTGGTCGCAGATCCGGCGACATTGCATGCTGTGCCGGCGGACGGCGAGACCATCGGCGATATTTTCCTGCGCGGTAACAATGTCATGCGCGGCTATCTCAAGAACCCGGCCGCCACCGCCGAAGCGTTTCGCGGCGGCTGGTTTGCATCCGGAGATCTCGGGGTGATGCATCCGGACGGCTATGTGGAACTCAAGGATCGCCTTAAGGACATCATCATTTCCGGCGGAGAGAATATTTCCTCGGTCGAGGTCGAGGATGTGCTCTATCGCCACCCGGCCATTCTCGAAGCCGCAGTCGTCGCCCGTGCGGACCCCAAGTGGGGCGAAACGCCATGCGCCTTCGTCACGCTCAGGCCTGGGCAGGAAGAGACCGAGGGCGGCATTATCGAGTTCTGCCGCAAACGCATGGCGCATTTCAAGGCCCCGAAAACCGTCATTTTCGGCGAGTTGCCCAAGACCTCTACCGGCAAGATCCAGAAGTTCGTTTTGCGTGGGAGAGTCAAAGAACTCCGCGAGTAACGCAGCATTCGTTTCCGGTGTTAGGGATTGGAAAACACGCTCAGAAAGACCCCAACCAACCACAGTGACAAACTCTATGCCAAACCCGCACAAAGGACTGGGATAACTCAGAGACAGAGCTAGAGCATCCTGCGTTCAGGCGGAACCGTCGAAACGCAGACAAGATGGCCTAGGTTCCAAACCCAATCAGGTTATTGATTATAAATGCCTGCTGTGATTCCATACCCATACAATGGGAGATTTGGTCATGGCAGGAGAGTTTTGGCTTGATGATCAGCAATGGGCAAGCATCGCGCCCTTGCTTCCAACTAACCAGCCCGGTGCTCATCGAACCGATGACCGCCGGGTCATCAGTGGGATCATCCACGTGCTGCGTTCGGGGTGCCGGTGGCAGGATTGTCCTGCCTGCTACGGACCGCCAACGACGATCTACAATCGCTTCCATCGCTGGTCGGCACGCGGAATCTGGCGGCGATTG
>Ga0114910_1000595_pt1 | contig 18069 bp, 28 predicted proteins | sample MalvireepMed_908_FD_83500 | JGI IMG/M metagenome (GOLD analysis project Ga0114910, IMG submission 83500) | Marine viral communities from the Global Malaspina Expedition - Malaspina viral metaG DeepMed_908 | ecosystem: Environmental > Aquatic > Marine > Oceanic | place: Mediterranean Sea...
GCTTTGGCAGCTTTTAATAAGTCAAAACTATTTGCAGAATCTGCAGCTACAGCTAATTTTATAGAAGATATTTTGTATGTACCTTCTAGTGAAATTCCTATGGATATTCCTTTGAATATTTTAGATCAAGTAAGATCCAATATAGGAAAAGAAGCTCATGCAAATATTAATAATAGAAAAGGAGTACGGCTTTTAAAAATACAAGAAGTTTTAGATACTGTAGGGGATAGTGAATTTAAACAATTGGATTTGTTTGAATCTGCTGAGTTATCACCTAAACAAACTGAACTGCTAACAACTTGGAGAGAAGCTAGACAAGCTTATCGAGAGTACAAACAACTGATAGGACAGCCTTTTGAAACAGAGGCTACTACACTAGGCCCACAACGATCCAAGTATACATACAAAATGAAAGAGATAGAGGATGCTTCTGGAAATGTAGATATGGAAAAAGCATCTCTATTTAACTCTTGGGAAAAAGTTTTTATAGCTTCTGATGATCCAGCAAGAACTGCAGATGAATTTGCAAAAGCTTTTACAGATCCACAATTAGGAAGAGTTCCAGATCATGTGCTGTCTCTATTGCTAGACAGTGCAGGAATGTATCTTAATAAAGGCAAAAAACTTCCTGCTGGATGGTGGGAGTCATATAGAAAATTATTTGAAGAATCCAGCATAGATGTAGAAAAGTACGGTGAAAATGTAAATAATTGGGAAAGTTTTAGACAAGAATTTCAAGTAGCTGAAAAAGAAGGAATCTATGGGCTAGATCAAATTAATACAGATAAAATAACTAAACAAAATAATGAATTTTTACAAGAAATAGATACCATTAGTAATTCTGCTAAAGAGGAACTTAACAAACTTTCAAAAGTAGTAGAAAACGCTGAAGATAAAGAAATCTTAAAAGGGTTAGAAAAATTATTAAAACCTGAAACTTCAGAAACAGGAATCCTTTACAACTCAGCAATAGAAATTTTATTCTCAAGAGATCCTAAATTTCATGTTTCAAGAAAAATGGATGCTGGTATAGATCATATTACTAGAGAAGTTGAAAATTTAGAAATCATGGGCAAGGACTGGACTGCTGCACTTGGAGAAGGACAACTGAATATTGTAAATACTATTCTAGGTAGACATGCAAAAGCACAAGCAGAGGGAAGCCGATATGTACCTCCTATAGAAGACGTATTTAGAATACTAGATAATGCAGTTGAAAACGGGGCTGTTACTGCCAGACAAAAGGATAAAACTGTAGATGTTCTAAGAAGCTTTTTTTCTAGATATGTAGCAGATTCAATCAAGAATAGAACAGAATTTAAAAGTTGGGTGAAGGACGGAACACCTGCAGAAACAATAGATCTTTCAGAAGTTCACGATCTTTTACAGAACCACCAATCAACATTAAGATACTTATATGATGATGATGAGGCAAAATTAGTCAACCAAGCTCTTGCGATGGCCTTTGACATAGGAGGAGTGTGGAGAGAATTAGACAGAAATACAGGTATTCCAAGTAGTCTAAAAATGGAAAGTGCATTAGCTAGAATGTTTGCCGTATCTAGAGGTGTAGTAAGCTGGAGATGGGTGCTAGGGGAGCAATCTATTAGGCAATACAGGATGCAATCCCTAAAACAATTACAATATTTTTTAGAAAATCCAGACTCTATGAGAGTAGTGTTAAATGTGATGGAAAAAGACCCTGCTTTAATAACAGGCAAAGATGTAACAGCTTGGAAAAATGCATTTGTACATTTACTACCAGGAACATTAGCTAAGAATTTAACTTTAGAATCACTTAAACAAGAAACTGCAAGATACCAAAAAGAATTAAATGATTTTAAACAAGCTAATCAACTTCCTACAGACTATAAACCTTCTATTGGTTTTGGTGAAGCAGGAATTAACAGTACGGTAGGAAATATATTTAAACTCAGAGCAGATGCAGAAAGAACGGAATCTGTTAGAAGAGGAGTTCCACCAGCTACAGACCCAACTGTAATGGAAAGAAGGGCAGAAGAAAGACTTGATCTAAAACAAGGTGGACGTTTAGTAGATCAAATGCAAAGATTAATGAATTAAAATGAATAAATCCACCGAACAAGAGATAGGAGTCTCTTTAGCAGCCTTACAAACTAAAGTAGATGCAATGTCCGATAGACTAGATAAGGTGGAAAAGCACCAATTACAACTAATGGAACTAGCCTCTTTTGGAAAGGGAAGTTTAAAAACGCTTACAATGCTAGGTATCGCTCTTGGGGGGATAGCTGGTATCGCTCTCGCTATAAAGGGATGGTTAACATAACTATAGAAAAGGAAAGAAAGGAAAATGGCAGAGCAAATAGTAACCTACTGGCCTCAAATACTCGGCATATTGATGGTAGTGGTTATGTTTGTAAAATTGAAAAGTGGAGTAGCCGAACTTAGAAAAGATGTAGACGATATCTACAAAAGGGACACATATACACAAGTTGTAAAACTGAGAGCAGATCTAGATGCGTTAAAATCTAGTACAGATGAAAAAACTAAATCTCTTTTTGAACTGTGGAACGCCAGATTGCATAAAGATTGATATGAATTTAGAGTTGATTTTTGCACGAATATACTATAGATTACCAGATAGCCCCAATATACTACAAGAGTTTATCTGGCAGGATTTTGATAAACCACCGTTATACCCTAGGTTTAAAAGATTAATAAAATACTGGAATGAAAATATCGAGGGGCCGATAGACAGTATCGACTTTTGTAGTTCTCACTTAGGCAGTCAAGATTATATTTTTGCAGACTGCGATTTTACTATACATTAGGAGGTATAAATATGAGTGAACCTGTAACTGAAACACTAGCATGGTGGGAAGTTGCTTGGAACAATAGAGACATTATCGTAGGAGCAGTTCTTGGCTTAGTAGCCTCTGCATCCATGATGATAAACGGAACTAGAACACCAAATCCTAGCACCTTTCTTGGTAAGATTTATAAAATGATCGAATGGGCATCTCTAACATTTGGCAAGGCTAAACAGACAGGCAAAGACTAGTGGTGGGTGGTATATTCAGCCTACTAGGGGGTTTAATGAAACTATTGCCCCTAGCTTTTTCCTTCATAGCAGGTAGCAAGATAGCAAAAGGAGCACAGGCAAAAGATGAAATTAAAAAATCTAAAACTAGGAATAAGATCGAGCGTAATATCTCTCGCACTCCTATGTCTGATCTCCGTAAGCGGTTGCTCTCTAATTGGAGGAGGGGCTGAAGGAAATGATTGTTCTTGGGTAAGTCCCATATTTATAAGTCCAGATGATACTATGACTGACAGGACTGTAGAACAGATTCTAGCCCATAATGAAACTTGGAAAGAAGTTTGTAACTAAAATAACTATATACTATAGAATAGTGCTGGTAGAAATACTGGCACTATTTTTTTGCCCACTTTTTGCCCTTTGTATAATGTGCAGGATAAGCTTTTGTAAAATCAACCGTTATTTCTTCTTCACTTTTTATGTTATTTAAAGTTATAATTTGCATAAAATTACAGTCTAAAGGAAACATAATAGAATTAGGAGTACTGGAATGATTTACAAAGTTTTGTAACCAGTGAATATTAAAACCCGTTTCGGGAACAAAAACATAGCCCTTATTCATATCAAAACAATTAATACTGTGTAGATACATAAGCTGTTCTACATTAAAAGATTCTACAGGGTACTTTATAGTTTGTGTATTTTTATATTCTTCTGGTATGCTAGTTACTACAGTTCCTCTGGGAATATCACTCAGAGCTATTATCCCTACGCCATGTATCTTACTAACACCTACTTTGCACCACAAGTCTATCAACGTACACTCTGTCCTATTGCACATATGAGTACAGTCAAGAGTGCAACTATTAAAATTAACATAAAGGGGTTATGCCAAGGTAAGAAAACGCCTTGTAAAGTATCCTCTACAAACTTTTTAAAATATTTGTGAATCCTCAATCATCTGCTCCGCTAAATTATTAACTCTTCTTATAAAATTATGCAGCACAACCGTGTTAGGATACTCTGGTATTTTTTTATCAAATACCTCTCTGAATACTTGAGGACTGATTGTAGACTTCTCTACTACAACCTGCCCAGAACTATTCAGGATAAATTTTAGTTCTAGCAGAGTTGCTTCGTTTTGCTTGTTTTTCACTCTCAGCCTCGTCCCATCCTTCGAGCCACCACCAGTATCTATCACTGTAAGGTTCAAAAGGACTACTTGTAGAATTAACCGAATGGGAATGTCTACCCATCCTTCGTGATTCTAACTTTACTTTAATTTTATAAAGGTCATCACTCACGTTCCTGCAGTATCCCCTATGTCTACTATTTCACAAGCCTCTGCTGTACAAGCAAATTCTTGACTAGAGGTAGTTCTATCCTCACTTTCAAATTCTGATAATTTACTCCAATCTATATTCTCAGGCATTTTAGCCATAGCTGCATTATATTCACTCTGCTCTAGATCCTGATAAGGGGCTTGTCTGTACACATGGTCTGTAAAGGGCAGGAAACTAACCCCACACATTTCATCAAAGTTATCCCATACATAAGAACCTACCTGCATCCACTCATCTTCTTTAACAGAAATAGTTATAGAAGGTTTATGCTCACACCAGCTACTTTGGTAAACTCTCCACAAATCTAAATGCTCAGTTGCAGTTAGATCATTTCTTGTAACAGCACCTTCTGGAGATTTAATAGGAAATGAAAATATAGTTATATCTTTAGGCTGCATAACACAATCTTCATGTGTAACTTTTTGCTCTATAAGAAACTGAGTCAACGGGTCTTTTTTGTCTGCCCTAACCGTCCTAGTATAGTAAGGGGAGTGCCTAGTGTGTATGCCACTTGCACTATCGACCAACTGACTAACAGTACCACTAGGCTTGACACAAGTAATAGCAGTAGAAGTGTTAATACTAAAATTATTTGCCCATACCTTATTGGTCTGTACAGCACATACTCTAAGATCATTTAGTAAACTCTCCAATCTAGACTTAGAGGTCAGTCCACAAGTTAATTCATTATCCATTATCCCTGTTAAACTGACTCCTAAAAGTCTTTCTTCTTCTGTATTGTTAGTCCATATTTTACTTATATTTTTTATATTTGTAAAAGTACTTTGTATAGTACCTAAAATAGTAGCAACCTTTACTTTATTCATTAAGGACTGTTTATCATCCTCTTTTCGTACAACTACTTCAGTGAGATTACAGAACTGTTTGCTTCTAAGAATTATCTCAGAACAAGGGTTCGTACCAAAATCATAGTTAGAATCTCTCCTACCATATTTATCAGCCTGTTTCTGGGCAGCTACACGGTTAAAGATCCCACGTTCTCCTGACTTGGATTCATATAAGGAAAGCCATTCCCTCATAAAAATTCCTACATCTGGCTTTTCTGTATAGCAGACAGAGTTGTTAGATAGAGCACGTTGAGGTTCAAAGTCGTACCAGTTTCCTCCTTTTGCGGATCTCATTCTAGCATCTGTTAAGTTAGATAGGGATAACAGTGCAGATCTACGAACTCCTCCTACTACTACAACCTCTGCTATCTTACAGACTATATCGTGACATTCTAAAGAGTTAAGTTTTCTTCCAGCAGAACTTTTAAACTTGTTAACTGTAAAATTAAATAGATCTTCCAGAGGTTCTGGCCCCGAAGCCCTTCCTCCAAAAGTTTTAAGTTTAGCTCCTGCTGGTCTGATATTACTCATGTCCCACTTGGGTATCTGTCCTGCGTACAAAAGGTTAATCAACTCTTTGTAAGCTGAGTGCCATCCTTCCTTACTATCTCTTACGATCACTGTAGTATCTGTATTTTGAAATTCTTCAGCTACTTTAGGTAATTGCCCTATAGAATTTCTCTCTACAGAAAAGCCTACGCCTGTTCCATGCATAAGTATATATAAAATATCATCAAAAGCTCTTGGGCTGTCCACAGCTACATAAGAACAGTTATAACCAGCTATGTTATTTCTTTCTAAAGCTGCTCCTGCTGTCATCATAGCTCTCATAGAGGGCATAACAGACATTGAAACTATAGACTTATACAGAAGATTTTTATCCTCTTGCTTTAGTGCGTACCCAACATACTCTTTTAAATGATATTCATAATAATCAACAAGCCTAGTTACAGTTTCTTCCCAAGTTTCCCTGCGTTGTAACTCATCATTCCATCTAGCGTATCTAGAAGTATGAATAAATCTTTGGTAGTCAGAGATCATTTTTTAGCCTTTGTAGTTACAGGTTCATGTTCAGTCTTAGCTACTTCACTCAGAATACTTATAAGAGTAGCTGACTCTTTGAAGGGTTTATTCTGTAAATAAGCTAAAAGTGTATTGACCTGTTTTACTGTAATTAAATACTGTTTTTCCACTATTCTATCCTTTCATTTTTGTAACATTTCCTGACATATCAGGATTGGGTGATTTTTCATCTATCAGTCGAGTAAGATACCACCTAGCTTTTTTTAAATCGTTTAATTCTTCCCCCTTGTACTTATGTCTAACTACATATTTCAAAATATTACCTACCAAATAGCCATGAAACATAGAACTATCCATACTATTTTTAATAATATCTATAGTTTCTATAGAACTGAAATTATAGTGAGGGGGGTTATTAACTTTATCTACCATCAATTCAATTTTTTCTTATCAAAGAGGACAATATTATCACCCTTCTTTTTAAGAGCTTTTCTCATCTTATTTTTTTTCTCTTCTTCTTCCTGCTCCTTTGCAACTTCCTGTTCATATAATTCTTCCAAAAGAATAGCATGACCAGTGTCAACAACATAGGAAGTTTCTTCAAATAAAATATGTTGCAACCCTGCACACATTACATGAAGCTGCTCTGACTCTTCATCGTCTTTAGTAGTATCCAAAATTCTAACATTAACATTGCCATCATCGAACTGGTCAAATATAAAATATACTCTATTAGGTAAAGAATGTTCATACTCTGCTGACATTCTTTTTTTTAACTCTTTTTCACTATACTCCATCTAACCAATCCTTCGGTATCACCCTATCAGCGTACAAAAAAGAGTGACGATCACACCACTTAGCATACGTTGTAAGACTTCCTTTGTAAAGTTTTTTTTTGGAATTTATAAATACAAATCTAATATCTATATCAGGGTGTTGTTTTTTTATATACAGATGTTTAACTCTGTCTGGTGTGGTTAACCTTCCTTTTGTTTCTATATAGAATCCGTAGTCTTTTAAATAAAAATCAGGACAGTACGTTTTTGGATCTACAATAAATTCTATCTTATCCTTTTCATACTCATACTCGATATTATTTTTATTTAAATATCTAGCAAAGTCTAGCTCAAACCCACTTCTAAATCGGTGCTTCTTTTTTATCATTATAAAATCCTTTCGGAGAGTACCTATCTTTTAAATTCTGCACAGATTTAAACAGGTAATCCAGTGTTTTAGGAGCGTACCTTTCTAAGTTAGTAATCTCACTAAAAATATCTATTTCATACAGAACAACAACCCCATTTATACTCAGGTGTTGTTCTATGAATTTAATATCCTCATTTATTTTCTGCAAATTAATGTCATAAGTATAGTCAGTCCAGTAGGCTTCTTTTTCTTGAGATGGAGCAGCCTTAACCCGTAGACCTACAACATTAGATGCTTTGATAAAATTAAAAATTCCTTTATCAGTAGCAGGTACTACAAACATAGTGGTCTGATTAACAAGAACATCTCTTCTTGAAATATCAACCAGAGCTATGACAGGCATTAATCTAGTTCCCTCTTTATTAATTTAGTGTACCATACAAACCCTTTTCTGTAGTTACTGCCAGCTACTTTCTTATGCAGAACAGAGTCAGGCCAACAATGCTTTTTATACCCACACATAGAACAAGTAGGGTTCATCAGTCTGTTGCCAGTAGCAATCTCACCGTCTGAAGTTTTATGATATTCTAAATGATCTGGAAATTTTCTAAACTTAGTATTTGTATCATCGAGCATAGAAACTTTTCTAGTAACAGAATCTATGACTTCTATTTTTTCTTCTTCTGTGTCTTCTGGTACTGCACAGACAGCCCACTCACCGTTAGATTTATTGATAGCTATCCAACCACCAAACTTATCCCCATCAGCATGTTCGTACATCATTCCCTGTGCTATGTAACCAAAGGGATCATCCTTCTTTAAAGAAGCGTAACCCCCTAGCTGTCCAAATTTTTTATCAAATGAATAGGGGCTAGCAGATTTTACATCCCATATTCTTTTAGTTCCGTCGAGTCCTTTTATCTTTAAGTCCATAGAACCAGAGATAGTTTTACCTGCAATTTCTGTGGATACTCTTTTTTGTTGATCTGATACTTCTACACCAGATCCTTTTAGAATAGCAATAGCTATAGCCTCTACCAAATCACCAAATATAAATCTCATAATTGTAGAGTAGTCTAATTCTTCTTCTATACCTTCTTTACCAAGCTGTTGCTGGCACAAAGGTTTACCAACACCAGACATCCGTAAACGCCACTCTTGCCTAGTGAATTGTTTTTCCAAGGCATCTGCACACGAATTTTTAAACTCACGCAAAATAGTCGGAGAGATTTTCGCTTCTCCCCGACTAATTCTTTGCAGATAATCCTTGACTAAATCAAGGGTTATATCCATCAGGCAACCGAAGCATCGAGAGTCTCAAGCAGTTCAGCCCCTTCACCATCCAAAGCCTTTTTAGCTTCTTTATGTTTTACCATAATATCAGCGTTGTGCTTTACAATCTCACCAACGAAAGTTTCTAAAAGTCCTCTGTCTTTCTTGGTAAAATCTTTCTTGTCAACACCTGTAACTTTGGAAATCCAGAACTGATTACCGCCTCTTTTTTGCTTCACGGATTCAAGCTTACCAACAACAGTAGCATATAACTTTTTCTCTTTGTCGATAGCCTTGAACCAATCTGCTACAGGAATAAAACTAGCCCCTTTAACGTACCAAACAGCAGGAACATTCTCTAAAGTCTTATCCTCTTTGGTAGCAGTCTGTCCTGCAATAGTAGCAAGTCCATATATAACTTGTGTACACTTGATACTTTTCTGCTGGATTAGTACAGGAGAATCATTAGCTAATCCTTCTATCTCCTGCTTTGTTAAACGACCACACTTTTCACCACCGCTTGTGTCATAAAAAGCATCGCCCATACTCTTGCACTGTACTGTACGACAACTAAACTGGCTTTCCTCATTATCCCACACGTTATACATGAAAGTACGAACAAAAGGACGTAACTTTGCATCCTTTGCATATACAGTCAGTCTACTTGCAGGGTCATACAGTTTGTAGAAACCCCTAGGAAGAGAGTTATCATCGTCATCTTCAGTAGCATAATTAATAGATATTCGTGCTAAACCAGATTCAGATGTAGTAGTCTCCTCACTTCCTAATAGTTTTTGTAAGTCTTTCTCAGAACCCCCCTGAATAATATCAGAGAAATCTTGGTTCTGGAGAGTTATCAGTTCGTTCATATGAATAGTCCTCCGAATTTGTAGTTGTCCATTCTAGCTCTAGAATAGGCTCTAAGTCAAGCCAATTTTTTCCAATCTTTAATTCTATACCAATTGGCATTGAGTAGATAATATTATAGCGTTTTTTACATTCATCAAATAATGATAACATACCTTTACTAAGGATGTCAACAGCTAAATCCTTTTCTTCTTGACATACATCTAAAACTATGCTATCATGCACCGTATTACAAATCACAGACTTCATCTTTCTTTTTGCTAAAAGCCTGTTCGTATGAACCAATGCTATTGGCAACAGGTCAGCCGTAGCAAACCCCTGCACAGGATAATTTTTAACTGAAGTCCCAGAAGTCACCCCTCCCCACCTAGTTCTCCTTACGTTTGGAAATAAATATTCTCTTCCAGAGGGTAGGGTGATTCTTTTTCTTGATATAGCTTCTTCAGCTAACAATTCATGCCAGTGTGTAATTCCTGTGTATTTATTTTTAAAAGCACGATAGTATTCTTTCTGCTTATCAGTACCAGAGACTCCCCCATACAAAGGCTTAAAGGTGTGAGCTTTAGCTTCCTGCCTACTCACGCCCATCATTTCAGCCGTAAAACTATGAACATCAAACCCCTCTTCAACTTCTTTGTATACGGTGCTATCTTCAGCAAGAAAACCAGCCACACGAAACTCAAGCTGCTTATAATCGCCCTCCAGTATAAATCCATTCTCCCACCTTGATACTATAGTTTTTCTAACGGGAAATGTGTTAGCTCTAGGCATATTTTGAAAGTTAGGGCTTCGAGAAGATAACCTGCCTGTAGCTGTTACACATTGCATAAAGTTAGGGTGTATAAATTCCTTTTTAGTAAGAGCCTTTTCTATACCTTCCACAAAAGTTCTAAGATAAGTTTTTATAGATGAGTATTCGCAGTATGCTCTTATGAACTCTTTTGCTGGTTCACTTATATCAGATGTTAAACTATTCTGTAAAGTTGTAGAATCTGTTTTAAAACCATGTGCTGTACAATCGAGAGCCGTTATAGGTTTTACAGAAAAACCAGCTACATCTAAATTATTAGTATAAATAATTCCTAAACCTTCGCACCGTTTACAGATATACCTCGCTTCAGTATACGTCCCGTCCTTTTTAGCTCTAGAAGTCTTTCCAAACCCCTTACATATTGGACACTGGCTAGCTGTAGTTTTATATACCTGTGCTGTATTAGCCTGATAAGCTACTCTAAAATCTTTCCTGTTGAACTCAGTTCTTCTCTTCTGTCTCCTAGAACCACGTTCATTAACTGTTGTACCTATGTTAAATAAGGAAGCCCATTCTTTTTTATTGTTAACTTTTCTAGAATAAAAAAGTAAAGACCTATCCTCTGGAGAATCCAAATTGATTGGCGTATCTCCCATCGCTTCTTTCACAGAGGTTGTTAAAAATTCTAGCAGTTCTTCAATTCTAGAATTATAATCCTTTTTTAGCTCTGCCAAAGCTTTAGTATCCACTTTAATACCAGCCAGTTCTACTTCTGTAAGAACTCTGGTCATATCCATAGAAAGTTTAGCTGTTTGTAACAAAGTCACTGAATGTACCTCCTAAAATTTCTATCTGTTTTTTTGCTAATTCATAACTAGCTATGACATCTCCCTTACAATAAGCTGATAACTCATCCAAGGGAAACTGATTCACATTCTTTCCTTCATCCGTATATTTTTTCATTATAAATTTTTCTGGCATTTTTATATCACGCCTCTTACAACTATCTTCCAAAGACAATCCTCTTTTCATCCCTCTGGATAGAACGTACTCAGTAACCATAGTATCATATACATTTCCTCTGTAGTCGAACCCGCAGTTTAAAAGATAAGATAGATCAAACTTTATATTATGACCTATTAAAACATCAGCATTATGTAATACACATTGTATCTGTTTAAATCTATCTCTCCTATCCATGTGGTTCTCTTCAAGATCTTCATGGTATATGGGCATGAATTGTGGTTCTGATTTTCCTTCGGGTTGGGTAAAAAATTCTTCCATATCTATGTGAGGCACAGACAAGAAGCCTACGCCTACTAAGTAATTCCCAGATAAATGTGGAGAGGGGTCAGTCGTACCATTATCTTTAACAACAAAGGTAGTTTCAATGTCAATCGTTACTATCATAATACCTACCTACATCTTTGTTTATATCTACAGTTATAAAACCATGAAATCCGTTTATTTTATTTTTACTAACATTTATAAATCTTGTAGTATCTTCATCATCGGCATTTTTACCTATGCCTAGAATTATATCAGCTTCACCAGCCTTACCAGTTTTAGAACCATCTAGCATGGAGTAGTCTATAATCTGATTTCCATCAGCTTCAAAACCAGCCTGTGAAACTGCCCAGACTAAACAATCGTTTCTCTTCGCTACCTCTCTGGCATAGCAGTAAAGAGCCTTTAATCTTTCATCACCTCTACCAAACTGCCCTATAATTTTCATCTTGTCAAGCTGGTCTATAATAACAACTGAAGGTTTATTCAATCCGCAGTACGAATCTAACTCCTCAATAGACGTACCTACTGAGTCAAAAACTACAAGATTATCCCTTACTTTAGCCCAATTTTCAAGAGAATTTTCTATATCACTTTCAACATCTTGTACGGACTTCTTCAAGTAAGATGTTATGATCCTCAACTTTATTTTAGAGGCTCTCTCCTCGTTTGCCCAATAAAAAACAGAGTGTCCTTGCCTGATATATTCTGCTACTAGAAAACAACAAAAGGTAGTTTTACCCACCTCTGGCCTAGCAAAAATAATTCCTAAGTCTCCCCTGTTCATTCCAGTTATTCTAGCCGACATCTGTTCTAACGTAAATTTAAACTCAGATGGACGTTGAGTATACTTTACAAGTTCTTCCAAGTCTTCATTTACGATGGAGAATGTTTCGTGGGAGTTTACATCTTCACTGGCTGCTAAATCTATCAGACGTTGCAATTCTGCAAAATCACCACCCTCACCTGTCCAGATAGCCAAAGCTTTATTACCGATATGTTTAGCCTTATCTCTACGCCAGAAGTTTTTAATCACATCAAATGCTATATCCCGATTGGGCAGGTCAACTTCAGCTAGGGAATGAATTAAACTTTCGGTGCTTTCCTTTGTAGATTCTGGTAAAGCAGGGTTTAAATCTCTGTGTACAGATAGTAGTTCATCTACTGTTATGTCAGACTCGTAATGTTTCTGTGCGTAAAATAGAGAAGATACAACTGGCATCCACTCTCTCGGAAACATATCAGGTTCTAGAATATTTTTTGCCCTGTCCCAAAAGTGTGCTTTCATACACAAGGCTAGTACTTTTTGTTCAATCAAAGTTAAAAAACTCCTTGGTCTTATCTGGAGATAGGTTTTTTAAGTCAGTCTCCAGTATTTTTACCCTTACTGGCATGAACGATTTTATTTGTTGTGCTATCTGTATAGATTTGATAGAAGCATCTTTATCTAGACAAACTATAGCACTATCAAATTTTCTTATACAACCCAACGCTTCATCTGTCAAGTACGTTCCTAATAAAGCTACTCCATTGTGCAAACATGAGACTGAACAGGCAGATGCACAGTCCTCTACGACTACAGCAGTTCTAGAATTTTGTTTGCTAGGTACAATAAGGGGCAGCTTTGTTGACCCATATCTGTGCCATTTGGAACCATACTTGCCTAATTTGCGACCACAGGCATCTACAACTTTTCTATCCTTAAAGATTAGGAAAGTAGCCCTGTCCTGTTTTATATCATATACTATTTTAACTCTACCATCGCAGTAAGCATCGAAAGAGTTTGCTGATTTTAAATATTTTACTGCTCTTTCATCTCTGGTTATATCAACATAGAAATGGTTGTTAGCATCGAACTCCTCTTTAACTACTTTAACTTTACCATTCTTAAAACTAGACTTGTTAATGTTGTCTTGCACTTTTCCAGAAAAATTGCAATCCGCATGATAGCAATTGTATAATATATACGCACCCATGTTCGTTGCCGTAAACGTCTTGGCTTTCCTGCATTTGGGACAATCATCTCTAGATGTCTCTCCTACATATAAATTAAGGTTTACAAAATAATCAGTTAAATTCATCAGGAATATCTACCCCATGATTGTAATTAATCATTATATCTTTGTTTTTTCCGCAATAGTTTATATAGCAGTTTTTTCCAACGGGGCAAAGGGGGTTTATAATCTTTAAATAGATCTAACTGCCCATCGTCCTCTTTTTCTTTATTCCAAGGGGTAGGATTTTCTTTTGGATACGGGTGATACACACCTATAAAGTCATCATTATGTTTCATTGGATTATATACTACCCCCGTCCGTGGTTTAAATAGGGTATTCTAAAAAAACTTTTTCGTCAACAACTTTTTTTACTTGACACCGCTATTAGATCGACGTATTTATAAAAAAGAATTGATCAACTGTTATTTTAAATAACGAGGATATTGAAATGAAAAAAGCTAAATCAATTAAACTTAGTAAGAAAGAACAGATAATTGTAGATAACATTCCTTTATGTGCTACTTTTCGTGTTACTAAGACTATTCTAACTAAAAATATTCAAGATTGTAATTCATCTTTACGTCAGCTTTTAAAAGACCAAGAGATTGTAGATATGGATAAACTGGAAGCAGGTCAAGGAATTAAGGTAGAGGGTACTTTTTTAGATGGGTCTGAAACTATCATCTCTATCTATCGTTCTCAAACCCGTGGTGACAAAAGAATATGGTTTAAAGGTTTAAAAGAGTACGCTGATGCTGATGATGTTATGGCTATGTTTTTTAAGGATGGTAAAATTATCTTGCAAAACGTAACCAAGGCTACTATGGTAGGATTGTTTGTTATAACCAGTTCAGTAGGAGTTCTCTGATGAAATCAATAAAAGCCTATCGTGAAACTGTTGTAAATCTTCCACGACCTTTGACAGTTATTAGTACTCCTAAAGATTTAAAAGGAGCGAGTCTAAAAAGAATTGTAGGTAATACAATTTTTACTGTTAAGTTCTCTAAGATCAATGGAGAATATCGGGTTATGAATTGTAGATTGAATGTATTCAAGGGTACTTCTGGTAAGTCTAATAACCTCAAAGAAACTCAATATCTTACAGCGTATGATTTAGATAAAAAATCTTTTAGATCTATAAATATAGAAGGTATCCACAGTTTCAAGGCTAGAGGTAAGGAGTACCAGTTCATCGAGGAGTACGCCTAATGCAAACATTTTTACCATATCCTAGTTTTGCAGATAGTTTAGATTGTTTAGACTATAGAAGGTTGGGCAAACAGCGTGTAGAAGCTTATCAGATAATCAACACACTGGAGGGAAAAAGTAAGGGATGGATAAATCATCCAGCTACAAGAATGTGGGCTGATAATATAGATGCTCTAAAACTTTATTTTAATACCGCCATTGCCAAGTGGATTAAGCGAGGCTATAAAAATAACATGAAAACTTACGATGTAAGTGCAGATGTAAATATGCCCTCTTGGATTGGTAACTTTTGTTTGCACTCCAGTCATCGTTCTAACCTTTTGCGTAAAGATCCTGTATTTTATAAACAGTACGGCTGGAATGATCCTCATAACTTAGAGTATGTGTGGCCCGTTACGGCTAGTACAAAATAACAAGGATAATAAAAATGTATGATTACATGGCTAAACTCATAAAAGTTGTTGATGGTGATACGATTGATTGTGATATAGACTTAGGTTTTGGTGTCTGGATGAAGAACCAACGGGTTAGACTGTACGGTATCAATGCTCCAGAAACGAGAACTAAAGATTTAGTCGAGAAGGAAGCTGGAGAGAGAGCTAAACTTAGATTAATCGCTATGATGAGCGATAAGTTTCTTTTAACATCTGTAAAGGATAAAAAGGGAAAGTTCGGTAGAATTTTAGGGATTATAAATGTTCCCCAAACTAAAATCCTTGACAAAAATGGAAAGAAGACTAAACATATATTTGTAGATGTTAATAAACTTTTAGTAAAGGAAGGTCATGCAAAGGAAGCAAAGTACTAGTGATTGGGCTTTAGAACATCGAGAGTGTGCTGGTCATGCTTTGGAAGCTGGTATTGATAATTGGCATGATTTTTGGAATTATTGTTTGGCACATATGTTAGCGGTAAATGAAGATTACCTCAAAGAACTTTGGCATGAACACAGTGGTTAAACTGTTTTTAGTATGTGTAATTTCTTTAGGCTTTTTAACAGCTTGTTCGATTAATACTAGAGCTTGTACACCCTGTATACTCAAGAAAGACAGTGATGAAAAAATATGGACTATGCTCTCTACAGACGTTATTAATTAAAGTGTCTTAATAAGTATAGGAGGTAGTGGTGTCATTCGGAATATTGTTTGCATATTTAAACTGTATAAAAACACCCGTAAGAGAGAGAGAAAAAAAAATAAAAATGTATCGTATGTACAGGCATTGGTTTTGGCATTCCTTCATCATGCGATGGTGTGAAACCAGAGTTGTTAAGTTAAATAACTACATCTGGAGAAAAAGATGGAGTGGAAAGTTTAGAAATTAGATTATGAAAAAGGATGAGATTCTTAACTGATGAAAGTCGTTGATTCTAAAAAAGTCGTTGATTCTAAAAAAGTCGTTGATTCTAAAAAAGTCGTTGATTCTGATTTGCGTTCTGATGGAAAGTATAACGTATGGAAAGAGTTCGATCTGTTGGAGCTTGGGGAGATCACTAACAAAACAGCAAAAAAGGTGTACTTGAGGTTCAAGATTCCTATTCCCTCTAGGTGGTGCATAGTTGCAGTCGTGGACAAAATTACATAAAGTACAGATAATGCTTTATTTATGGATCGATATGGTGTATGGTTTGTAGATCTGAAACTTTTATAGAAAGATAACACGATGAACCATTATACAGAAACTACTGTTTACGAGCACAATGATATTAATGACCTATCAGCATTTGATATCAGTTTTGAGAAGCGCAGGACGGGCTGGCAAGATCTGGACGGACAATGGCACTCAGATGATAATTTAAATGCTGAAGTTTTAACTAGCTTAGACTTACCTAAATTAAAAGTTGGTGCAGTTGTAAATGCTGATTTGCCATTTTTATCTGAGACTGGCACTGAAATAGCATCTGCAAAAATGGGTACATTCGGCAAAAAATACCAATTGGTCAATCACCTTGATTACTTTGCTAAACAAAATGAAGTGATAACTGCACAAGATGCCTTGAACTGGCGTAATGTTAAGGTTGAGGATAGAGTGTATGAGTACGGTGCTAAAGTTCAACGCTCTATACACTTTCTAGACCATACTGCTAATTTCGGCGGTAATGATAATGTGTGTCTTAGGAGTGATACTTTCAACTCCGTAGACCAAAGTTGGCAGTTTCAACAGTTTATCGGTGCATACAGGAGCTTATGCCGTAATACACTGGTCTTTGGTGGTGAACGTACATTTCATACTAAAAAGATGCACACTACAAATTTAGACCTTGGAGCCGTAATTGGTAAAGTAGGAAATGCACTTAACCTATTCAGTTCTAACGTAGAGCAGTTGCATAGGATGAGGGCGGTAGGTTGTAGTGAGGATCAGGCTAAAGATATATTCACTAAGACATTGTGCAGTAGGGAACACAGGCCAAGTGAGGATAGCAGTATCCCAGTAGTAAATAAGAAACTATTGGATTATCTTTTGTATCGGTATAGAGAAGATGTGAGGGATCTAGGTAATACTCTATGGCTAGTTTACAATTGCCTAACCCATTGGTCTACACATACCAATGAAACTTTTGAACGTGAAAACTTACAGGCCGATGGTCAGTACAAAGTAGTTGAGTTAACTACGGGAACCAAAGATCAGAAAGTTCACAACATTCAACGAAAAAGGGCTGCGATTGTATCAAGTGTTCTGTCCAGCGATGTCTGGCAAGCCAAGTTGGCAGCCTAGTTCATGGATGTAATACTTTCACTCTATAGAATAGCTGTCATTGTAGTAGTTGTTTTAGTTTTAATGTACCTTTTATCTTAAACACAAACAAACTCCCTAACTGGCCCTAGCTAGAACGCTAGGGTCTTTTTTTTGTTTTAGGGCAAATTGGCAAAAAAACAAGGCCCATAGATCGCTCAGAATTGCCAACTCAAGCCCTCTGGATACTCTAGTACCCCCGTCAAATGATAAGACTTGCAATCTAAACTCAAATCGTGTTAGGCTCTATTATCGGTAAACTTTAATAGTGAGGTTTTAAAATGGGACAATTTCAATGGCATAAAAAAGTATGTTTGAGTTGTGAAGGGCATGGGTTCATTCCCGTAAAATTGGAACATGGAACGGACAAGCGAGAATGTGTAGATTGTATGGGTTACGGGTATGTTTCAAAAATGTACAAGGAGATTGTAACCTATGAGCTTGTCACCGAAATTGATAGACTAGAAGATTTACAGTTTATGCTTGAGGGTAGAGACAATGACATCTAGAAAAAAAACACCACTACATCACACTATTAGTACTTATCACAAAAATCGGGCCAACGCTGCTAGAC
>Ga0114910_1000597_pt1 | contig 18049 bp, 27 predicted proteins | sample MalvireepMed_908_FD_83500 | JGI IMG/M metagenome (GOLD analysis project Ga0114910, IMG submission 83500) | Marine viral communities from the Global Malaspina Expedition - Malaspina viral metaG DeepMed_908 | ecosystem: Environmental > Aquatic > Marine > Oceanic | place: Mediterranean Sea...
ACCGGAATCGCACCCATATAGGCGCACCCCTGCCCAGCGGGCTGCTCCCCGATAGCTCAGCGGTAGAGTAGGTGACTGTTAATCACTTGGTCGTTGGTTCGAATCCAACTCGGGGAGCCACTTACATTCTCTAAGCGATTGAGACTGTAAGACTTTTTGGTTGAGCGCTTGGATCGCTACCACAAAACTTCCCACACTGCGCTTTCAAAGCGCTTCTTGAACATACGTCAGGTAGACGCGGCGGAACCAATCGCCCGCCATTCCCTCCATGGTCGCAATTGCAGGGATCATGGTCTTAAGCACCGAGCAACGCATTACCCTATTGCTCTCCGTTGGATTATCCCAAGCGGAGGAAGCAATAGCAAAGTCCTCTTCTGACCAACCATCGTCTTGTACCGCTTCCAGCAGAACACCTTGCCAAGCAGTTTCAGCAACGCCGACCTGATCCGGTCCTAAAGTGATACGAGGTGGGGACTCTGCAGCCTCCGCTTCAATGCTCTTCCGAATGATCCTCATATATTCGTACAAATGCTCGTCGCCTAAGGCTTGTACGTACCGAAATTCAGCTAGTTGTACCTTACCCTCATCGGAAAGGCTGACTTCGCATGCCCTCCCTTCCGACCGGATGATTGCCGAATAATACACGAAGAACGTGTTCACGTCTTTCTGCGGAAGTCGTGCCAGTCCGTTCATCACCAATCTGTTGGACAGTCGGAGCAAGATTGCCCCGGCCGCATCAGGCTGACTACGGAAATCAATCCGCGCAGCGGCCATTTCTTTTTCGGCGCGAGCAATTAGCGCATCGCTAGCATAAAGCTTCCCGAGGTGATCTGCCATCGCGGTATGCAGCTTACCGGTCGCACCCATCGAGGTTGCAACTCTGGCAGCAAACCCTTCTTGTCGAAGCGAGGCACCCAGTGTCGCAATGGGGTAAGCGGGAGGGGCCGGAGGGGGGATCTTGGCCGTGCGTATAGGTGGCGGGGTCGGAGCGTTGGCCACATCGGGCTGGTCTTGTTCGAAGTCTACCCCGGCCAGTTCTCGAGTATGTTCATTCAACCACCATATTTCTTCAGGGGGAGCCAGCGTTGCAAAGAGAACAGTATCCTCAGAATAATTAAGCTGAGTGAGATACCTACCCACCAGAGCGTTCGCCGCCCCACTTTCTACGAGACGCCCCTCACGATCTAAGTAGCTCGCATGGAAGCCCAATCCAGCATTCCGGCCGAGGGTTTTCCTAACACCCCCCATCCAGATGAGAGCACAAGCTGACGCACATATATCTTCCCCAAGGACCGCCGTTTCATAGCCACGAAGGCGAATAAGCCTCCCAATTTCCAGCGCAGGAATAAGTTGTCCGCCATCACTCTCTAAGCCGACAATCGCGTGAGGAAACCGTATCGATAGCTCACGAAACCTTTCCTCGTCACCTTCCACGATATCGCCCATGATCAGGATAGCTTCCGTCCCGTCATCGAGTGTCTGGTTATAAAACTCAGCGGAGTAGGCAGGGATTGGATAGGCCAACCCCAACGCCAAAGCTGCTTTTGTGATTAAGGATCGCATGGCCACTCCGGTATGTCCGCTAATAGAGTATAGCTAGCGATAAAATCTAAAGGGCTCATTTCGCTGCGCGCAAGTCTGCGAAAAGAATTTCACGTATATGGCGAGGGAACCGCGAGTACATACAATCTAATTGCTTCAGTAGCGATCTTGGGTGAACCAACCCGTAGCTTCTCGACCACGCAACCCGCGTCAGGCGCGGTCATCGACAACGAAACTAAGTTACGCCGAGTTGGGCGGCTAAGAAGGAACAGATTGAGCCCGAGGGCCACTACGTAGAAGGTCGGGTTCTGGCTATCATTTGACGCCGTGCGCGCTCATATCTGAGGCGAGGCGGTGGGCCTCTCTTCGCGCAAGGCGGCGACCCCGCGTGAAGTTCTGTACCCCGGCCCATCGCCTTACCCTCGCCGGTTGCAGTGGAGGCAATCCTCTCAGGCCGGTACTTACACCCCTACGAGCTGTATAAATAACGGCTCCGCATCGCATGGACCATAACGCTCCTGCCACGCTTCTAGTTCGGCTTCGACATTTGATTGAGACGTAACCAGCAGAACCGGACGCAGACCATCCGCTTCGCCAGCACCTTCCAGCCTTTCGACCCTCGTTCGCAAACTACGCATTGGCCACACCGGGCTTACGGATAATCACGCGCAGGATCTTGTTGCCTTCGCCAATGGGGCCATGCTCCGCCTCATGAGCTGCCGTCGCTTCGTCCTCGCTTTGCCCTTCGTACTGGATGATCCGAACCCAGGGGGCGAAACCACCGAACGTTCGCGTCTCCAAGGTCTCAAGCCGTCGCTTCATTGCCCCAACCATTCCCGGACCTCCTTTGAAAGTTTGCTCAGATCGCCGTCAAACTCTGGCTGACGTTCGTTCTCGACACGCTTCTGTTCATCGGCTGACAGCGGGATGCCGAGCCACTGTTTTCCCCAAGGAGACAACGTGCCTTCCCGCGTCCTCCCCTCCAGCGTAGCCAGCCGTCGCTTGAGCGCGCTCATTGCTTTTGCTCCAATGCCGTGAGGCGACATTCCAAATCGCAGGTTTCCACTAGTTGCTTGTGCGAGGTCAGCAGGGCCATGACGCGTCCAGCCTCGTCCGGTGTCACTTCACCAGCCGCCACCGCACACAGCAGCGCGGAGGAGGCCTTAACCGCATCCTCAGCACTAGCGATTTCAGGCAGCGAGAAGCTGACCGGACTGTCCCGGCGGGCAGGTGCGATACGATCCAAGCAAAGGCGTAGCGCCGTAACGTCACCCTCCAGTGCCTTATCGATCGCCTTTCGGGTTAGAGATTCGTGCTCCCCCTCCAGTAATGCTTCGACTGCCAGGGTTGTCTTATTCCGCGCACCCGGGGTGCGGCCACCGAGGCCATTGCCGGGAGCGAACCGCCCATCCGGATTCCGACCGTTATTTTTCGGAGTCTCAGACATTAGGACCACCTCCAAGGCTCATGGCTTCGAGTGCGGTCACACGCTGTACGAGCGCTTGCAGATCCGCCTTCAATGCCGTGCTTTCCAGCGCTGGTTCCAAACCCTCCACTCTCGACAGCGGTAGGCACCCTGCCAGATTGGCGAGGACGAACCTGTCACCGAAGCCCGGTGTCGAACTTACCATTGAACCCCGGCAATTGCAGACCTGCAAAACCTGCCCGGAGGCGGGTTGCCAGTAGAAGGCAAAGTGTCCTTTCGCATCGGTCGAGGCGTAATCCACGATCCTGCCCTCCCCATCGCTCAAAGGCGTGCCGGAAGGATCAGCGAACAACGGGACAATGTTTCCCTCGCTGGTGACAACCCGCACACGATAATCGGCGAGTCCACACCCACGACCGTTGCTCACAATATCGGAATGCTGGATTAGCCTCATCATTGCACCGTGAAACCCGGAGGCGGGGGCGGTATGCCTTCGCGCGGGTTGCTCAATCCAGCCGTGCGGGCGCCACCTAAAACTGGCGCACCGTAATAGCCGGGAAACACGACGTGCAGATGATCGCCTTCATTAAGCGCCCGAGCATTCGGAAAACGCTTCACTACCTCCCCTTTCAGCCACGACATAGACCGGCCTGCGGGCGGCGTCAGATCGAGCGCAGAGCCGTCCAAATGCGCGCTGTTTGCCGCGGGGCGATACCCACGGCGGCGCATATCCGCTTGATACTCAGGCGTCCTATATCCCGAGGTCACGCGGACGCCGGGAATAGCCTCCTGCACATCGCGGAAATAATTCACGCCCGCGCTCTCCCCTTCAACCTTGAAGCCCGGAGGCGGAGGAGGCGTGTCGCCCCCACGGCTGGAGTATTGGGGAGCTGGCGGCGCAGGGACATCACCGCCGCGAGAAGGCAAAGGATAATCAGGGTCGTCGAGCAGCCCCCGAGCAGTCTTGCGTGCAGCGGCGATGGCTTTCTTGGCAGCCTTGCGCTTAGCATCTTCGCCCATACGGCTATACTCCGCCGAACCAATGAGGCGGAGCAGCCTGTTATAGGTCAAACGCCCTGCAACCTCGTGGTAGCGGTCGTATTGCTCAGGGGTGTAGTCGAGGCGTTCCCCGTCCTCAGTGTATTGCTTGCCCGGAGCCGAGACGCCCTTACCGATACGAAGCATTTCAGCGACGACTGGATCGTTCTTTTGCTGCGACTGCCAGAAGGGTGAAATGAAGTCCGGTCCGAGGCTATCGAGATCCACCACTTCCCCGAACACATCGCGTCGCGGGAATAGTTCATCCGTCATGCCAGGAACGCGGGCCTGTATCGCCTCGCCGATGCTTTCCCGTTTGCGGGAGACCGGATCGATCGCACGGGCCACACCGGCCACGCCAGCCGGGACCGCGAAGGCGCTAACGGTCCGCTGTATCCAGTTGTCGGCATAGCGGCCCGGATCGCTCAGCCCCTCCACAAAGGACGAGACGCCAGAAAGCCAAGTTTTGCTGGCAAGGTTGCCCATGATCGATGCAACCAACATTGTCGCCTTATCGTCCTGTTGCCGCTCGCTCAGACCGCTAGGAAGGGTCGCCATGTCGGCAGCAACGCCCAGCGTGGTCGAAAGCGGATCAAGGCGTGAATAGCTAATCCACCTATCGCCAACCTTGACGCTGTAGGGTTGCCACCCGTCCGCATACATGAGCTTCGCTTTGTTGGCATCGGGAGGCACTGCCCCCGTTATCTTGCCCTCTAGCGCAGCCTCATACATTACCGCCGCTAGGCCGGTGCCGAGCATCATGCGGGCAACAGCCATATCGCGAGCCTCGCCACCTGCGTTAAACTCCGCACGCCATTCCTTGAGCAAGGGCGCGGCTGGCGACCGTTCGGTTGCAAACTTTAGCAGGTTGATAGGTGTCCGCACGAACGGGACCACCACCTTGGCCAGAAGATTGCTATTCGTAATCCCGGAAATGTGCCTCCCGGTTTCGCCAAGCTTGCGCTGGAACGTGAGGTAGCGGCCATAGTCCATAGACCGCTCGAACATCTCGTCAGTCGGGTTGGCGACCAGCTCTGCAATGCGCTGCTTCGCCTCGTCCCCCTCCAGCCCTTCCTTGGCGGCGAGACGCACCGCTTGGCCATTCAGCTCCATACGTCGGGCAATGCCCTTGAATAGCTGATCCTCCGCAGTCAGGAGGCGCGTAGGCACACGGATAACCTCGCCCTTGAGGCCCGAGATTGCCTTATATTCGTCTCCCTCCACTTTGGACACGAAATCGTCAGCATCGCCACTTCGGAGGGCTTTGGCGAACAGGCTCACGCCCTCTTTTGTCCCTTGCAGCAAGCCAATCGACCTAGCGCCCACCTCGCTTGCCAGAATGCGATCCTCGACCTTGCCACGCGTCGCCGCGTTACGCAGAGCGCCGATTGCTGCGCCCGTGGCATATTCGGGAATCTGCAACATGGCCGTCAGGCTGTTCGAGACCATATTCACAACGTGCGTCGGAGGGTTCGACAGCAGGAAGTTGATATAAAGCTCGCCGATCTTCTCGCGCCACTTTGGCTTAGCAGCCTTAGCAGCGAAGGCGTTGAACTTGCCCGGCCCCATCTCCACCGCATCGAGCAGCACGTTGGCGGCATCCTGTAGGCCAGCCCTACCGCCGCCAGCGCGGACCATTGCGCCGAGAACGTCAGTGCGAACCGCGCGAGCATCCGCAGCTTGCCGGAACTGTTGCAGGGCGCGGCCAGCTTCCGCCGTCATACCCGACACCTGTTCCTGAATAGCAACGTGACGCATCCACGCCTGCCGGAACTGGTAAAGCGCCTCTTCGCCGGGATCGTCCATGCGTTGAATGCGCTTAGCCGCGTTGACCAACTCATTGCCCGACTTCGCCAAAATCTGGCGCGCAGCTAAAGCCTCTTCCGCGTTGAACGCCTGCCCCTTGCGACGAGACAAAAGCTGTTCGGGCGTCATGTTCAATTCACCCGCCAGCCGCTCAGTTTCGGCTTGCGTGATCCTGCCCCGCTTGGCCGCATCGAAGCCGCCTAGCGCGTTGTCCGTTGCCTTCAGGGCGCGGCGAATGTCTTGGGGGCTATCGAGCTTCGTAACGTCAACGTTACCCACCCAGTCAATCGCCTGGCTAGGCCATTCCTCATAGGCCTCCACGGGAGGAAAGGGCGCCGCGCCATCGCCCACGCCCGAGCGATCCGCATAGACAGGCCCGCCAACATCGTGGCGCTGTTGCTCTAGGTCGAAGCGTTCGCCCTGGAGGCCGTAGAAGCCTTCCACCTCTGCCATATCGTCGGCACGGAACCGACGCCCCGTGTTGCCCTCGTATGTGTCACGCAGGGCATCGAGGAAGGTGTTAACGTCCGGGCGGTCCATATGCTCAGGGAAGTAGCCCGCTTCCCATGCCCGCAAGGCCGCATCATCTAGCGACATGCCCTCATCATTGAGCATCGGGCCGAAGCGGGTTTCTTGCCCTACAAAATCCATACCGCGACGGGCCGCGTTGGACGTAATGCCCATGAACGCCAGTTCCCCGCCTTGGTCGCGAAGGCCGCCATTAAGACGGATCCATTCGACCATATCGACAGGGCCAACCTTGGGAACGTCAGCGCCGTTGTAGCTGCGCACAGTCTGCCTAGAAAGCGCGTCCCGCTCATTGGGTAGGCGAGCCTCCACGAAGCGGCCCGCGTCAATCCCTGCCGCTTCTTGTGGCCCGTCAACGAAGTTTCGCGGCATAGGCAGCACGTCGCGCGGCTGGATGGTCGAGGCCGAAGCGAGCAATTCAGCCCGCGTTGTAGGATCGAGCAGGCGGCGAGCGTTGGCAAAGGCGTTACCCGGAGGACCAAGCGACAGGCTATCCCCCGCGCCATCAGCCATCGGTTGCGCGGCCGGCGTATCGAGAGCGAAGCCGGGCGGGGGCGCGGGAATATCCGCGCGAGCTGCACCGAGGCCAGCGTCTAAGGCAGTCTCTTCCCCGTATGCGTCGGCAGCCCCGCCGGTAGCGCGGGCGGTCCTTTCACCGTTGCGGCCAGCAACAGCGCGGTAAGCCTTGGCAGCAAAGGGCGCACCATACTCGACAGCCTTGCCCAGAGCCGGGGCGGCCAGAGCGCCAATAGGAGCGCCAATCGCAGCCCCCTTCAACCGTTGGGCCGTGTTGCCGTCGGCCCCCAGGAAACCCTCGCCAGCACCGTACACACCGCCAACCTTCGCGAGTTGGGGGATTGAGCGGGCACCTTGCCCGTAGGGAATAGCGAAACCAGACGCGAGCGCGCCCGTCACTTCGCCCGTGGTCGAGGCAACCGGATGGAAAGTCTGATCGTAAGAGAGAATGCCCGCATTCTGGCGCTGATTGTTCGCCCAGATGTCCGCAAATCGACGGTCACTGTTCCAAACGTTCTCACGCCCATCTGTGCCACCTAGAGCATCAACAAGCGCGCCCGCTTCATCGAGGCCACCCGCGAGGAAGCCGGAGCCAGCCTTGCGCATGAACGCGCCCGTCGCCCCGTCCTGGCTGTCGATCATCATCGGGGGCGGGGCTTCCTGCGAGATCGCGTAATCGACATTCTCGCCAGCATCCCGACGAGCTACCCACTTACGCAGATCATCCGGGCGGGAAGTCTCATAGCCTTTAGCCGTGAGGAACGCGTTGATCTCTTCCGCCGAACCCGAGCGCAGAAGATCCGCATAGCCATCGCGCACGGCAGGGGCGAGCGGCTGGAGAGGAGTTGGCGTATCCCAGAATTGCGCGACCTCTTTCGTCGCGGGCGAGCTAACTGGCGAGTCCCGATAGTCCGCGGGCGATTGAGTATAGACCCCATGCACTCCAAGGCGGTTTGTCCGAGCGCGGCTCTCCGCCCGCACGTAGTCAGAGCGCCTTTCAGGATCGTCAAGCAGGTAGTCGGGAGCAGCGAAGCCGTGCCCGTAGCGGAGGCTCAAAAAGCCCGCATCGGTCTGGCCTACTTCGACCGGAGCAACCCGCCGCCCCCACGATGATCCGAACGATGGGCCGACCGTTGCCGTGCCGCCGTTCAACGTGTCTTGCAGGAACGCGCGCGATCGCTCTCCAATAGGGATTGCGTGCCCCTCCCTATCCCAACCCTGTTGGCGCAGTTCCGGCGCATCCACGCCGACCACACGCACACGTGCGTCACCGCTGCGCACCGTGTCGCCATCGGTCGCTTGCGGCGCGTCTAGAACGAACCCTTCAGGTGGAGGCGGAGCCTTGTCCGAGGTGGACTTGCCACCCCCACGAAACAGCCTCTTACGAGGCCTAGGGCTCTTCGCATCGTCTAATGAAAAACCGGAGGGAGGCGGAGGGAGCGTCAATTGACCTTAACCCATGCCTTGCCATTCCACTCCACCTTATTGCCCTTGCCATCGGTCGCGGTGGGCCGTGCTGCGCTACGAGAGCTACGCGACGGAGGCGGATTGGCGTTGCGATAATCGACCATCCCACGACGGTTGCCTTGGCGGAGGATTTCCATTGCCCGACGATTGCCATGACGCTGGCTCTCCAGCTTGCTATCGTTGGCCGTGCGGTAGTCGTCCAATTCCATATCGCGACCATGCGCGGACGGTCCCGAACTGCGCAGGACGTAATCCTCGACAGCCTGGAAATATTCGGGAGTACCCTCTTCCAAGCCAAGCTCTGCAGCGTAAAGCTCGAAGTCTTCCGGCCCGTCATAGAGAACGCGCGTCTGTCCGGTCGTCGGATCATAACCAACCCGATCCCGGCCAATCGTGAACGGGTTAGCCGCACGCAAGTCAGCTTCGCTCTGACGAGCGTGGTCCTGATATTGCCACTTCGTCAGTTGCTCGGCGGCTCGGCGGCGGCGCTCCGCGAAGTCGGCCTGCCTCTCGGCTATACCCTGAATTGCCGTAGGCGTGCGCCCCTGATACGAAGCGACACCATCGGCAAGGACAGCGAGAACCTTCTGCCAATCCTTCACTTGGGGCGCGTCACCTACAAGCGCCTTCTGCGCAGCCTCATAGTCGAACGGTTGGCGCATCGAGCCACCAAGGGGGCCTGCCTGCCGACCAGCGCCCAGCGGGGGCGGCGAGCGGATGGGGGCACCAGTGGCGGCAGTGCTGCCTTCTACTGGCGTAACCCGTGAGCCATCCATGTTGAACGTGCCACCGCCGAAGCCGGAAACGGGACCGGGCATTGCCCCAGACTCACGCATAGCGGTGCCTTTGGCGCTTTCCACCATCGGCATCCCGCGATGAGCCAGCGTGCCATCATCGCTCGTAGGAGCGACATTGCGACGCCTAGAGCCGAACAGGCTTCTACCGGGCGTGCCTACCGGCAACGGAGCGACCATCATATTCTGCATTACCCAACCCTTTCGGCGGCGACTAATTGCCGCTCCAAATCTTTTCCAAGCTCCACCTCATCAGAAGAACAGGCAGCGACTACCGCAGCCAGCCAAGGGGCTAGATCCGGTTCGCCTTCTGGCTGGCGATCCACGCCGCGAGAAAGGTATGCGACTACCTCAGCAGAAAGCACGCCCCTCAGATCGTCGTAATCACCCTCAGCCTCCGCGAGAGAAGCCGACACGGCGAGCAGTTGAAGCAGCACCCCCAAGTCCGAGTTATCGCCATGCGATGCCGCCATGCGGGCGAACACAAGGCCCTCAGTGGCAGCGCGGGCGTCGTTGCCCTCAATTGCGCAGGACAGGGCGTGACGAGCAAAGGAACGTTGAGATTCCAAGTCACCACGCGCGGCATGATGCAGCGCCGTGTAGGCGTAGAACGGTTCACTCACAGGCAGGCCCTTCGTCTTCAATGAACTGTAGGAGAGTAGTCGGCGACTTCACCGCCGAACCCAGATGCAAGGTATTGAGCGAGCACGGCCCAACCCTGAGGGCTTTCCAAAAGCGCAAGCATATTGCTCGGCACGTAGGTTAGAGCCTCGAAGACCTCCGAAACCTCTTCCCCCATCGCGCCCGCGACCTCTGACGCCAGCGCACGTCCGCTGGCCATCAAGCCCGGATCGACCGCGCTCATTGCAGGCCGACCTTTTCGCGCAGGATCGAACGCAGAAATTCGGAGGGAGAGCACCCGGCCCGATTGGCCTTTTCGTGCAGCGCGGCCTTCAAGGCAGAGCTCGCACGAAATGTCAGGTGTTCCGCATTGCGTGGCAGCGTTTCTGCAACTTCCATTCAGATGCTCTCCCAACGGGTAGAGCGGCGAAGCCCCGAAGGACCGCCGTTGCCCGCGTCTCGATTAATACGAAATAGGCGACCCCCGCAGGGACCGCCTATTGTGTTCCGCTAGTAGCACCGTTTTCCGAAAAAGTCAAGAACAAAAAGGGAACATGTATAGACGTTCCGAAGCGTGCTAGCAGCAGTCTAATGAGCAGCAAGCGTCTTGATTCCCTCGCCGACTATGCCCGCCACCATTACAAGCTGAGGGTCGGCTGCCAGTGCGGGCGCGTTGCCATGCTGGACCCGCACACGCTCTTGTCGCAGATCATGGAGCGCGGCTGGACGAGCTACAGCCTAGAGGGCTTGGCTATGCGCTTGCGCTGCCAGCGGTGCGGAGCGAGGCCTAAGCGTATTGGGCCAGGATTGGAGGGCTAGCCCCATGCCTTCTCCACCGAGGCAGCGAGGACGAAAAACAGGAGAGCGACCAGCAAGCTAAACTCGGCACGCATCCAATCGCTTTTGTGCCGATCCTGCCATTCGCCTTTCAAAATTCATCCGTTAGGCGACCGAGCAGGAAACCGCCGCAGACGACGAACAGGGCAATCGCGGTCCACATCGCCGCATCTTTCAGCACCCATTTGCTCGGCCCCTTCACGACTTCGCCGGACGTATCCACTGAGCGACTAACTTTCATCCATCGCGCAGCAGCTATCAGGCCAGCGATAGCGCCGACCGAGACGATAATCATAGAGGGGCTAGAAAGCAGCGATCCTGCCTCTTGTGACGTTTGTAGCGGCTCCATGCCTACGATATGCCCTCCATGGAATCCTGAGGCAATCGCACGGCTCTGGGTTGATTCGGTCAGTAGATGGCAGGAAGGGGCGCGAGGCCAGCAGCTTCCGCCCGCTCAGCGGTGCGGGCCAGCATACGGCGCTTAGCTGGTGTCCGACGGGCACCATTGTTCCGACGCGCAGCAACAGCCCCGGCCCCTTCATCGAAGTCGAGTTCGACCTTGCGCGCCTCTACGGCAGCTAGGTAGCAGTTAAGGTCAAGCGTCTGCATCAGCCTTTAGATAGTCCCAAATGCGCTGGATTGCCAGATTCTTCGACAATACGCCGAATTAGATATTTAGTGTCCAAACCCTGCGCAATCGTGAACAGGGCTTTGGCTTGCTCCAGCATGGCCGTGTCGTAACCCGACACCTCGTATTGCCCAAGCCGGTCAGCGATCATATCCTCGATCGGCGGTAAGACTACTTGCGACCCATCCCGCACGTTGAACTTCATGCAACGCCCTCTATCTGCCCGACCGTCGAAATACCGGCCAGACACCTGCTCTACGCCGTAGCGGGGATGTGCGGGGTGAAACCAGCCGCCAGAGCCGTGCGGGCCCTTGTCATGTTCAAACCCGACCGCGCGCATCGCATCATCGAGAGCAATGTCGTCGCCGGCGATAACGTCGAAATCCCCCGTCATAAACTCGCCTTGCGTATGAATGGCCGCCGCAGATCCACCGACAAGGATGGCCACTCGCCCCGTCGCAACCTCATACGCAGCGAAGGCTTCGCCAACAGCGCCTAGAGCGGCAAGGTAATCGTTAGGCAGTGCCACTATTCGCTACCCTTAAGCCGGAGCGCATCGTCAATTTCTACCACCAACCTCAAGGCGGCCAATTCCTCCTCAGAGAGTTCCGCCACATCATGCTCCACGGAATCGCGCGACAGAGCGACGAGGTTCCATTGGGCGTCCTCGCTAGCCGCAAGGCTGGAGCGGAAATCCTCGACAGATTCGAAGTCCTCAGGAAAGGCCACATTTTCCCTCGTCCAGTGGTCCCAGATTACCTGCACAGCAGTGCAGGCCACCTCGCGCGCACGCTCCCCTAGCGCTTTATGAGAAGCCCGTTCCTTAAGGCGTTTGCGATAGCGCGCCTGTCTTTCAGCGTTTGATAAGACCATGCGCTGTTAGTAACGAAAAAAGGCAATCAACGCAAGTTCGTTACGTAACGCTTGACGGGAACCAAATTGCTCGTTACGTAACGAGAGGCCGAGGCAATAAAGCTAAGGCGGGCCGACGCGGAACTGGCATTCCAACATCGACCCTATGTCCACCTCATCTAGCGAGGCGAACAATGGCAATCTTTCTAGCATCAACCGACCCGACCGCCAATGTGGAAGGCGATCAAATCGCAATGAGCTTCAAGAGCGGGGATGAGACCGTGACGGTAGCCCTCTCTCTCAATCAGGCTTTCATTCTCCAACAGCACCTCAACCGCAGCGGCTTGGAGCTTATGCGCGAGACGCAGCGCCGACCCCTTCCGGCATGTGCGGAGATCATCCAGTTTCGCCGCCGAGCGCAAGCCTGATGGCCGTGACTATCACAGGCCGCATCATCATCGCAGGGCAGGCGCTCTTGCTTGCCCTCGCAGCGGCTAACGCACTCGCCTGATTATCCCGCCCGCCTCTGCCACGGGGCAGCCACCCTTGAAGGGAAATACCATGACCACCAACCGCAAGAGCCATACCTGGAGCGCCCTTGTCGCCAGCTACCGCGATGCACAGGAGGCCCTTAACCGCCAGAGCGATCGGAGCCACGAAGCCGAGGTAGCACTACGCGCCGCACGTGGCGACGAACCGACCCGCTCGATAACCTACATGGCCAAGGGCTTCACAAATGGCCCCGTCACACTTGAGAGCTACGAGCGAACCGACACCATCACCCCGAGCAGCCTACGCAATCCAAATCCCGACTATGCTAACCATCCCGACTTTCTGGCATTCGCCCAAGAGGTCGCAGCTTGGCGGAAGGATTGGCACAAGAAAGCCGAGGCTTTCGCGGAGGTCGAAGCCAATTGGATAGCAGCGTCCGACGCCATGTGGAGCGCATGGGAGAAGCTGGCCACGTTCGCAGTCGGCAACTTCCGCGATCTGCATGAGAAGCTTGTTATATGCCACGCCAAGGACACCGAGCTTTCCGAGGAAGAGGCGGCGTTGCTCTTAGCACAAGTTGCGAAGGACATTGCCCGCCTTTCCGGCTGCGACCTAGCCGAAGCCGCCTAGCCCTTTTTACAGGGTCGCACAAAAGCCCGTTCCGGCCACCATACCGGAGCGGGCTTTTCCATTTACGCGCGCCCGCGTGGAATGCGCAAAACTCACCCCATCCCCTTCCGCCTAGCGATGGTCGAGGCGATGAACCCGACAAGCCCCTTTGCATGTGTAATCGCACTCGATTTGCTAGCATCGAGGCCGCGTGAGGCATCCCCGACCGTGGCACCGTCACGCACAAGAGTTTCAAAAACACGCCATTGCGCAGGCTCAAACCAGCTCGCAATCGCCTCAATCTCCTGCTGCGCATTCGTATCGTAACGATCTTCATGCGAGCAGGCCGAACCCGAACGCTCCCCATAGGTCGCAGTAAGCTTGCCGAGCGTTGGGGAGGCCGCCCATAGGCGCTCGACATACTCAATTGCCTGCCCCGATCCTGGGGGGAATAATGGCCCACCAGAACGCACCCATTTATCGACCACATTAGATACCCGCCGCCGATCAGGACGAGCGAGTTTGCCGTTGGCGTCGGTTACGAATTTGCCGTTGGCGTCGGTTACGAATTGATCTTGCGTTTCAGGTTTCATCCTAACCCCCTTGTCCCGTGACATAGCGTGACACCCCCGCAGGTTTTGCGGTGCGCAAAGGGCCCGATTTTTGCGAGTTCCCAAATACACTGTTTTTCGTGGTTTTTCAGAGATATAGCCTGAAAAGGTTCCACATATGGGGAGGGGCCTTGTTCTGTGGCCTTATATGGTTAGGCATCTGTCACCTCCAGATCATAACCCATTATGGTCGATTGCTCGTGCATCTCGGCTAACAACACATCTCGATTGCGCTGTTGGACGATGAAACTGTCATGCACAGGCAAGGAAGTGATGCCCTTGCCAACCAAGGCCCCCATAATATTTATAGCGAGGTCGCTATCACGCCGCATCAGCCGAGACCCAACATCAGTGAAAAAGTGATGCGCAATCGAGCGATGCGCGGCTTTGATGTCAGCAATCAGGCGGGCAGCTTCAGAGAACTCTTGGCCAGGATCAACGCGCCCCTTCAGGACTTCCGTTGCGATGCCGAAGCGCACCTTGTTTTCGTTTGCTCCATTGAGCAGTCGGAAGAGAGCTGCCTTCACAAGCCTCCGGTCCCAATAACCAATCTCGTAGCTATCGGCTGGCGGGGTTAGACCCTCTTCACAATAGAGCATCGCAACATGTAGATTGCGAAAATCCAACTCGACTGTTTCCTCGCCGTCTATATGTAAGCTGTTGCGAACTTTTTTCTCCACATTCTGCCATGACGTGCCCCGCCCGAAGCTTCTACCGCATCTTGAAAAATCCGAAGCGACGTTGAAAATCCGGACCAAGGGTGCACGGAGATCCAACCCTTCGGCCAAGATCGTAGACGATGTGATGGTCTCATTGATGGGCGCAAGCTCGCGCTCCATACGCTTGACCGGGCGGGAATAGCCGGGGTCGAGCGAATTGCGCTTGGCGTCCCTTAGAATGACGCTGCGACGAGGCATAAGCAATGGCAAGCGACGGCCTGATATCGCTGTCTCGACAATGGCATTTAGTTCCGGCGTCGAAGCAAAGCTGGATTGCCACCCTCGTTGACCGGGAGACTGGCGACGATGGACGATTAAGCCCAGCGACTCTAGAAATTCGATAGCGGCCAGCACCCGCGCATAGGTCAGGAGAGGGTGGCAATCCCGATTGGAATAATATTCGCGACGACGGGAATAGCTTACCCATAGCCCGAGCTGATCGGCGAAGTATCCGTTAAGTGCGATCACAGCGAGCGTTTCCGTTCCGCCGATCAAGTCTTTGAGGATTGGCCAAACGTCCCGAGTCTCATGCTTTACGAACAACGGAACATCCCGCTCAATATCTCCCCCAAACAACTACCCCTCCCCCGTCAAATCGACTTTTTGCCGACCGAGGCAGAGGCGCAGTCCGCTCCATGCGTCACGCGCCTCTTGAATATCCGAGAAGCACCGTTCTGTAGGATGAAGTCTACCAGCGTGGGGAGGAACGGAGGTGGCGATTACGTCGCCACCTCCACCTTGCGACAGTATGACCTTGCCGCGATCCATCTAGGCGGCCTCCCCGTCAGGCTTGACTACGCTGTGGCGGGTGACCTCTTTGCCTCGCGGCCCCATCGATCGCCCGACCACGTGCAGCAGCTTGCGCTTTTCAAGTTCGCACACGCGAGGACGCACGAGGTCAATCCCGAGGTCGAGGTCTGCCGCTATATCGAAGCATGTCGCGCCCGCCTCACCATACGGCTGGAATGCCTCCATCATGAGGGCATGTCTTGCGCCTAGGGTTTCGGTCACGGCGCTGGCCGCATCTTTGCCTGTTTGCTTGCATCCCTTAAATCCAGCAGCCGTGCCACGCCCGTAATGTTGCTCATTTTCATTTTGCGACATAATCAATCCCCGCGAACTGTTCCGAAATGTCGCCACGATCCGAGAGGATTTGGAGCCACTCGAATTGCTTGAGACTTAGGGAAAAGGGCTCGCCAACCAGACCGCCGAGAAACTGTCCGCTCTTTTGGGTATTTGCTTGCCCGCCATTCAGTAGCGCGAGAGCGAGCGCCCGAAGTTTTGCTTGCTCAGTCATTAGCCTGCCCTCCCCGTGCGAGAGCATTCCGCTTTTGCTTGTCCACCTGCCAGCGCGAGGCTTCCGCCATGATGGCGACTGCCCAGCGACGGGTCGGTTCGAGACGGTCAGGAGTTGCGTAGTCGGGAAGCCCGACCAGCAGCTTTTCAACGCCGGGATCGCGGCGCGTTAGAATTGGTCTGTTCATTATATGTTCCCTTCATCAGGTTTCTCCGAAAGGAAGCGCTCAGACCGACCCCACACAGCTTGACGTAGACGTAAAGTTGCGATAGAAAAGCCGAACCAACCCCGTTCGCTTCCAAGCGGAACTTCAGGCCCTTGCTCCACCACGAGCGAGGGCCTTTTGATTGAGGATGCGAAGTCACGCGGCACCAACAACAGGCAGGCTATCGCGCCAAGCCTGTTCATCCTCCAGCTTGATGCGTGTTGCTCTGCCCAGCTTCGTGAATGGTAGCTTTCCTGATTTATGTTCGAGATACGCTTGTGCCCTCGAAACACCGTTGTCGGCGCAGAACTGATCGAGCGTTTTCATCCCGCCCCGCAAAACTTCCTGTTGCATGCTACGTAATCCTCAGTTACTTCATGTCCGTGAACACGTGTAAGCATACTAGGCCGTGAGTCGCGGCGCTAGGACGTTCTCGAAATGTTCGGGGATAAGTCGGCTTTGGGAACTCGCCTAAGCGCTTTTCAGCGACAACGGCAATTGCACCACGTCACCCGAAGTCCCAGCAGCATAGCGCCCCCAAGCATCAAGCAGGGTGCGTCGCATTTCCAAGAACTTCGCTCTATTGTAGCTGCGCACAACCGCGTCAGGTATGCGGTGCGCTAGTGCAGCTTCGGCTGCGGCCTCTGGAATCGTGGGCATACGTTCAGCCGCCCATGTGCGGAAGGTAGAGCGGAAGCCATGGACCACATACGGGAGCGCAGCCATCTCCTTGCCAATGGTCATATCGGAAAGGCGCTTGTCACCCTTGCCCGGAAACACGCGGCAGTCAGCTTCCACGGTGCGCCAGAGCTTCACACGGTCGAGAACCTGCAGCGCTTCCGGCGATAGCGTGATCGTGTGCGCGTCCCCGTTCTTGCGCATCATCGATGCGGGGCGGTGCCATAGCCCGTTGTCGAGATCGAGCTGCGACCACATCGCGTCCCTAACCTCGCCATTGCGCGCAGCGGTCAGGATGGTGAACAGAAGCGCCAACCGCCCCATCGTTTCAGTCTTGCCCTGCACCTTGGCGACGAACGCAGGCATTTCCTCATAGGGCATCGAGGGAAAGTTGCCGCCCTCTTGCTGCTTCGACAGCAGGGCCGATAAGCTTTGACGTGGCGCTCCCTCAGACCGCCACCCATTTGCCTTCGAGAAGTCGAGTATAAGCCCAATCCTGTGACGCAGCTTTTTGGCAAGAGCGGGCTTTGCATGCCAGACAGGCGACAGGGCCGCAGCTACATCGCGCTCGGTAATGCTATCAACCCGCAGCTTGCCAATCTTGGGGTGTATGTGCATCGACAGCGACGAGAGGAACGCCGAGGCGGTCTTATCGCTCCACCCTGGAGCTTTTGCATCATGGCAGCGCTGCGCTGCATCTTTGAAGGTCGGCGGCGCGTTTGCGTCCTTATCCCGTTCTGCAACGGGGTCGCGCCCTTGCTTTGCTGCCTTGCGCAGATCCCGCGCACGCTCCCGAGCTTCCGCGAGGCTATAGGCAGTAAGCGATCCGATACCGTAGTCGCTGCGTTTTCCATTAACTTGCACACGGAGAACCCAAGACTTGCCACCCGCCTTGGCGTCCGAGTTTTTCGGAGGCTTGCGAACGAGCAGGGTTAGACCCTCGCCATCGCTATGTCGTCCCGGCTTTGCGTTCTCGACCTGCTTGTTCGTCAGTTTGCCCACAGCAATACCTTACCACACTTTGCACCACATACTGCGCTAGATAGGGGTGCGCGTCAATGCACGCCAATTGACAAACCCCCATCGCAAAGTTCCGGATTTGCTTGGCTTTGTGGATTCCCATTTACGTTGGTGGACAAGAGTTGCAATCCAACTCGGGGAGCCACTTTTCTCACAAATTCAACAGCAAGCGCCCGCCCACCCAGGCGGTGAGCGCAGCTGTGCCCCAGCGGATCCAACGCTGCGGAAGGTATTTGAGGGCCAGCAGGCTGCCGACCTGACCAGCGACGGCGACCGCGACGAGCAGGGGCAATCCCAGCACCACCGCTGCGCCCAGACGCCCTGGACCGTTCTTGACGACCTGCCCCGCCAGCCCGAACAGCG
>Ga0114910_1000600_pt1 | contig 18043 bp, 16 predicted proteins | sample MalvireepMed_908_FD_83500 | JGI IMG/M metagenome (GOLD analysis project Ga0114910, IMG submission 83500) | Marine viral communities from the Global Malaspina Expedition - Malaspina viral metaG DeepMed_908 | ecosystem: Environmental > Aquatic > Marine > Oceanic | place: Mediterranean Sea...
ACCTCGACCACCGACCCCGACTGGGTGCCGATCATGAAGCGCGCCGCGGCGATTGTCACCGATCATGGCGGACGCACCTCGCATGCCGCCATCGTCAGCCGCGAACTCGGTCTGCCGGCGATTGTCGGCACCGGCAATGCCACCCATATCCTGCACGACCAGCAGGAAGTCACGATCTCCTGCGCCGGTGGCGAGGACGGCGCGGTCTATGAGGGCATCGCCGAATACGAAGTCACCGATGTGCATCTCGACCATGTGCCAAAGACCAAGACCCGCATCATGCTCAATCTCGCCGATCCGTCGGCGGCCTTCCGCTGGTGGCGTCTGCCGGCCGATGGCGTCGGTCTGGCGCGGATGGAATTCGTGGTCAATTCCGCCGTGAAAGTGCACCCGATGGCGCTGGTGCATTTCGACACGCTGAAGGACGAGGAAGCCAAGGCGGAAATTGCTCAGCTCACCCACCGCTATGACAACAAGGGGGATTATTTCGTCGAGACACTGGCCCGCGGCCTGTCGCGCATCGCCGCTGTCGCCTATCCCAAGCCGGTGATCGTGCGGATGAGCGATTTCAAGACCAATGAATATGCCGAACTGCTCGGCGGCCATGCCTTCGAACCGAAGGAAGAAAACCCGATGATCGGCTTTCGCGGCGCCTCGCGCTATTACTCGGACAATTACCGCGAAGGTTTTGCGCTCGAGTGCAAGGCGATCAAGATGCTGCGCGAGGACATGGGCTTTGACAATGTCGTTGTCATGATCCCGTTCTGCCGTTCGCCCGACGAAGCCGACAAGGTTCTGGCCGTGATGGCAGACAACGGTCTGTCCCGTGGCGAGAACGGCTTGCAGGTCTATGTGATGGGCGAAATTCCCTCCAATGTCATCCGCGCCGCCGAATTCGCCACCCGCTTTGACGGCTTCTCCATCGGATCGAACGACCTGACCCAGCTGACGCTTGGCGTTGACCGCGATTCGGGCGAACTGGCCGGCCTGTTCAGCGAAGCCGATCCGGCGGTGATCTGGATGATCGAGACCCTGATTGCCCGCGCCCATGAGGCCGGCGCCAAGGTCGGGCTCTGTGGACAGGCCCCGTCGAACAACCCCGCCTTCGCCAAATTGCTGGTGCAGGCGGGCATCGACACCATCTCGGTAACACCCGACAGTTTCGTCGCGGTCAAGGAAAACGTGGCAGAGGCTGAAAAGTCAGCGAAATAAGTGTCCACTCCGGCATCCGGCCAGATTGAAACCACCCTGCCTCTTGTGTGATGGTCAGCGCCATGTCCGATATCCTGACCATCACACTCAATCCTGCCCTCGATGTCTCGTCTTCGGTTGAAGAGGTCGTTGCCGGGCCCAAACTGCGCTGCGATATGCCGCGTTATGATCCCGGCGGCGGTGGCGTCAATGTCAGCCGCGCGATTCTGCGGCTGCAGGGGCAATCCCGGGCATTTGTGGCGTTGGGAGGTGAAACCGGTTCGGCCTACAAGGCCTTGCTTGATGCCGAAGCCATCCCGGTCGAGACATTCGAAGTCTCCGGCAACACGCGCCAGTCCTTCGCCGTGCTCGAGCGGTCCACCGGGCGCCAGTTCCGCTTCCAGTTGCCCTGCCCCGCCTGGACCGAGGAACAAACCGGGCGGGCGCTCGACGCCCTCAAGCCGCATCTTGCCAAGGGCACGATGGCCGTGCTGTCCGGCAGCATGCCAGCGGGCGTTGCCGCGGACATCGCCAGCACCATCAACCGCATGGCTGTCAACAGCGGGGCGGAGCTTGTCCTCGACACATCCGGTGACGCTCTGATTGCCGCCGCGGCCAATACCGCCCCCCCGTTCTCCCTGCTCCGGATGGATGGCGCGGAAGCCGCCGAAGTCTCGGGCCGAAGCTTCAGTTCCCCCTCGGAACTTGCGGATTACGGTGTGGACCTGATGCGCGCCGGCGCGGCTGACCGGCTGGTGATGTCGATGGGCGCCATGGGGACTGTCGGCGTGTCTGCCACCGAGCGGTTCTTTTGCCGTCCGCCAAAGCTGGAAACGTTAAGTGCGGTGGGCGCCGGCGACAGCATGGTTGCCGCCATCATGATCGAACTGGCGCGCGGCGGCAGCTTTCGCGATGCTGTCCGGCATGGCGTCGCCGCTGCCGGGTCCGCCGTGCTCACTCCGGCCACGGAGCTGTGCTCGAAGGAAACGGCGGATGAAATCCTGGGCCAGGTGACGACAGACGAAATCTGAACGCAGCCCTGTCATGCATGCCCGTTCACAAGCCCGTCATGCCGGGAAGGACATCGTCGCGTTCAATCGGCAATCGCGGTGATGACACCCGCAACAGACAATTCACCGGCATCGGGATACCACATGCTTCCCGGAGCCGCCGAATGCATGCGGGAAACAAACCCTGGATTGACACCGGCCTGCAGAAACAGGCTCTTGTCCTTTGCCTCCTCGCCCTTCGGATCGGCACCAAGCACATCATACGCGGCCTCTATCCGGTATTGATGGAAACCGAGCCGGGCGCCGGATTTCAACCGCCGCGTCACCCCGCCGATGAAAGCTGTGGTGCAGGCAGACGAGCATTCATCGACAACGCCGGTCGAAATCCCATTGTCGCGAAACAGGCGCGCCAGACCCCGGGCCTCATAGATATTTCCGCCCTTGCTCGACAGAATCACCTCGCGGATTCCTGTGTCATTCGCCAGCGCCGCGGCCAGGCGCCTGGTGATGCCGAGTTCCAGCGTACCCTCGATCAACAGCGCGCCACCGGGCTGAGCTGTCATCCGGTATTTGCTGGCCCGTTCCCGGTCCATCTTCTCGGCAAAATTCTCATAGGCCGGCACGTCGTTGGTCATCTGCCAGGCGTTGAGCGCGTAGCTGGCCGTCAGCCAGAAAGCAATGATGGCACCGAGTTGCGCACCCCAGTGCAGGCTGATCGCGCCATGATCGACCATATGCGCCTCCCCTGCCCGGATCACGCCGACGGCCTGCCAGACAAAGACGACGCCATGCAGGAAGACCGCTGCAAGCAGCACCACCGGCGCCCACTCATGATAATCCTGGTAGGGACCGGGTTGCACCATGTCCTGCAAAACGAAGATGACGGCGCGCAACCCCACGAGATTGACCCAGAAAGACCATCCCAGGCCCTGCTCTCCGCGCCAATGGGCAACAACATAGCGTCTCAAGGTATCAACAACCGGCATGCCGCCACGATATCACAGCATGCGTCGTCTCAAACCTCCACCAGCCGCAAAACCGCCAGCATCAGCCCGGGCGCGCATTCCAGCCCCAGATACAGGCCGGTGAAATCCGCCCGCCGTCAAAACCTCAGCTTTGACGTATACTCCGAAATCACCTCGGCGCTTCGCTTCAGAGCCGCGCGTTCGGAAGTGTCGAGTTCCGGAATTAGCGTTGCCACGACACCGTCGCGACCGATGATGCGCGGCAAGGACAGCGCGACATCCGAAACGCCCTCGACGTCTTCCGTCGCCTGGGAGACGCTGAGCACCGTGCGCTCGTCATCAGTTATCGAGCTGACAATGCGCGAAAGCCCGGCGCCGATGCCACCGAGGTTTCGGGTTGAAATTTTACCACTCCCGCCGAATTGGCCGATTACGGCTCGGAACTGATTGCAAAAGGCGCCGCCTACCGGCTGGTCATGCCGATGAGCGCCACCTTCAGTGCCGGCGTATCGGCCGGAGAACGCGTCTTCTGCCGCCCGCCGCAAATCGAGACGCTCAGTGCAGTTTGCGCCGGCGACAGCATGGTTGCCGCCATCACGTCCGAACTGTCGCTCGGCGGCAACTTCCGCGACGCCGTTCGCTACGGCGTCGCCGCTGCAGGATCGGCGGTGCTCACGCCCGCCACAGAACTGTGCTCGAACACGACTGCGGACGAGATTTTGGGACAGGTGGCGACGGAAGAGATTTGATCTTATCAAGGACACCTACCTGTAGATAATGCGTACAAAATTGAAGTCCCCTGATCAGAAATTTCCGAAGGGCGCTTCCGATTTACCGAAACATGCAAGGTAAAAATATTCTACACTTTTCAATGGGGCGGTGATTCGACAAAATTGTCTCAAAATGTAAAATCGGGCAAAATATGCTGTTTAACCTACATTTGATGGAGTCTTGATTTGAAATTTCTGAATTGTATTTTTGCTATTCTTTGCGTTGCTTTATCAGCAAACCCGGTTTTGGCGACCGCACATCAGAAAACTGACAAGATTTCGGAGATCATCAGCAGTGGCGTGACCCAGCTGGTGGAAGCAAATGACCCTCGGGATGGTCGTTATGATCAAGGGATTGAGCTTTTAAAGAAAGCGCTGATTTTGCAGCCGGAAAGTAGCCTAGCCGCGCAAAGCTTGGCTATCGCACATTTCAATCGCGCGAGAGATTATTACGACTTGGGCCTTCTGGAGGAGTCTCTGCAGAACTTCAATGCGGCATTGAATTACAATCCGAATTACGCAGAAGCATACTACGCCAGAGGCGTAATAAAAAACAAACTGGGTTCACCACACAAGAAAACTTTCATTGACGACATAAACAAGGCAATCGAACTTAATAAAAACTCACCAAATACGTACAAAATAAAAATAAGCCTACGGCAATTTTTATTGACAAATAAAATTAACATAAAGACAGCAAATATCACAAAAATTGAGAGTAGTATAAAAATAATATCTCAAATTCCCAAGGAAAAATACTCAGGAAAATTCAACATTGAAGAATTCAGAGATGGTTACGTTGTATTGGAGAATGACGATTTCATTCTGATTTCGAGCAAGATCTCTACAGATTACTGCAAAGACCCGAAAAACGAACCCTATTGGTCAACTTACGATATCGTCATAAAGGCTGCGCCAAGCCAGGAACTCTTTTCCGGGGATTCCGACAAATCCTCCATACGTGACATCATCCTGCCGGTGATGCGCCAAGTATGCCCGAAGGTTGAAGGCGGGTATGCGATATTCGTTCATGTCAGCGGCTACGTTATCGATCGCCGGGGAAAAAAAATAATAGCGGATCAAGCCGGTCTTCAAAGCAAGGATTTCCGGTGGGGCGGAAGCGATGGCTGGTTCGGCAGCTTTCCGCTTATGCGGATAAATGTTTGGACAAGAAACCATGGACGAGATGTCCGAAGCATCGATATTTTCAGCGATTACGAGTACAGCCCCGGAAACTACGTCAATTCGCTGCAGGGGTTGGCCAATCTTTGGCACAAGGAGATTGCCGTCGAAAGTTTGGCGGCGCAAATCAAGCAGGATCTGTTCGATGCGCGTAAAACATCCAACGATTCATTCGCGGAACTTGACGCAGACTTGGCCGTCTTGATGCGCCTGATGCATCGTGGCAAATTCTCTGCAATTCAAAGCGCGATTGAAGACATTTATTACAAATCGCCTGAATCACTCATGTTCCGGTTGTTCGGTGAGACCGCCAACAATCTTGCCTTGGCTGCCATGAAAATGTCCACCTATAGCGGGTTATCGGCGATGTACATCATGGTGCGGTCCGATACGATCGGCCTATGTGGCGAACCTGCCACAACCTTTGATGTGACGACCCAGACTGTCACGTCATATGTAAACGGTTTTGGGGTTGAGGTGGGATCGAAACAATATGGAGAGCGCAGACACTCTCGTTCGTTCACCGTGCCAGCACGGTTTTCCGCAATAGTTGATGCAGCAAGCCTCACAGACGTCAACTGGCATTACGCGGCAGGCCTTCGGAAGTTCATCATACGCGCCGGCGGATGCGACAGTACAGTATTGAAACAGCTTGAGAAAAACATGCTCAACTATTTTTACAAGAGAGGGTGATGAAGCAAGAAATTTTCCGCGCAGGGACTTATCGAATTCCGCCCCCGCCGGCACCTGACATCGGTATTGTTCGACGCTTTTTGCAAAGACTAGAAGCAGCCCTAAAACCTCAGCTTTGACGAGAACCCCGAAATCACCTCGGCGCTTCGCTTCAGAGCCGCGCGTTCGGAAGTGTCGAGTTCCGGCATCAGCGTTGCCACGACACCGTCGCGACCGATGATGCGCGGCAAGGACAGCGCGACATCCGAAACGCCCTCGACGTCTGCCGTCACCTGGGAGACGCTGAGCACCGTGCGCTCGTCATCAGTTATCGAGCTGACAATGCGCGAAAGCCCGGCGCCGATGCCGTACCAGGTCGCGCCCTTGCCTTCGATGATGGTGTAGGCAGCACCGCGCACCTGATCTGCGATCTGGCGGCGTGTGGTTTCGTCGAGCGGACGCCCGATCTGCTGGGCGAAGGAAACGATCGGCACGCTGCCCGCCATGGCGCTCGACCAGACCGGCACCTCGCTGTCGCCATGTTCGCCCAGCACGTAAGCATGCACCGAGTTGGGCGCGATCCCCAGGTGATCGCCGAGCAGGCTTCTCAGGCGGGCGGTGTCCAGAATGGTTCCCGAGCCGATCACCCGTTCAGGCGGCAGGCCGGAAATGCGTTGCGCGGCGAAAGTCATCACATCGAGCGGATTTGTGGCGATCAGCAGGATCGCCCCGGGCGCCGCGGTCATGACGCCGCCGATAACGGCCTTGAAAACCTCGACATTGCGCTCAAGCAAGGCCAGGCGACTTTCACCCGGCTTCTGGCTGACACCGGCAGCGATAATCACCACCGCAGCGCCGTCAAGATCGGCATATTCTCCGGCACGGACGGTTACCGTGGTGGCAAAAGGCGTGGCGTGGGCAATATCCTGGGCCTGGGCGCGGGCCAGTGCGGCGTTGTGGTCAACCAGCACGATCTGCGTGCCAACTCCCATCAACGCCATCGCATAGGCGCTCGCGCTGCCCACCATTCCGGTTCCGACGATACCGATTTTCATCTGAATTCCGCTCCGAAGGTTGATCCGCGCCTGTCGCCCACGCAGAAACCCTATTAGCAGAACGGGCCGCCCGGCAATGTGACAAGGATCAAATCAGTTTCCGGCGTTGATTGACCACGTAACCGCGGCTGAGCCGGAATGCACCGCGCCCCATGTCCGGAGCGCGGTGATGGCAGGATCAGGAGGTGCGCGCTTCGTCAGTGGCATCGATCGCCTTGCGCAAATAGTCGTCGCGGCCATAGACATCCGCGAAATACGCAACCGTGCCATTGTCATCCGGCCAGGCTGTAAAATAGGCCACATGAACCGGAATCTTCGTCGACAGCTGGACCTGCTTGTTCTGACCACCGGCAATATAGCTGCCGATGTCGCCGACCGTGGTGCCCAGAACCTTGGCGGCCATGGCGCGTGGATCCTGCAAGCGGATACAGCCATGGCTGAATGCTCTTGTGTCCCGCTGGAACAAGGATTTCGACGGCGTGTCGTGCATGTAAATGGCGTGGCTGTTGGGAAACAGGATCTTGAGTTCGCCAAGCGCATTGCCGTCGCTTGGCGGCTGGCGAACGCCGATGTTGCTGCCGCGTCCCACAGTGTTCCAGTTGATGGCGCTTGAGGAGACCGCGCGCCCCCCCGCCGTCACCTCGTAGCCGAGCCGGTCGAGATAGGACGGATCGGCGCGCAGCTTCGGCACCATTTCGTTGAAGATGATCGACTGCGGCACACCCCAGTAGGGATTGAACTCGACAAGTTCGATGGTGTCGTCGAAGAAATAGGTCTGATTGGATTTCGTTCCGACCACGACCCGCATCGAAAGATCCGACTTGCCGCCATCGAAGTAAGTCGCGGTGTAGGCCGGCTGGTTGATGAACACCCGCCGCGCGGCCAGAACGCCAGGCAGCCAGCGCGCCCGCTCCATGGCAAGCACCACCTTTTCGATCTTGTCTGCATTGGTAATGCCAACCAGCGCCCGGCGCGTCGCAGGCCCGACAACACCGTCGGGCTTGAGACCGGCTTCCTTCTGGAAGCCCTTGACCAGCTCGACCAGCTCCTGGTCATATTCAGGCTTGCCGGCATAGCTTGCAAACAACAGCGCATTGTCGGTCTTCAGCGCATCGCTGCCCTTCAACTCGATCGCCGCCATCACATTGGCCAGCTCCGGATTGGACTGGCCCGGCTTGAGCAGGACATTCTCGGCAATCTCGATGCGGACACCCTCGTCAAGCGCGTGCAAGCGCTTCAATTCCGCCTTCAAAGCCTCGAAATGCGCACCTTGCGGGTTTTGTGCAAGAAGCGCCTCGGCAGGATCGGAAGCCTTTGACAGGGCTTCGAGCTGCTTGGCCAGATCCGGACTCTTGCGCTTGAAATCGTGATAACCGGAAATCCGGTTGGGATCGACCCGTCCACGCGTGGCGTCCAGCATGTAATTGGCAACGGCGACGGACAGCTTCATTTCGAAAGCCATCAGTTCTTTCTGGCGCTCGGTTCCTTGCGTGACATCGAAGCCATCCGCCGGCACGTCGACCCGGTAGTCAGCTGCTGACAATCCGACATCATCAGCCGCCTCGAGAACCGCGATCACGGCGCGTGCCCGGTCGGTAACGGCTGTTCCGGCAACCCAGACATAAGCGGGATGCGTGGAGTAATAGTCGACGACCGCGCTGGCGGCCTCCGGCAGTGCCCGCACCGACAGACCAGACAATGCCGGACGGCCTTCCGCGAAGGGATCTATTCCCAGAGGCGCAAGCCCCATGTCATCTATCCCGGCGGTCACCACCGGATCGGCGATCTTGTCAAAGTCCACCTGAACCAGACTGTCAGCCTTGTAACGCCGGTAGCTCGGACCGCTGATGCGCACCTGCTTCACCGGCTTTGGAGCCGCCGCTTCCCGCCGTGCCTGTTCCCGTGCCTCCTGCTCGCGCTTGCGCTGGGCGGGGCTCTTGAACAAGGCATCGAGCAGACCCTGCGCCTGGACGGGAGGTGTCGGCGCCACCACACCGGTAAAGGTTACCGCGATGGCGATCAGCGCCACACCTGCACGTATTTTGATACTCATGCCCAGCCCAGAATGTTGTGCGGCAGCCTGAAGACCGGCGCGATCGGAAGAAAACGTCGAATTCGCTCCGAGCCTATCAAATTAGAACAGCCATGGAAAGAATGTCCGGCGATTTCAATCGACTGATCTGTCACCCTTTTGTGACCCGCGCAAAAGAACTGGGCGCCGCAACATCCCGGGGAAACAGGCCCCGCCCGGCCCTCTCAGAGCCGTCGCGCAAGGGCCGGCGCTGCCTCGTACCAGCCCTTCGAGCGGTTAACCACCCAGACCAGCGACAACATCACCGGCACTTCAATCAACACGCCGACAACCGTCGCCAGAGCGGCCCCTGAATTGAAGCCGAACAGGCTGATTGCCACGGCCACGGCCAGTTCAAAGAAGTTGCTGGCTCCGATCAACGCGGATGGTCCGGCGATCACATGCGTCTCGCCCACGACGCGGTTGGCAACATAACCAATTCCGAAGATCAGATAGGTCTGGATGATGATCGGCACGGACAACAGCACAATGATCATCGGCTGGGCCAGGATCGCCTGCCCCTGGAACGCAAACAGCACGATCAGTGTCGCCAGCAGGGCCAGGATCGACAGCGGCTGAAGTTTCGCCAGCAGGCTCTGAAGCCCGGCTTCGCCGCGTGTTGTCAGAACCCGGCTGCGCAAGACCTGGGCAATGATCACCGGCACGATGATATAAAGTGTCACCGACAGAAGCAGGGTTTCCCAGGGCACCGTGATGGCAGAGATTCCCAGCAGAACGGCGACGATAGGGGCAAAGGCGACCACCATCACCAGATCATTGACTGTCACCTGGCTCAGGGTGAACAGAGGATCTCCCTTCGTCAAATTGCTCCAGACGAAGACCATGGCCGTGCAAGGCGCGGCCCCGAGCAGGATCAGCCCGGCGATGTAGCTGTTGATCTGGTCACCGGGCAGATAGGGCAGGAAAAGCCAGCCGATGAAGAACCAGGCCATCACGGCCATGGTGAAGGGCTTGATCGCCCAGTTGACGATCAACGTCACCGAAATGCCGCGCCAATGCCTGCTCACCTGCCCCAGCGACGCGAAGTCGATCTTGACCAGCATCGGAATGATCATCAACCAGATCAGCACCGCGACAGGCAGGTTGACATTGGCGATTTCAGCCGATCCGATGGCCTGAAAAAACGATGGAAACACGTATCCGAGCCCGATGCCGGCGGCAATGCAAAGTGCGACCCAGAGTGTCAGATACCGTTCAAATGTGGACATGTGATATTCCTGTCTGGGGCAAGCGGCCGTCTGGCGCCAAGGTTGAGATCGTCATCGTGCCAGCCAAGGTTCCGGGGCGGCGACACTGTGATAAAATCCATAAATCATGATATTTTGATTTGTTCAAGCTTCGCATCGGACAACTATGCCGCAATTGCATTTGAGCGACCTTCATCCTAAGACCGTGCCAAAGCTCTGCGACATATAAGTGACTGGAAAGGCATTCCGTGGCAAACGATCTCTTCCCGCTTGGACCCGACACCACGACCTGGAAAAAACTCACCGACAAATTTGTTGGTGTGGAAGAGTTTCGGGGCCAGGAAATCCTCACCGTCGAGGTCGAGGGGCTGCGTCTGCTGGCTGAGGCGGCGTTTGGCGATATCAACCATTTGCTGCGGCCGGCTCATCTTCAACAGCTGGCGAAAATCCTAGATGACCCGGAAGCCACGGAAAACGACCGCTTTGTTGCGTTCGACCTGCTCAAGAACGCCAATATTGCCGCCGGCGGCGTACTTCCGATGTGCCAGGACACCGGCACCGCCATCATCATGGCCAAGAAGGGTCGCAAGATCTGGACCGAGGGCGGTGATTACAACGCCCTGGCAGGCGGCGTGCTGGATGCCTATGAGCGCCGGAACCTGCGCTATTCGCAACTCGCGCCTTTGTCGATGTTCGAGGAAAAGAACACCAAGACCAACCTGCCGGCGCAGATCGACATCTATGAGGAAGGCGAGGACAGCTACGACTTTCTGTTCGTCGCAAAGGGCGGCGGCTCGGCCAACAAGACCTTCCTCTATCAGGGCACGCCTTCGCTGCTCACCCATGACCGGATGATCGAATTCCTGCGTGAGAAAATCCTGACGCTCGGCACAGCCGCCTGCCCACCCTATCACCTGGCAATTGTCATTGGCGGCACATCGGCGGAAATGAACCTCAAGACGGTCAAGCTGGCTTCCACGAAATATCTCGACGAGCTTCCAACCGAGGGATCGGATGCCGGCCACGCCTTCCGCGACATCGAGATGGAAGCCGAAATCCACAAACTGACGCAGCAAATGGGCGTCGGCGCACAGTTCGGCGGCAAGTATTTCTGTCACGACGTCCGCGTCATCCGCCTGCCCCGACACGGCGCTTCTTTGCCAATCGGGCTCGGGGTCTCCTGCTCCGCGGACCGCCAGGCCAAGGGCAAGATCACCAAGGACGGCATCTTCCTGGAACAGCTTGAAACCGATCCCTCGAAATACCTTCCGGAAATCGATGAGGAAAAGCTCTCCGAGCACGTGGTCAAGATCGATCTTAACCAGCCGATGAGCGAAATCCTGGCGGAACTGTCAAAGCACCCCATCAAGACGCAGCTGTCATTGACCGGGTCGATCATCGTCGCACGCGATCTTGCGCATTCAAAAATTCGCGAGCGTCTGGAGGCCGGGGAGCCGATGCCCGATTACCTCAAGAATCACCCGGTCTACTACGCCGGGCCTGCCAAGACCCCGGAAGGCTACGCCTCCGGCTCGTTTGGCCCCACCACCGCCGGCAGAATGGATTCCTATGTCGACCAGTTCCAGTCCTTTGGCGGATCGATGGTCATGCTTGCAAAAGGCAATCGTTCCCGTTCGGTGCGGGATGCTTGCGGCACTCATGGCGGCTTTTATCTTGGATCGATAGGCGGCCCCGCAGCGCGGCTGGCTCAGGACTGTATTCGCAAAGTGGAAATTGTCGAATACCCCGAACTGGGCATGGAGGCCATCTGGCGGATCGAGGTCGAAAACTTCCCGGCCTTCATCGTAATTGATGACAAGGGCAATGATTTCTTCAAGGAACTCAACCTGGGTTAGATCATAGAAAAGAGTTCAATCATTTTACATGCGCGAAAGGTAATAACAGCGCAACAGACTGCGGCGCTATTAACATTTCCCCAAGATTTAACCCGTAAGAATATCGGTATTAGAGCTATGAGAGCGATGCTGGGGAAGAAAGATGACGGTAGCACCTACGAACAAGGTCCAATCCATGGACACGGCTACCTTGGTGCTGGCCACCATGCGGCGGCGTGGCATTTCGGGCCTGCCCCGCAATTATGAGCTTGTCTATGAGGCGTTGAACTCGTCAAATCCGACCTTGACCAAACAGTTCGACGCACTCGGCCGCAATCCGGCACAGGACGAACTCGACGCGCTGGGCAAGAAAATCTTTCCCCATCACCATCGCGTCGGCATGGTTGAAGGAGCTCATGACAAAATTTCCGGCGAACTCGACGGCATGTTGCGCCTGCTCAAGCAGGAACAATCGTCGATGGAGAGCTATTCAAAACTGCTCGGCGAAGCCTATAGCCGCATTTCGAGCAAAAGCATGGCAAGCGCCGAGATCCTGAACAATGTCATCGGCGTCCTGTCCAATGCCACCGGCGACAACATGGAAAAAGGCAAGGTCGTTGTCGAGCATATGGTCGAGCGTGCCCGCGAGATGGAGCAGGTCAAGCTTGAACTCGACGAATACAAGCGCATTGCCAACACCGACCCGCTAACCCGCCTGGCAAACCGCCGGGCGTTCGATGATGTCCTCGCCAACATCTACAATGAACAGCGCGACGCCATGTACTACGCCCTGATCGTGGCAGACATCGATCATTTCAAGAAATTCAACGACACCTATGGCCACCCGGTCGGTGACCGTGTCCTCGGAGTGGTCGCGGCAGTGATGAAAAGCACGCTTCGCAAGGACGTCTTCATATCCCGCACCGGCGGCGAAGAATTCGCTGTGATCCTTCAAGGCACCAGCCTTGACATCACGATGGAGATTGCCGAACGGCTGCGCACGGCGGTCGAAGCAACGCCCTTGAGAAACCAGAAGACAGGCGTCAATTACGGCCCCATCACCCTGTCTTTGGGAGTTTGCATGGCCAGTGACGCGGACAGCGCGGAAGAACTTTATAACAAAGCGGATGTCGCGCTCTATACAGCCAAGCACAGCGGCCGCAACAGATCGCAGCTCTACAAACCGGAACTCAACACGGAATTTGAAAAGAACTGGCAGATCTACAAGAGCTGATCTTCCTTCTTTTGCTTTTCGTGATTCAACAAGCTTGATGACAGGCTCGACAGAGACAAAATCACAAATCGCCCCTGTCAAACTGGACAGCTCAGACCGAAGCAGTTACCGATAAGAACCAGGAGTGGAGGCTTTGCTTCCGAGACCTCTAAGTATCCCTGCGTCCCGCCAAATTTTCAACGTCAGCCCCGGATCGTGAACATGAAACGCCTCATCTCTTCCGCCTTTCTGGCCTTTTGCCTGATGGTTCCTGCCGCCGTGCAGGCCCAGCCTGCCGGCCAGTCTTCCTCAGAGTCCAAATCTCTGCTGCAAATCCTGTTCCCGCCTTCGGAGACCTACAACAAGCACCGCCGCTCGGATAAATCCCCGATCAAGCGCAAGGTCATCTCCTTCAAGGAAAACCATGCCAAAGGGACAATCATCATCGATACATCCGATCGCAGGCTCTACCATGTGACCGGCAACGGCAAGGCAATGGTCTACGGCATCGGCGTTGGCCGTGACGGCTTTACCTGGCAGGGCAAGAACCGCATCACCCGCAAGGCGGAATGGCCGGGCTGGACACCGCCGCAGGTCATGCGCGACCGGGTCAAGCGTCAGGAAGGCCGGGTCCTGCCAGCCTATATGGAAGGCGGACCTGACAATCCGCTCGGCGCCCGGGCGATGTATATCGGCTCGACAATCTACCGGATCCACGGCACCAATCAGCCCTGGACCATTGGCCAGGCAATGTCTTCAGGCTGCATTCGCATGGCAAATGAAGATGTCGAACATCTCTATGACCAGGTGGATATCGGCACTCGGGTCATTGTCCGCAACTAAGTGCGGCATCCCGACTGATTGAACTGAAAAACCGGCTTCAATGGCCGGTTTTTTTGTCACCACATGCTGGCCTTTGCCCGTTCCGGCCATTCCCGGTCGTAAGTCTGGCTGTCGAAATCCTGCTTGAGTTCGCGCATCAGACTCCCCGCTGTCGGAAGCTCTGCAAGATCGGGCCAGGCAGCCCTGTTCCAGAGCTGAGCGCGCATCAACGCCCGCGCGCACTGGAAATAGATCTCGCCAATGGTGATGACAATTGCCGAGCGCGGCGGTTTGCCTTCCATGCTCAGGCTGGCAAGCAGGTCCGCATCAACCGAGATTTCGGCCCGGCCATTCACGCGCAGTGTGCTGTTGGAGCCTGGGATCAGGAACAGCAAGGCAACCCGCCCGTCCCGGACGATGTTGCGCAGCGAATCTATCCTGTTGTTGCCGCGCCTGTCTGGCAAGATCAGTGTCCGCTCATCCTTGACCGTGATCACCTGACCGGGATCGCCGCGCGGCGAGCAATCCAGCCCCTCCGGACCGCTGGTGGCCAGAACCACGAACGGCGAGGCCTCCATCATTTTCCGGTAGCCTTGCGTCAGGCAATCGCTCACCTTGATCAGGGATGCCTCCGACGTCTCTCCATAGATCGCTTCGAGTTCAGCCACTGTTTTGAGAATTGTCACGCGAGCCTCCGGGGTCTCCTGCTGTCGGTGGCCGCGACATTATCGCCTTCCCTGCCGCATGGAAGGGGCATGTCGAAAATTTGAGCATCTCTCGCCTCTTCGTCCAGGAACTCCACAACCGCGCGTGTTACAGGCTCCGCGGAGACGATGCGGCGGTGGCCGAAGCCATTGGCCTTGACCAGTCTGACATGCGGTCCGGTACGTGCAATCGCCTCGGCGTTGGAATAGGCCACTTCCTTGTCATCCTCGGCGTGGATCACCAATGTCCGGATTTTGATATCATGCATCATCCGGTCGACCCGGAATTCGGACAGCGGACGGCCGGCAAACCTCAAGACCTGCCGTTCAAACGCGTTTTGTGTTGCAGGCCCCAGACCCATGAACTTTCCCGCCCAGCGGAACACATCGGACATGTCCGAAGGCGCTGCGATAGTGACGATGCGGTCCGGACGCCGCTGCGGCACGTGCAGGATCGACCCCGCCGCCGCCGCCATCACCGAAGGTCCGCCAAAGGAATGGCCAATGAAGGCATCAAATGCTCCATGCTGGCGCCAGGCCGCATCGATGGCCTCCACGGCCTTGCCCAGATGTAAGGTCCGGCCGGTTGACGCGCCATGGCCGGGAAGATCCAGGCAGACTACCGTGTGCCCGGCGGCAACAAGCGCACCGGCAAGCGTGACCATGTGGTCACTGCGCGATCTGTAACCGTGCACCAGCAGGATTTTTTGACCGGCCTTGACCGCAGATTGCGGCCGGAACACATGGGTTGCGACAACGCTGCCCGGAATCACCAGATGTACGGTTTCGCTCTCGGCCATGCGCGCTTGAGCCCGGTCGAGGGCCTTGCGTTCCTTGTCGCTCTGCGGCTTGGTCGAGCGGGTTCGCGTGAACAGCCAGAACGCCAGTTCGCCGGCTTTCTGAGGCGATTGTGCAGCGACAAGACGAAGCACCGCACGGGTGACCTTTTCAACAAGAGATGCCATAGTGCGTTTCCCTGATTGGTTCAACTATGAACAGAATTGTACAACCATGAACAAAAAGCAAGCCCTGCCCTGGGACAATCCGCGTTTTCACAACTGGATCGCTGTCGCCCGGGCATGCCAGGTGATGGGATTGTCTCTGGCGCGCGCGCTTCAGCCGCTCGACATCAAGCCGCCGCATCTCGATATCCTGATCAATCTGTTCCGGACGCCGGGCATCTCCCAGCAGGATCTGGCTGACAAGCTGCTGGTTGGCCGCTCGAACCTGTCCATGCTGCTGCCGCAGCTGGAAAAACGCGGGCTCCTGATCCGCAGCAGCGACCCGCAGGACCGGCGTGTGCTGCGGCTGGAACTGACGGATGAAGGGACGGAGCTGACACAGGAAGCAATCGCCATCCAGACCGCGCTGATTGACCGCACCATGAAAACCGCAAGCACCGACGAGTGCAATCTGGTTGGCGAAGTCATGACCCGCATCATTCGCGAATTGACCACATCGGACGTGGCAGAGGCTCGGGACACAGAAACCGGCACCAGTATTGGCATCGACCGGAAGGCCTGACCCAACGGCTCAAAAGATCCGCGACATGCCCTTGTCCGCCAGCTCGGCGAGATACTCGGCCCAGCGTTCCTCTTTGGCCTCACCCAGTTCGGACAGGAACGCCCAGGTGAAGATACCGGTGTCATGCCCGTCGTCAAACACCAGCCGGACCGCATAATTTCCCACCGGCAGCACCTTGGAGATGGTGATCTCCGACTTGCCACCCACCGTCACCCGCTGTCCCGGCGAATGCCCCTGCACTTCTGCCGACGGCGAGCGCACCCGCAGCAACTCCGCCTCGATCTCATAGGACCGCTCGTCGGTGAAGCGGACGGTCAGCATCCGACGGTCGGGCGATACCCGCAACTCTTTCGGCCATGCAGTCTCATGATTGCTCATCGGTCCAGATCCTCACCTAAATGCTTCGTGAGGCTGATCTAGAGCCGATCCGGCACCACCACAAGCCAGTGCGGCCAATATGCAATGCGTTTCCTCCCGGTCCGATTGACGCGGGCACTTGACGCGGCCGCGGAGGATGACGACATTGCACCCAACAATGAAGGATCATCCGCCATGGAAGACACCGCTGCACCGATCATGATCGACCCGTTTGGCCGGGCGGTGAACTATCTTCGTGTTTCGGTCACCGACCGGTGCGATTTCCGCTGCACCTATTGCATGGCGGAGAACATGACGTTCCTGCCCAAGAAGGACCTTCTGACGCTCGAAGAACTCGACCGTGTTTGCACCGTGTTCGTCGAAAAAGGCGTGCGCAAGATCCGCCTCACCGGTGGCGAGCCGCTGGTGCGCAAGAACATCATGGAATTTGTCCGCCAGATCGGCCGTCACATTGACGCCGGCCGCATGGATGAACTGACACTGACCACCAATGGTTCACAACTGGCCCGTTTCTCGTCCGAATTGTACGACTGTGGTGTTCGCCGCATCAATGTGTCGATCGACACGCTTGATCCCGACAAGTTCCGCAAGATCACCCGCTGGGGCGAACTGAGCAAGGTTCTCGAAGGCATCCGCGCCGCCCAGGCCGCCGGATTGAAGATCAAGATCAACGCCGTGGCGCTCAAGGGCTTCAACGACACCGAAATTCCCGACATGCTCAAATGGGCCCATGGCCAGGGCATGGACATGACGGTGATCGAAACCATGCCGATGGGGGAAATCGACGAGGACCGCACCGACCAATATATGCCGCTGTCCCTGCTCAGAAGCAATCTGGCCCGCCAGTTCACGCTCGAAGACATCCCCTACCAGACCGGCGGACCGGCACGTTATGTCAATGTGGCCGAAACCGGCGGCAAGCTTGGCTTCATCACCCCGATGACCCACAATTTCTGTGAAAGCTGCAACCGCGTCCGCCTTACCTGCACCGGCACGCTCTACATGTGCCTGGGTCAGAACGACGCGGCGGATCTGCGGGCGCCGCTGCGGGCCTCGGAAGGCAATGAGCTCCTGTCCACCGCAATCGACGAAGCCATTACCCGCAAGCCCAAGGGTCATGATTTCATCATTGACCGGACCACCAAGCAACCCGCCGTTGCCCGTCACATGAGCGTCACCGGCGGCTGAATTCCCACGGAGCATCCCGTACCATGCGCGTAGCAATCATCGGCGGCGGGATTGCCGGCCTGTCCACGGCCTGGGCGCTGACCAGGTCCGGCGTCGAGACAACGCTGTTCGAGCGCGGGCCGATTCCCAATCCGCTTGGCGCATCAGGGGACCATCACCGTATCATCCGCCGCGCCTATGGCAGCCAGGGCGGTTACCAGCGCCGCATCACCGAAGCCTATGATGCCTGGGCCGAAATGTGGGACGATATCGGCC
>Ga0114910_1000602_pt1 | contig 18038 bp, 12 predicted proteins | sample MalvireepMed_908_FD_83500 | JGI IMG/M metagenome (GOLD analysis project Ga0114910, IMG submission 83500) | Marine viral communities from the Global Malaspina Expedition - Malaspina viral metaG DeepMed_908 | ecosystem: Environmental > Aquatic > Marine > Oceanic | place: Mediterranean Sea...
CGAAGCAACGGCGCCGTGGCGTGGCCGCTTCAAGCCCTGTGCTATGAGCGATCTGGGCAAAGACAGCTATGATCTGGTGGTGAACGCAACCTCGGCGAGCCTGTTCGGCGAATTGCCCGACATCCCCTCAAGCGTCTTTCACAAGCAAAGCCTGGCTTATGAGCTGGCCTACGGCAAAGGGCTCACGCCTTTCCTTGGTTTCGCACGAGAAAGCGGGGCCCACCGTCTCGCTGATGGTGTCGGCATGCTGGTGGAGCAGGCGGCAGAAGCTTTCTACTGGTGGCGCGGAAAACGTCCCGAGACAGGGCGAGTGATTGAGCAGATGACAGTGCCGCTCATTTAGACGGATATGACCATGTCCTGCTGGTGCCTGTAAATGCCGGGACCTATGGCGTCATTGACCATTCGGGCGAACGGAACCCGGTATGATCAGCTTGCGCATGACGGCCTTGATCGTGGCCGACATCTTGTTGTTCACCATCATTTTCCGGAAGATGTTGTTCCAGTGAAACCGCACTGTCGCGCGTGATATTCCGGTGATCTCGGCGATTTCCCAGTCCGTCTTTCCAGAGGCCGACCAGTTGAGAATTTCCTTTTCGCGCTGCGTAAGGTTGGGGATTTCGCGGGTGTCGTGAAAGCCGAGATACTTCTCCTGGAAAGTGGAGGATAGAAGATAGATGTCCGCAAGACTTCTGATGTCCCGCTCGCCATCCGCTACCGAGCGTGAGATGCCAAGCCCGGTGACCTCCCCCCATGCATTGACAACCGAGATGCCGATCCCGTCGGCAAGGCCGGCATCGGCCGCCTCCAGCATCATGTTGCGCGAGTCGTCGAGAGGCCGCGCGAAGAAGCGCGGCGTTCGGCCCAATTCCGCAACCGCGTCGGACCAGAAAAAGGCACCGGGTCTGGCCAGGATGAGTTGAAAGACCGGGTCGATTTCCTGATAGTCGTGCCGGGCATAGTGCGCCATCCAGTCTTCGGGATAGTTGGACGACAGCCAGTGAAACGCTTCCTGTCCGATGGACGGGTGATCGGTCATCAAGGAGAAGCCGGCCCTGTCGTAACCATATGCTGCGACGGCATCGCAGAACGTCGTGAAAGCCTGTTCCTGCGTTTGCGCATTTTGAATGGCTTCGATCGCGGTTTGCAGCTTGCTCATAAGCCCGATTAACCCTGTCAACATTGTCGGGTTCCCAATTTAGCCTGACACCGTTAAAGTTTTTCAAAGGTTGAACAATGGCTTGGCTAGGGATTTTTGCTGGTGGGGCGGCAGGTACGGAACTTCGTTGAATAATCGAAAATCTGCCCCGGAATTTTAGGGGACACGAATACATCCTCACCAGGTGTCAAACGGTTGACCGAACTGACGCAGTTTGGATGGCAGATCCGCGCTCTACTTGAATCTCCATCCACCTGTCAGCGCCGGGTCCGTGTGCAGTTCTTCCGGAAAAATGGTCAGAACAGAACCAGATGGTTCCAGCGGAACGGGTATTCGGCCCATGAGAAAATGCGCAATCGCACTTGCACTCCTTGCCACCCATTTCGGTTGGATGTTGTCCGAAGCGCTGGCAGACGACCTCTCCGACATGCAGACAGTGCACACCGAGGAGAACGGCATCGTCCATCACCAACTGGAGAGCTGCGACTATGAGCGCGGCGTTGCCACTGCCTTGTATCGATTCAGAAAGCACAGTCCCTACCGGCCGCCAGAGTTGCAGTTCACCGACATCTGTTTCGACCGAGCGGGCGGACGGCTCTGGGCATCCGAACCGGAGGACCGTCTAACTCTCGTAAAACAGGACAAATGGGTGGATACCTATGAGGTCCTGCTGCCCGGCTTCCCGCGATGGAGTGTCACCGCCGGAAATTACGTTGACGCTTCCGGCGATGGAGAGAATCGAACGGCCATTGCAAGTTTTGAGTATGTTCGTTCGACGTCAGAATTGCTGGACTGGAAGCACACCGGTACGCAACTCGACGGCGATGTAACGCTGGGGGGATACCTCTTCGACACACGGGCAAGCAACGAGGACATGGCTGCTGAGTTCACGGTCTACGTGGGAGGTCTTGATTATTGGAATGGCCGCAGGGGAAGAGACAAGAGATACAGCAATCGCGAGACGCCGATCATTTCGTTTGCGGGTAAGCTTCAGTTTGATGGGGCCTCCGGTGTCGCTGATTTGAGGAGTTTGCCGGAGACGGGACGGGAAGGGAAGGGAACGCTTGCCCTGACAGTCAATGACAAGGGCGAGATATCAGGAAGCGGGACTTTCACCTGGTACAATGCTCGCCTTGTCGGCCTCAAACCACACGACTGGGAGACGGCGACCTGGGAGATCAGGAAACTTGTCGGCCATCTGGTCGGCAAAAACGGCAAGCAATTCTCTGCGCTTGTCATTGCCGGTGGTCAGACCGTCGATCAGGACGGCTTCGTCAACCCCGTTCACGCCTACATGACGATCCATGGTTACAGCGGCGCGCTTCCCGAGCTTTATGGAGACAGCGCCGATTTTGACGGCGAATGACGACATGGTTCAGCAAGAATGCATTGGACGCAGGACACTTCATGCGGTTCGCCGCCCCAGAAGCAGCTTTAGCCCTCGAATGGAGATGATGGATTGAACTCGACACGAATGATTGTTGCCGGCCTCTATCTGGCGCTTTTGGCGACATCCGCCCAAGCGGATGTCTGGACCTTCGAAACCCCTTCGCAAAACATCCAGTGCACGGTGGGCCAGGAAGCCGGCGTCCAGTCGGATATCACCTGCACGATCATCGAGCGATCGGGTTCCTACGCTCTACCGCGCCCGAGCGACTGTTCATCCGATTGGGGGCATACGTTTTCAATGCGCGAATATGGTTCGGTCGAGGGCTATTGCGGACCGACAAACCGGAGCCGGAACGGGTTCAGCAAAGCAGAATATGGTGTGACGGGAGAGTTCGGCGGCTTCACCTGCGATTCCTCCAAAAGAGGGCTGAAATGCACCAACCGCGACGGCAACGGCTTCTTCCTGTCCAGAAAGGTTCAAAGCGTTCTCTACGGAGCCGGCGAGCAAGGATCGTCGAATGGCTTAGCAGCCGCTTCGTCCAGCCGGGACGGCGTTTCGGTGCCCCAAGTGATGAACATGCCCTATGGCAAGGCCCGGTCCGTTCTTCGGGAACATGGCTGGTGGCCCTTGGATAACGCTGAGCCTGGCAATCTGGTGTCTTTTACCCGCGAAATCTACGATCAGGGTTATATCGAGGTGAGCACGTGTTCACCCGTCGGCGACACGCCATGCAAGTTTTATTTCTACAACGACCATGGACAATATCTGGAGGTTTCGACACGCGGAGAAAACCCGCTTGTGGCCGGAACCGAAATTATGGATGTGCGGGCCGTTGAAGCCAGGACGGCCGCCAGTGCCCCAGAAACCGGGGCATACAACGAACCCGCGAACATCTCGGTCGCCTGCAATAGAAACGGCGCCGTGATCAGCCTGCCGGATCGTTCGAAAGTTTATCTCGGCAACCAGTGCGATGCGTATAAACCGGGTGCCGGTCACGGTGGATGGTGGTTGGCAGCTTCGGCTTTTCTCGTTGAGATCAATGGGCAGACAACACGATATGCCAACGACCTTTCCTGCGACACCCTTTCATATTGCCAATATCGGGACGCGCTGGCGCAGATGGATCAGGCCTCCCCCAAGGCGGCCGGCGCTGTTGCGCAACCACATGTCAACGGGGGTTCAGTCTGGTCGTCCACGCCTGGTCAGGGCTTCCACACCGCCGGTATCGCGAACGGCGCGGGCGACAGTCTGACAGTGACTTGCGGGACTGGTGCTCCCGGCACGCCGGGAAGTTCGATCGCACTGCAGATCGGCGGCTCCCCCATAAAGACTGGCACCCTCGTTGAGTTGTGGTTCGAGGGTACCTACCCGGGTGTTGTTCCCCTTCTGCTGAGCCGCGAGAACGCATTCGTCGTTGGTGACCCGTCGGTGAGTCCGCAGCATTTCGAGACGGCGGTCGAGACCCTCAAGTCCGGCAGGTCTGTCTCCGTCCGCGTCCGACGAGGACCCGAAGCGCAATTCTCGCTGGATGGGTCCAGCGCGGCGATCGGCGAGTGCAAGGCGGTGTCTGCGCTTGAAACGCTCAGCGCGGCGGCTGGTACCTCGCCGGTTTCAGGACAGAAAATCGCCCAGGAAAAAGTGGCCGAACGGCCGGTGACTGTCGATGCGAACGCCGGTCTGGTTCGCAGCGAAATTGCGCGCGGCTATCAGTTCGTAACACTCGACGGATATGCCGTCCTTCCCGAAAGGCAGCTTGAGAGGATTGCCGGGACAATCCAGCCATGGATAACGTGGACGAACCTCAACTTTCCGATCGCGCTGCCACAACTGATTGAGCCTGATCTGCCTGGAGGAAACGCGGACGACGACGACATCTATGCGATTGCATTGGCCCATAGCTTCCTCTCTGACGCAGAAAAAGCCGCCATTGAAGACAAGTTGGGACTGCCCTTCCCCTTGTTTTCCGACTTTGAGGGAATATCCGCGAACAGCCTCAGGAACATGGGCTATGAAGGTGTAGCAGTGTCTTACGCAAATCAGCTTATCCACGCCAGGGACAGGCTGGACGAGTTCACGCGCGGCCCGGCATTGCAGGAGATCCGATCGGTTCTGCGGGCCAAAATCGCCGCATCCAAACCGCAGCTACCGCTTCCCGTTGCACGGATCTATGAGGTAAGCCTCGGCGAATACGACTTCGAGAATGGCGGTTTTCCAGTTGAGGGAACTCAGAGATTCCTGGATCCTGCGGCCACTAGAATTTCCGGAATTGTAGGATCTGCGCGTTTCAATACGGATGTAATGGAGTATCCGAAGTTCATTCCAATGGAGCCCGAGGCCGCCAAACGCCTCATCGAGGGGATCGCCGAATACCGAGGGGATCGCCATCGTGTCGCCAATATGGCGGTGTTCGGCGATGTGACGGGGATTGGCCGTAAGCTCCAAAAAGGGGGCCTTTACACTTTCGAACTGGCGCACAAGGTGAAGCGGATCGACTTCGGCTTTGGCGACAAAGTGCTCGGTGACGTCTTCTACAGCATGGTTCCAGATAAGCTGGAGGATGCGGAAATCGATGCTGTCAGGGACGACGGACGCACCACGCCGGCTACTTTGTATGGGCCGGAATATCTGGTGTCCGCTGTGTCGGATGCATTTCCGGATTTCCTCAATGCGCAGGGCATTCTGGAAACCCTGATGCAGGCACGGATCACGATCGAAAATGCAGATCTGGCAAGCTGGGGTCTTGAGAACCTACCGACCGGCAAGATTCTGCGGGCGGAACTCGCCGAACCGAGGACCAAACCCAATGAAGACGATATTCGCCTGTTTCGCGCGTTCCTCGACGGGCGCCGCCAAGCGGGAATTGGCAACGAGATCGTTCTGCCAGTTTCCACTTGGGTAAGACAGACGGACGGCGGCAAGAAAACCATAGAACATGCAAGGCCGGTCGACCTGATTGCACATGCGCTCGATCAAAACATGGCCTTGTTTGGACGACTGCGCGGCACCCGCGATCCGAGGGGAGCTCTCAAGAGATCCCCCTATGCTAACGAACCCGGCCGTATTCTGCTTTCGGCAGGCAATCTGAACGTGGAGCGTCGGAACTGGACCCCTGTCCTGTTTTCACTGAAGCTGGACAAGGCCAATCCCAATGCCTTGCTTTCCCTGAAAAACGATTTGAATGAGCCGGCGACGACACATGGAGGCGAGACGCAACTGGCGGATCCACGAATTGATGGTGAACTGCGCGGCCATCTCGTTCTGGAACTGGAGGAGGCGCCGATCATCGTGGAGGAACACGAGGCCTCGGAATCGGGCAAGCTCGTCATGTTCAAGGTCGCATTGAAGCGTGTGACGTTTATCGATCAGGGCCGTGAACTCAATTTCGACTTCGACAACAGACCGGACAGCGGTAACGGCGATAGCGAACTGCCCGTGGTCCCGACACCGGAGAGCCTGCTGCTCGACGCGGAAACGAGTGACCTCCTGATCCTCCGGCATCTGCCGGAGACCGTGTCGGATGCCGATTTCAAGCGGATGCTTCTCGCACGCTGGGAGGTCGAGAACCGCAATCGCGACATCAATTCCCAACTCCCGTGGGGGCGCTTTTTCGAAATCGGCCAGCCGAAGCCGGAGGGGCGCGCTCTGGACGCTGTCCTTCCCAAATTTCGAGACTGGTCCAAGGCACGCGCCGCCAACCTTCCGGAGACGCTGCAGATCGAGCCGCGAGGACTCCCGATCAATCAGCCGGGGCTTATGGGTTTCGGTAACACGCTTGCCAATCCCAATGCTCTGCAGACTGGATTAATGAGCTGTGAAACAGCGGTTCGGGTGAGCAAGGGCCAGACCAATTATCCTCAGCACAAACTGGCGATGCTCGAGAACGCCTGCGAGTATATCCGTCAGGCAATCACGATACCGAGTGACGTCGCCTATGTCGGCGATTCTCAGAGCCTGATCGCGGTACAACGGGCGGCCAGAACCGCCAGTTCCAGCTTCAGCTCCCCGGGCCGCCACGGCACGGTGGGCCGGCGTGCCGAATGCAACCGAGACGACTATTGCCGGGCGGTTCAGGAGGCGATCAAGGCGGGCGTTTTCGGCGAAACGGTGTTCACTCTCGACGACGTCTATGTTTTCGACAAAGCCGCCGACATCCGCCCGGAGCTTATCGCCCAGGTCCATCGCAAGAACATCCAGGTCAGGCTGAATGCGCGTGTTGCGGGCATCGAACGCAGCACGCAGGCGCGGCCATCTCCGCTCGCGCGGGCGCTGATGAAGGTCGACGAGTTCATCGCATCTGAGGAGCTGCTCGAACACCACACCATGGATGACTGGGTTCCCGAAATCGTTGAGACGAACTTCTTCGATATCCGTCTCGTGTCGATGGATCTCGTTGAACGTAAGACAGGCGTGATCATGGCATCGGTTCCACTGGTCGACATTCCCGAGAACCCGGATGCCGCTTTGCTCCAGCCTGTCGAGCGTCAGGCGGTTGCGCCACCCAGCGAGGCCTACGGCAGGGATATTGCCGGGCTTCGACTCGGCATGTCCTTCGAGGAAGCTGACAAGATCATTCGCTCGCACATGGAGGTGGGACGTACGCTGACGGCTGATCGCAGCTGGTCAGTGCGTGCCGCTGCGGGGACCATCGATCCGTTTTCGTCGGGTGTTGCCTACGAATCCAAGGACGGCCGCGAGATCATCATCATACATGACGAGCCGCCGTCTGCTGCGAAGGTGGTGATCGGCGCGGTAAGGCAGGTGGTCTTCGAAAAGGGCAAGGTTTCACCAGAGCAGGTTTTCTCCCAGGCAAGAGAGAAATACGGCCAGGCAAACCTGGCTGAGAATAACAGTCAGGCATGGGTGGACGATGATGAAGCCGATGTGAACTGCATGGCATTTTCAGCGGCCCAGCAACGAAGGGATATCTGGCGCAATGCGGATGGTTCTTCCGAACCGTGGGCACCCGGGACATTTCGAGGAGGAGGAGCTCCCGCTCCGATGCAAACTGAGCGCAGCGGGCTTGACTACAGATCGAAGTGTGGGCCTGGGGTGACAGTCACGTTCGAGACCCGGGAGAACCGGGACTGGGACCGTCTCATCTTCCGTCTGCATGACGCGAAGACGCTCTTCAAGCATATTACGCAGAGCGAAGCCATGGTCCGGGAGGGCGCCAGTTTCGCTGGCGAGACCGCAACGGAAGGCGAGACAACGGGGATCAAGTTCTGATGCTGGGTGGGATTGTATTCGAGAATGAGACACCGCCCGCGATGCGGGCGGTGTCGGGGAAAATTTCAAAGGCTTTGACAATGATCCGATATATGCTTGGCGTGATAAGCCTCGCCCTGCTGTTCCCGACCGGCCCGGCTGCCGCCGATCCTGTGCTGACCGAAATCCGGCCCATTGACGGAGATCCCTTGCGGGATTTCCGGATATCGGACTGCATAGGTACCTTTGGAATGGCGAGTTATCACTATTATTCACGAGAGAAGGGGCGCTCGCTGGTCCTGTCCGATCTGTGCCTCGATGAGGAAAATGGGATACTGCTCTCGGCCGAGGAGAAGGCCGGTTTCCAATTGGTCTCCAAGAGCGACAGCGGCCGCAAGTTCGAAATTCTGGGATCGGGCAAGAATGAGTATGATCGCTACAATATAGTTTTATCTTCGGAGGACGGCTGGGCGTGTCCATATGAAGCCTCAAAATCGTACTGGTATCACTACTTCCTCGGTCGTGGCAGTTCATCACGCTTTCCCGCTCAGGATTTGGATTTTGCTCAAGGCTACACGATTGAAGACACCTCGGACGCCGTGAAGTTAGCCTCGGAGAGTTCGACTCACGAAGTGTCTTTCATCCCGCTTTCGATCGACGGGCGCGATCTGGATTGGGCAAATGAAGGCGGACCGCATCTCGCGTCTTTCATGGCAAGCAGCAAGATTTCCTGGAGCCATGACCGAGGGCGCCTTGTTCTCGTCGAGGGAGACGGTAGCAAGGCTGGCGACGTCGAAGGAGAGCTTGACATTAAAAGCCAAGGGAATGGCGAAGTGATGCTCAGCGGCAAGTTGGTGGCGGCCAACGCGCGGTTGGCAGGGCATTCGCCGAAGGAATGGGTCTCCATGGAGACGAAGATTCCCTATATGCGAGGCCATATTCTCGGAGAGGGCGGAGCCGCTCTTTATGCCTCCGGGCTGGCTGTCGGCACATATGTCGATGCCAGCGGAGACAAGCACAACTTCAGGGGGAACCTGCTCCTCTATGGCTGCTTCCGCTAACCCGTCTCGCAGCCCTCGCCAAGGCCAGTGTCCGACGGGCCCTTCTGAATTTTGTTCGGCCAGCGTGGCGGGCTCGGAGTGGCCCGCCAGCACATCTTGAAAGTCGGAGAGCGTGTAGAATGTCCAGATACTCCCAGTTCGATCATTTTGGCGCGGCCATGGTCACCATTGTCGCGGGCCTTCTGATGATGACAAACCCGGCGGTCGCGGAGACGGCGTCGGGACCGGATCTCCATTCCAGTCTTGTCAGGACCGAAACGGATAGCTTCGTCCACTACACCCTGGAGGCCTGCCCTCACGAGCGGGGGCTTGCCGCGATCCGCTACGGGTTTATCGGGGAATGGCCGAAGACCGAGCTGACGGACATCTGCTTCGATCGGGAGGGCGGCGAACTGATCTCGGCCGAGCCGGTGTCCGGCCTGACCTTGGTCGAAGGGGGCGACTACGAATACTATCAGGTCATTGTCCCCGACACGCAGAGCCATCAACGGGTACAGGTGACGGCGGGAGTGTACGAGTCGAGCGACAATTCGTCGACCCAGGAGTCTGTTTCTTTCGGCCACCGAAACCCTCACTATCGTCCCTCGCAGCGCTACGAAAGCGCGAACCACCTCATAGGCGCCGGCTTCCTGTTCAGAGACAGGGCGGCGGCAACGGACATTGCAGAGGGCAGCTTCCACCTGTCCTTGCAGCCCTATGACCATTGGCAATACGAGTATCGAACTCTGCAAAAGAAGCGTGACGGCAAGCCCCCCATCGTGTTCCTCGAGGCGAGTGGAGACCTGTCAGCACCTGTCACCACCTTCGCGTTCAAGACGCCCAATGGCTCGATGAGCAAGGGAACAGGGACGTTTGAGCTGCACATTGCCGAGGATGGAGCCCTTTCCGGCTCCGGAGTGGTGTCGGTCGAAACCACGGTTCTGGCCGGCGCACATCCCCACGACTGGAAAGAGGCGCACTGGAAGATATCGAATTATGTCGGATATCTCGTTGGCGCGGACGGGCAGGAGTTTCGCGGGCTCGGCTACATTGCCGGGGAAGTGATCGACCACGACGGCTTTGTTCACAAAACCCGAGGAACCGTGGATATCCAAGGGCTTGGGCCGAAATACATGCAATGACGGACTGTTTGTTCAATCAGTACAAGCTTGGCGCTTGGCTGCAGGCAACTCAATTTTCCAACAGATTCGTGGCCGGCGCTTCTCCTCGTCAGGCCAGCTACGGCGACGCTCGGCCTCCGTCAAAATCTCCACGCAACCCGTCGTTCGCTCCTGATGACGTCATTCATGACGGAATTGGTGAGGTAGCCTTTGCTATAAACACGCCATATATGGCCGAATTAACCAAATATAATGCCATATATGGCCGATTGACAGTTTCAATTACAAGCCGAGCGCCCGCTCCATCTCGCCATGGTCGAATGCAGGCTTGAGGCTCTGCAGCTCTGCGCCGGTCACGCCATGATCGCGCATCATGTCCTTCCAGCTGTCCTTGACCTGCCGTGCCATTGCGCGGGCCAGATCTCTGGCTTCGTCCGTGGCAAGGCCGAAGAACATGGCGGCCTCAAGCGCCAGCTCCAGCGAAGCGGCGAAAGGCTCGCCCTCGATGATGGCTGTCTTGAGCAGGCGATGGCGCTCGGGCTGCGGGTTCACGTCAAACAGCTGCGACAGGCTCCATTGGCCTTCGCCGGCATAGACAAAGCCGTGGTTCTTGAGGTGATCGTCGGTGTTTGACACCAGAATGGTGAAGATGATCCGCAACCAGAGTTCGCGCAGGTCGGCAAGCGGGTTGTCGCTGTGTTGCCGGATGAATTGCGCCAGATCGGTGTAAGCGCCCTGTTCGGCGCCGTGGCGTTCCAGCGCTGTCCGGGCCGAGATATAGGGGATGCGCGCCACACCCTGCCGGTCAAAGCGGCGGATCAGGGCGACAGGCTGCGCGGTGCGTTCCAGCATCAGCCGGGCGTCGGGGGCATTCAGGCCGGCTGCGCGGGCAAGCTTCAGGGTTGCGACCTCGATGCGCTCGACCGGGCTGGCGTCACCCGCGGAGGAGAATTTCGCAATCCAGAGCTGGTTTCCGTCCAGCACATTGGCCTTGGGCCGTGCCCCGCCAATCGATCCGCCGGCGCCTGCCATCTGGCGCAGGGCCGCGTTTGACACATCGCCGCCCCGTTCAATGCTGGCAGCAATGGCCTGCAACTCTTCCAGGTCGATCAGCCGCGGAACCGGAGCCGCGGCCTCACCCGTGATAATCCGCCGCTCGCCATCACAAAATCTGAGCGCGCCCTGGCGTGTGGTGTCATCTGTCAGGGTCAGCATGTCGAACTCGCTGAGACCAGACCCATAAAGACGCTCCATCAACATCCGGCCCCAGGCATCGGGCGCTGCATCCTGCAACACGCCGGGCAGGCTGTCGCGCTGATCGCCACCCCGCCCGGAGGAGGCGAAGAAGGGGGCGAGCCCCAAGGACAGATCCGGAGCGATGGCAAAACCGCGTTCATCCTCAACCCAGTCCCGGGCGTAGCTGAACTCGGAATGCTGCCGGTTGCGCTCGAAGGAAAAGCGCAGCTTGCCCACATGCAGCAGGCTGCTGCCGAGATGGACTTCGGCTTGCTGCGGCCCGGGGCCGGACCGCTTGCGCAAGATCCGGGATTGATCAGACGAGGACATCAGAAGGCGATCCCCTTGCGCGCGCTCGGCTTGCTCTGAGCGCTGTCCTTCTGCTCGCCCGCCTCGCCGGATGTTTGACCGGGCTTGCCTAATTTCGCCGGCTGGCCCGGCTTGCCTGAACTGAAGGACCGCCCGCGCCTGGGCACCGCCTCAAGCGCGCGCGAGAGGCCGATGGCATCATTTTCAGGCGACATCAGATCGGCCAGAACCGCGGGACTGCCCAGCGCGGCAAGCACCGAGGCAAGATTGCCGATGCCAACACCCGGATCGCCTTTCTCCAGCCGCGTCAAGGTGCGCTCCGAAATGCCGGCCCGCATCGCCAGCTCTGCCATCGAAAACCGCCGCGCAAGCCGCGCCTGGCGCAGGTTCTGCCCCAGACCGGTCAAGGATCGCATTGCTCTCAAACTGGACATGATTGCCTCATATGGCAGGTTTCAAATCTTAATCTGTCATATATGGCGTATTGTGATTTGGTCAAGCGCGGGATCCCCAATGTCGGTGAGGGCTGCGGGTGGCTGATCTTGTTGCCGGCAATGCCCGATGACTGTGCCGGTTCACACGGCAATGTTGACAATTCCTGTAAACGAGAATTATAGTTCCCAAAATTGGGAATGGATATGAGCGACAATCTGAACCGAACACTGATCTTGCTGGAACATCTTTCAGCCGCAAAGGCCGAAGGGGTAACGGTCGCGCAGCTGGTTGAGCGCACCAACCTTGCCAGTTCGACCGTTTATCGTCTGGTCCAGGAACTGGAGGCGCTGGGCTATCTGCGCAAGGCAGACGACCGCCGGCTGTTTCCCAAATTCCTGTTCGAGCAGGGCAAGAATATCGGCGGCATAGATATCGGGCGTCTCACCGAGGCGTGCCAGTCGGTGTCCTCGCGATTGATCGTGGCATCGGAATTCATCGCCTTGCGGCGCGAGAACCTGTTCTGGCACATCGCCGAAGAACATCCGCAGCAATCCATCCGCCTGCGGGCCGGTGTCGGATTCGTTCGCGGCGCTTACGAGCTTGACTGCATCACCCGCATGGCGCTGGCGCATGTGCCGCTCAAGACGATCGAGGCGAAATGGGATGTCGCAGCCTTTTTTGATGTCGGGGTGTCAGGCGGCAAGGTGCACTGGGAAGAGGCACGCGACCGTGTTGCAGCCGTCGATACCAACGACATGCAACATGATTTGATGGGAAACGCCAAGGGCGTGCGCAGGTTCTGCGTTGCGATCCACGGCGCGAATGGAGAATTCGTCGGGTTGCTGACCGCTGCGGAAGCGGCAACGCCCCTGCGAGACGTCGAGGGGCATGTGGCGCAGGTTCGCGCCGTGCTTCTGGAAACGAAGGGTGCCGTGGAGAGCGGCGCCGGAATGACAAGATCTGCGCTGACGCATAACGGCTAGGCGCGGTTCATCACCAGGGAGGAAACTATGAAATTTGCACTTTACGGTGCAGTTGCCATGGCAACTGCGATGACTGCTTTCGCGCCGGCCGTGGCGGCTGCGCAGGACCTCGTCCTGTCGATCGGCTCACGCGGCTACGGCGGAATGGTCGAACGCAATATCGAGGCCTTCGAGGCTGCCAATCCCGGCACCTCGGTGGAATGGCTGAAAGTGTCGGACGTGCCCGGCGACAGCCGCAAGCTGTATGTGACCGGCCTGACCGCAAAAAGCCCGACACCGGACGTCTTCGCCATCGATGTGATCTGGGCCGGTGAATTTGCCCAGCGCGGCTGGCTCGAGCCGCTGAATGACTATCTCGGCGGCGAGGCGATTGCAGCCTACAATCCCTCCTTCCTGTCTGCCGCAACGGTGGAAGGCAAGGTGTTCGCAGCTCCGCTTTATGTCGACGGCACCCATCTCTTCTACCGTTCGGATCTCCTGGAAAAATACGGCATCGCCGTTCCCAAGACCTGGGAAGATGTGATCTCCGCCTCGAAAACCGTGATGGAGGGGGAGGGCAATCCCCAGCTCTACGGCTTTGTTTCGATGTGGGCCAAGATCGAGGGCCTTTTCATGAACTGGCTGTCCTTCATCAACGGCAATGGCGGCAGCTTTTTTGACGCTGACGGCAATGTCGCGGTCAATTCACCCGAGGCAATTGCGGCCACCCAGACGATGGTCGACATGCTTTATGAAGACAAGATCGTGCCGGATTCGATCCTGACGATGCGGCCCGATGATGCCCGCACCCTGTTCCAGCAGGGTCGTGCCGTGTTCCTGATGGTGCAGGACTTTGTCTACGCCCCGCTCAGCGCGGCTGACAGCCCGGTGGCCGGCAAGTTCGATTTCACCCGCAACCCCTATTTCGAAGGCCATGAAGATGCGCATTCGACCGCGATGGGTGGCTGGCTTTTGGCGGTCAACGCCAATTCGGAACACAAGGAAGAAGCTGCAAGGCTGGTGGAGTATTTCACCTCCTACGAGGCGCAGCTGGCTGCCGCCATCGACGAGAACCGGGCACCGGGCCGCACCGATGTCTATGCCGCACCGGAGATGGCGGAAGCTCAGCTGATCCAGAAGTTCGGTGAAGACTATGCCGTCGGCGTGGTGCGCCCATCGGCAACAACGGGCGGCCTCTATCCGCGCGTGTCGGAAGTCATGCAGACCGAAGTCACCAATGCGCTGCACCGTCAGAAGACGGTTGAGGAAGCCCTCAATGACGCTGCTGCCGAAGTCAATTCGATCCTCGGCAAGTAAGATCTGATACCCCGTGCGGCCGCTTCGGTCCGCACGGGTTTTCCCCATAACGCAGGAGGTGGGCATGTCCCGCACCATGAGCTTGGAACGGCGCACGGCGCTGACCGGCATCGGCTTTGTTACGCCTACCGTCTTGATCATCGCGCTGATCCTGATCTACCCGATCATTCAGTCGGTCGTGCTCAGCTTCGGGCAATCGAACATTGACGGGTCGCAGCCCTATCAGTTTGTCGGCCTGAAGCATTATGCCGCCCTGATGGGGGATGGCAGGTTCTGGAACGCGCTCGGTGTGACCTTCACCTTCACCGCGCTGTCCATTCCGCTGGAACTCGCGCTCGGCATCGGCCTGGCCTTGCTGATGAACGAGAGTTTCAAGGGCAAGGGGCTGGCTCGGCTGGCGGTTCTGTTTCCCTGGGCGTTGCCGACAGCACTCAACACGCTGATCTGGCGCTGGATGTACAATTCCGACTACGGCCTCTTCAACGGGGTCGCCCTGCAGAGCGGGCTTGTCGACCGTCCGATCAACTTTCTCGGCGACGATGTGCTGGCAATGGGTTCGATGGTCGTGGTGGCGGTCTGGAAGACCAGTTCCTTCATGGCGCTGATCATTCTCGCCGGTCTGCAGTCCATCCCGCGCGATCTGTTCGAAGCCGGCCGCATGGACGGCATGACCAAATGGCAGGAGTTCACCCAGATCACCCTGCCATTGCTGAAAGGCCCGATCCTGGTGGCGCTGATCATCCGCTCGATGGATGCGCTGCGCACCTTCGAGCTGCCTTTCAACCTGACCGACGGAGGACCGGTGAATGCCACCGAGAGCCTGTCGCTCTACGCCTACAAGGTGATCTTCGATTTCCTCGATTTCAACTTCGGCGCAGCAGTCGTCGTGGTTCAGTTCCTGGTGATTTTCGCCATGAGCCTGATCTACGTGTTCGCGCTCCGGAACAAGGATTGAGCCCATGCAGAAACGACCGCGCTACGGCCTATACGCAATTGTCTCGCTTTCGGTGCTGATCTCGTTCTTTCCGATCGTCTGGCTGATCCTGACCTCGTTCAAGAACACCGCAGGGATCTACGCCTGGCCGCCGCAATACTGGCCTGATCCCTTTACGCTGGACAACTATATCTCGATCTTCACCAATTCGCCCGAACTGCTGCGCTATATTCTCAACAGCTTCATCGTCGGGGCCGGCTGTACCGCGATCACGCTGATGCTGGGCGGGCTTTCGGCTTATGCTCTGTCCCGGCTGCGATTGCGTTTTGCCGGTGTGTTGATGGTCGGCATTCTGGCGGTGTCGATGTTCCCGCCGGTGTCGCTGTTGCCGTCGCTGTTCCAGAATTTCCTCAATCTTGGGCTGCTCAACACCTATACCGGGCTGATCCTCGCCCATGCCGGCCTGTTCCTGCCGTTCTCTGTGTGGATGCTGGCGAGCTATTTCGCCACTCTGCCGGTCGAGATCGAGGAGGCGGCCCGGATGGACGGGATGGGGTTCGTGCGTATCTTCCTGACAATCGTGCTGCCCCTGTCATGGCCGGGTTTCGTGGCCACCGGGCTGATTGTCTTCATCTTCTCGTGGAACGAGTTCCCGCTCTCGCTGGTGCTGATGACCCAGAATGCCATGCGCACAGCCCCGGTCGGCATCTCGCTCTACCCCGGCGAATACGCCTTCCCGTGGGAGACGATCTCGACGGCGACGGTGCTGGCGATCATCCCGGTTCTGATCATCACCGCAATTTTCCAGAAACAGATTGTCGGCGGCCTGACCGCTGGCGCCGGCAAGTGAGGTCCTGACATGGCAAGCGTAACACTCAAGCAGATCGGCAAGTCCTACGGCGTGGTCACCGCGGTGGAACAGTTCGACCTCGACATCGCCGATGGCGAGTTCCTGGTGCTGCTCGGCCCCTCGGGCTGCGGAAAATCCACCACCTTGCGCATGATCGCGGGCCTGGAAAGCATCACCACCGGCGATCTGATGATCGGCGGCACACGGGTCAATGACACCGACCCCAAGGATCGCGGCGTTGCGATGGTGTTTCAGAACTACGCGCTCTATCCGCACAAGACCGTGTTCGACAACATGGCGATGGCGCTCAAGCTGCAGAAAATGCCGAAGGCCGAAATTGAAAAGCGGGTCAGTGATGTGGCCGGCATGCTCGGCCTGACAGCCTATCTCGAGCGCAAGCCGGCCGCCCTGTCAGGCGGCCAGCGGCAGCGCGTCGCCATCGGCCGCGCCATCGTGCGCACGCCGGAAGTGTTCCTGTTCGATGAGCCGCTGTCCAATCTCGATGCGCAGTTGCGCGTCAAGATGCGGATGGAGCTGCAGGAGCTGCACGAAAGGCTGGGGGTGACCTCGATCTATGTCACCCATGACCAGGTCGAGGCGATGACGCTTGCCGACAGGATCGTCATCCTTGATCGCGGCAGGGTGGCGCAGATCGGCACCCCGCGTGAGGTTTACGAGCAACCGGCCACCCGGTTTGTCGCCAGCTTCATCGGCAGCCCGGCGATGAATTTCATGCCGGCGGAACGAGCAGGGGATGGCTGGCAGGTCACCGGGACGGACCTGGTCCTGCCCGGATTTGGCCAGCTTGCCACCGGGGCAGACGCTCTGACGCTTGGCCTGCGCCCCGAACACATTGAGGTGCTGCCAGCGGATGCCGCAGCAAACGACCCCTGGGCCTTTGATGCCACGGTGAAGCTGGCTGAGCTTCTGGGCGCCGACGCCCTTCTCAACCTGAGCGTAAAGGGCCAGCCGCTTCTGGCACGGGTTGGCGGAACGGACTTCCCGCAGGCCGGAGAGACCGTGCGCATTCGTGTCGACCCGGCACGGCTTCATGCCTTTGATCCGGAAACGGAACTGACCGTTGCCCGCGCGGCACAGCATTAGGACTGCCAACATGACCAAACGACCCAATATCCTTTTTATCATGGCCGATGATCACGCATCCAAGGCAATCAGCTGCTACGGGGCGGGCATCAATTCGACGCCCAATCTCGACCGGATTGCCGTCGAAGGCATGCGGTTGAACCATTGCTATGTCACCAACTCGATCTGCACGCCCAGCCGCGCGGCAATCCTCACCGGCACCTATAATCACGTCAACAATGTCACCACGCTGGCGACCCCGATCAACAATCGCGGACCCAATGTCGCCAAGCATCTGCGCGCCAGCGGCTACCAGACCGCGCTGATCGGCAAATGGCACCTGGGCGAGGGCAAGGCGCATGAGCCGACCGGGTTCGATTTCTGGTCGGTGCTGCCGGGGCAGGGTGAGTATTTCGATCCCTACATGATCGAGATGGGCGAAGAGATCGAGGTGCCGGGCTACGCCACCGACATCATCACCGACAAGAGCCTCGACTGGCTCAAGTCCTGCGATCCGGACAAGCCGTTCTTCCTGATGTGCCATCACAAGGCGCCGCACCGGGAATGGGAGCCGCATCCAAAGAACCGCTCGCTCTACACCGACGACATCAAGGTGCCGGAGACCTTCGATGATGATTACCGCAACCGTGCCCGCGCCGCCGCCGAAGCCAAGATGCGCATCAAGGACGACATGAAATATATCGATCTCGGGCTGGTGCAGCCCGAGGGCGGTGCGGAGGTCGGCGAGCGGGTCAAACCCGGCGACATCAACCGCAAGATCCCCAATCCCGAGGACGTTTCCAAGCTGCGCCTGATCGACCGCGACACCGGCGAGGTGTTCACCTTCACCAGCAGCCGCGAGCTCAACCATTTCAAGTATCAGCGCTACCTGAAGCGCTATCTGCGGACGATCCATTCCGTCGACGAGAGCGTCGGGCGGCTGCTCGACTGGCTGGACGAGACCGGACAGGCCGACAACACCATCGTGGTCTATACC
>Ga0114910_1000604_pt1 | contig 18027 bp, 26 predicted proteins | sample MalvireepMed_908_FD_83500 | JGI IMG/M metagenome (GOLD analysis project Ga0114910, IMG submission 83500) | Marine viral communities from the Global Malaspina Expedition - Malaspina viral metaG DeepMed_908 | ecosystem: Environmental > Aquatic > Marine > Oceanic | place: Mediterranean Sea...
AAAATGCTGAATCTCTTAGAGATTTGCAATCTCTTTGAGAAATTCAGAGTAAGGAAAACCTTCACCGGGGTCGCGTTTTCGCCCCGGTGAAAGGTTACTGTGCGTTTTTACCGCACGTGGAGTCAGATGGTGCTTATCCAACCACCATCTGACCAGGTCCACTGTGGCATGATACTGTGGCATGGTGTACCAATCGCGCTGCGCGATTGCGCATAGAAAACTGGAGTAGGTATGCAATCCGGGAACCAGAATTTCCACGCCAAGGGATCTGGTATTATGTCCCTTGGCGTGGAACGCCAGGGCATCATCGTCGGCGCACCGGAGGATACACCCTGATGGGTCTATCAGCGCATGTGCGGAGAGTCCTACCGACTTCAGGAAGTCGTATGCCCCCATATCATACGGCTCCGTATCGAGATACTGTGCCATGCTGTGGATCACGATAGTATCGATTCTCCCTGGGCGTTTTCTCCCATTCGCTAGATCGGGCAGTTCCACGATTTCCATTTTTCACCTTCCAACTGTGAGGTCAAATTGACAAACACAAAATACGGGCGGGGCAAGCACCCTAACAGCAGGCGAATAGCCTCAGACGGGACAACCGCTCAGATCAATGTGCGTATCGGTGAGACACTGCTGGCACGCCTCGATTCCTACTGTGCGAAAAATACAGTAAAAAGAGGGACAGCAATCAAAGCGATTCTCGACCGAGCTCTACCAGGATTTTCCGACACCTCCGCAAAGCGCGATTCTTAATCTGTCTCACACGCTCGCGACTGATTTTATGATGTTCCCCAAGGGTGGCAAGAGTCCATGACTCTCCACCCTCAAAGCCGTAGTATTTTCGGAGAACGTCCGCTTCTTTGGGTGGGAGCATGGTTAACAACTTTCCGACATGCTCCCGTTCCTCTGCGACTTCAAGGAGGGTATCTGCAGGTGCAGCATTTCCTGCGTTAAGCCGATTGTACAGGCTCGGCAAGCTCTTTTCGTTTTTCTTCCCGTCAGCCTCTAGGCTCAGATACGTATACCTCATCCTTTTTTTATGTCCAGCTGGCTGGCGTATCAGGTCGTCTCGCGCAAAGTACTCGCCCATGCGCTGCCGTATCCACCATACGGCATAGGTTATAAACCGATAGCCCATTTCGGGATCATACCGTTTCGCTGCCTCATAAAGTCCCAATGTCCCCTGCTGGATTAGGTCCTCCAGAGGCACTGTGCATTTTTCCGAAAATCTCAGCGCCTCTGAGTAGGCGAATCGCAAATTGGACTCGATCAGCATATCTATCGTAGCGGTTTTCTCCTCCTGCCTGCTGAGAACCTTCATTTTTGCGATATCTCGGCTGTATTCGGGCAGGTCACTCATCTCGCTTATCCTCTCTCCTGGTCACCCATAGACAACTCGACCTTTTCAATCTCAAGCCCTTCATATGCAGACATACACACAATACCGCAAGAGATATTGGGTTCATCTTGGTAGTTTCCAACGTCAGGGTCAAGCTCATCCAGGAATACGCGAATTCTTTCGGTACCCTCATACCGCTTGTTTATGGCAACATTTAGCTCCCTTTCAAGCTTTGCCATGCGATCAAATACATCGGGAAAATCCACACGTATCTTATTCCAATAACCACTTTGCCCTTTTACGCATCCGATACAGTTGTTGTTGGTATACCCCATTTTATACATTGTAGGAATCTCTATCCCTGCTTTCCACAGCAGACCCAAGCAGTCTTCTTTGGTCAGCCCTTCCTCGATCAATATCCACTCAGTGATAACTTCAGGGTTTTGTTGGTTAAATCTTGCTGCCCGGTGCTTCTCGTCTATTGTATACCCAAGCATTTGGATATCACCCTCTTCTTCAAACGCGACACGCACAGCACGCTTTAACTCTGAAGTGCAGCGTGCTCCTGCAACGCCCACAAGGTATCTCGTCTTGCTATACACATCCCAAGTATCTTTATACACCGCACTTTTTAATCGTAAAATTGGCACACCAATCCACTGCTCAATGTCTTCAAGAAACCGTAGGTTGTCAGGATGCTCTGTTGTCGATAAATCACAGTATGCTATCACACATTCCTTGCCATATTTTTTCACTGCCATCTTTGCTGTTACAGCAGAGGCTGCACCACACGAAAACCACACCACTTTTCTTGCCATATTGATCACCTCTTCATCCTTTCTCCTATCCACCCTAAACACGGCACAGCTATCGAGTTCCCAATCGCTTTGTATCGTGGTCCATCTGGACACTCTTCTTTGGGCTTGCCTCGCCAGGGTATCTGCGTATAGTTGTCAGGCATACCCATTAACCTTTCACACTCTACGGGGGTTAAGCGTCTGACAATCATACCTTTGGATATTGCGTGTGGCTGATCATATGCCCCCAAGCAAAACGAAGTTTTGCTTGTTACGCTTGCACCACCTTTGTCCCCTTGCATATTTACCATTAATGCTTGCTCCATCGTGCCCTTCATACCTCCTCCTGTTTATTCCATCGAGTCCATCCAGGCATAAAAAGCTTGCATAAGCTCAGGTTCAGTAGGCTCAAATCCGGACGCAAGTAATTGTTTGTAATTTTTGCGTCCTTTTTTGGATAGTCTGGCGGGTGTCTCCTTGCTATCTACAAATCCCTTGTCCACAAGGTCGTTCATTGTTCCCAGCGTAAAAAGGCTAATTTTTTCTGCATGTGACATTGTTTTGATGTTCATAATGGATTCCTTATCTAGTTTTTCTGCATGTGACATTGTTTTGATGCCATCGCCATCGCCATAGCCAATGCCAGTGCCAGGTCATCAAAATGGTTCATTGTATCGCCTCCATGATCTCTTCAAACGTCCCGACAGCCCCGAACTTGTCACAGGTCGCATAGTAGTGACCCGCCTTGTTGTTGTCCGTAGGCTTCCAGACGTAGATGGGTTTGCGGTGGCACATCGTCTTTGCCTGCTCACAGGCTTTTATATGCTTACAGCGATACACACCCCCAACTTTCCAATGTGCCTTCCAGGTGAACTTATAAGCCTCACAGGTGCATGATGGATTTCTCAGATCAAGTTTATACATTTTCAAAACCCTCCGAAGAGCCATCGCCATAGCCAATGCCAGAGCCATCGCCATCGCCATCGCCAGAGCCATCGCCAGTGCCATAGCCATAGCCAGTGCCATTGCCATTGCCATTGCCATTGCCATCGCCATAGCCAGTGCCATAGCCAGTGCCATCGCCATAGCCATTGCCATTGCCATAGCCATCGCCATCGCCAGTGCCAGTGCCATCGCCATAGCCATTGCCATTGCCAGAGCCATAGCCATAGCCAGAGCCATAGCCATCGCCATCGCCATAGCCATCAGCGATTATTGCTCCCATACAGGCACCTCTGAAATGTTTTTTCGCGCAAGCTCAGTGCATCTGATAATCTCGATGGCTCCCAACAGTCGCACCTCGTCTACTTCACAGGGAAACTTGCATTCGCCAAAACGCTTCACCCCTTCCATAGCCAATTGGGACAACGACGAAGCACCAGACCAATACCAAAGTCTACGCACAGAAACCATGACGACCTCATCACCGTCTTTCTCCTTTAAATACCCTGCAAATACGCCAGCATCTCGTGTCCTCACAATCACATACCTCATATCATTCGTATCACAGTATTTATGCTGTGATCCACTGCCCTTCAACACATACACTTCGCCATTTATGATTACCTCATCCATTTTTCTCTCCTTTCCAATCTTCCCTGTTCATTCTGTTTCAATCCTCTCTCCTATCCACCGCAGACCAGGCACTACAATGCTGTTGCCAATCGCTTTGTATCGTGGTCCATCTGGACAATCTTCTTTGGGCTTGCCTCGCCACGGTATCTGCGTATAGTTGTCAGGCATACCCATAAGCCTCTCGCATTCTACAGGCGTTAGTCTGCGTACTACCATATCGTTCAACATAACTCCTGCATCATCATAACAATCAAGTGTCACCGATTTTTCATTCTGCAATGCTGAGTGTCTTTGAAAATTATAGCCCACTGCGTGATGGTGAGCCTTTGAAAGTGTGTTCAAAGACTCACCATCATTTCTTATGCCCATATCAGAGTGGGCATCGCTACGCCCTAATGCATTCATCGTATCTATGGGATAACAAGCCACCGCTTGCCCTCCCTGCGCCTCAAGGGGCAAGGACTTGCCCCTTATGCTTACTGGCGTTTGTCGTGCGTGGAAGCCTACCAGATCGACATCTGCCTGTTTTGCATTTTCTGCTCTCACCACACCTGCCTGGTCAGAGGACACATAACGCGACCTGCCGTCAGCACGAAAGGCGTTGCCCTTGCCACTGCCGTTGCAACTCTCGCCCCCGTTTGCATACTGAGCAACCATCGGCTCACGTTGCCCCCGTTCCTGGGCATCTAATGGTCCCATTAGATCCCTTCTTGCGTTCTGCTGCCCATCAAGACCAATGCATTCTCCAACGCCTCTGGCAGTTTCTTCCCCCTCTTCTTTGCCCTTCTCAAGATGCCCTGACACGCTGTCGGGCTTAAATAGTATTTCTGATGGGCTGAAGTCTCCAGAATGTCCGACAACCGCGAAGACCCTACGCCTTCGTTGGGGGACTCCGAAATGTTGAGCATCCTTAACAGTCCACGCTGCGACTCCTTCTGGTCCAGACACCATACCCGCGTTTGTCCACCTGCCCCCATGCGTTGTGAGGGGATGCCTTTCTCCCACCATTTCTGCGAGAAAGCAACCGAAGGCGTTATCGGGGGTGTTGAGAACCCCTGGGACGTTTTCCCAAACGGCATATCGAGTGCCAACTGTTCGTAGCTCATCCCATAACCTCGCAAACATCAGGGTTAGATTGCCTCTCTCGTCTTCAAGAGATTGTCGTTGTCCTGCCACGCTGAATGCTTGGCAAGGCGTACCGCCAAACAAGATGTCTGGAGGGTGATCGATCATATACTGCCACGACTCTTTGCTTGTAAAGTCTCCCAGATTTGGCACATCGGGATAGTGGTGCTTTAATACTGCCGATGGGAATGCTTCGATCTCAGAAAACCATAATGGTTGCCATCCCAACGGCAGCCATGCCAAACTCGGTGCCTCTATGCCACTGCATATTGATCCGTATGTTAGCATCCCTCTCCTTCTTTCAGTCATTTTCCCCACTCTAATGCTGACGCCTCTGCCTTCTCTGCGCGTTCACGTTGTTCGTGCATTGCATGAGATGTCTCAACATTAACACCCTCAAGCCACTTGTTCCTGTCAACAATAGGGCGCACCAAGTCGATGATTGCGTCAACTTTGAGGAAGTCAGGCTTTCCACCGCACACACTCAGCACTCTGTCAATGCTCTCGCGCAATGAAGTCAGCGATGCAGTATCAGAAACCTCATCTCCATCGCCTGCCTTCTGCTCTAATACCTCGATCCGCTCAATACAACGCTTCAAGGCAACCGCTGATACCTTCATGCCTAAACCTCCCTCATGATGGGCACATGCAAGAACATGTGGCACGTATGTTAGCATCCCTCTCCTTCTTTCAGTCATTTTCTCCCCTTTTCATCCAAAAAGGGGAGCATCTCCTGCGAGTCATCACGTGGCTTCTCTTTTTCGGTCAAAATCTTTTTTCTCGTGCAGTGACCTGGTTTTTTTTTTGCAGTGATCTGGTTTTTTTCGATCCGCAGGTAGGTCTGTACTGCGAACCTGGCGCGACTGTCCCAGCTATCCACAATCTTCCGGTATAGCCCCTTCTCCTGGGGCATTCCTTTTATTTTTCTGACTCTGATTTCCCCTCGCGCAGTAAATGTGTCGTATCCTCCCATTCTGAGGCGCTCGATATCTGCCATCGCCCATTGTATATCCCAGGCTCTACGCTCTTTTTTGTTCATTGATTTTCCTCACAGTGACTACGGTGCGCTCCAGGGGCTCTATCGTGCGCTGTATGCGCAGATCGTCGATCACTGCATCATCGGTATAGACCACCCCGTTCATCGCGTCACAGACCGCCTTTGCGTGGTTGTCGAGATCTCCCCGTTTTTTCTTCTGGATGACCTCTATAATCACCTCCACCGATCCGTCTATCCGATGAACTCGGTTTTTTTTCATCGCGAGAAATGCATGATCGCGTATGGTATTCTCGTGCCTCCGCGTCCGCACAGGCGTGTATGTCCCGTACTTTCCCACCCTCGCCCGAGCCTTTGGCACTGGCGCGCCCGGCACAACAAACTCAACCTCGGAGCAGGTGCGTGAGCGGTCGGAAGTACTTCGCTTCGCAGACATATCGATTTCCGTATCCGTAATCTTTGATTTTGTGTTTCTGCCGAAAAATTTCGGCAGGCAAATACCCCACTACCTCCACTGTCCGACAGTCAATTTTCCAGCAAAGCACATTGATATCCTTCACGCCCCGATCATCACTATTGATTAGGGCGAAATCCCACCCTGTCCGGGTGGTTTTAACGCTGACCGTTTTGCCTCTATAGCTCAAGTCCACCCCACCATCCCCCCGATCAAAGATCCTGGAATCGATCGAAACTCCGAGCAGTAGCGCAGTGGCACACTCTCCCATGATCCCCATCTCGCAGATGCTCAGATCCGAAAGATGCGGATTGATTTTTTTCGATACAATCCTTTTATTTTTTTTGTTTTTCTGAATCTCCTCAGCGAGGGAGGAGATTTTCCCGTATTCCTGGTCATCAAAAACGATAGAAATAATCATTTTTGACTATAATCAAATTCATGTGTGCATTTCGGACATCGCACATACCGCACCGGAGATGGCTTCCGTTGATGCACCGCCATCTCCGGTGCGTAGATTTCGTATATATCTGATACGGTATTCCCCCCCAGAAGACCCTGTATAATCTCCTCTGCCTCATCGACATCGTCAGGGATATCGTAGAGCTCGTCCAGGATCGTATAGGGGATATCCCCCAATCTTTCCTGGTCTATGCAGAGCACGGAGTGCCACTGATACGCACGCACACGCCTATGTGCAGTGCGATAATCCACATTGAGATGGTCAATACAAAACTGTTTCCACGTCTGCCCATATTGGATATGAGCATCGCAGTCTCTTAGGGAAGCGATATACGCCCCCTGTACAATCGCTGACGAGTCTATTGTCTTCTCCAGGTCGATCACCTGGGTGATCGAATCTATGATCGCGTTTTGCTGCATCCGAACCTCTTCCGTGAACGCATTCATTTGTCTCCTCCGAAAAAGTCTGACCAGCCAGTTGCGACAAAGGCAACATCAGCTCGCGCAGCAACCCACCGACTTTCGCCCATCTTGTAGATGGACCACTCTTTTACTGCACCTCGATTCTGCACAGAATCGAGGTGCTTGCACGTTTTTTTACTGTCCGAACGGGCATAGGTATACGCAGGGCAGGAACACCACCGTTTGCTTTTATCTATGCGGTATCTCATGCAATGCACGAACAACGCCCTTTGGGATCGCCCAGGTCGGCAACTGTGGAGGGTTTTTTATTCTACCCCTCTCGTCCAGTTCACACCACGTAGAGGGGAGGTAATAGAGATACCTACCGATTCCCCATCGGGATGCAGCACGACAAAATGCCCGAGAGATACCGCCCTTCTCGGCTTCTATGGCAGTGTCTCCACTGCCATCACACTTCGTGATCCACTCCCCAGTCGGCTGGAGTCCTGGGGGGTCGGCAGGAGTCCTGGGCATACGTATACTGAGCCGGCAGATGATTCTGCCGAGTACTTCGGCATACTCATCCTGCCACCCATCGATACCGCACACCTGATCCAACCTCCCCATCACATCCCGAGCATCGATATAGGCGAGAGCCAATCCTCTTTTTCTCGCCTGATCCGTCGATCCCACCCTCCATTTGATATTCCTGATATCAAATGGAGATCGCAAGATCTCCATAAGTTCTGTGATTTCCTCTGTCATATTCTAACCCTTTTTTTGGTGCCCTCGCCGACATGGGAGGGTTACAGCGACGATCATTCTTCTTGAATGAAATTCGCCGTATGTCAGCGAGGGACTTGATTTTTTTTGAGGGGGGAACGAGGGCTTTCCCCTCAGTCGCTCCCTATGTCGACTGATCACCCTTTCCCCCCAGATAAAGAATAGACACTCTCCCCCGTGCTGTCAGTCTTTGGGAAGTCACTCGCTGTGACGTATAAAGACTGCGCTATGCCTATCCTCTATTTGATGTACGGACACCCTCGAACTTTTTTTTTGAGGGGGTGTGTCCCCACATCAAAATGTTCTTGCCACAGATAGTCGTAGAGTCGGTCGATGTTCCGCTCTACGTTTTTCAGGGGTCGTCCTCTGTAGACGACTCCCATTATCACTGGCTCTGGGGGATACCCCGGATCGAAGTTTGTCGGACTTGATCCAGGGGTCACCAAAAACTCTATGGTAATCTCATCATACCCCACAGGCATCGATAAGGAAAAATTCCTTATCATTTTTAATCCCCCACTAACAGGATGATAACCCATAAAAACAAAAAAACATAACGAATCACGGCAGTATCCGACCCCTTGATTCAATCGCATCGCACGCACTCATGATCGCCTCTTCGTGCGACTGGGAAATCAGAGAAGCGATACCAGCGCTGAAAGATCGTTCTCCCCAAACTTTCGTGACAAAATGAGCAATCGCCTCATCGGCGATTATCTCCATCTCCTCTCTGTATATGTTGCAGGGATCAACACGGTCAACTTTCATTACGCCACCTCCCTTTCGACATGCCAGTCACGGTATGCATCAATCGCATCAGCGATTTCCAGTATGGTGTGGGTGTATTCCATACCCCCAGGTATCCACCCATTTTCTGTCGCTCGGTTGATGATCTTCTCTGCGATCAATACCTCAGTCGGGGTGACCGTAAACGAGGACCCGATCTTGTTCAGCAAAGCGATATCCTTCTCGATTCTCTTCATCCTAACCCTCCTTGGGTGACAGAAGTGTCACCCTTTTGTGTGTGTTATCGGGTGACACTTCTGTCACCCGATAGAATAATTATACGTATTATCCGATTCCAAGTCAAGCTAAATCGACGTGGAGGTTTACCAATTGAACAGTGCTCAAAATTGGATAACTGGAGCACTATTCAATTGACCCAACTCCAAATTAGATCAGGTATCGAACATCCCTCCCCTATAGCATAGGCACAAAAAAAAGACGCGGTGCTCGCCGTCAACGAACACACCGCGTCTACTTTCATAAAGACACGGACACATGACGCGCCTTTTATTGTTCCCAATATTTAACAAATTTCCCATGCGTGGTCAAGCATTTTTTTTAGGCAACACCTCAGTGCGTACCCAACTAAGGTGGTAATTTGGCGTATGAACCAAGACCAAAGGCTGACTGAACCAAACTCATCGATTAGGGGAAGTGGTTGCCCCCCTATAGTCCCCCCACTGGTGCCAGCAGCGGAGGGCTTCCCCTGAACCGATTGAGATGGACGAGCCGAGCCTTTTTTCAATACCGCACTTAACCGCCCAAGCCGATTGAGCAGGTGCGCAGGTACCGTACTACGGGTCGGTATGCACTACCGACTTTCCATTACTGACGATTTTACTGCAAAAAAAACCCCCGATGCTTTTGGCTTGCGACCAGAGAGTGCATCGGGGTAAAACGCGTTATTTTTTTAACAATAATTGGCTCAACTTCTGATCGCAAGTGTAACTATAATAGTCAACATCCTAAAACAAGGCAAGGAAAAAAAGGAGAAAATCTATTGATCGGGGATTCTTATCTGTAATTCTTTGACTTCTCAAGTCAAAGATCTTATATTAAAATCACTCCTAGTTTTTCAGTGTGTGTGTGAACACAAGGGTTTTGTCTCCTTTAAACCCTTGTGTTTTTTTAGTGCCACTCAGGCACCACTATTTTCTGTTTTTCTGAGTATGCCTCGCGGGTTGCTCGCAAGATCTCAAAATCTTTCTCCTTTTTCCCACCCTCATATTCCCACGCATACCCTTCCTCAATTATTTTCTCATTGAGACTGACTGTATCATCGTCGAGGTACAGCCACCCCAGCAGTCGCCCGTATTTCCCCGCAGATCGATCTTTTTCGGTACGGATGACCAAAGTCGCATCCCCACGCGAAACGCCCTGTAAACGCGACTGCATCCACTCTGTAGCCTCTATACCCAGAGCTTTCTCTTCGAGGTCACGCGTGCGCTTCTCCGGAGTGTCTACGCCAGCTACCCTGACGCGCTCGCGTTTTAGGATGTCAAAGCCGAGGTCAAAGACCACATCAATCGTATCGCCATCGACTATCCTGGTGATATCTACCACGCGAAAATTGTAACAGGATATCCTATTTGGAGGCTTCATCGGCTCGCCAGATCAAGCAGCCAGATGAAAAAAATTATGGGCGCACACGCCACGATCCACCAAAATACTCCTGTGGGTTTTTTCGATATTTTCACAGGCGGTGCCTTTCTCTCTGGGCGCGTACGCGGCAGTCCCAGATGGATATCGGTTTTATCTGCCATTTTTCTTTGACACAACCTTTTTTAATCCACTCACGACAATGTCAAAAACAATATCGTCCTTGTCTGTCGGCGTCAGTTTTACAACCTTCTCGGCGACATAAAAAACTGCCAGCAGCGTGCCCCAATTGTCGCTCAAAAATGCTATAATGCCTTCCATTATTTCGCCCCCTGCTTCTTAGGATCGGACTTCAAATCTTCTTCTATGCTGCCCAACATCTCGTTATACGCGCTGACCTGTCCCTGCAAATTTGCCCATACAGCATCTGCCTGTGCCAATACGCTCAGGCGCTGTTGCGACTGCTCTTGCAGTTCTTCGATCTTCGCAGCTATGTCTTCTCGATTCATTTCCCCCCCCCATTAATGTGACTCATATTTTTTCTGTTGGTATTTTATGATCGGACCAAGGATCGCATTCAAAAAATTTGACATTGCGACAAATATGCTTAATTCTCCTGCCCCCCATGCTGCCATGAGCGTCATCGGCAGTGACAGACAATTTGTTATGATGTGATCCCATGCGCTCTCCTTGACTCTTTTCTTACCGATGCGGTCAATCGTCCCTCTTTTTTTTCTGGGCACCTTCATCAGTTTATGTCGCGCACCCATCGCCTCGCCGTGCTCGAAATCGATCTGCCTCAGAATGCCCACGACCTCCTTCGTAGGCATGACCATTTTTCCGACATATTTCGATAATCCGTGCTTATCAAACAGATTTTTCTCTTCGTACGAGAGAGCCATTGTGCCCCTCTTTTCGACAGGGTAAGGAACGACATCTACCGATTTACTGGACCTGCTGTCAAGTAATTCATATTTAAGCAGGTCAATCTCCCGGTCGATCTATTTTCAACCTGTCGGCAACCACGACCATAAACTCATTCATATGATTGAGCTTATTTCCTGTGGACATTTGAATATCGCCATGACGAATGACGTTTTTTTCCATTTTAATTACCGCCTCATTCACCAAAGAGAGATGTTCACTGATCTTGACCAGTTCAGGCACAACAAGATGCTCGATGGGGGTCTTGACCCCCTCATTGCCATTCCTTTTGTCATTTACCCACTTGAATATCTGGGGGGCATAAATAATTCCTGCACAAATCACGACACCTTGCATAACCGGAGGTAATCCCGTGATAAATGCGATGATAGGTTCAACCATCAGATCATATCCTTAACTTTGTAACCGATAGCGATCACTTTCAACTCGTCCCTCCCGTCTGGCTGCTAAATTTTTACCCTGCTTTACCTGCGGTGATTGCTGTGGCTTTCTGTGCATCCGTCAGTGCATCAAATTCGCACTGACGCTTGTTCTCTAAATTGCGTTGGGCAATGAAGTTGATCTGATACTGGCAAAACTCTGCCACGGTTTGCCCCTCTGCCAATGGCAAAACTGCTGCCTGTTCATCTGTTACTGTGATACTGATTTTCGCCATTTTATACTCCTTATGTCAGCGCAGCATATGCCCACGCATTGCTTACGTGATCGTAGAGGTAAATCCTGTTATTTGTGGTATCGTGGCATATCGCAGAAAGGTTGGAGTTGTCTGTCGGCGTACCACTTGGCGCACCTGCCATTGATGGGATATATAAGAAACCATCAGAAGCACTTGTAGCAATAGCAGCAGTGCCAATTATAACACTGCCCGCAGCGTCGATGGTTAGTGCTTGCGTGAAGGGTACGTTGGTTCCAGCATCGCCAGAGGCAGCCACTCTAAATACGTGTTCACCGTTAAGCATATAATAGTTAGCTGCTTCGTCTGTGGAGATGTATTTGATATTTACGCCATCAAAATATGCATTGTTATATATTGCTGTTGTGTTTCCAGCAGCAGCAGTAGTGTTTGAAACGATGCTGCCATTGCCACCAATGTTAAATGCTGTGTAGTTCGCCCAGTGACTGTGCGAAGTCGAAATCCCTAAGTTGAGATGTCCACTGGCATCTACTCTCACACGCTCCGTGCCACCTGTTGTCACTGTGATAATATCAGAGCCCTCAAATGTGATATTGCTATTTGCGTCCGAATCACCCACGATACTGTCTACATCTATCTGTCCCACATTGGTGATATTCCCATCGCTGACATTCAAGCTGTCAACAGTTGTTGCACCAAAATCTGCTGTCCCTGTAGAGGTTAAATTTTCATTGCCAAAACTAATTGCACCGCTTGAGTCTGTGATACTACCATCACTAAGCGTCATCACCGTTGCACCCGTTAAGGCTAAACTCGCAGCAGTGCCGTTATAACTCAGTCGCATACGCTCTGCTGCTGTCTCTGACTCCGCAACTGCAAATACCAAGTCCGTATCATTATTTGTTGCGGTAAAAGTATCATCTGCTTCTGCCCATATACTCGCACCAACAAGGATAGCGTCTGTGCCATCGCTTTCAAGAGGGGCAGAGAAGTCTATCCTTCCAAGAATATCACCATCCACTACGGTAAGCTCCGCAGTTTCAAGACTGATTGCCCCTGCTCCGGCGGCAGTAGCTCCCCTGACATCAAGAGCATTGGCATCCTCATCCCAGAGCATGTATGCTCCAGCAGCAGCGCCGAACATTTGCACGTCATGCCCTGTATCATTAACTCCTACAGTGATGCCCCCGTTGACCTGAACGACTCCTAAACCCACTGCATTTGGCTCTATGACGAGGTTGGTAGCATCGTAATAGATCTCCGCATCAGATCCTGTGCCGAAGAGTGCCTTGACGTTATCATTGAAGGTTTTTGCAGCAGTAAGGGTCTGTGCTGTATCTGCCACCATGATGGCATCAGCGCTTGTCTTATCGACATTTGCGCTGTCAAGAGCTCCGTTGACAAGTCCCAGAACCGTTGTCCAGTTGCTGTTCCAGTTTGCTGCTGTAGGAATTGATCCTGCTACAAAGCTATATGTCTGTGATATTGTCCCCATAGTAATTACTCCTGAAAAGGTCTACTTCCCCTCGATGATATGCCTAATAAATCTTCGAGGGACCTGTTTTCTTCTCTTTGTCTTGCCCGTTCCACAGTCCCAACTGTTTTCGGAACACCGCTTAAAACTGCTGATCCTCTAAGCTCTTCTAATTTCCCCAAAAATTTCTTGTATTGTTCTTTTCCCAGCAGGCGTGAAACGAAAGAAATGGAGCGCGGTGATGCCCCGGCACCAAAAACAAGAACAGCAAGCCCTGTTGCCGGGACAGGAAGGTAAACAGTGCCTAAAACGCCTCCCAACACAGCACCTGCTTGAAGTGCTTTAGACTCCCAACCCTTACCAGTCCTTGGTCGGGTCATCTCTCCCAAAACCCAGGGAAGGAGTGTCCCGTTCATTTCTGAATCCAACTGTTTTATTAATTCCAATTTATCGTTGACAGTAATACCTTTAGCCTCAAAAGGTTCCGTCAATTTTTTAAACAGGTTTTCTGCGGATTCTGATCCTGTTATAGAAAACTGTTTCTGAAGATCTGATATATTATCTCTGGTCTTCTTGTGGCTGTTGTTGAGCTCTTTGAGTGGGTCAGAGGCATCTCCGAGGACCTCCCCAATTTGATCAACAGTTTTCGCAAGGATCTTATCACCAAAAGATGCCATGCCAATATCTGGGGATTCAGATAAGGACTTGATTCTCTGGAAGGAGAGATGAACATCTTTTACTGTTCCCCCCGAGGCTTCCAGTCGATTCATCTCGTCGACAATTTTTCTTACGATCCGCTCATCCCCCGTGACCAAAGAGGGAAAATCACCGAAAGCAGGATATTCGGAAGCATCGAAAGGTCGGTGAGCGTCAATCCATGCACCCGCTTCTTTTTCAGTCATTTCTGTAAAAGACTTATCTGGCAGATCTTCCTTGCGTTGCGGCTTTAATGTTACCTTAAAGGAATTCTCCAACTCGTTTCTGACTTGTTTGACCAACCTTGGAACATCGACCTGCTCCATTCCCCCTGTGCCTTCAATGATTTGATCAAGCCGTTCCCCATACACATCATTAGAGTCTATAAGCTTTTGGTGCATATGGTCATCTACCCTAATTTTTATATCTTCCCTCAGCGACCCCTCCCCTGCCTGCACGCGTCTTACTATTTCGGCTCCTTCTGGGGTCTTCTGTGCCTTTTCCAGCCCTCTATACACCTCTTTCGCTCCACCCTTGGAACCCAAGCCGACATTAGCCAGCGCATCAAGAAGCCCTATCCCTACCCCTTCTGCGCCAGATCGTATGCCCGAACCTATCCCTGATAACCAGGGAAATTTTTCCTGTATTATTTTAGGTAAATTTACTCCCTGGCGTGCAAGTATATCACGCGCTCTCGCATCTGCGAGAAAATGTTCCGGGAGGTAATGAAATGTTGGGTCAACTCTCTCCGCATCTGGCGTCTGTCGAGTTAATTGGGGAGGTGCAACATCTGCGCCCTTACGCAGAAGCCCACGGAAAGGAATATCCATCCCCATGCCCAACCAGTCGCCCTCTCGGGTTCTTTTTCCAAAATCCAATGTTCCTGCCAGCATCTGTCGCACTATCTCAGGCTTGCTAAATGCCGTAATAATATTCTCTGCTGTCTGAATAGGAGAAACAGCCGCCTGTACCAATCCAGACACCGTCTGCCCAGCTTGTCCCAAAGCAGACGGTGCTCCTTGTTCAATGTCTGCCACTGTTGGTAAAATTGTCCCTTGACCAATTGATCTTCCTATATCGCCAAGCCCCTTGAGAGTGCCCTCTGCAACAGCACCTGGAATGCTCAAAACCCTTCTTTGAGCCTCAGCCATCTTTTCCGAAAATGTCGGTGCTGCATAAATTGCTCCAATGTCGCGCACATTTTCAGGAAACCCTGGCTCTGGCTGGGGAGTAGGAGCCCCTGATGGTTTCTGCCCAGCAGCGTTGAGAGCTTCGACTTTTTCCTCTGGTGTCAACGCTCTGGAGATACCTCTCTCTTGCATGAAGCGATTGTAAGCATCTGCCTTAAAAATTTCTTGTTCTTGTGGTGTCAGAAGTTCCATTATTTAACTACCTCATACTGTCCTGTGTCGGGATTGAACTGTGTCGTCCCTGCTGGCATACCATCTAAGTTTCGTTTGTTTGATTCTAATTTAGACGGTGGCATAAGAAGATCCCAAGCTTTATCTGGAACTGCAAGACTGCCGTACTGAGAAATTAGTCCTCGTCTATATATAGATTTTGCTTCTGCGCCAAATGCGCTCCCCACTGCTCGTATGCGCTGAACGAAAGCAGCAGGAGTCAAGGTGATATCTCCAACAAGATTTCTGTAAAATTCTTGTTCCGTTTCAGTCATCGCAGCGCCTGACTGTAATCGTCCTATGGTGTCTTTTTGAACGCCCAAATCCACCAAAAAGTCCTGCATTCCTTTCATCGAAGCCCAATTGTGTTCCCCAGTTGCTTGTGCGGTCCATTGACTCAGTCGCCCGGCTAAAGGACCCATTGTTTTCAAAATGTTAGGATTAGCTCGAAGTTTTTCTTCTATTTCATCCATAGCGCGCTTTATTCCCCAAGCTCTCAGCGCCCTTGTCTCTAGCTCATTCCCCAGATCCATACCTGCTACTAAGCCCGTTGAGATCGCGACATCAAGCCGTTCTTCTTGCTCCGGACTGAGACCATTTGGAAATTCTGCCTTCACTTGCCCTTCAATTTGATATAAATTTTTTCCGCCTGAACTTGCATCCCGCAAAAGCGCGTTAAATTTCAGGTTTTCCGCATCGACACGTGCCGTTTCTGCTGCCTGTATACCTTTCAATTCATCTAAACGTCTATTCAGTCGCTGGGACAACAATCCATCGGAATACTCCGATCTGTTCAGTACATCTAAAATCCTTGGGATATCTCTAATTTGTTTGTTTGGATCCTCTGTCAGATCTTTACGAAGCACTTCTTTCGCGTTAGCGAGAGTCTCAGGAATCGGCAGGGTTACTCTCACTCCAAATGGATCAGCAGGGGGTGTCGTTTCCGTAGGGGGTGTCGTAAACCCTAGAGTCTTCTCGGAATATCCCAGGGGATCAGCAGGGGGTGTCGTTTCCGTAGGGGGTGTCGTTTCCGTCCCCGTTGGAAGACCCTCTTCGCTCAATTCCCGTGCCTTCCTGCGCAACTCCTGCTTGAATTTAGGATATAGGTCTGGAATAAAAGGCTTCCACTTTTCAAGTACATCGTCTCTGGCTTCAATGTCATCTTCTCTGTACGTGTAAAACTCATTTTCAAACAATTTTCCATAATGTTCTTCTCGGTTTTGATATCTACCAGGAGGAGGTGGACTAAAAGAGGTAGAACCTGTTTCTACTAGCGAAGAAACAGGTTCTACGCTAGTAGAAACAGGAGGAGGCTTAGGAGTCAAATCAGATAAAATATCTGATGGTGGTTGACCTGGTATTTTATCGATGTCTGGGGGGGTGCGTCCCAGACCCAATTTCTCGTTGAGACGCTCTGTGAGCTCTTCTATTTGTCTAAAATAATCCAATCGGGCAGCGCTGTTTTCTGGGTACGCGGAAGCTGTTTGCCTGAGATCTTGCAGCATCGAGCGAATTCTATCTATTTCCAATTGTTCATCAAGCTTTTTCTGCTTACGTTGCTGCTCTGCCACTTCTCCGGCACCAGAGATTGTGCCTCCGAGAATATCTAAAAAACTTGCCATCACCTGCTCCTTTTACATTTTGGCGACGAATCTCCATCGAATTGATAGATTGGGATATATACCCGAATTAGAATGGCAACCACCCCTTCATCTTGTCCCACCCAATGGCATTTCCAATATTGTAAATCCCTTTAAATACATCTTTGGCTTTATTCCATGTACCCTGCGACTCCTCCATGCCAAGTTCCCTGTTCGCTATATCTATCTGATGTTTCAGCAGATCGGTTCTCGCCTGAGCCTCTTTAGATCTAACATCCAATCCGCGCAATCCGAGCAAGCGATCTAGTGATTGTCTGCCACCCTGGATCTGTCCTGTCAGGTCTAAATCTCCTACGCCGAGCCTGAACTGTCCCTGTCTCTGCCCCAAGCCAAGAGCGCGATCCCAGAGGGTATCTCTGCGTAATTGCTGATTTGCCAGTAAATTCATCCGCTCGCGATTCTGTCTTTCTCCCAGATCTCCCAAAACTCCAGCAGTATCGCCACCTCGCAAGATCCCTAACCGGTCCAACTCTAACATCGATTGAGCTTTATCCGCTGCCTGTTGTTTTTTAAGATCAGCGAGTTCAAGGTCTGATACCCCAGAAAAAGCATCTGTATCGAGAAGATTCATAAGACTGTCTTGAACTTTTTTGTAGATCACAGGTTCTTTCAAATCTACACCAAAAGTCGGGCTCGTCACCCCTAATAAATCGTCGATACTTTTTCCATATCCATACATATTTTCATCTCCTGGTGGCTTTTTCAATGGTCCACCTTGATCAGGGTCTCCTGTTCCGTTAGCATCGTAGCGGGGAAACGTATCAAAAAACCACGCCAACCACGGTGGTATAGCGTCAGGATCACCTCCGGGTGGTGGTGGATCACCTCCGGGTGGTGGTGGATCACCTCCGGGTGGTGGTGGATCACCTCCGGGTGGTGGTGGATCACCTCCGGGTGG
>Ga0114910_1000611_pt1 | contig 17865 bp, 20 predicted proteins | sample MalvireepMed_908_FD_83500 | JGI IMG/M metagenome (GOLD analysis project Ga0114910, IMG submission 83500) | Marine viral communities from the Global Malaspina Expedition - Malaspina viral metaG DeepMed_908 | ecosystem: Environmental > Aquatic > Marine > Oceanic | place: Mediterranean Sea...
AGCTGCGCCAGCGCCCGTTCGATCCGGTCTGACGGCCCTCCCGGGTTTATCAGGGCACGCAGTTCGGCCCCGGTCCCGCCCGTGAGCAGCCAATAGCTCAGTTCCCGCATCAGGCTTGGGTAAAGCACTAAGAGCGCATCGGGTTTGTCCAGCAGCCGCGCCAGCCGCAGCAGGCAATCCACAATCTCGGGGGCAAGAGCGTGAACCGACAGGCTTCTTCCGGCGGGCTCGGTCCGCGTATCCAGCAAGGCCGACACGTCGCGCAATATCCCGAGATCGAGTTCTATCGAGACACCCAGGAAGGGTCTTGCCGTGCTCGCACGCGTGATCACGCCCTTGGCAAGGAGGGAAACACTGACCAGCAAAGCCTCACCCTCTTTGTAGTCCAGCACTTGTTCGCCAAGCCAGACCTGCTTGGCGCCTTGCACGACCACACCGAGGGCCGGCCGATAAATGGCGTAGTCGGGCAATTTCTGCGCCGCGGCATAGCCGATCACCATTCCCGGAACCGGCGTTTCAAAAACGCCAAACTGCTCGCCCTGGTGTGCGAGATAAAGCTCCAGGGCCGTTTTGAGTTGATCCAGCATCCAGCCTCCTGCAATGTTCCCACCCTGATGAATTCGGCAGTATCTGGCAAGAATTCTGCCCTCGAAGACACGCGGCTCGTTCAGCATTGACGGATTGTGGCGATCCGTTCAACAGGAAAGCATCCGAACGGCGCAGCGGATTACGGTTCGTCGAATTGGACGACTGCCGGCTCCTCAGGCCATCCGCGCCGCTCTCTCCCACAGAGGTGACGACCGGCGGCATGCGCGCGCCATCCTGAGGCTTTGGCAGTTTCCGGCAAGAAATTGGTGCGACGGGTCAAGCGGCCTCCAGGGGTTTGCTGCAGTGTGCCGGTAACTTCAACAGGCAGAGAGAACCCATCATGTCAGACACTCCGAAAATCGCACTGATCAGTGGCGGCAGCCGAGGGATCGGCCGCAACACGGCCCTGAATCTTGCAAGGCGCGGCACCGACGTCATCATCACCTATCGGACCGGCCAAAAGGAGGCCAAAGGTCTCGTTGACGAATGCCGCGCCATGGGCCGCAACGCCGTGGCCTTGTTCTACGATGCCAACGATATCGCGGCCATCGACGCCTTCGTCGCCTCGGTCCAGCAGGCTCTCGCCACGCACTGGCAAACCGGCAGGTTCGACTTTCTCGTCAACAATGCCGGCGTTCACGCCCCAGCACCTTTCGGTGAGATCACCGAGGCGGATTTTGACCGGCTGTCCAACATCCACTTCAAGAGCGTCCTGTTCCTGAGCCAGAAGCTAGTGCCCATGCTTCGGGACGGTGGCCGGATTCTGAACATCTCCACCAGCATGACCCGCCATACCAACCCGGGCAGTGCGGCCTATGCCTCAATGAAGGGCGCGCTTGAAGTGCTGACCCGCTTCATGGCCGCGGAACTGGGATCACGGGGAATCGCTGTCAATTCCATTGCGCCCGGTCCCGTCGCCACCGATTTCTTCGGTGGGGCGGTGCGGGACGTCCCCGAGGTGCAGGACTTCGTCACCGCCAACACCGCGCTCGGCCGTGCCGGGATACCGGAGGACCTTGGTCCCTTCATTGCCACGCTTCTCTCCGGCGACGCTCGCTGGCTCACCGGTCAGAGGCTGGAAGTCTCGGGCGGCATCTTTCTCTAGGTGCACAGGGAGGGCGCCGCGATCGAGGAGTTTCTCCAGATCGCCGCTCTGGCCGTTCCACTTGCCGGCGTTGATGTGATTGACCCACGTCAGCACGACGCGGGCAGCCCCACCGCCATGAGGTGGGCAATATGGTCCTGGTCCCAGGCGATCTTGAACGGGACCGGCTTACTGCCGATGTCGGACAGGATTTCAGCAAGACCTTGTGGCCGGATGGCATGACGCGACTTGCACATGTCTGCCCGATCGAGCTCCGACAGTTCCAAACGTCTTGGCAGGTCCTGTAAACATGCATCCTGCAGCATTGGCCCGGCGATGATCGATCGTCCGTGACGTCGACATCGCCGCCCGAACCAGGTAGGAAAAGGCAGACCTGTGTTCTAGTACAGAATTTTTTGTAAGTACCGGAATTGGAGATCAGATGGCCGAGACGAATTTCCAATGTGGCCTGGAAGCGGTCCTGGCCATCCTCGGGGGCAAATGGAAGCCGCTTATCGTCTATCATCTGGCCAGTGGGTCCAAGCGTACCGGCCACCTCCGCAGGCTCGTAACCAATGTGAGCGAGAAAATGCTGATCCAGCACCTCAAGGAGCTGACAGATGATGGCGTTATTCGCCGCATCGACTTCAAGACAGTGCCTCCGCACGTCGAGTACGAACTGACCGCCTTTGGTCTCAGCCTGGCCAGCCTGCTTGCGCCGTTATGCGAATGGGGAACCCATCACAGCGAGGAAGTGGCGACGATTGTGAAAAAGCGGGAACACGCGGCGAAGCTGACTTAGCGAACAATCCAGCGCTCAATCAGTGCGATTGCAGCCGGAAGTGTGAGGCTCGGGATTTTCCGCCGGGTTCCAGATACAGCCGGTGATCAACAGCGAAACATCGAGCCTGCACCCGCCTTGTTTGGCTGTCGACAGTGCTTATACCTGCCTTTTGCTTTGCCCTGGCCGCAAGGAAAGAGTGGGGCTATGTGCTGCTTGTCCGCTGAATGATTGGCGCAGACGACCGAGACATTTGACAAGGAGCCGGCCCAACCACGCCCGCTCATCTGATGAACAACGAGTGGATTGCCCGTAGCCAATGTCCGCGATGCGAAAGACCAGATCGACCAAACTGCCAGCCCCCTATCTGAAGCGCCTTTGGCTACGGGATGATTCAGGCCTGGGCGAGCAGTATCCGTTCAACCTTCCTTGGCTTGATCCGGAGTTTTCTCTCGATTTTACGACACCGGTAACGATCATTGTGGGTGAGAACGGCACCGGGAAATCGACCCTGATTGAGGCTGTGGCGGCCTTGTGCGGCTTTGACGAGGCCGGGGGCGGCAAGGGCTACATGCCCGTCGATCATTCCCGCGCCGTTGACCGCAGCGGCGCCCTGCTCGCCGGCTCTTTGCGAGCCGGTTGGCTGCCAAAGGTCACCAGCGGCTGGTTCTTTCGCGCTGAATCCTTCTTCTCGGTCGCACGCTTTCTCGATGAAGCCGCGCGCGACGCCAATGCGGCACCGCCGGATTTCTTGTCCTGGAGCCATGGCGAAGGCTTTGTGCGTTTTTTCGAGGAACGCATGTCCAGGCAGGGAATGTATCTGCTGGACGAACCGGAAAGTGCTCTTTCTCCGAAGCGTCAACTGGAACTGCTTCGCCTTCTTCATACCGTTCAGGAATCCGCGGCTTCTCAGATCATCATGGCCACGCATTCGCCCATCCTCATGGCTGTCCCGGGTGCTCGGCTGCTCGAGATAACGCGTGCAGGACTTGCGGAAATCGAACTGCGCGATACGGGCCATTTCAAGCTCTACAGGGACTTCACCGTCGATCCCGACGACTTTGTGGACCGCGCGTTGCGCAGCGAGATTTGACCGCCGGACAGCAGCGGAAACCTCCGGGGTCACGCCTTGATCGAGACAATCCCACGCCTACATTCAGATTCACTTTGACGAGCCGCTTGTTGAAGCAAGCAGGCTTCATTCAACTATGTTCAGAGGAAACTCGGAAGATGGAAAACCAAGCTAACGACAAATTCGGTGTTGCCTCAGGAGCCCAGAACAAAGCCGTCCACGCGGCGCTTCAGGCCTTGATTGCGCATGCTATGGCCAGTGATCCAACTTTCAGCAATCGTCTTGTTGCGTCTGTCGAAAATTATCTCGCACCGCTGTCCGATGCAGAACAGGATCAGGAATTCGCCGCGCAGGTCAGAGCCAACATACATTACCTTGTCGGTTCCACGAGCGCATAGAATGTTTGAATGCGGCTGATGACATCAGCTTCGACAAGGCGGATCCGTCCAAACAGCCTCGCGCGATCAGTCTGGAAGGCAAGCTCCGGTTGGAGATCAAAGCCGGCGCAAGGCTGGACACAACAGATGCATTTTCCGCGAAGCGCAGCAATAGCCGCCGGACTGCCAGGCAAGTATCGGCAAGCCTTTGGCCCCAATGCCTGCCGAAAACGGCCATGCACGGCGGCCGCAACAGCAATCGAAAATATCGAAGAGCGAGCGTTATGTCAGGCATGGGGCCTGGCCGCACAACGCCTGGCGGTGGGATGGCGCGCTGCTGCCGCCACCCCGCCAGTGTCAATCTCTGGAATCAGCTGGCTCTCTGCTTGACTATGATTCGGGAGCAAGTTGGCGTGCAGCAAAGCTGGCTTGCAGAAACTCGGCAGCTGTTGTCGGCTTGCGGCCGAGGAGTTTCTCCAGATCGCCGGTCTGGCCGTCCCACTCGCCAGCGTTGATGCCATGTACCCATGCCAGCATGAAACCGGCAGCCGGTTCGGGCAGTCCCGCAGCCACCAATACGGCGATGTAGTCCTGATCCGGGACAACATTGAGCAGCACGGGTCTGCCGCTGATTTCCGACAGAATCTGCGCGACATCCTTGAAGGAAACGGACGGCCCTCCGTACAACGAGTAGGCTTTGTTCTCATGTCCGGCTTGGCTCAGCACAACCGCATGCGCTTCTGCCAGATCGTCACGGCAGGCATACCCCGCCCTGCCCGCCCCGGCAGGCGCAAAAACACCCGTCTCCAGAGCATTGCCACCGGCATAGAATTCGACATTCTCAAGAAATGGGGGATGACGGACAAGTGTGAAGGCCAGGTTAGAGGCCTTCAGTTTTTCCTCGACGAAGTGATCCTCCGCGGTGATCTGCGGCAATGTAAAGCCGGAGCCCGCCTTGTGAATGACCGGCATGTAGACGATATGCTTGACCCCGGCATGTTGTGCCGCACTGATGACGTTCTCATGCTGGGTGTTTCGGTCTGTAAACGCCGTTGCGGAGACAAGCATGAGCTTCTCGATACCCTCGAAAGCGCGCACCAGCCCGTCATGGTCGAAATAGTCGCCCTCGCGGATCTCGATGCCCATGGCGGCAAGGTCAGCCACCCTGGCGGGATCGCGGACGAGGCCGGCAAGATCACTGGCGGGCCGGCGCTTCAAAAGATGTTGGAGGGTCCTGCGGCCGATATTGCCGGTTGCGCCGGTGACTAGAATTTTGGTCATGGATTTTCCCTTTCGGTTTATGAGCTGGCGCGGCGCAGCCGCGCGGCGAACCTGGTTGATTGCGGGCAGCATCCGTCGCGGGTGACGTCGCCGGTGCCCAGGGCGCAATCACCGGCCGCGAAGCCCTTTGCTGTCGAACCGGCCTGGATCACCACCCTGGCGAATTCCCAGCCCAGAATGACACGTCCACCGGTTTCAGCGCTGCGCAAGCTTCTGATCAGAGCCTCACCGGGATTGAGGCCGACTGCCCGGATGTCGACCAGCAGGTCAGCATCAAGCAGATTCGGCTCGGCGACGTTCATCTCCTGAATCCTGAAGGCATCGAGAGGGTGCGCCTTTTCATAAGCGAGCGCCCTCATAATACGAACCGAGCCGCCAATGGACCGCCTACCTGCTGCAGCCTGCCCCCGGCCGCGAGCGTACCGAGATCGACAGCGGCGAAGCCAGTCTGGTCGAGCACCTTTCCCAACATCTTTTTCGCCTCGGCATCGTCGCCAGAGAGAAAGAGGACCGTTTTTGGCTTGTGCGGCGACGCGTCATCGATCCATTGCATCGGGATCGTATTGAATGCCTTGACCACCTTGGCGCCCACCGCCTGATCGGCAACGATCTCGCTCGATGTGCGACCCGAGAGGTCGCCGGGATCGGATGGATTATCACGGTTGATCCGATTGGTGGCGTCGATCAGAGTGCGGCCCGACCAGTCCGTGATCGACGCAAGCGCCTTCGGGACATTGCTCCAGCCGACGCCCAAAACGACAACCTCCTGATCGGCAGCCTGCTGCGGACTGCCGGCGGAAGCACCCCGGCCGAGCTGGGCGACGACATCGGCCAGCGTCTCGGGCCCCCGGCTGTTGCTGAGCAAGACCTCGTGGCCGAATGGCAGTACATGGCGAGCAATGGTCTGCGCAACCGCGCCAGCTCCGATAAATCCGAACTTCATTGTGGTCTCCTGTAAATCCAAATCCTGCAATGTTGGCTCCGCGATCATCGATCGTTTGAGACGTCAACATCGTTCTCCAATCCAGGTAGGAGAAAGCAGACTTGGATTCCAGTACATACCATTTAGTAAGTATCGGAATTGTCAGATGAAATGAACGCTTTGAATGGCTCTGTCGCAAACTCTTCGCTAACCGGCGACCGATGACGCTCCCTATCGTGATCAAAAATACGGTTTGCGACAGAGCCGTTCAGCGTCTTCATCCCGTGCTACAGGTGCGGGGATACCCGAGTCCCCAGCCTATCGACTTGATATCTGCTGGTTAATCAGCTCGGTCTAAAATCGGAGATGCCAATTGCATTTGGGTCACGGCCGTCATAATGCGGTCACCTCAGGTCTTATGTTGACCGGTGGGGTGGTCATCCTGCGACTGACCTCGATCGATCCTTGCATATATGTTGAACGTAGGCTACATTATGTTCAACATAGGAGGTTGGCATGGGTGCTCAGATCCATACTGCAACAAACAGCGAAGCAGAAGTCGCGCTGACCCGCAACAAGCTCGTCCTCGATCAAGCTAGGGCCGTTGGTCTCCTTGGCTCCGCTAAGAACACGCGTCTGTCGGGGCGCGTACCATCAGAGCTGATCGACGCGGCCAAGAAGCGCGCTCACGTCACGTCGGACACCGAGCTATTGGAGCTTGCGCTATCGCGGCTGGCGCTGGAGGATGACTTCGGGGCTAGTCTCGTCAAGCGCAAAGGCAGCATTCCCTCGGACATCGACCTTGAGATTTGATCTCGCTGAGACCCTTCGATCATTGAAACCGCAGAAGCGTCACGGAACACTCGTGCGCCGGGCCGATGACGATCTGCCATGGGTCAATGATGAACCTATTATTGGCGGTCCGTTGTTTCTGGACACAACCGTGTATGTTGATGTCCTGCAGGGCCGCTCGTCGGCAGAAGTGGATAGGCTTCTGACGTATAGGCTGTGCCATCACTCGGCAGTGTGTCTTTCTGAACTGACGCACGCATTCGGTCGATTGGATCCAAGGCACACTTCAACAAAGAAGGTGTTGGAAACGATCCGGGCGACGGTCGCGGATATACCAGAGCACCGGCTTCATGCTCCCGAAAGTGCCATCTGGGGGCAAGCCGGCATCCTAGCTGGCCTTCTGTTCCGAACGAGTAATTTGCCAAAGGGGGAAGGCCATGAGCGCAAGTTCGTCAACGATGCCTTGGTTTTCCTGCAGGCGAGGCATTTAGGCGCGAGTGTGCTCACGGGAAACATTCGAGACTTTGACTTTCTTTCTCAACTCGTACCGACGGGGCGAATTGTTCTGTACCGAACGCCATGAGCGTCTTGATCGGCATGAGCTTGGCGTCAGAGGGCTTTGTCAGGTTGCTGAGGGCATTGGTGCAGGGATCAAAATTCAACGTTTTGCGTCTATTCGGTCGGGATTGGCGTTGGTGCGCGCATCAGCCAATGAGCGGAGCTCGTTCTTTGATGGGTCCGCTTATTTGGTTGCTCCCGCCGAGGCTCGGCAACGAACGGATTTCGGGCTTGGAACGAAGCGATCCGCTCGCCAGAGACGCTGCCGGTAAACGAAAATGGATAGGTTTACCGATTGCTTCGGTAAACTAAAAATTATAAGTTTACCGAGAGCACAACAGCGGAGGTTGAGATGTCGAACCTGAGTTCCGTAGCACGGTCTGCCTACGGCGATCTCTTGCGTCTCCTCAAAGACGATATGGTGGCAAATGTCCGCGGCTCGCTCGTCACCAAGGAGCGGGGCGGCAAAGTTTACTGGTACGCAGCCGAGAAAATCGGGAACGCCGTAAAGTTCTGGTATGTGGGGCCGGACGGGGACGAAACGCGCAACCGCGTTGACCGCATGAACGAGCTGCGCGCACAGGCAGCAGAACGCAAGAAAGAACGTGCCCGCCTGGCCCGACTCCTGCGCGCGGAGGGCATGACACCGGTCGACCGTGGGACCGGCGGCCTGTTGCTCGCCATGGCCAAAGTCGGAACATTCCGGCTCGGCGGCACACTGGTCGGTACGAATGCTTTCCGCTTGATGGAAGGTGAGCTCGGAGCAACCCTCCCCCTCGGCAGCGTGGCCAACACCGGGGATATCGACATCGCGCAATTCGAACGTCTGTCCGTTGCGTTGGAAGACGCAGTTGAGCCCTCCCTTGCGGACACCTTCACTGCGCTTAAATTCGATCCCGTTCAGGGTCTGGATTGGGACAGCGTCTGGCGGTGGCGACAAAGTGGGCAAACCGGCATGATGGTCGAGTTCCTGACACCTTCCTTTGATGCGGAAGAGGGAATTCGCGATCTCCCTGCCCTGGGCGTCAAGGCACGCGCGCTGCATCATTTGAACTACCTGATCTCCGATCCGATCAACGCGGTTGCCCTTTATCGTGACGGCATTCTTGTGCAAATTCCGCGACCTGAGAAGTTTGCAATCCATAAACTGATCGTTGCCGACCGCCGCCGTGACGGCTCCGCATCTTTCAAGGCCGAGAAAGATCGCCAGCAGGCAGCGTTCATTATCTCGACCATGGCCGAGGATCGCCCGTCAGACATTTGGGACGCTTATGAGGATGCAATGAAAAGAGGTCCCCGGTGGCGTGAAAGAATTGAACGATCACTGGATCGGATGCCAGACACGCGCGGCATTCTGACTGCCTGCGAGGCAGGATAGAGAGTTTTGGTGCACCATTCGGCGACAGGCCACCACTCGGTCTTTGATAGGCAATACCCTTGCGTCATGCGCCTTTCGGATCGGCTTCGGCCCATTAAAGACCATTTCGACGGCTCGGGCCGCTGCGAGGAGCGATCCAAAGAGAGCTCTATGCCAAACTGCCTTGCGGCCGGCAGAAGACAAGCTCAATCTTCATCAATCTCTGCCTCGCCCGGCAGCAGCTCCTGTTGCCCGGAAACTCTGCTCAGCAACCCCGCATCCTCGAGCGCCTCCATGTCGGGCAGGTCGCGCAGCGTCTGCAGGCCAAATGCCGACAGGAAGTGCTTCGTCGTCACATAGGTATAGGGCGCACCCGGCGTCGGGCTGCGCGGTCCCGAGGCAATGAAACCCGCCCCGCGCAGCGACCCGATCACGTCGCGGCTGACCTCTCTGGCAAAGACCTTCGACAACTCGCTGCGGGTCAGCGGCTGGGAATAGGCAATCGTCATCAGCACCATGGCCTCGAACTCCGACAGCGCCGCCGCCGCCGAGCGCGTCGGTGCCGATGAGGCCCGGATCGCATCCGCATATCGGACACGGGTCCGGTGCTGCCAGCCGCCGGCCACCGGCACCAGCTCATAGGGCCGGTCACGCAGCTCCTCAACGAGATCACCGATCAGCAGGTCGATGCTGCACTCCCTGCCCACGACGCGCGCCAGAACCTCGCGGCCAACCGGCTCGCTCGACGCAAAAATCACCGCCTCGACCCGCATCATCCATTCGCGCCAGCGCAGCTCGGGCGGCAGATCCGCAAGCTCCCGGTCCAGCAGAACGTCTTCTCCGGCCCTCGCCTTCGCTCCAGATGCCTTGGCTGCCGCAGATCCGGGCATGCTCACAATCCATATATCCGGAACGACGATCGGCCGGAGAGCTCGCGCACGGCACCAAGACTCTCCAGCCGTTCGAACAGCCGCGCGCTGGCCCAGCGCGACAGATTGCTGCCCGGCGCCGAGGCCGGAATGGCATCCTCGTCAAGCAGCCGGCGAATGACAGCACCGGCACCCTTGGTCCGGATTTTGGGTGCAACCGCCAGAAGCCGGTCCGCCCGCCGGGCGATCTCCGCCGCTGAGCGCAAGGCGCTCTCCGTCGCGTCAATCAGGGCCAGGCAGATCGCCCTCGAAAATGCCGCCTCTCCGGGCCGGACCCGCCCCCGGCCCCCGATCGTCCGAAAGGCCGGACCATAGCGTTGTGACAACAGCAGCGGCACCGGCTTCGGCCATTTGAGTTTTTGCGCCAGCACTGTGTCGGCCAGCAGAAAGGCCAGGGCCTCTGCATCCGGGCGCCGGGCGGTTATCGCCACTATCAGCTCCGCCATCACGAACGGCACTGCCCGCCCCGACTGAAGCGCCGCGTCGTTCATCCCGGCGGCGGCGGCGAGATCCTCATCCCATCGCAGCGCCATCAATGCGGCAAGCTCCCTGACAAACCCCGTGGTCAGCGCCCCGGATCTGGCGGAGACCTTTTGTGCGGCCAGAAACAGGTTTCCCGCAGGTCCGGGGTCATCTCCAGGCGCGGTGAGCAGCTGGGCATCGCGCAAGCCTGATTCATCTTCGGTCCGGCCCATCATCCGGGCCGCAACACCGGCGCATTTGAGCGCCTGCCGGGCGCGCCAACAGCCTGCCCATAAGGGCTCAAGCTGAACCAGATCATCAAGTGATTTCATGGCTGTACCGGCCGCAAAAGCAGCATCCGCCTCGGCCATTTCATGGCCGTGCAGCCGCGCCCAGCCAGGCAGGCCGGAGAGCGGAAGCGACGGTGACGAGGCGGCAGGCGGCAACGAATCCATGCCGGCGACCCTACAGATGATGTGCAGTTAACGCCACAATTATTGTTTATATCCGCACAACCTGTCGACGAATTATTACGATTGATAATCTTGCATTATCAGTCATTATGCTCTTTATAGAGGAAATGGCCCATATCGTCGAGCAAAACACCGAAAACGACGCACAGGAGTGCTCAGCACCGTCTGACAGCACGGCAGTTTCCGCTGATGTTTCCGCGGCCGGGATGTCGGCCGGGCTCCCCTCCCCTCTTCCGGAGATCAATGCCGGTGTGCCGGCGCATCTCCGGGACCTGACAGATCGCGCCCGCACCTATGTCGAGGCGGCGTCTTCCGCCAACACTCGAAGGGCCTACGCCGCAGACTGGAAGCATTTTTCCAGCTGGTGCAAGCGCCAGAACCTCTCGCCGCTGCCGCCTGATCCGCATGTGGTCGGGCTTTACATCACCGCCTGCGCCTCAGGCAGTACGGCGGGCCAATCCCCAGGCGCAAAAGCGGGTGCGGCCAGCAAGGCCACAAAACCCAATTCGGTCTCGACCATCGAGCGGCGGCTGTCCTCGCTGTCGTGGAACTATGCCCAGCGCGGCCAGCCGCTGGACCGCAAGCACCGCGCCATTGCCACCGTGCTGGCGGGCATCCGCAACACCCACGCAGCACCGCCCCGCCAGAAGGAAGCGATCCTGCCCGAGGACCTGATCGCCATGCTCGAGACCCTGGACAAGGCAAGCCTTCGCGGCCTGCGCGACCGGGCGATGTTGCTGATCGGCTTTGCCGGTGGCCTGCGCCGCTCGGAAATCACCGGCCTCGATCTTGGCCGGGACCACACCGAAGATGGCCGCGGCTGGATCGAGATCCTCGACAAAGGTCTGCTGATCACCCTGCGCGGCAAGACCGGCTGGCGCGAGGTGGAGATCGGCCGCGGCTCCTCCGACGCAACATGTCCGGTCGCCGCCACCGGGAGCTGGATCAGGTTCGCCAGGCTCATCAAAGGCCCGCTCTTCCGCCGCGTCACCGCCAAAGGCAGGAAAGTCGGGCCGGAGCGGCTCAACGATCAGGAAGTGGCCCGCCTGGTCAAGCGCGCAGCCCTTGCCGCAGGCGTCCGCGGCGATCTGCCGGAAACCCGGCGGGAACAGCTGTTTGCAGGCCACTCGCTGCGCGCCGGCCTCGCGTCTTCGGCAGAAGTTGATGAACGCTATGTCCAGAAGCAACTGGGCCATTCCAGCGCGGAAATGACCCGCAAATATCAGCGCCGCCGCGACCGGTTCCGGATCAACCTCACAAAGGCGGCAGGGCTTTGAGCCCCCCTCCCCTGCCGGTGGCTGCTTGTCACTCGTCCAGTTGCGGCCTATATAGTCATTATAGTCACTCTGGTCAGGAGACGTACGATGCAGCCATCACCGCATGATGAACAAAGCTGGACCGTCGCCAAGGCGAAAGCGAAACTCTCTGAGGTCATAGACCGGGCGCAATCCACGCCGCAGACGATTACCCGCCACGGCAAACCAAGCGTCGTTGTCGTCTCTGCCGAGGAATGGCAGCGGAAGAGCGCGCGCAAAGGTACGCTTGCAGAGTTTTTGATGGAGTCGCCACTGCGGAGCGCCGAACTCGATTTCGAGCGTCAACGCGACGAACCACGTGATCTGCCGCTGTGAGACTTCTGCTCGACACAAATATTCTCTCAGAAGTGACAAAGCCGCACCCCGAAGGCCGCGTCCTCGAATGGCTGGATGGACTTGACGAAGATCGATGTTTTATCAGTGTCGTGTCGATTGCGGAAATTCGTCGTGGCGTTGCCCTCATGAACAACGGAAGAAAACGCGACACGCTGGTTGAGTGGCTTGCGTCGGACCTGCCACAGCGGTTTGAACACCGGGTTATTCCCGTTGAGGAACGTGTTGCCCTGGCCTGGGGGGATCTAATGGGCGACGCAAAGCGGAACGGCAGAGGCATGTCGTCGATGGATGGCTTGATCGCGGCCACCGCGATTGCACACGACCTCACTCTTGCGACACGTAACATCAAGGATTTTGAGGGCTTCGGGATCGAACTCATTGATCCATGGCGCAAGTGAGATGCCTCGCAAGCACCGGTGTTGCTGCGCCCGATCCGTTCCAATCTCACCATGGAAAGCGGGTTGTAGGGGGATAAGGCCCCTCCCCTATTCCGCTGGACCGGGTATCCAGCCAGTCTGCCTTAACCCTTCGCTTGGGCGTCCGGCGAAATCAGCTTCAGCGAGGGAAATATGTGCGGTACCGGCCAATGTCGCGGGTGAGCAGCGGCAATTCACTGACTGCGGCATGGGTGCCGATGAAGAAGCCGGGCAGTTCAGCCGGTCCACGAGGATCCGCCCGGTGAGGCAATGATATCAGCCAACGGGTGGCCGTTGCGCTCGTGCCACTCCGCTTGCGCGGCAAAGGCATCGGCGTTTTCAGCCTGCCATTTCCTGTTGCGGGCCTCACCAATTGCCTTGAGAAGCGCTGCTTCAGCCACCGCCGACACATTGATCTGCAGCTCTTTCGCACTGTCCAGAGCATCTGCATCGAGTGTCAGCGAGGTCTTGCGTTTCAGTACAGCTGTCATGCCAACCTACTCCTAAACCATAGCGTCAGAATAGACTGCGAGCCGCCGGCACACAAATCTCACCCGGCGCGCCGTTCTCCCGGTCCGTTGGCCCGGATCTGCGCCATCAGCATCGGTCCGAGCGAGAATTCACCGCGTTCGGCGCGGCTGGTCAGATCGCGCAGATAGCCGCCGGCGGAGTTGATATGGCCGGCGCGTTCGAGAATGCAGGCGATGATGGTGGCGGCGTTTTCAGGCCCGAACACCGCGCAGGCCTCCTCATAGGCCGAGGGCGACACGCCCAGCATCGAGCGCACCACCACCGCGGCACCCATCAGATCGCGCCAGCTGCTGATGGCCCCGCCCGGTCCGTAATCGCTGATTTCGCGGCAGGCCGACAAGACCATGCCGAGCGGAAACGGTTTTTGGCCGGCCCCGGCTAGGCACTCGCCTCGTGCACGGTTTTGCCCCGCCATACCTCCCTGCCCCATCCCGGCAGCCGCCGATTTGATCTCCCTAACCGCCAGCTCCTCGTTGGTATGCTCGATGGATTGAGGATTTTCGCCTTCGCTTTTTTCGAAGCGTAGTTCAGATTCAATAGGAGAGTCTGGATTTGAATTCTGTTTATGACGCTCATTTTCAGGGGCATTGCCGCTTGGTTTGGTGGTTTTCAGCTGAATTTCCAACTGGTTGAGGATGTTCTCGCGCAGGAACTCGATCGCCTCGAGCGCAGCGGTCACCATCTCCAGTGCCGGCTTGCGCGGATAATCGGCAAATATCGCCCGGTATTCGTCCTGTGCCGCCAGCCAGTCGCCCGCGGCCCCCTCCTCAAGCGCGGTCTCGATCAGCTTGAGCACATCGCGCCGGCAGATCGTCAGCCGCTCCTTCATGCGCCGCATGTGCAGCCGCTCCGCTTCCACTTCCGCGGCCAGCTGCGCAATCTCGCCGGCACGGGCCAGCAATGGCTTGAGCGAAAAGCCGAAAGCCTCGTCGATCTCGCCTGCCCGGCCGCGCCTGGCAAAGCGCTTGCCATTGGCGCTGTCCTTGCGGGTGAGAAGCCCGGCCGAGACCAGCACCGCAAGATGGCGGCGGATGGTCTGCTCGGCCATGCCATTGGCGCGGCGCGACAGTTGCGCATTGGAAGGGAACACGATCAGGCTGTCGCCCGCCGCAAGCTCGGATTTGGGATAGAAGCTGATCAGCGCCGAAAGCACCGCCAGCGCCCGGTCGGTGATGCCCAGGCGCGGCCGGGCCTCACACAGGGCCTGATAGATCTTCCACTTGTCGGCACAGGCGTCTTCATCGATTTCGGCGGCCGTCATCTGATCTGCCAACATGGCATAGGTCATCGTCCGCCGCCCGAAGGGCGTCGTGATATGATCCAGCTGCATTTTCTTCACCTTTCAAAAAGGCAATAGAAATTCATTCGCCAAAATGGCGCCAAAGACTCTTGACTGTGATTCGGGGAAGTGCGATTCTCCAGCTGCTAGACACGAGAAGGGCTTCCACGACGGCGACGTTTGGGGGCCTTTTTCTATTGCGTTGCACTAACTCCGTTTGTCGTTGGTCTTCGCCTTGATCTGCTTGAGATAGGCGTCGTGAATGGTTTCCATTTGTCCGGCCAGATAGGCGACAAATTCGGGCGGAACCGATTTGGCAAAGCTCATCCGCGCGCCCGCATTGCCATAACTCACCTCGGCCAGCTTCATGCCCTTGGACATGATGGTCTCGCGCGGCTGCGGCGCTTTCGGATCCGGGGCGGTCGCCTTTTCAAACATCGCCGACAGCGCCAGGGCAAAGCGGTCCTCGCTCGACATCTGCGCGCCGGTGCCGGCCAGCAGCTCCTCGATCATGCTGTGCGCCTTGGGAAAGGCCGTCCATTTGTCCACCAGTTCAAGCCAGCGGCGGCGGCCGATCTCGGGTGCCGGACCGATGGCGTGCAACAGGCTTTGCGGCAACGTCGCGGCAATCCGGATCATCTCGGAAACATGCGATTTGCCGGTCGACAGCGAGGCACAGATGGTGGCCCGGTCATAGCCGGCCTTTTCCTGCGCGAAGGCGAAATTGCATTTCTCGATGAAGGTGAGATCATTGCGGGCCGAGTTCTCCTCGCCCTGGAAGACTATGGCTTCGGCATCATCAAGCGGCCGGATGATCGCCTTGAATTTCAGCCCCAGCTTTTGCGCGGCCGCCAGCCGGCGGCGGCCATAGACGATCTGGTAGCGCTGCGGGTCATCCTTGAGCGGGCGCACCAGGCCCGGCACGATCTGGCCGCGCTCGCGCATTGAATCGACGAGTTCCGAAATCGCGGCCTCGTCATAGGCCCCGGCAAACCGGTCAGGAATGCTCGACGGCAGGATTTCGGCCGGATTCAGCTCGCTGACATAGCCGCCGTCCTTGAGCACCCGTTCGGCCAGTTCGCCGCGCTCCTGGATCTGGCGGACGCCGGCGGCGACCTTTTTCAGATGCGGCGACGACATCACCCGTTCGCGCGGCGCCATCGCCTGCCCTGCCCCGGATGGTGCGGCGGATTTCGCCTCGTCCTGATCATCGTTGAGCTTGCCCAGCACATTGGCGAACATGCCTTTGGAATCTTTCCGGCTCATGTGCGTCCCCATGCATTTGTCAGCAGGTCCTCGACCTCTGCATTGACACCATTGATCGATTCCATCGCCCTGTCATAGGTCTTGGGCGCCGAGAACCGCGAGCGCTGCACCTCGTACAGGCTCTGTTTCCAGGTTAACGCATCTGCCACGGCTGTGGATTTAATTACCGTGTTGAGCAGCAGATCATTGCCGAAAACCTGCCGCATCAGGGCCATCATATTGGCCTGCGGATGGTCGTTCGGCTCGAATTTGGTGATCAGGAATTTGGCAAAATCCCACTCGGCCCGTGTACCCATGTCGTTGAGGATCTGCATGTAGGATCCGGCCAGCTCGAGAAATTTCGCCGTCGAGTCGACATCCAGCATATGGGCGGGAACCGGAATGAGAACGCCGGTCGCAGCGGTCAGCGAGGACAAGGTCAGAAAGTTCAGCGACGGGGCCGAATCCATCAGGATGACGTCGTAATCGTTCTCGACCTGGGCAATCGCCTGGGCCGCACGCAACAGGAATTCGGTGCCGCCGGATTTGCGCATTTCAAGCGCCACCGCGGTTTCGAACTCGGTGAGTTCGAGGCCCGCGCAGATCACGTCAAAGCCTTCAATATGGGTCTTGTGGATCAGCGACTGGGTCGGCACCGGGTCGTCAAAGCGGATGGCGGAATAAAACGTGTCGCCCTCGCGCGGATCAAAATCGGCCAGCGATCCGTGCAAGGCGGTCAGCGAGGCCTGCGGATCGAGATCGATGGTCAGCACCCGGTAGCCTCTCAGCGCCAGATAATGAGCGAGATGAATGGTGGTCGAGGTCTTGGACGAGCCGCCCTTGAAATTGGTGACGGCAATCACCTGGCAGCTCTCGCCGTCGATGCGGCGCGGATTGATCCATTTCTTGCGGCCGTTTTCGGCCAGCAGCATGCGCAGTTCGAGAATCTGTTCGACCGTGTAAAGCCGCCGGCCATTGCTGGTGACTTCCGGTTCAGGCCCCCTGCCCTTCAGCGAAATCTGCCGGATATAGGCTTCCGTCACCCCCAGCAGGCTTGCCACTTCCGAAGAGGCAAAGGTCCGCATGATGCGGTGCGCATCGGGCGGAAACTGCGCCAATGACAAATTGCGCAAGGCGTAATCCAACTTGTTGGAAAACGTCTGCATGAAGTCCAGACTGTTTAGATGCCGAGTCAACGCGCTGCTCCGTGTGTGTTACACCTCTGTATTACCCGGTATGGTTAACAGAAGATTAAACACTGTGTGACTACGCAAAAAACCGAAAATTTCGCAATTTGTCGTAGCCACAGGTAACTCGATTCGGGAGCGGCTGCAAAGGCCTGATGATTGCCCCGGCTGGCCGCAGTTTTTCAAGTTCCCCGCGGGGAACTTTGGCACGGCACAGGTTTCGCAAGGGGACATTTTCGGATGCTCCCGGACGATTGACCGCCGGTTCCCCGCGGGGAACCTTCAGGCAAGAAGGCGGTCCAGACGGACAAGCGCAACCCGCAAACGCTTTGTCACGGTTGCCGCAAATGTTGTGTTTCTGGCGGCTGCTGAAACCCTTGAGACCGCACCGGCCTGGGCCGATAACCGCGCTTGCGCTTCCGGCGCATCAGCTCGAGAAACAGATCAACCGCGTCATTCTCGTTTTCAAAGTGATGCATCTTGCTCTGACCGCGCTTGCCGATGCGCCCCCAGCTCCGTGTCAGGCAGGCTTCGCCGAACAATGTTGCCGAGATTTCCATGGCGTAATACCGGGCCATGTTGCTCGAGGCTTCGGTGCGTTCGATATAAATGCGGTAGGGCTGCACGATCATGCCGGCATTTTCGAACACCTGCGCGCGCGCGTCCAATGAGTTCGATGAATCAGTCGTGCCGGATCGATTCACCGTTGTGATAGGTGCCGGAGGCAAACACGCTCATGCTGATGCCGAGGCTCTCTGACGTCTCCTTTCATGAGCGTTCAGACCAAGATCAAAGGGTCATGCATCGATCAGCCTGTGCAACCTCAGCGCCGTCTCAAAAATCATGGTCTGCCGCTGAGCTGTGTATCCATTCTCATCG